>Ga0307319_10000663_pt1 | contig 10443 bp, 10 predicted proteins | sample ER_DNA_368_FD_194491 | JGI IMG/M metagenome (GOLD analysis project Ga0307319, IMG submission 194491) | Bulk soil microbial communities from the East River watershed near Crested Butte, Colorado, United States - ER_DNA_368 | ecosystem: Environmental > Terrestrial > Soil > Floodplain | place...
CCGGCGGCGACCCAGCGCAGCTGCTGACGCTCGACCCCACGGGAGGACCGGAACCGCACCACCACGCAGGCCAGCGACGCCACCATGGTGGCCACCCAGAGCAGGGTGCCGACGTTGGCCAGCAGGACGGCCACAGCCCCGGCTGGCCCGGCCAGCCCGAACGGGTTGGCGATCGGGAGGTCCTCCAGCTGTGCCGGGGCCAGGCCGCCGCCCACCACCACCAGCACAGCCGCGACCATGCTGGTGGCCGCCACCGGCCGCCAGCGGCGCGAGCGCAGCCGCCCATCGGGCACCAGCAGCGCCGGCAGGGTAACGCCCAGGACGGTCGCCGGCGCCCAGCTGAACTCCCCGAACACGGCGGCGACCTGGGCGGCCAGCGGCAGCGGGCGGTGCTCGGCGACGAGCTGGTAGAGCCACGAATCCCCGGGAATGGCCAGGGACCACACCAGCCCGGCGGCGGCGTACAGCCAGCCGATCGGGTTCGCCGGCCGCCGCAAGCTCAAGACCAGCCCGATGGTGGCATAGCCGAGCGGGAAGGCCAGGGCATGGGCGGCACCCTCGACCAGCACAGCGACCGTTAACGGCCGAGTCACGGCCAGGGTGACCGCCAGGCCGGCCGCGCAGCAGCCGAGGGTGGCCAGCCAGAACGCCCAGGCAAGCAGGGTCCTGGTCCTAGGCTGCATCCTCACGTCCGGTCCTTGGCGCGGTCGGGCTGGTGCGGCCAAGGATGGCGGTCCAGCGGTACGGGAGCGTTACGGCCCAGACCGCGGTTGCATCGTCCTCGCCCACGGCGCTGGCAACCCAACACACCCAAGGCCCTATAAGTTCCTCCGAGTGGCCTGTCGCTGCGGCCGCTGCGGCGTTTCTCGCCCAGCCAAGCCTGGCCCGATACCACACCTCACCAGGGCGATGGGGCCTCCCGGTCAGCGGGCGATGCGGACGCGACTTCCCGCCACCGTCGCGGCCCCTCAGCCCTCGCTGGTGAGGGTGCCCGCCGCCAGGACGTCGGCGAAGCGGTCGGTCGGCTCGGCCACGCCCGCCACCCCTGGGCTGTCCTGGGACCAGAGCTGGCTGCCGATCGCGGTCAGCCCGGCGGTCGACCCGGGCAGCACATGGGCCACCCCGGTGCTCTCGTTCTCCCCCGGCGCGCCGACGGCCAGGTCGGCGCTGGCATCCCCGTTGAAGTCGGCGCCGGCCAAGGCCTGGGCGAAGAAGTCGGCCCCCTCGGGTTCGCCGGCCACCCCGGGACTGCCCTGGGACCAGAGCTGGCTCCCGGTGGCGGTCAGCCCGGCCGGCGAGCCGTACAGGACATGGGCCGCCCCGGCGAAGTCGTTCTCGCCCCACGCGCCGACCGCCAGGTCGGCATGGGCGCCGCCGTCGAAGCTGGCGTCGGCCAATTCCCCGCCGAATTGGTCGAACCCTTCCGGGCCGCCGGCCACGCCGGGACTGTCCTGGGACCAGAGCTGGCTCCCCGTGGCGGTCGGCCCGCTGCCCGAGCCGTACAGGATATGCACCACCCCGGCGGCGACGTTCTCCCCCGGGGCGCCCAGGGCCAGGTCGCCCGGGCCGTCGCCGTTGAAGTCGCCCCCGGTCAGGGTGTTGGCGAACCGGTCGTCGGGTTCGGCCGTCCCATCGACGCCCGGGCTGTCCTGGGTCCACAGCTGGCTCCCGGTCGCCGTCAGCCCGGCGGCCGAACCGCGCAGGACGTGCGCCGCCCCGGCGTTGTCGTTCTCCCCCGGCGCCCCGATGGCCAGTTCACCCCGGAAGTCCCCGCTGAGGTCGGCGCCGGACAGGGCGAAGCCGAACTGGTCGCCGCTCTCGGCCCCACCGGCCACTCCTGGCGAGTCCTGGGACCATAGCTGGTTACCGGCGTCGTCCAGCCCAGCCGGCGACCCGTAGAGCACCTGCACCACTCCGGCGTCGCCGTTCTCGCCGAAGGCGCCGACGGCCAGGTCGGTCCGGCCGTCACCGCCGAAGTCCCCGGCGGCCAGCGCCCGCCCGAACTGGTCGTTGATCTCGGCGAGGCCGCCGAGGCCGGAACTGCCCTGAGCCCACAGCTGGCTGCCGGCGGCGCTGAGCCCGGTCGGCGACCCGTACAGGACGTGGACCACGCCCGAGAACTCGTTCTCACCAGTGGCGCCGATGGCAAGGTCGGCCCGGCCGTCCCCGTTGTAATCCCCCGACGCCAGGGCGGACCCGAACCGGTCGACGGCCTCGGGCGCGTCAGCCACACTCGGGCTGTCCTGGGACCAGAGCTGGCTGCCGGCGGCCCGCAGTCCGCCCGGCGGCCCCCCGTACAGCACATGCACCACGCCGGCGGCCTCCTCGCCCCCGAGGGTCTCGTCCGGCGCGGCGATGGCCAAGTCGGGGAAGGAGTCGCCGTTGAAGTCCTCGGGCACAGCCTGCGGGGCGCGGCCCGTGGCCTGGACACCGTGTGCCCAGGCCATCGGCCACAGCACGAGGAGGATCGTTGCCGCCACCATGACGAGGGTCCGCCGCATCCCTACCACCCCCTGGCCGCAACCGCCCCGGGGCGGTCGGGGCACCTTCCCCGCGAATGGCTGAGCCTAGTTCCATACGAGAAAGATGTCCAGCCTCGGCGGGTTCTGCCCGATCGGGGGAGACGGCCAGGGTGAGCAGATGCTGCCGGGTGGTTGTGCCGGCACGGCGACCCGACTGGTTCCTACAGGCCGCGCAGGAACCGGGCGGCGACCCTGCCGCCGACGCCGCCGTCCTCGACCACCACCGAGAAGCCTTGTCGCCGCCGAAGCCGGGACACCCTGTGGATGACGCACGTTCCCGGCCACCCAGGCAGCCGGAACGCCACCGAACGAGTCCATCCTCAGACGCCTTACTTCGCTCCTGACGGTCGGGATCCACCTGCAGAAACGCCGGTCCGCACAGCGGTGAGCCCACCCTTACTCGCACGGAGGTGTTCTGTTGTGCAGGCCCGCCAGCTCTCCCAGCCGGGTGTGCTTGGCCTCACCGGAAGGTCGGTCTAAGGGATCTCGGGCCCCCCGTCGGTGCCGAGCCGGTAGAGCGGGTGGTGGATGATCTCCCAGACATGGCCGTCGGGGTCGGCGAAGAACCCGTAGGAGCCGCCCAGCGGGGTAGCAGCGGCCTCCTTGACCATGACCCCACCGGCCCCGACGGCTGCTTGGAGCGCGGCGTCGACCTCCTCGTCGCTGGCCACGTGGATCGACAAGACGGTCTCGCCGGTCGGCTCGCCCGCCAGTGCGGCGGCCACCTCCGGTCCGCCGAGTTGGGCGAGCAGGTCGTCAGTGCAGACCAGCAGGAGGCTGCCGGCCGTCTTGAACAGCGACATGGCACCGGTGGAGGCCGGCGACAGCTCCCAGCCCAGCCCGACGTAGAACGCCGTCGCTCGGGCCAGGTCGGTGGTCCGCAGGGCCACGGCGCTGACTCTGGGCGGAATGGGCATCAGGTGGCTCCTTGGCTCGGTGGCTCCCAGTCTGGAACCGTGGACCATGCCCTGCAGATCGAACCGGGTCGCGAGACGGCGGATCGCCGCCGCTGTGGTCGCGCCGCGTTCATGGGATGGCGCACCTGGCCTGGTCGGCGACTGCTGCCTGCGGCGAGGCCTGGTTGAAGCGCGGGCGTCTGAGGTTAGATGCGGCGGACCTTGAGCAGTCGCACCGGACGGGCGAACCCCTTCAGCTCCAACTCCCCCAGCTCCACAAAGCGCACCCCCTCGGGCGGGCCTGACTCGGCCACGCGCTGGCTGACAAGTACCTGCCCAGCGGCGGCGTGGGCGGCGATGCGGGCGGCCAGATTGACGGTGCGGCCGAAGTAGTCGCCGCCCTGGACCACCACCGGCCCGGCCGCCACCCCGGCATGAGCCGGTGGCAGCCCAGCTACCGGGAGCTCCTCGACCAACTCAAGCGCCGACTGGACCGCCCCCGCCGGGGTCCGGTAATGCACCATCACACCGTCGCCCAGCCACTTCACGGGCACGCCGCCGTGCTCGCGGGCCGACCGGTCGACCAGCACACTGAGGGACTCGGCCAGCGCGGCCGCGGCCACATCACCGCGCTCCTCGGTGAGGTGGGTGTAGCCCACCAAATCCAGGAACAACATGGCCGGGACCCGCCCTGGCCGGCCCAACATGCCGGCCTCCTCGAGCTCGTGCTCGATGCGCTCGACCAGGCCCTCGGTCCACACCAGCTCCTCCTGCCGGCGGTACACGGCCAGCAAGGCCGGATCCCCCAGCGGCAGAAAGTCGATGCTGAGCTGGGCGGCCAGCTCCATGGCCGCCCGCTGGTTCCCGCCGCCGGCCAGCACCGGCCCCTCAAAGCGCGCCTGGTAGGCGTCGCCCCAGGCCGTAGCGATCAGCCGCAGCCCCTCCACATGGGCCCGACCGAGCCGGGCCAGCCAGGCCGGGTCGAAGATCCCGCTGGACAGGCCGTGGGCCACCAGCGGCACCACCTCCAGCTCGTCCTCACGCATCAGCTCATCAGGACCCACCCGGGCGAACCCCATCGACTCCAGCACCGCGCCGAGCGTCTCCAGAGGGATCTCGGTGTCCTGGCTCACCTGCCGGTAGGTCCGCCCCGACCGCACCGCCCAGCGCCGAAACGGCGCCCCCTCCAGGAACGAAAACGACAGCCGGCCCGCCCGGATCGCCGACACGATACCCTCCATCGGCAGCCCAGCCCGCTCGCACGCGGTGGCCAGGCGGACCTTGGGCACGTCGCTCTCCAGGAACGGGCCGGCGCCATCCCGGGCGGCCAGGACCCCGAGCTGGACCAGCCGCTCGACCTCAGCCGCTGTCGTGCCGGCGAGGTCGGCGAGCCCTGACACCGACAGCCCATCCATCCCGCCTCATCCTAGGAGCGCCAAGCTGCCCAGGAGAAGCCGCTCTCCCAAGCGGAGCAGCGAATGGGCCGGTTACCCCAGCAGGTCATTCCCGCGGTCCTTCCACAGCTCACAACTGCCACCCCACCCTAGACCCCAACCACCACCAACCAGAACCCACCCAACCCTGGCGACCACCCTCTCAGATCGTGGGCGACCTCAAACAGGGCGAGTGGATGTTCCGCCGAGGCATGGTCAACGACGACCAGCTACTCCACCTGCGGGCCGACGCGGCCGCAGTCAATCTCGCCCCCCGCTCGGGCCGCTGGACCCAGCCAACCGTGGCCGAACTCCGCGCCGGAGGCGACCACGCCGAGGCCGACCGCATCCTCGGCGAGCAGCGCTGGTTCGCCATCCCCAACAGCCAAGCCGCCTTCGACCGGCTCAACCCCGACTTCGGCGTCCTGGCCGACCAGCGCGACCCACGGGGCCAACGAGCGGTCCGCGACCGCGAAGCCGCCCTCGCTCTGGGGGTCCGCGTCGCCGTCCACGACCAGCGCCAGAACGACCCCAACCCACACATCTGGCAGCCCGGCCAGGACTACCGCATGGCCGACGCCCTCCAGGCCGCTCGCACCCACCGTGCCCTCACCCGGCACGGGCCGGAGCGGACCGGCCCAGAACGCTAACCACCAGCAGCACGAGCAAGGAGCAAGCAGATGGCAGCGGACAACCACACCACCATCGTCGGCAACCTGGTCGAGGACCCCGAGGTCCGCTTTACCAACAACGGCATCGCCGTGGCCAACCTCCGTGTCGCGGTCACCCAGCGGATCCAACACGACGGTGAGTGGCGCGACGGCGACACCAGCTTCTTCAAGGTCAACGTCTGGCGCAGCCAGGCCGAGCACCTGGCCGACTCCCTGACCAAGGGCGACCGCGTGATGGTCACCGGGCGGCTGCGCCAGCGCAGCTGGGAGACCCCCGAGGGCGACAAGCGGTCAGTGACCGAGATCGAAGCTGATGAGGTCGGCGCCAGCCTGAAGTGGGGGACGGCCAAGGTCGAGCGGACCAGCCAGCGCGGCAACGGCGAGCGGGCTCAGGGCCGGGAGCGGCAGGCCGAGCGCGGAGGCGACTTCAACGACGTCCCTCCGTTCTGACGCTTCTGCTGTGAGCGACCAGCAAGCCGTTAGCCTCCAGTGTGTCGCTCGTCCAGCTAGAGTGCGGCTGTGGGGTTTAGCCGCGAATAAAGTCGAGCAGGTCGGTGTTGAACCGGTCCTTGTACGGGGCGACCTGGGCCAGCCCGTGGGGGGCACCCTCGTACACCTTCAAGGTGGCGTCCTTGACCAGCTCGGCCGCCCGCCGGGCCGAGGCGTCGATGGGCACGATCTGGTCATCGTCGCCATGCACGATCAAGGTCGGCACATCCACCCGCTGGAGGTCCTCGGTGAGGTCGGTCTCGGAGAAGGCCTTGACGCAGTCATAGGCGCCCTTGAGCCCGACCTGCATGCTCCACAGCCAAAAGCTGTCCCGCATCCCCTGCGAGACCTGGTTCCCGGGCCGGTTGGCGCCATAGAAGGGCTCGCTCAGGTCCTGGTAGAACTGGGAGCGGTCACCCGAGACACCCGCCCGGATGCCGTCGAAGGCCTCGATCGGGGTCCCGTTGGGGTTGGCGTCGGTCTTGAGCATCAGCGGGGTGATGGCGCCCAGCAGCACGAGCTTGGCCACGCGGGTGGAGCCGTGGCGGCCGACATAGCGGGTGACCTCGCCGCCGCCGGTGGAGTGGCCGACCAGGACCATGTTCTGGAGGTCGAGGGTGTCGATGAGCTGGGCGAGGTCGTCGGCGTAGGTGTCCAGGTCATGGCCGGTCCAGGGCTGGCTGGAGCGGCCGTGGGCGCGGCGGTCATGGGCGACGGCCCGGTAGCCGTTGTCGGCGACCAGCATGGCCTGGTCGTCCCAGGCGTCGGCGTTCAGGGGCCAGCCGTGGCTGAACACCACCGGCTGCCCGGAGCCCCAGTCCTTGTAGAAGATGTGTGTGCCGTCGCTGGTGGTGATGGTGCCCATGGGTGCTCCTCCTTGTCCGCGGCCGGTGGCGGGAACGACCGCCCACTCTGCCTCGAATTGTCGAAAACGCGAGTGTAGTCAGGCGCGGCGCCGGCGCGCATCGCACGATCCTGCTACTTGAAAGCTCGTGTTCTTTCGTGTCTAGGGTGTGCGCGGGAGTAGTTCCGGGACTGATCGGCTCGGCTGATGAGGCGATCCTGCCGCCATGTAGGTGCGTGACGCCATGCACACGTTTCTCGACGACCCGACCAGCGATCAGCTGCGTCGCGTGGTGGCGCTCACTTCGTCAGCCACCGTACGGCTCGTCGATGGACTGGTTGCCGATGGGCTCGCGACGCCTGTCGCGCCACTGATGAGGGCGTCGAGTTTCCTGTTGAGTTGGCGGGCGGCTGGCAGCAGGGAGGGGTTCGCTGCGGCCACGAGGGAGGACGGCAGGACGTATGCCACGGTGCACCCGTTTGCGTCGTCGCCCTCGACGAGCAGTATCTCGACGGGTGCGAAGAGCCCGGCGGTCAGGTCGTCGCGCATCATGGTGAAGGCGATGATCGGGTTGCCGAAGATGAGACGTAAGACGCGCCTTTTGATGCCATAGATGGGCAGCCATTGGCTGTGGTTGATTTCGTGGAAGAGCATGAACTCGCTCGGGCCGAGTCGGCTGCGGACGATGGTTTCGAAGTTCGCCTGGTTGGCACCGCCGAGCTCCTGCATGGCGGCTGGGGTACTGCTCCATGAGTCCGTCCCAATGAGCTGGCGAAGTCGTGCGAGCACGTCGTCAAAGGATCGGGATGTGGTGATGCTGATTCGCTGACCTTCGAAGCTCGTGGTGGTGGCTTGGGCTTCCGTCATTTCTACGAACCTCTCTTCTCAGCGTGACGTGGACATTTCATCCTCTCTTCCTACCTGTCGCTGCCCACGGGAATCGGCGGTTCCATCCTGGGGTGCGGTGGGTGAGCAGGCCCAGGGTGGCCAAGACGACGGCGGCGGCCTCGGCGTAGGCCGACAGCAGCTTGCCAGGCACCTGCCAGGTGTTCTCGTACATGTCCGGCAGCGGCCCAAGCGACCCCACATCCACATACCGGTACAACAGCACCGCCCCCAGCGCGCTGGCCGCCACCAGCAGCGCCGCGAGCCAGCTGCTGGGCCGGGGCCGGACCAGGACCCCCAGCCCGACCACCACGGCGAGGGCGGCCTCGGCCCGGAACAGCTCCCCCTGGCTGACAGTGCCCGTGACGGCGTCATAGGCCGACGCGTTCTGCCAGTGGACCACCGCGTCGATCCCCAACGCGGCGGCGGTGGCGATCCGCAGGACCCAGGACACGATCGCCGACCGGGCCAGCGCCCCACGCCCCGGGGGCACTGTGGCGGCGCTGGCCCGGCTGTCCTGGTCGAGAGCTGGCATCCTCCTAGCCACCGGAGCCGTAGCCGCCGCCGTTGGCGGTGGTGGCGCCGCCGCTGACGGCACCGCCGGCGGGGTTCACGACGAACCACTTGGCGCCGAAGGCATCCACGCCCTGGCCGTTCTGCTGACCGGCGCCGCTGTCGCCTTGGAAGTAGTACAGCGGGTGCTGGTTGTAGGTCACCTGAGTGGTGTTGTCGCCGCGCTTGATGGTCCCCAGCATCGACGCCTTGACGCCGCTGCCGGCCTTGGGGGTGCCGCTGGACTGGTCGACCGGCCAGGCGGCGGCGCAGGCGCCGGCGCAGGCCGACTGGTCCGACTGGTCCTTCTCGAACAGGTACAGCGTCCGGCCGCTGCCGTCGACCAGGATCGTCCCCAGGCTGGTGCTGGTGGCCGAGACCGTCGCTACCGCCGACGGGGCGGTCGTGGGGACGCTGCTGCCGCCGTACAGCCCTCCCCCCGAGCCCGATCCGCCCGAACCCGAGCTGCTGCTGCCGCACCCGGCTGCCAGCACCCCGACCGTGGCGAGCGCGACCAGCGCCACCAGCGGGCGGCGCAGCAATCCCGACGTCGTGCCAGGCGTCCTCTTGGTGTCATGCCCAACGCGCATGTGCGTTCCCTTCTTCGCTGGACCCGGCCTGTGGTGCCACTAGGATTGGTGGTCACCCTGCCGAGCCGACCTTGCACCGACGATCGCGCACCGGCGGCCTGGTGTCGTCGTGGCGAGCATCCAACCTCGCCCCCCACCAGCCGGCATCCTGACCTACCCGCCAGCAGCAATTGCCGCAGGGCCCGTAGGCTCACTACCAGCCGTGACTCCACAGCAACTGGCATGCCGGCCGGGTGGGACCTAGTACTCCACCCGTGATCGCGACCTGGCTGGAGTACTAGCCGGGCGGAGCAGGTGATGGCCGTTTCTCCCGACGTAAGCGCAGATTGACCGCGGGACTCCCAGCAACCTCTCAGCCTCGTCCCAGCCTATCCCCCGCGCCGGCCGCCACACTCGCGTAGTTGCATCGACTAAAGGAGTCCTCTCAGTGTTTCCCCGAAAGCTCACCACGACCATCGCTGCCGGCGCCGTGGCCATCGCGGTCGCGATCGGCGCCTACGCGGTCGGCAACGCATCGAGTTCCAGCAACGGCGCGTCAGGCACCACGAACGCGGCCCCGCCGGCGCAATCGGCCCCGGCTCCACAGGTTGGTCAGGTCCCGGCGAACTGGCGTCCCGGGACGGGAACGATCATCACGGGAGCGGCAGCGGACAAGGCCAAGGCCGTCGCGGTCGCCACCTACCCCGAGAGGACCGTCAACCGTGTGCTGCAGCTGAGCGACGGCTCATACGCCGTCCACAGGATCGGCACCAGTAGCCCGCACCACATCTTCGTCAGCAAGGACTTCAAGGTAACCGGCTCCGCGTAGGGCGTGGGATACTGCAAGCTCGGCGGCGACGCTCGGCCAGTGGCAGCTTGTGGATGGTAGTGGCAGGCGCGGGCGTGTGCCTGGTGTCGGCGTCGCGACAGCGACCAGCGCAGCCGATGGCCGAGCCTCACCAGCGGGACGGGCGATCGCGCCGCTAACAGGTGCTACATCTCGTTGCAGGTCAGGCTGATCAGTCCCGCGGGTAGTGAATGGCGGGTGCGGTCGGTCAAGCCCGCGATCTTGGGGTGAGTGTCGATCATCACCGTCAAGGATCGCGCCCCAGCGGCCGGATGTCTGCACCGCCAGCCCCGTCGGTGCCCCCGCGGGCGGTCATGGGATACCGGGCCAGCCAGAAGGCGGCGTCGTTGTGTTCTGTGATGTCAGGTGCCATGCTCGAACGGGTCATGGGCCCCTGCGGACTCCACAGGTCACCGGGGGAGGTCAGCACTCGGGTGACGTCGTGGCTGGGTCGGTATCGCGGACGGCTGCCAGTGGAGATCGTCCTGGCCGCTGCCGCCGGCGTCGCCGCCTTCGTCGTCGCCGCCCTGGTGAGCGCGGCCGCACGGCCGCACGTGCCGCTGGTGCTGGTTGGCCCGCTCCTGCTGCTGGCGGTACTGGCCATGGCTCGCTTCGCCGGGATCCTGTACGCGCTCCCGGTCGGGGTCGCGACCGTTCTGGCGTTCGACTGGTACTTGCTGCCGCCGCTCCGCGACCTGGACGCGGCGACGGTACTGGTGCTCGGCCTGTTTCTGG
>Ga0307319_10000666_pt1 | contig 10402 bp, 10 predicted proteins | sample ER_DNA_368_FD_194491 | JGI IMG/M metagenome (GOLD analysis project Ga0307319, IMG submission 194491) | Bulk soil microbial communities from the East River watershed near Crested Butte, Colorado, United States - ER_DNA_368 | ecosystem: Environmental > Terrestrial > Soil > Floodplain | place...
CCGTTGTCGGTGAGGGTCGATCGTGGAAGCCCGTGGGCGTCGGCTGCTGCCAGGAAGGTGGTGACTACATCGTCACCGCTGATCCGTGGCCGGGCGATGGCGGCGAGAAGGTATCGGGAGTGGTCGTCGAGCCAGTTGATGATCTCCACGCCGGTGCCGTCGGCGAGTTGCCAGTGGGTGAAGTCGGATTGCCAGCATTCGTTGGGCTGGTCGGCTTCGAACCGCCGGTAGGAGCTTTTAGGCCGCTTCCTCGGCTCTGGGGTGACCAGCCCAGCTGCCAGCAGGATCCGACGGATCGTGGAGGTCGACGGCACCGGGAGCTGCTCTTGTTCGAGGTACCAGCCGATCGTCTGCGGCCCGTGATCAAGACCTTGGCCGGCCAGCTCGCGACGCAGCGCGACGATCCGCTCCGCCACCGCCGAGGCAGTGCGCCGCGGATTGGAATGTGGTCGCCGGGACCGCGGCTCCAGACCGTCAAAACCCTGGTCGCGGTAGCGGGCAAGCCATCGATGGACGTGCTGACGTGACACCCCGTAGGCGGCGGCCGCCTCACTGACCGACATCTGCTTGCTAATGATCTTCGACACCACGACCCGAGCTTTGGACATGCCCGACTGTCACCGATGTCGCGACTCACCAGACACCGATCACGTGTCACCTATGTGGTGAACCTGGACACGCCAGCTCCTTATGATGTCGCAAGACATAGGCGACACCTTGAACCCCTAACTCGGCTTTGGTCGTGGTTTGCAGACGCCTCGGGTTTGGCAATCGACGGCCGGGTTGGGGATTAGCTCGCGGATGAGCTCACCGGTGGTGGCGTGGGATGCGGATGTCGCAGAGCGCTCCATCTGACGCCCTGCTTCGAAGCGCGGTGTCGGTTCTCATCCCATCTGGTCGCCGTGAAGGCTATTGAGCTGCGACTGGCCAAAAAGAGCTAGAACGACCTACTGGAGGCTTCTCAAACAATCCGGTCAATGTTGGATCAATGCCCTCGAAAGTAGCCGAAGGCGGATCATCGTGGCTCAACGAAGAGCGCTCTAGCCGACTCAGCACTTTCGGAGTGGCTACCCAGCGGGATTACTGACGGCCTAACGCCGGAGCGTATCCGTCCGTGACGTTGGGAGCGTCAGGCGAAATCGATCTGGCCTATTCGGGAGCGAGAGCGCCGAACCGGTAGGCGGCGGTGAGTCCGCCATCCACGAGAAAGTCGCTGCCAGTGATGAATCCGCCCTCCGCCCCATCAGGAACGCGCCAACGGTCCCAACCTCGTCCGGCGTGCCTGCGCGCCCGGGCAGGCACAATCCGATCATGCGTTGGTAAGCCTCCCCACTGGGGCCGCTCAATTCGTCCTTGGCTGTCGGACTGATGATGATGCCAGGGCTAATCGTGTTGACCCGGGCACCACGCTTGCCCCACCGCACGGCCTCGGCCATCACCCGCAGCGCGTTCGCCCGCTTGGACAGCTGGTATGCGTGCAGGGAGTCCTTCACCTGCTCCAATTGAAGCATCGGCAGGGCGAGCAACCCGTCAGCCTGCGTCAACGCGAGAGCCTCGTCTTCTTCTGCCGTCAGCGCACCCAGGACGTGCCCAGACTGGGAAGCGATCACCACGCCGGCACCACCTGGGACGATGACGTTCCCGAACTCCTCCAGCACCAAGGCGGTGCCGTACAGATCGACCCTGAGGATCACCTCCGGCGATGCCTGGCTGGGAGAAACACCGGCAGCGTGGATGACGCCCGTGATCTCCCCGAGTGCGGTAGCGGCCTGGACCAGCGCGTGGACTGACGCCCGCGACGACACGTCAACGGTGGCGGTGCTCACTTCGAATCCCGCATTGCTCAATACCTCGGCCGCCGCATCAACGTTTTTTTGGCGCAAGCCAGCCAACAGGACCTGTTTGCCTGCGCTGACTCGCCGAGCGATCGCCTGGCCAATCGATCCGGGTCCGATTACGACAACTACATCACTCATGAGGAGTCCTTTCGGTGATCTGCCTACGTGGCGATCAATGTCTGGCCCCCAGTTCATAACCGTGGTTGGTCGCCGAGAGTCTGGAGAAGCTCCGAGTTCTCGTCGACCCTCGTCCGTCAGCTCGCAATACCGACCAGGCGGGCGGCCATCAACGATGTGGTTTGGATCCTTCGAGATCGCCGTCCTGCTACCGAACGAAGCGTTGCGTGGAGAGGTTGAAACCGGCCCGGCGAGCCCTCAGCAGGCCCGCCGGGTTGAAGCTGCAGTCCGGCACCTGGTGGTGCCGAGCATCACACTCCCTTACTACGACTGCTTGGCCGCTTCTCGCCTCGCGAGGTACTCCCGGTCTCCCAACTCGACTGGCTTGAGCGCGTCGTATTTGGACTCTGCTTCTGAGTCCTCCTTTGACTTCGCGTTCGTCAATTTGGTGGCTACGTTTACCGCGCCACTGGCGATGAAGTAGAAGGCCACAACAATCCCAACTATGACGGTGAACTGCTGAAATACGAGCTGGCCGGATGCGTTCTGAAGAAGCCCATCGCGCAGACCTGGGAGAAAGAGCAGCTGGCTCAGTAGCCAGAGATAGCCCAACAAGAAGCTTCCGGCAACAGCGTCCCGCATCGAGCCGCGCAGTCGTAGAAAGCCGACGAACAGTAGAAAGAAGCTGACGACTGCACCTGCCGCGCTGGCCAAATACGCCCAGGAAGTGTTGCCGGCGAATGTACTGACCAACGACGTTCCTATGGCCAATAATGCGGCTATTCCGACGCTCAAGACCAGAAATAGCCAATCTATGCCATCGGTCGACACGCGTTCCGAATCATCAGCCGCGCGATTTTGGCTTGCGCTGGCTCGCTCCGTCGGCAGCTTCGCTTTGCTCATGATGCCTCCCCGGCCGTTGGCTCATCACCTTCGGTAAAGGTAGCCAGAGCTCGGAACGATCAATCCCGTATCGGGAGAGATGTGACCATGGTCACAGAGCCCTCACCGCCTAACCGGTTGGTAGGTGATCCTCGATCTTGACCTGGACGTCGTAAGGCGTTCTTGAGTAAGCGCTCCTGCAACGGAGTAAATGGAGCGGACCTCCAGGGCTTCGTCGTCGCGCGCCGATCAGGGTTCGGCCGCCGTCCCGCGGCAGGCTCGCGTCAGCCGATCTGTTCGGCCAGGGCGACGCTGATGCCCGCGGGGCCGCGGAGGTAACAGAGCCGGAAGATGCTCTCGTACTGCGCCACCTCGCCGAGGAGTTCGGCACCGTGGGCGCGCAGGCCGGCGACGGTGTCGTCGATGTCGTCACGGCAAACATGACGCGATGCAGGCCCAGTGTGTTGGGCGGCGGGTTTTCCGGCTCGGCGCCAACCGCCGCGGGGATCTGGTACTTCGTCAGCTCCAGTTTGCTGTGGCCATCCGGGGTCCGCATCATCGCGATATCGCTCCGGACGCCGTCGAGTCCGACGGTGCGGTCCGCCCAAAGGCCTTCGACCTGCCCCTTGCCTTCCAGCTCCATGCCGAGCTCGGTGAAGAACGCGACAGCCGCGTCCAGGTCGTCAACGATGATGGCGACGTTGTCCATCCGCTGGCGTGCGAAGGTCGAGGACGCGGGCGTCCGGCCTCAGCCCTTCTGGCAATCGGACCGGGGTCGAGCTTGGGCCGTATCGAGCTACCTAGGAGCCAGGACTACGGCGGTCAGCGCTGGAGGGCAGCCGGGCGTGATTCCTCGCCAACGTGCGTCAAAGTAGTGACAACTGAGAAAGTCAATATGTGCAGGAGGACCGAGGTGAGCCCGGAGATTTGGGGTGTGGTCATCGCGACCTTCGCCGCCTGCGTGGTCGAGATGGTGGAGGCCACCACGATCGTGATGGCGATGGGCTTCACGCGGGGTTGGCGGTCCGCGCTTGTGGGGACCGCAGCTGCACTCGGCATACTCGCTCTAGTGACCGCGGTGGCCGGCTATGCCCTCACCACCTGGCTTCCGGAAGCTGCTCTGCAGCTGGTCATCGGCACGCTGCTGTTGATCTTCGGCCTGCAGTGGCTACGGAAGGCCATCCTCCGCTCGTCGGGGCGGAAAGCGGTCCACGACGAGAACGCGATCTACCGCGATGAGGTGGAGGCCGCGCAGGCGGCGGGCACGTCCAGCGAAGGGGGGCTGGACATGTTCGCCTTCATGGTTTCCTTCAAGGGCGTCTTCCTCGAAGGCATGGAGGTCGTGTTCATCGTCATTACCTTCGGCCTCAACGCCCACGACATCCCCGCGGCCGCCCTGGCCGCAGCCGCGGCGGTCGTTGTCGTGCTGATCGCCGCGCTCGCGGTCAGGCGCCCGTTGTCGATGATCAACGAAAACCTCCTCAAGTACGGCGTCGCCTTGATGTTGTCGTCGTTCGGAACGTACTGGGCCGTGGAGGGCATCGGAATCTTCCGCGACGGCCGGGCCAGCATCGAATGGCCGGGGAACGACCTTGCGATCCCGGTGCTCATCGTGGTCTGGTTCGTCCTTAGTCGGGTGTACGTCTGGGCGCTCCGCCCTCGTCCCGCCGAGCATGCCGCAACCGCGGACCACGGAAGGAAAGCGAGGTCGACGTGAGACTTCTGAAATCGTTCGGCCGCTTCTGGTACGAGTTCATCATCGGCGACGATTGGAAGATCGCCGCCGCGGTCATCGTCGCCTTGGGGCTGACCTTCCTGCTCATGCGGACAACCTCGCTGAGCGATCACGTCCTCGCGGCCCTGGGTGGGGTGAGCGTCGCATTGGCCTTCGCGGTCAGTCTCGCCATCGATGTCCGCAGCGGCGACCAATCCTGAGTCCCACCGAATTTCATCGAACCGTGACGTAACAGAAGTCGCGAGACCGAGCGCAATTCTGGAGAATTTCTGGGTCTCCGGTCCGGGTGCTATTAGAGCTGGCCAGCTCGATTGGTGGGTGAAGGAGCGCAGGAATCGTTGGGTCGCGTACGCGGTGCTGACGGCCGTCAACGGTGGATCAGAGCTGCTGACCTTCGTCCCTTGAGTGACTGACAGCCGATGTTGTGGTCATCGGTTTGGTTGGAGACTGATGCCTCATGCGGCACATCTCGCGTGAGGACAGCGGCCTGGCGGAATGGCCTGCGGTGATGCGGGGGCGCCGCGACGCATGCTGATGCCGGCCCCCTGAAGCCCAGGGCGGGACCTTGCGCCAGATCGCTGCCAGGCACCCATGGGCTTCTCCATAAGGTTCGCGGAACGGCATCCACCGGACTGTAGCCATTAAGGCGGCCGGCTTCCCGGTAGCTTTCGTACGCACCGTCCCAGGTGGAAGTTGCTTCAACATTGATCTCCCCCCTCGCTCTCGTCCCCCAGCGGGTCGGCTGCTCTCACTAAGACCCAGACTTTGAACTATTTGGTCAGCCCAGGCGTCTGACTATTAGAACGTCTCCGGTCTCGAGGGGAGATTGGGATGAGATTTGCACCCGGGCTAGTGGCAGTCGCGGCCCTGGTTGTTATGGCGGGCTGCGGGGGCGGGTCGACCACCTCGACGCCCAGCACGGCGCCCGCGTCAGGCTCGAGCGTGGCGGTGACCGAGTCTGAGTTCAGCATCACGCTGCCCTCCAACACGATGAAGGTCGGCAGCTATACATTCACGGTGACCAACAAGGGGCAATTCGCCCACAACCTGACCATTGATGGTCCCGGCGTGAAGGACAAGGCAACCCCCACGCTGTCGCCGGGCAGCTCAGGCGATGTGACAGTGAACCTGCAGAAGGGCACATACGAGTTCTACTGCTCGGTTGACAGCCACAAGGACAAGGGCATGGATGACAAGGTCCAGGTGAGCTGAAGATCCAGAAGAAGGCCGATGGTGCGGCGAAGGCGGCAGCACGTCCGCTCGAACCTCCGTAGGCTTCGCTGCGGTTATGGCCTTGGGCGTCGCCACATGCTCGTTGAAGTTAGCGCTCGGGAAGTCACTCGATGTTGGGAAGCATCGCCGTCTCGACCAGAGACATCAGGTGTCGTTGGAAAGCTCGTACTTGTCGGGCTCGTTCCAATGACAGAGCAAGCGGATGGTCCTGTGATCAGACTGCAACGGCATCTGTTCTATGGCAGGGCCCGGCGTGGAGAGCCGGTCGCTTGATGCCGATGCGATCCCAGGAACCGGGATGGTGCGGGAGAACCAGGGCGGCGACCATTCCCAGGCACAGCCACACCGCGCTGCACAGACCTCTCAGAATGCGCCAGCCAGGCCCGCGGCTAGCGGCGAGCGGCGAGCACCCCGGCCAGCGCGGGACGGTGGCGTGCTCGGCTTACCCGCTGGGGACGCTGATATCAACCGTGGTCACCTATTTGGGCAGGGTTCGGGAGCGGACGAGGATGCGCGCCACTTCGTTGAGTTTCGTGTTGGTGTTCTGGGAGTAGCGACGTAGCACCTCGAACGCGCGCTCGTCGTCAAGAGCGAACCGTTCCATAAGGATGCCTTGGGCCTGGCCTATGAGCTTGCGGGCGTCGATGGCCTGCCACAATGACTCTTCTTGTCTGGCGCTGGACAGCGCGATTGAGACATGGCGACCGAGTACTTCTGCAACGGCGAGCGCATCTGGGTCGAACCAGCGCGGAGAACACGCGTAGAGGTTCAATGCGCCGAGCGTTGACTGGGAGGTCCACAGCCGGACCGCCAGCACACTTCCCAGGTTGAGGTCTCGGGCCCCGGCCGCCCAGTATGGCCAGCGAATGTCCGCGGCTGTGTCGGTCACAAGGGTTGTGCGCACGTCAGCGACCGCGGAAATTGCGGGGCCCTCATGGCACTCGACCTGCAGTTGGTCGGCTTTCTCGGCGACCGGGTGGCTTGAGGTGATCGCGTCGAACTGGTTGCCCTTGCGGGTCACCAGCACCCCGGCATAGTCACAACCCACTACGGCGGCGGCGGATTCGACGATTCTTTCGAGGGTCTTTTCCAGGTTCGGCTGCTCATGCAGGTCGTGGGCCAGACGGGCAAAGGCATCGGCCTCGGACTGGATCCGTGGCTCCCTCCGCATGGTTCCGCCGCTAGGCGGGAGCACTGATTTACCCATGTGCGGTCGTCCTTCGAGTGTTCGTGGTCTGCTGCGGTCATCCGAGGCGCCACGGGTATGACCCGACCCACCGACGAGCCACGGCAACACGCCGGGGTCATTCCCGGGCGGGAGCAGTGAAGAGGACGCGCTCTCGCGGCTGCCTACCGTTTCGGTCACAACGACCTACGCCCCACTTGCATAGAAGCAATGTAGAACTAGATGGTGTTAGTGTGCAACCGTTGTATAGATAATATTTAGGTGTTGGTGGGCCTCTCATAGACGTACGACTTGGATCTCAGCCACACTCATCACAGGAGGGGGTCGCAGGGATGGAGGGCAGCGAGGAACGTACCGACGCCATCTACAGCATCGGAGCAGTAGCCCGGATGCTCGGCGTGCCGGCGCAAACCTTGCGCGCCTGGGAGGAGCGGTATCAACAGATCGTGCCCGCTCGAAGCGAAGGCGGGCAGCGGCTCTACAGCCGCGACCAGGTAGATCAGCTCAGCTTTATCCGCAATCAGATAGCGCAGGGCCTACAACCGGCCGACGCTCACCGCCTCCTCGCCCAGCACCACAATGAGGCAGCTTCCATCCCGGCCGAGCAGCACCCCAACGCGCAGGCGAGCGTCGAAGCAGCGACAACCGTACTGCTCGCCGAGCGTGACCCGTATGCCGCCGAGTTCGCCGAATACTTCCTACGCACCGAGGGCTATGTTGTTCGCATCGTGCTCGACCCCGCCGCGGCAGCTCAAATCCTGCGCCACGAGCCGCCGAGCGTGCTCGTCGTAGATCTGCTGATCTCCGGTGGCGCAGGTCTCGCGCTGTGCCGGACGGCACGAGACAACGGTCCGGTACCAGTCCTCGCCGTCTCCGCAGTCGACCAGCGGGACCAGGCATTCGCCGCCGGAGCTGAGGCGTTCCTGCTCAAACCACTCGACCCCTTACAGTTCGTGTCGACGATCCGCGACCTGATCGGCACCAGCGCCTTCTTGCGACAAGCGGAACTAAGGCGATGACCGACCGGCTATCGAGCGGCTCCGACCGATTGGACACCGTCCTCGGCGGCGGCCTGCCACGGAACGGCATCGTGTTGATCGGCGGCAACCCGGGCTCGGGCAAGACAATCCTCGCCCAGCAATATATCTTCCACAACGCCAGCACCGACCGGCCCGCGATCTATCTGACAACGGTCTCCGAACCGCTCGATAAGATCCTGCGCTACGGCCAGTCTCTCGACTTCTTCGATCCCTCCGCGCTCGGCACAAGCGTGATCTATGACGATCTCGGCCGGACGCTGAACGAAGACGGGCTAGCTGGTGCGTTGACGTCCATCACCGAACTCCTCAAGCAACACCGCCCCGGGTTGTTAGTGATCGACAGCTTCAGGGCCTTGCGGACATACGCAGCCGACCCGGAGACGTTCAGGGGGTTTCTGCACGAGCTGGCCGGGCGGCTGTCCGTGTTGCCGGTCACTTCCTTCTGGGTCGGTGAGTACAGCAGCACCGACACCAGCGATGCGCCCGAGTTCGCCGTCGCCGACGCCATCGTCTCGCTTGGTACCGAGCGGGAAGCCGGCCGTGATCGGCGGGTCCTGTCGGTCATCAAACTGCGCGGTAGCGGCTCCATGTCGGGCAAGCACGCCTACCGGCTCTCTTCCGCAGGTATTCATGTGTTCCCGCGCATGGCCGACGTCGTCGAGCTCGACCGCTATGACCGCGCGCAGGAACGCATGTCCTCCGGCGTTCCGGCGTTGGATGCCATGCTGTCCGATGGCTACTACCGCGGTGCCTCGACCCTGCTGGCCGGCCCGTCGGGGGTCGGCAAGACGTTGCTCGCGCTCCACTTCATCTTCGCCGGCGCAGGTCGCGGCGAAACAGGGGTGATCGCGACGTTCCAGGAGAACCCGACCCAGCTCGAGCGGATCCTGAAAGGGTTCTCCTGGTCATTGGACGATCCGGGTGTCGAGCTCATGTACCGCAGCCCCGTCGATCTGTATCTCGACGAATGGGTCTATGACCTGCTGGACACCGTGCACCGCACCGGCGCCACCAGAGTCGCCATCGACAGTCTCGGCGACCTGGCAGCCTCGAGCGGAGATGAGCTCCGTTTCCGCGAATACATCTACTCGCTCCTGCAACGCTGCGCCCGCGCCAACATCAGCGTCGTCATGACCCAGGAAGTCACTGATCTGTTTGGCGTCACCCGCTTGTCCGAATACGGCATCTCGCATCTGTCCGACAATGTGATCCTTCTCCAGTTCCTCCGAGGAGACTCCCGGCTCAAACGCGCACTAACGATTCTCAAATCCCGCGGCAGCGCCCATGACCCGTTCACGCGCCAGTACGAGATCACAACCGACGGTGTCATCCTCGGTGACAAGTTCGAGCACAACCAGGACTTGACCTAGACCCCGAGTGGGCCGCGTGGCGTGGACCCGAACATGAAATGAACGGCACTCCAATCCCTGCATCCTGAACCGTTTGCTCCCAAACGCAGCACCACACGGCAAACACTGCATCACACTTCCGGTTTGTCAAAGGCGGCGGCCGTCAGAGCACCACCTTCATCGGCCACAAAAGCACAGCGTGGTTTAGGAGGTATACGTCGCCAGGCGTACGGCAACCGCTGTGATCCAGGCGAAGACAGTGACGATCGCCACCAGGAATGAGGCGTTGCCCCACGGGAAGAACAAGAAGACAACGAACAGCGCACTAGCCGCCAGGGACATAACTGTGATTGGCCGCCAGCCGGCGTCGCCGCGCATCGCGAGAGCCATCGTCAAGGGCGCCAGCACACCCGTCGCGATGATCAACAGGAACGCGATGCCGTGCACGCCGCCGTGCCAGGTGGCCGGGCTACCGCCGCTCAGCAGGCACATCGACCCGGAATCCGGCCAAGATCAGCGCCACCCCAAGCAGGGCGAGCAGCACGACCGCGAAACTGCTCGCCCGCCTGCGCGGCAGCTGATCGCGTACCGCGACAGCGAAGACGCGATCAGCAGGCCGGTAGTAACGAACGTCGCAACTTGGGGCCAACCGTAGGGCCCGCGTGCCAGCGACCTCGGCAAGGAAACCTCCTCGCCACCTACGAATTCACCTAGGACGGCGTCGGAGCAACCGTGACACCCGTGGAGAGATTCTCGCTGCAGCGCAAAATGCCCGAAGCAGCGGTTAGATGTACCCGGCCTGACCCCAAGGGCGCAGCGCCTCAGCCGGCCGCCCGTTCGGCGACCTGTCGGCCGATCCCGTCCGCCCAGTCCCGGATCTGGTCCCAGTTCCGGTAGTCGCCGGCCAGGTCGCTGCTCGCCACCCACCGGGCGATGCGCGTCTTCGCGCGCGCCGGATCCAGGTTGCCGCCGAAGACCTGAGGCGGGGAACTCCCGATGTCCTCCGCGAGGCGCAGCACGGA
>Ga0307319_10000667_pt1 | contig 10401 bp, 10 predicted proteins | sample ER_DNA_368_FD_194491 | JGI IMG/M metagenome (GOLD analysis project Ga0307319, IMG submission 194491) | Bulk soil microbial communities from the East River watershed near Crested Butte, Colorado, United States - ER_DNA_368 | ecosystem: Environmental > Terrestrial > Soil > Floodplain | place...
GGACGGTGGGGTCGTCTGCGGGCTGGCCGCCCGGGACGGCGGAGGACCTGTCCTTGGGCGAGGGCGAATCCTTGGCTGCCGGGGTCCTGGGGCTGCCGGCCGGAGTTGCAGGTGTGGAGGGTCCGGCGGGGCGGGTGGGCTGGCCGGTCTGTGGCCCGGGGCTGGCGGTTGCGCCACCGGTTCCCTGCCCGCTGCCGGGCGGGTCGGGCGGGATGGCGGTGGCCGGGCCGTAGCGGCGACCTCGCCATCTCCAGGTCGAGGCCTCGGCGTCGGATGGGCGAGCCTCGCCGGGGGTCTGGGGTGCCGGCGCCGCGCGTCGGTCGGCGGCCCGGGTCGGGCTCGGGTCGCTCGAGGCGGCGTCAGCTTCCCGCGGGGGAGGCGCGACGGGACGGCCCGGCGGGGTGGGCGCGGCGGGGCCTGCGGGTCCCGGACCCGGCTCTCGGGCAGCGGCGGCGGGACCCCGCTGTTCCGCTGCCGCAGGACCCCGCTGCTCCGCAGGGGCGGCACTTGGCGGCTGCGCGCCAGCAGGACGCGGCCCCGCGGCCCCGCGGCCCGGCGACCCCCCCGCGGCCGGGCTCGACGGCTCCGCGGCGTCACGGCTCGGGGGCGCAGGGCTGGTGGGGCGCTCTGGGCCGGCGGGTCGCGTCTCGGTCGGGGCCGTCGGACCCGGCCCAGGAGCGGACCTGGTCGGGGTGGGGTCGGTGGTGACCAGATGCCACAGCTCGACGATCTCGAACGGACGCTGGACGACCGAGCAGCCGCGGTCGGTGGGGACGGCCGCGGGGTCGTCGTTCGGCTCCAGGACCAGGACCAGGCGGCCGGTGAAGCGGGACCGGACCAGGTTGATGGCCTGCTTGCGCCGAGGGACGGGGAGGTCGATGACCACGGCGTCGATGTCCTCGGCGGGCAACGCCGACCAGGCCTCGATGGTTGGGAGCTCGGTGACCCGTCCGGTGCCGTGGAGCAGCGCTCGAAGGGCGAGACCCAGCGAGGGGTCGCGCCGCAGGAGCACGACATGGCGGAACATCCGGTGGGCCTACCTAGCGAAGACGTCGGCGATGCGCATGATTGCTGGCCCCAGGATCACGACGAACAATGCTGGGAAGATACAGAAGAGTACGGGGAACAGGACCTTGATGGGAACCTTCATCGCCCGTTCCTCGGCCAGCTGGCGCCGTTTTGTCCGCATGTCCTTGGCCTGGACACGGAGCACGTTGGCCACCGACACCCCGAAGATGTCGGCCTGCACCATCGCGAGCACGAAGGCTCGCAGCTCAGGGACGTTGGAGCGATCGGCCAGGTTGCGCATGGCCTCGTTGCGGCTCCGGCCGAGCTGGACCTCCTGGAGGGTCCGGTAGAACTCGTCGGCCAGGGGGCCGGTGGTGTTCTTGGAGACGTGGGCCAGGGCCGCGTCGAAGCCCAGCCCGGCCTCGACGCAGATGGTGAGCAGGTCGATCGAGTCGGCCATGGCCGACCGGATCTCGCTCTGGCGGCGCTGGACCGCGTTGGTCAGGACGATGTTGGGCAGCCAGTAGCCGAGCAGGCTGATGGCGACGAACCCGAGGACGCGGAGCGGCCAGGCGAAGCCGAAGACGGCCACGAAGAGCAGCCCCAGCACCATCCCGCCGACCAGGCAGGCCACCTTGGCGACCAGCACCCGCTCGGCGTCCCAGCCGAACGGGCTGCCGGCCATGATCAGCTTGCGCCGGATGGCATCCCTGGCCCCGACCGGGGTGAAGCGGCGGGCGACGGTCAGGGCGGCGTTGTAGAAGGGCTTGAGCAGCCGGTCGCGGGCCGGGCGGGCCAGCTCGCGGTTGCGCAGGTCGGCCGGGCGCAGCTCGGCCGCCCGGATGGCCTGGATGGTCCGGTAGGCCTGGCGTCGCTCGGCGACGATCGACTGGACCGAATAGGCGATCGCGAACACGGCCAGGAACACCGCGGTGGCACCGACGGCGAGGAGCGGAGTCGACATGTCGCCTCAGACCTTGATCTCGGTGATCTTCTTCAGCCAGAACACGCCGAAGATCATCAGCACGGCGGACCCGGCCATCATCATGATCCCGAGCCTGGTGGTGAACAGCGGCCGCAGGAACAGCGGGTTGAAGACGAGCAGGGCGGCGAACAGCAGCACGGGCAGGATGGACAGGATCAGGCTGGACAGCCGCCCCTCGGCGGACAGGGCCCTGATCTGCCGTTTCAGCGAGTAGCGGTCGCGGATCGTCTGGGACACGGTGCTCAGCACCTCGGCCAGGTTCCCGCCGACCTGCCGTTGGAGCCTGATGGCCATCACCGTCCACTCGAAGTCGACACTCCGGGTGCGCTTGGCCATCGCCTCGAACGCCTCCTCGAGCGGCCGGCCCAGCCTGGCCTCGGTCAGCACCCGCTGGAACTCGGCGGCGATCGGGTCGCCGGCCTCGTGGACCACCGTGTCCACCGCCTGCTGGAGGCTGTGACCGGCCTGCAGGGCGCCCGAGAGCAGCTGAAGGGTGCTCGGGAGCTGCTCGTCGAACTTGGCCTGGCGCCGCGACGCCAGCATCGCCAGCCACAGGAACGGCCCCACCGTGCCGAGCAGCACCATCAGCACCGACAGCAGGAAGTTCCGGGTCAGGATCAGCACCAGCAGCGGTGGGATGAACGCCGAGCCGAGCGAGATGAGCACGAACTCGGCCACCCGCATGTTCAGCCCCGCCGCCTCCAGGCGGTCGAGAAAGGTCTCCTCGAGGTTGCCCCGGCGGACCAGGGTCTCGGCCATGGCGGTGGCCCTGCCGGCCCACTCGCTGGAGCCGAAGGCGGTCACCCGGGCCCGGTCGTCGGAGATCGCCGGGGTGAGCGAGTACGGGGACAGCCGCTGGCGCAACGCCCGGTAGGGCCTCGTGCTGCTTGACCCGGGCCCGAAGAATAGGAGGAGGACCAGCAGGATGGCGGCGAACCCGGCGAGGGCCACGACGTAGCGCCCCTGGGAGCCCTCCAGCCGGGACAGGGCCGGCGCCGAGGGCAGCTCGGCCGGGACGGGGACGGCGGCCGGGCTCGCCTGGGTCCCGACGAAGAACCGCTCGTCGTGGTACTCCCCTACCACGCCGTTGGCGACTTGCACGGTGAGCCGGAAGTCGACCTCGCTTCCCACGCCGGGGGGCAGCACGAGGTCGACCACGTACTGCGAGGCCAGGTTGCGCCCGAGGGCTCCGAACAGCGCCTCCACGTTGTCGGCGGTGGTGGGTACGGTCTCTCCCCCGGTCGCCTTGGCCAGCTCCCCCAGGGCGACCTGGTCCTGGGGACGGCCGGGAACCTCCAGGCCTACCGTGAACACCTTCACCTTCGCCGCCTTGGCCGCCGCGATCGCCTGCTGGAGGGTCGTCGAAGTCCCCTCGTGGCGACCGTCGGAGAGCACGAACAGGTTCCGCTGGCCCGGCTGGCCCGCCAGCTGCTCGGAGGCGCGGACCACGGCGTCGTAGAGGGCGGTGTCTCCTTGGGGGTCGTCGACCCTCAGGGCCTGGATCGCGTCCTTGGCCTTGCCGGCGTCGTCGGTCAGGTCCTGGACGACGTTGGGCGTGTTGGCGAACGAGATCACGCCCATCTGGGTGCCCGCCCGCATCTGGCCCGCGAACTTGGCGGCGGCGCTGCGGGCGGTGTCGATGTTGTTGTTGTCCAGCATGCTGCCGCTGGTGTCGACGGCCAGGAACACCGCCAGCTTGCCGCTGGCGCCGCGCTGCTCCTGCAACGGGGTGGCCCGGACATCCTGGACCTGCTGCCCGTCGATGCTGGCGGTGAAGGCGCTCGAGTCCAGACGCTCCCCTGTCCAAGCGGGCCCGGACATGGCCACGGTGACCTTGAGCCGTCCGGAGGCCGAGTCGACGTCCCGCAGGCTGACCTTGAGCTGTTCCTGCTGCTGACCGACGGCGGGGGCAGCCAGGCCGAGCGACCCGAGCAGCAGCCCGGCCAGCAGCAGGCTCCCGAGCCTGGCCACCCGGCGGCTCATCGACGCATCGCCAGCGGGACCGAGCCGCTCTCGTGCTGGAACAGCTCGTTGGGGAAATGGACGCCCTGGTCGCTCATCCGCTCGAGGAACCTCGGGCGCAGACCGGTCGGCTGGATGACACCGCGGAAACGGCCGTTCTCGTCGATGCCGGCCCGGTAGTCGAACACGAAGATGTCCTGGAGGGTGACGACGTCGCCCTCCATGCCGACGATCTCGGTGACGTGGGTGAGCCGGCGGGTGCCGTCCTTGAGCCGTGACTGGTGCACGATCAGGTTGATGGCCGAGGAGATCTGCTCACGGATCGCCCGCATGGGGATGTCAACCCCGGCCATCAGGACCATCGTCTCCAGCCGCGACAGCACGTCGCGGGGCGAGTTGGCGTGGACGGTGGTCAGGGAGCCGTCGTGGCCGGTGTTCATGGCCTGCAGCATGTCCAGGGCCTCGCCACCACGGACCTCGCCGACCACGATCCGGTCGGGCCGCATCCGCAGGGCGTTGCGGACCAGGTCGCGGATGGTGATCTCGCCCCGGCCCTCGATGTTGGGCGGCCGGTACTCCAGCCGCAGCCAGTGCGGCTGGCGCAGCTGGAGCTCGGCGGCGTCCTCGATGGTGACGATGCGCTCGCCGAGCGGCAGCCAGGACGACAGCACGTTGAGGGTGGTCGTCTTGCCGGCGCCGGCCCCGCCCGAGACCAGGATGTTCAGCCGGCCGCCGACTGCCGTGGCCAGGAACTTGGCCACCTTGGCGGACATGGTGCCGAAGGTGACCAGGTCGTCGGCCTGGTAGGGGTCGGGCGAGAACTTCCGCACGGTCAGGTAGGGGCCGCCGTTGACGCACAGCGGCGCGATCACCGCGTTGATCCGGGAGCCGTCGGGGAGCCGCGCGTCGACGTACGGGGAGCTCTCGTCGATCCTCCGGCCAACCAGGCCGACCATCTTGTCGATCACCCGGCGCAGGTGGGTCTCGTCGACGAAGCGGCCTTCGGTCGGGAAGATGCGGCCCTCCCGCTCCACGTAGATCACGTCGGGCGAGTTGACCATGATCTCGGTGATCGTCGGGTCGCGCAGGAACGGCTCGATCGGCCCGAAGCCCAGCACGTCATAGGCGATCTCCTCGACCAGCCGCCGGCGCTCGTCCCTGGTGAGGGGCGTCTCCTCCTCCTCCAGGGCCCGCTGGAGCATCTCCCGGACCTTGGTCTGGAGTTGCTCGGCCGACAGCTCGGAGTCGTACAGTCGAGGGCCGAGGGTCTCGACCAGCGACCGGTGGACCTTCTGGCGCAGCTCGGCCAGGGGGTCGGGCCTGGCCCGGTGCAGCTGGCGCTGGTTGGGCTCGTGGGGCACGGACTGGGGCAGCACCCCGTCGGTCCTGGCCCGGGCGAGCCGCTCGTGGAGCGAGGACATCGGCGGCTCCTAGGATCGGGCGAAGAGCGACCGGCGCTGCTTCTGCTTGGTCCGGCCAATCTGCGGTTCGGTGAGCTGGGCGGCGACCCGGCGGATGGACTCGGCCACCGGGCCCTTGGGCTCCTCGAGCATGATCGGGTTGCCCTTGTTGACCGACAGCGGGACCGAGCGGGAGGACGGGATGGTGGTGTCGACCGGCGAGCTGAGCAGCTTCTCGACGTCGGGCATGCGCAGACCGACCTTGGAGTCGGCCCGGTTGACCACCACCCGGATGCGGCCCTTGGGGAAGTGCAGCAGCTCCATGGTCTGGAGGGTCAGCCTGAGGTTCTTGATGCTCGGCACGTCGAGGGTGGCCAGCATGATCAGCCAGTCCGACTCGTCGAAGGCCGACAGCACCGGCTCGGAGAACGCCGGCGGGGTGTCGATCACCACGTAGTCGAAGGCGCTGCGCAGCAGCTTGAGGACGTTCGCGATGGTGCCAGGGTTGATGGTGTCGGCGACCGTCGGCTCGGTCGGTGCCACCAGCGCCCAGACGCCGGAGTCGTGGTGGGTCAGGAACGACTTCAGCGACAGCGCGTCCAGGCCCGGGCTCTGGGCGGCGTCGTAGATGGTGTGCGACGGGAACAGGTGGAGCATGATGGCGACGTCGCCGAAGTGCAGGTCGAGATCGACCAGGGCGACCTCGGCCCCGTCCCGGGCCAGGCTGACGGCCAGATTGGTCGACAGGAACGTCTTGCCGCAGCCTCCCTTGGAGCTGAAGACGGTGGCCACCTTGCCGGGCGTCCGCCCCTCGCCGGCGTCGGTGGGCGCACCGCCGCCCAGGCGCCCGCGCAGCGTCCGGGCGATCTCGACGGCCCTGGCCGCGGCGGTCCGGACGGCGGTCTCGTCGCTGGCCGAGGAGAGGACGCCCTTGACCCCCACATTGAGTGCCTGGCGAATCAGCTCGCCCGACTCCTGGCGCCGGATGAGCACCACCGAGATGTCGGGGGCTCCCTGCTGCAGGGCGCCGGCCAGGGCGAGCGCGTCGCGGTCGGTGAGGCTCGGCCCGATGATGGTGGCGAGCACGTCCCGGCCCTCGGCGGCCACGGCCGCCATGGCCTCGTCGGGGTCGGCGGCCCGGACCACGCGGTCGGTCAGCCCCAAGAGGGCGTTGGCCAGCCAGGTGCCGTAGCCGTCGTGTGGTTCGACGATCAGGACGGCCATCACTGCGCCCCGACGACGTTGTCGGCGGTGACGCCGCCGCCGGACGGCACCGGCTTCGCGTCCGGAGAGGCCAGCAGGGTCATGTAGATCGAGCCATGCTCGGCCGCGAACACGACGCTCTCGACCTTCTCTTGGGGAACGGCCAGGGTGACGGCGGCCACCTGGCCCTTGCCCTGGGTGACCCGGCCGCCGCCTCCCTGGGCGGCCGAGTTGGCCAGGGCGGTGGCCCCGACCGCCAGGACCCGGATGTTCTGGAGCAGGAACTCGCTCCGGTCGCTCCCGCGCCGCTGCATGGTCAGGAGCAGGCTCACCGTGTCGCCCGGGGTCACGAATCCCGCCACCTGCCTGGTCAGGTCCATCCCGATGGCCACTGCCTGGTAGCCCTCCGGGATCTGCAACAGGCCTCTGCCGGCGACATCCGCGGCACCGACCCAGCGCTTCAGCAGAAGCTGCTCGCCGGGCATGATGTCGACGGCGGCACGCAGGTTCTGGATCTGGTTCAGCGAGAGCACGGCGCCGGGGACGATGTTCTTCTTCGGAACCGCGACCCGCTTGATCGCCTCGGTGTTGCTGGCCGTCAGCCCGCTGGTGCCGGCCGTGATGGGCTTGGCGGCCACCCAGACCAGCACCGGCTTCTGGTCGCTGATGGCCCGGCGGTCGGCGCCGTTGACGTAGACGACCAGAGCCGCCGTCGCCACCAGGGCGAGGACAACCGCGACGAGTATTGCCAGGACTCTGCTCTGCATAAGTGGTGCCTCGCTGCTAGCAGCCGCCGGGACCTCCGGGGGCGGAGAGCTGTTCGATCCGCATGGACGCCTCCGCCCTGCCCGACTGCCACGACGGCGGGCTGGGCAGGAACGGGATGACCAGCTTGAGCGGGAAGTCGAAGGCGACGGTCAGGGTGCCCCCGACGACGTTGTCGGTGGTGAAGGTGCAGTTGGAGATCGAGCTGACGCCGGCCCGGTCGCGGGCCACCTGCCAGAACGGGACGCCGCCGACGTCGGTCCAGTCGTCGATGCCGACGACGGCCTGCCGCGCAACCTCACGGGCGGCGTTGGTGGCCTGGATGCGGGTGTTGAACGCGAGGCCGAACTGGATGAAGCCGAACAGCAGGAGGACCAGCAGGGGAAGGAGCAACGCGAACTCGACCGCGGCCGCACCCTCTTCTCTCCTGCCAGACACCACCCGCCGACCTCAGGGCGTCGTGCAGTTGGTCGGATTCGGGCCGCTGGCCACGCAGTCGCCCACGACGTCGTAGCGGTCCTTGACCGTGCTGAACAGGGCGAAGAAGCCTCCGACCAGCAGCAGCGCGATGATGGCAACCATGAGCGCGTACTCGACCGCGGTCACGCCCTGCTCGCGGTCGTGCAGCTGGCCGAGGCGAGCTCGCACGTACGCCAGCGTCACGGACAGATACGACAGCACGGGACCGGCCCCCTTAGGTTCCCTACAGTCAGTGCTCTCAATGCTTGGAAGCCATGCCGGCGGGGGGCTCACAGGGCCTGCCCCGCCGGCATGACAAACCTGGCCGTTGCTAACAGCCGCCCGTCCCGTTCGTTGACGGAGCGTTCACGCAGTTCGCCGTGTCCTTGAACGCGGTCTGCACGTTCTCGAACAGGAGGAAGAACCCAGCCACCATGAGCAGGGCGATGATCGCAACCATGAGCGCGTACTCGACCGCGGTCACACCGTCCTCACGCGCCCGCAGGTCCGCAAACCTGGTGCGGATGTAGTTGACCGTCGTGCTCAGCAGGAGCATTTGTCTGCACCTCCCTTCCCCCCGCAGGGGCCACCGGCGGCGCGGTGGCCCAACGACAATGTCCCGCTGGTGCAACGTCGGCCCGGCACCGGGGTTAACCCGTCCAATCGCGGGCGTGCCTCGCCAACGCATTGCAGGGGAACCTAGTCGCCCGCCGGAGCGCGGGCCATCGGGTCTGGTGCAGATCGGACCTGCGCAGAATTACCCACCCAGCTCTGTCCACTCAACGGCCCACACCGTCAGCAGTCGACGTCGCGATAGGTCTCCGCGGCGCAGTCGGCGTCGCGGTCGAAGCGCGTCTGGACGCCGTTGAACAGGGCGACGATCCCGCTGACGAGGACCAGCACGATGATGGCGGCCATCAGGGCGTACTCGACCGAGGTGACGCCGCGCTCTCGCCAGGAGGTCCCGTGCATCCTGATCACGGCCACAGCGAGAGGGCCAGGCCGGCGAGCTGGCTGACGGTGGCGGTCAGGCGCGGGCGCATCCGTGACGACGGGTCGTCCGGGTCCTCGGGCTCGGCACCCGGCTGGAGCCCGGCCCGGCCCTCCCCGAGCCGACCCGGCGCCGGGGGCGTGCCCGGCCGGTCCGAGACCACCAGCGGCTCGAGCGCGTCGACCAGCTTGCCGGGCAGGCGGCCCAGGCCGGCCTGCTGCCGCAGCGCGGTCAGCGCCTCCCGCTCCGACATGGCCGGCCGGTGGGGCCGGGGCCGGGTCAGGGCGGCCCAGGTGTCCACCACGGCCAGGATCTGGGCGCCGAAGGGCACCTGGCGGCCGCGCAGGCCGCGCGGGTAGCCCGAGCCGTCGAGGCGCTCGTGGTGGGCCCTGACGGCGGCCACGGGCAGCCCGACCCGGGCCAGTGGCTCCAGGATGTCGCCGGAGATGTCGGCGTGCCCGTGCAGCAGCTCGACCGCCTCCGGCTCCAGGGGCCCGCGCGGGGCCAGCAGGTCGGCGGGCAGGGCCAGCATCCCGATGTCGAGGAACAGCCCGGCCAGCTCCATGCCCCGGACCCGCATGGGCGGCCAGCCGAGGGCGTCGGTCAGGTCACGGGTGATGGACGCGACCCGGCGCGAGTGGCCCTCGCGGCCCGACCCGGCGGCCTCGGCGCTCCCGATCATGGTCCCGAGGATCACCTGGAGCGAGTGGGACAGCGAGTCCCGGGCCTGGCGCAGGTGCTCGCGCTCCTCGGTCCGGCTGACCCTGGCCACCGCCGTCTCGGTGCGCAGCAGCGCCTCCTCGGCGGCCTCGGTGACGGCCCGCAGCTGGGCCAGCGGCGAGGCGGGCTCGGCGCGGTCCGGGCCGCGGCCCGACCGCCGGCCCCGCATCGACGAGGTCACCCGGTCGACCAGGTCGTCGCCGTTACAGGGATAGGTGAGCAGGTCGGTGACGCCGAGGACCAGGGCCGGGGTCACGTCGACCGAGGCGTCCCGGCTGGCCATGCCGAGCACCGGGACGGTGGTCGGGCCGTCGCTCAGGCGGCCCAGCACCGGCGCCCAGCGCTCTACCTCGTCGAGGGGCACGACCACCAGGGCCGGCCACTGGGCGTCGACGCTCCGCAGGGCCTCGACGTTCTCCTTGACCAGGGCGACGGCCAGGCCGGCATGGGCCAGGGCATCCCTCGCCCATGGCCCGATCCCTTCGGCGGCGTCGAGGACGAGCACGTGGGCCGGCACCGGAAGCTCCAAGATCGGCTGCTGAACTGAACAGCGTTCAGCGAGATGCTACGGCCTGCGCTCCGGCACCCCCATGCCCCGATCTGTTGACCGCGGCTACATAGTTCTACGCAGATGCTGGGGAGTGTGTCGATACCTGGACACGCCGGGCGGTGAGCGCTACCTAGGCGGCTCGACCAGACGGATCCGCATGGCCTCCCGCACCGCGTCCACCCGGTTGTTGACGTGGAGCTTGCGGTAGATGTTGCCGATGTGGGTGTTGACCGTCCGCTCCGAGATGACCAGCTGGCTGGCGATCTGGCGCGAGGTCAGGCCCTCGGCCAGCAGGGCCAGGATCTCCCGCTCCCGCCCGGTGAGCAGGTAGTAGATGTCGGCCGCGGCCTTGGTCTCA
>Ga0307319_10000669_pt1 | contig 10380 bp, 9 predicted proteins | sample ER_DNA_368_FD_194491 | JGI IMG/M metagenome (GOLD analysis project Ga0307319, IMG submission 194491) | Bulk soil microbial communities from the East River watershed near Crested Butte, Colorado, United States - ER_DNA_368 | ecosystem: Environmental > Terrestrial > Soil > Floodplain | place: USA...
GCCGGAGGCGATGCGGTTCCCTACCCCACATCGTTGCCCGAGGAGGTCCCATGGCCATCGACACCAGGGCAGTGATCGACATTGCCCGGCCCCGCGAGCTGGTCGCCGCGTACCTGCGCGACCCGGGCAACGATCCCCGCTGGATCGGCGGCCTCCGCTCGGCCCGGCTGGTCACCGAGCCACCGGTCGGCGTGGGCAGCCGGGTCGAGCGGGTCGCCTCGTTCCTGGGCCGCCGCATCGAGTACGTCAACGAGATCACCGAGCTGACCAGGACCCGGCTGGCCATGCGCTCGGTCCGCTCACCCTTCCCGATGCGGGTCACCTACGGGTTCGACGACGCCGGGAACGACGCCACCAAGGTCTCGGTCCGGGTCGAGGGCGACGCCAGCCGCCTCTACCGCCTCGCCGACCCCCTTATGGCCCTCATGGTCCACCGTTCGGTGCAGCGAGACCTGCGCACCCTCAAGCGCCTGCTCGAGAACGGCGCCCGGTGGGCTGGCTAGCGCATCGCGAAGTAGAGCACCAGCGCGATCGCGGTCGCGATCACCGTTCCGAAGGAGAGCAGCGTCGGGGTCAGGCGCCTGGTCGCCACCCTGGGACGGCGCCGAGCCGGACGTTGCGGGGATGGGCTGAACGCGAGCGGTGGCGCCGGGGCCGGTGCCTGGCCAGCCTCTGTGGGGACGCGAACGGCTGTCCCCACCGCCTCGACCTCGAAGGAGGAGTCGCCGACCCGTACCCGGTCGCCGAGGGCCAGCCGGACCGTCCCGGTGACCCGGGCGCCGTTCACCCAGGTGCCGTTCAGTGACTCCAGGTCCTCGATCTCCAGGCCGTCGCCGGCCGGCCGCACGGCCGCGTGCCGCCTCGACACCTGCGGGTCCTCGATGACGAGGTCGGCGGCCTCGCGGCCGAGCACCAGCACGGAGGTCACCTCGACCCGGTGCCCCGCGAGCGGGCCGGCGGTGAACTGGAGCCTGTGCATCGCGGAGCTCCTCTGTCGACGGCTATCCCGGGCGGTCGGCGGCCGCCAGGCGAAGCATACGGGCCAGGGCGCCCGCGTTCGTCGGCCGCCGGGCGGGATCCTTGGCCAGCGCCTGGCGGACCGTCCAGGACACGGCCTGGGGGATGTCGGGGCGGCCGGCGGCCGGGTCGCCTGGCTCCTCCTCGAGGTGGGCCATGCCGATCCGGAGGATGCCCCGGCCCGCGAACGGCGGCGCCCCGGCGACGCACTCGAACAGCACGCAACCGAGCGCGTACAGGTCGCTCATCGGGCCCGCCGGCTCCCCCCGGATCAACTCCGGCGCCAGGTAGTCGAGGGTGCCGAGCACCTGGCCGGGCCGGGTCAGTACCGTGTAGGCGCGGCCCTTGGCCAGGCCGAAGTCGCCGAGCACGGCCATCCCGTCGGAGCCGAGCAGGATGTTGGCCGGCTTGACGTCGCGGTGCACGATGCCCCGCTCGTGGAGCGCGCCGAGGCCGGCGCCGACCTCGGCGGCCAGGCGCACCAGGCCGGCCAGGGGCAGCGGTCCGTCGGCCCGCAGCCGCCCGGCCAGGGACTGGCCCTCGACATAGCGGATCGCCAGGTACACTCGGCCGTCCGCCTCCCCGGCCTCCAGCACCGGGGCCAGGTTGGGATGGTCGACCTCGGCGGCAGCCCTGGCCTCGCGAGCCAGCCGCCGCCGGAAGGTGTCGTCGGCGCCGAGCTCGTCCCGCAGGACCTTGAGCGCCACCGTGCGGCCGTCGCCGTCGTGGAGGGCGCGGAACACGATCCCCATGCCGCCCTGGCCCAGCCGCGCCTCGATCCGGTAGGGCCCGAGCCGCTGGCCGACCTCGAGAGCGGCAGGCATTGGAATCCCGGCTGGTCTTGGGGTCCACGCGCGCCGCCTATGATACCGGGATGGGCGGCAGCGTCGTCACGGGCACCCGGTCCGGTCGCCGGATCGCGCTGGCCTACCTGCTGTTGCTGGTGTTCGTGGCCGTGGTCGCCGTGGTGGTCTTCCGGGCCGGCGCGGACCGGCAGCCCGCAACGGCGGTCGGCGGCGTCTACCGGCTCGACCAGTCCCCTCCGTGCCTCGGCGACGTCGGCGACGAGCTGGTCCTCGAGCAGTCGGGCCAGTTCGTCGGCCTGGACGGCCCCGGCGACGCCGCCGGCGAGCTGCGCCTGCGCGGCGCACGGCTGGACGGCCAGGTCACCTGCCGCGACGGGCACGGCACCCGGGTCGCATGGCTGGCCGACGGGACCACCGTTTCCGGCCCGGTCGACGGCGGCGAGCTGACCGCGACCCGGGTGGCGGCCGCCGGCGAGCAGGCGGCCGCCGGCGAGCGGGCACCGGGCGCCGAGGAGACCTTCGGGCAGCTGATGCTGGCGATCGCCGCGGTGATCCTGGCCGCCAGGGCGATCGGGGCGGTGGCCGGCCGCCTCGGCCAGCCTCAGGTGATGGGCGAGGTGCTGGCTGGCATCCTGCTCGGGCCGACGCTGCTGGCCACCATCGCCCCGGACGTCTTCGAGCTCCTGTTCCCGGCCTGGGTCATCCCCCTGCTCCGGGCGGCCGCCGACATCGGCCTGGCGTTCTACATGTTCCTGGTCGGCCTCGAGCTGGACCCGAGACTGCTCCGTGAGCGGTTCCAGCAGGCGGCGCTGATCTCGCACGCCAGCATCGCCCTGCCCATGGGGCTGGGCATCGCGGTCGCCCTGCCGCTGTTCGAGCAGGTGGGGCCCGACACCTCGTTCGTCTCCTTCGCGCTGTTCCTGGGCGTGGCCATGTCGATCACGGCGTTCCCGGTGCTGGCCAGGATCCTGGTCGAGCGGCGCATGCTGCGGCACCCGGTCGGCGCTATGGCCATGGCGGCTGCGGCCGTCGACGACGTCACCGCCTGGGGCCTGCTGGCGCTTGCCTCGGCGGTCGCCGGCAGCGGCTCGGTGCTGGCCGTTGGCCGCATCGTCGCCCTGGCGGTCGCCTTCTGCGCGGCGATGGCGCTGATCGGCCGGCCGCTGCTGGCCCGGGTGTCGCGCGCCTACGACGAGGCCGGGCACGTGCCGGGCGGCTGGATCGCGGCGATCTTCGTCGGGGTGCTGCTGTCCGCGTTCGTCTCCCAGCGCATCGGTATCGCGGCCATCTTCGGCGCCTTCGTCATGGGCCTGATCATGCCGCGTCGGGCCGACCTGACCCGCGACATCACCAGGCGGGTCCAGGACTTCGTGGTCACCGTGCTGCTGCCACTGTTCTTCGTGGTCACCGGCCTGCGGGTCCAGGTTGGCCTGCTCGACCGGCCGGAGCTGTGGCTGCTCACGATCCTGCTGCTGGCGGTGGCGATCGCCGGCAAGTGGGTCGGCGCCCTGGTCGCGGCCCGCCTCACCGGCTTCTCGCGCCGCGAGTCCAGCGCGATCGCGGCGCTGATGAACACCCGCGGCCTGACCGAGTTGATCGTGCTCAACATCGGCCTGGAGCTCGGCGTGGTGTCCCCGGCGCTGTTCACCGCCCTGGTGATCGTGGCCCTGGTCACGACCTTCATGACCGGCCCGGTACTGCGCCTGATCGACCCGGCGGGCCGGCTGGCCGTCCGGCCCGAGGACGAGCTGGAGGCGGCAGCCCCGGGGACGCCGGCACCGGAGCGGGCGATCCTGGTCGCCGCCCAGGACGGCAGGCACCTGGACCCGCTGCTGGAGCTGGCCGAGCCGCTGGCCCGCTCGCGGCCGCCGCGCGAGCTAATCCTGGCCCGACTGCTGGTGCCGTCGCGAATCGCCACCGGCCCGGCGGCCGACGACCACGAGCTCACCCGGGAGGCCGCCGAGCTGCACCGGCGTCGGGAGCGGCTGCGGCAGCGCGGCCTGACCGTCCGCGTTGTGGCCTTCACCTCCTCCGACCCGGCGGGCGACCTGCTCCGTCTGGCCGCCGAGCAGCCGATCGACCTGATCCTGCTGGACGGCCGGCGGCCCCTGCTCGGCGAGGGCGTGCCCCGCGGACCGGTCGGCGAGGTGCTGCTGGCTGCTCCCTGCGACGTCGCCGTGCTGGTCGAGCGGGCCGGCGGGCCGGCCACCATCGACCCCGACCATCCGGTGCTGGTGCCGTTCGGGGGCGCCGACCACGACTGGGCCGCGCTGGAGCTCGGGGCCTGGGTCGCCAGCTCCAACGGGGCGCCGCTGCGGCTGCTCGGCGCGGCCACCGGGGAGGCCGGCCGGCGCGACGCCAGCCGGCTCCTCGGCAACGCGTCGCTGGTCCTCCAGCAGCTCGCCGGTGTCGCGGCCGAGCCGCTGCTGATCGAGCCGGGCCGCCAGGGGGTGCTGGAGGCCGCCGGGGGGACCGGGCTGCTGGTCATCGGGCTGTCCGAGCGCTGGCGCGACGAGGGGCTGGGGCCGACCCGGGCCGAGATCGCCAGGAGCGCGCCGGTCCCCACCCTGTTCGTCCGCCGCGGCACCCAGCGGGGTGCCCTGGCCCCGCCCGATGGGGTCACCCGCTTCGCCTGGTCGTCGGTCGGGCCCGACCCTCCCGGGTAGCCGGCTCTTCTGTCCGCCGTTGGGCGGTGCTACAACATTCTGCGTGGACACCCAGCCCGACCCCGACATCCAGATCGCCGGCTACCGCATCGAGGCCCGCGTCGGGCGCGGAGGCATGGGCGAGGTCTACCGGGCGGTCCAGCTCAACCTCGGCCGGAGGGTCGCGCTCAAGGTCCTCGCTCCGGAGCTTGCCGCCGACGACCTCTTCCGCCGGCGCTTCCTGCGCGAGTCACGGATCGCGGCCAGCATCGACCACCCGAGCATCATCCCGATCTACGAAAGCGGCGAGGACGGTGGGCTGCTCTACATCGCCATGCGCTACGTCGACGGCTCGGACCTGGCGACAGTGCTGGAGCGGGAGGGCCGCCTGGAGCCGGCCAGGGCCATGGCCATCATGACCCAGGTGGCCAGCGCGCTGGACGCCGCCCACACCCGCGGGCTGGTCCACCGCGACGTCAAGCCGGCCAACATCCTGCTGGCCGCCGCCGCGCCGGGCGCGGGCAGCCACTGTTACCTGTGCGACTTCGGGCTCATCAAGCAGGTGGGCACCGAGCAGGCGTTCTCTGCGCTCACCGCCACCGACCAGTTCGTCGGCACCATCCCGTACGTGGCCCCCGAGCAGATCGAGGGTCGGGAGGTCGATGGACGGACCGACGTCTACGCGCTCGGCTGCGTCCTGTTCCACTGCCTCACCGGCTCGGTGCCCTACCAGGGCGAGAACGACGTCGAGGTCGTCTTCGCCCACCTTCGCGAGCCGCCGCCGCCGATCTCCCGCCGGCTCCCCAGCCTGCCGGTGACGATGGATGCGGTCATCGCCCGGGCCATGGCCAAAGGTAAGGAGGACCGCTACCCCAGCTGCTCGGAGCTGGTCGCGGCCATGGACGAGCAGTTCGGGGCAGGCGCCCGTCGGCCCTCCCCGCCGGCCGACGACGCCACCAGAGTGCTGGTCCTCCCCCCAGCGCCTGTCCCGCCGGCGCCCGCCGCACCCACCGACCCGGCCGCCCCCATGCCCGCTCCCCCGCTGGCCCAGCCCGTCCCAGCGCCGGCCAGGCCCATCCCCGGCCCGGTCCGGCCCACGGGCGGGCCCGTCTCCGCCCGATCCGCGGCCACGCCCTCGGTGGAGGAGCGCAGCCGACCCGGTGGAGGAGCTCCCGCGCTCGTCCACAAGGGCGGCAGGGGTGGCCGGCGGTGGCTCACGGTCCTGGCCGCGGTCGTCCTGCCCGTCGTCGCCTACGTCGCCGCCGCGCAGCTGTTCGTCGGCGAGCGACGCCCGGAGGTCGACACGACCAATGTCGTGGGCGTCCCGCCCGCCACGGCCCGCCCGCCGAGCACCGCCGGGTCAGGCTGCCCAGGCGGCTGGACCCGACCGGCGGTGGGCACGCCGGCCCGGAGCGCACCGCTGGCCGCGATCCGGGCCGACATGGGCTGGACCGACCGGTTCGTGGTCGAGGAGATCCGCACCTTCACCGGAACCGACAAGTTGAAGCGCTGGTACGTCAAGGCCTACCAGGAGAACACCCCGTCGCGACGGGGCCGCTGGCTGGTGCGCCAGGACGCCGACGGCCAGCGCCTGGTCGAGGCCACGGCACCGTTCGGCACCAGAGGCTATACGGCACGTGACTGGCGAGTGCCGCAAGGCCAGGCTGCCCGGCCCACCGGCGTGGCCGGCTGCCTTGCCGGCAGCTGAGGGGAGGGATCCCGTGCCCGAGCTGAGCCTGGAGATCGTGGAGGGAACCGGCGCCGGCCGGATGGTCGCCCTGGCGGGGGGCGTGACCATCGGACGCGGCCGGGACGCCGACCTCGTCCTGGCCGACGAGCTGGTGTCGCGCCGCCACGCGCGGGTCGCGCCCCGCGGATCGGGCGCGGTCGTCGAGGACCTCGGCTCCCGCAACGGCACGTTCCTGAACGGCGACCCGGTCCACGGCCCGACCCGCCTGGAGCCGGGTGACCAGCTCCAGCTCGGGGTCACGCTGGTCGAGCTGCGCAGCGCCAGCCAGATCGCCGAGCGACCATCGGCCGTCCACCCGGTCCCACCGCCGCTGGCGGTGCCCGTCCGCGCGCCCGACTACCTGGCCGGCGTCGCCGACACCGACGACGACGGCGCCAGGACCCCGGCCGTGGCCGGGCCAGCTCCCAGGCCCCGCCACGAGCTCGACCCGCTGCTGGACTCGCGGGCCAAGGCAAAGGCCAGGACGGCCCCGCTGGCGCTGTTCGTGCTCGTCGCCCTCGTGGTGATCATCTACCTGGCGACTGCCCGCTGACCGGCCGGGCATGGGCGCCCGACAGCGGCGGCCGCCGGTCCACCGGCCGGTCGTGCACCGCGGACAGCTCCCGCACCAGCCGCCCGCTGGCCGCCTCCGGGGTTGCGGCCGCCACCAGTGGCAGCGGCTCGGCCTCCGGCTGGATCGACCAGCCGGTGACCCGGAACTCGCCGCCGTTCTCCAGCCACGACAGCGACACGATGGGCAGGACCACGATCCGGGTGGCGACCGCCAGCAGCCAGCTCACCCAGAAGAACAGGATCGGCTTGACGTCGTCGGGACCCAGCAGCGCGTCGGGGTCGCCGAAGCCGGGCTGACCCGGCCGCAGCACCTTGACGAGCACGAACACCAGGACGAACTCGGTCAGGCCGAGCAGGAAGGTGAGCCAGGGCGGCTGCCACTTGATCACCCGCGGGTAGAAGGTGGTGTCGAGCGCCACCGCGACCAGCAGGTAGATCCCGATGGTGACGATCCAGCCCTCGTCGCCGGTGACCAGGGAAAGGATCGCGGCCAGGATGGCGGGGCCGACCAGGATCGCCACCCTGGTCTGGACCCGGCCCAGCACCGTCGGGCACATCAGGCCAGCTGCTCCGCGCGCCGGACCCGCCGGATGGCCTGGACCGAGCTGCCGGCCAGCGACAGCTGCAGCCGCAGCCGGGAGGGGAACCGCCGGTAGTCGATCCGCTCGGCCCGTGCACAATCGGCCACGAACCGGCGGGCAACGTACTTGAGCCCGGCGATGGTGTCGCCGTGGGGGATCACCGGGTTGGCGTGGATGCCCATCATGCACAGGCGCGACTGGGGAAGGTCCAGCCTCGGTACGCCGCAGTTGCTGCGCAGCAGCAGGCGGCCCTCCTCGACGGGGAGGTCGTAGAACTGGACCAGCCGCCGCAGCAGCGGCAGGGTGAGCCCGGACTTCTGGAACCCGGTGCCGGCCACCACCCCGGTGACGTCGAGCCAGCCCGGGTCGGGCCCGTTGCGGTTGGCGACGTGGACCCGCAGCCCGGCCGGCCCGGGGCGGACCTCGTCGATCTCGCCCATGAGCTGCTCGAAGCGGCCCTGCTCGCGTCCGTCGCGGACCCGCTGCTCCCAGCCTCGGCGCCTGGGCGCGGTGCCCTTGAGGATCTGGCCGAGGAACTCCAGGCGCTGGTCGAACGGCAGGCCCTGGAACGCATCGATCCCAAGGGCCTCGAAGAAGCAGCGGGGAGTGTTGAGGTCCTGCTCTTCCGGGGTCGGGCTGCGCAGCAGAGAGATCACCTTGGCCCCGGTGTCCAGGGCGTTGGCCCACTCGTTGACCGAGGCGATCCCGGCCCCGATCACAACGTAGCGGCCGCCCGGGGCGTAGGCCTTGGGCTCGTAGGCCTGCACGATGCGGTCGGCCAGGGTGGGGTCCTCCCTCGCCTTGGCCAGCGCCGGCGGGTAGGCGAGCGGGCCGTGGCCGAGGGCGAGCATCAGGTGACGCGCCCGGCCGGCGTAGTTGGCCTGCTCGTCGTACAGGGTGAAATGCGGGGTCGGCTCCTGCTCCCGCTGCAGCCAGCCGATCCGCACCGGCAGCCGGTTGTCGTCCCAGCCGAGGCGGCGCTGCACGGTGGTCGCCTCGGCCAGGATCTCGGCAACGCCCGGGTTGTAACGGCGCCGGACCGACCGCAGCAGGGGCGCCGGGCTCAACCTGGCCCAGGCGTCGAGCTGGGCGAAGGTGGGCCAGTCGGCGGGCAGGAAATGCGACTCGGACTCCGAGCGCAGGATCGTCTGGCCAAGGTTGTAGGCGAACTGCTGGTAGGTCTCGACCGGGCTGCCGCTGGGCCCGAACACGGTGATCTGCTCGGGCCGGAAGCCGAGGTAGACGGCGGTGGTGTAGACGAGCGCCGAGCCGAAGCCGTCGCCGACGATGCCGATCGTCGAGTCGCGGGGCCCGGCGAGCGTCATCACATCGGCCTGGTCAAGGCCACGGTGCCACCGCCGAGGACCAGGTCGCCGTCGTACAGCACGCCGGCCTGGCCGGGGGCGACGGCGTCGACCGGCTCGTTCAGGTCCAGCCTGGCCCTGTCCCGACCCAGGGGCACGACCCGGCAGCCGACCTCGGTGCCGTGGGCGCGGAGGCGGACCTTGGCGCGGCCCGGGCGCAGGGGCCGGCCGTCGGTGGCGGTGACCTGTTCCAGCTCGACGGTGGTGACGGCCAGCTCGGCCCGCTCCCCCACCACGACCCGGCCGGCCGCCGGCTCGACACGGAGCACGTAGCGGGGGGTGGGGGCGGCGATCCCGAGCCCGCGCCGCTGGCCGACCGTGTAGCGGTAGGCGCCCCGGTGGTGGCCGAGGACCCGGCCGGCGGTGTCCACCACCTGCCCGGGGCGGGGTCCGAAGCGGCGCTCCAGCCACCCGGCGGTGTCGCCGTCGGGGACGAAGCAGACGTCGTAGGACTCCGGCTTGGCCGCGGTCCGCAGGCCGAGGCGGGCCGCGATCGCCCGCACCTCCGGCTTGGTCAGCCCGCCAAGTGGCAGGCGCAGGTGCTCCAGCTCGGCCGGGCCGAGCATGTACAGCACGTACGACTGGTCCTTGGCGGCATCGGCCCCCCGGTAGAGGCGGCCGCCCTCGACCCGGGCGTAGTGGCCGGTGGCCAGGGCGTCGAAGCCGAGAGCGCGGGCCCGGGCCAGGAGCCCGACCACCTTGACCTGCTCATTGCAGCGGGCGCACGGGTTCGGGGTGCGGCCGCCGGCATACTCGGCGGCGAAATCGTCGACCACCGCCCGCTGGAAGTCCTCGGCCATGTCCCAGACGTAGAACGGGATCCCGAGCGTGGCCGCGACCCGCCGGGCGTCGTCGGCGTCAGCCAGGGTGCAGCATCCCTTGCCCTGGACCTGCAGATGACCGGGCGTGTCGGCCAGCTTCAGGTGCACCCCGGTCACGTCCCAGCCCGCCTCCACGGCCAGCGCCGCCGTCACCGACGAGTCCACTCCTCCACTCATCGCCACCAGCACCCGCGGAGCCGTCACCTGCCCACCCCCGGTCGCACCGCCGCGCCCCGGTGAGGACCCGACGACCCTCGTCCCGACCGATCGGGCGCGTCCCCTCGGCGATCCGGCGACCCGTCCGTCGGCGTGAGGACCTCCAGCGCCTGGGCGACGGCGGTCACGGCGGCGTCGACGTCGGCCTGGGCCGAGGCGTGACCGAGGCTGAAGCGAACCGTCTCCCGGGCCGCGACCGGGTCCCGGCCCATCGCGACCAGCACGTGGGAGGGTGTGACCGCGCCACTGGCACAGGCCGACCCGGCCGAGCAGGCGACCCCATGCCGGTCCAGCAGCAAGAGAAGATCTTCCGCCCGCCGCCCCGGGAACCGCACCGACAACAGCCCAGGCAGCCCCGCCTGGGGACCCAGGTCGCCGTTGACCTGGAGGTCGGGGGCGAGGGCGCACAGGCCGGCCAGGAGCTGGGAGCGGAGGGTGGCCAGGGTGGTGGTGCCGTTGTGGCGTTCGGCGAGGGCGGCTGCGGCGGCGGCGCCGAAGCCGGCCAGGGCGGCGGCGGGGAGGGTGCCGGAGCGCAGGCCGCGCTCCTGGCCGCCGCCGTGGACGAGGGGGCGCAGGCTGGTCCCGGAGCGAACGACCAGGGCGCCGACGCCGGTGGGGCCGCCGAGCT
>Ga0307319_10000671_pt1 | contig 10368 bp, 10 predicted proteins | sample ER_DNA_368_FD_194491 | JGI IMG/M metagenome (GOLD analysis project Ga0307319, IMG submission 194491) | Bulk soil microbial communities from the East River watershed near Crested Butte, Colorado, United States - ER_DNA_368 | ecosystem: Environmental > Terrestrial > Soil > Floodplain | place...
GCTCGCGGTCGAGCAGCAGCACGCGCGCGCCCGCGCGCGAGAGACGGAAAGCGGCGGTCGATCCTGCTGGACCGGCGCCGACGACGATCGCGTCGAACCGTTCCACGGGCCCCATCGTACGAGTGTCTACCTACGACCGGTGGTGGTACAGTCGCCAGCGCCGAATCCAGAGGAGAGTTCCATGCCGCGCTACCTGATCGTTCGCAAGTTCGAGGTCGACGAGGAGGAGATGCCCCAAATCGGCACGCGCTCCCGCCGTGTGATCGAGGGCAGCCTCCCGGAGATCACCTGGGAGCACAGCCACGTCGCGATCGACGACGACGGGCTCGTGCGGACGTTCTGCGTCTACAGCGCGCCGAACGAGGAGGCCATCCTCAAGCACTCCGAGCTGCTGGGCCAGCACCAGATGGAATCGGTGCATGAGATCGCCGGCGACGTGACGCCGGCCGACTTCCCCGCCTAGGCAGGCTCCTCGGGGCCGAGGCCGAGCAGCCTTGCGTCCAGCACGTGGTAGTGCGCCTGGCGGGCGACCGCGAGCTTGCGCCGGATCTGGACGCGCCGGCCGTCGCCGTCCGAGACCAGCCCGAGCGCCTCGCGATAGAGCTCGACCGCCTGCTCCTTCGCCCAGCCGCGCTCGGCCTGCTCCCCGGCGGCGACGAAGTAGTCGATCGCGCGGCCGGCCTCGCCCGCGTCTCGCCAGTGCCGCGCCAGCGCGGTTGCCGCCTCGCCGATCTCGGACGAGGCCTCCTCGAAGAAACGGGCGACCTGGGCGTGGCGCTCGCGCCTGCGGGCGCGCGGCAACAGGTCGTAGGCGGCGTCGCGGATGAGAACGTGCGTGAACGAAAACTGCTGGTCGCCCTCGAACGCCGACACGGTCTCGCGGCGGATCAGGTCGCGGCGCTCGAGTGCCCCGAGGAGCTCGGAGAGGCGGTCGCCGTCGTCGACCATCCGCACGAGCGCGCCGCGCCAGAAGGTCTTCCCGACGACCGCGGCGTCAAGGAGCAGCGACCGCTCCGAGGCGGGTAGCGCGTCCAGCCTCGCCCCGAGGATTCCACGGATCGAGTTCGGGAGCGCAACGTCGCTCCCGGGCGCGGTTTCGAGGACGGTGGCGGCGAGCTGCTCGATGAAGAGCGGGTTTCCCTCGCCGCCAACCGCAACCGCCTCGCTCGTTCGGCTCTGGGAGAGGAGGTGGCCGGCGAGCTCGCGTGCCTCTTGCGAGCTCAACGGCTCGAGCGGGAGCGCGGAGTAGGCCGGGAGGCCGCCGCCCCAGGTGGGCCTTGCCTCGAGCAGGTCCGGCCGCGCGAGCGCGAGCAAAAGGATCGGGAGGTCGCGGAGCCGCGCGGCGAGCAGCTCGACCAGGTCGAGGAGGCTCGCGTCGGCCCAGTGGATGTCCTCGAAGACGAGCACTGTGGGCCGGTCACGGGCGACCGCCTCGATGAAGACGCGCACCGAGAAGAACAGCGTCTCGCGGTCGGCGACCGACCCCTGGGGGTCGAGCCCGAGCAGGATCGCGAGGTGGTCCGAAATCTCCCTCGCGTGGTCGGGCCCGACGAGGGTCTCGACCCGGTCGCGCAGCTTCTCGAGCGCGACGTTTACGGGATCGCTCTCGAAGATCCCGCACAGCTGCTTGACCTGGACCGCGAAGGCGAAGTAGGCGCTGCTCTCGCGGTAGGGGAGCGAGCGGCCCGAGATCGTGCGCCCTCCGAGCTGCTCGACCGCCGAGCCGAACTCGGTCGCGAGCCGGGTCTTCCCGACGCCGGGCTGCCCGAGCACTGTGACGAGGTGCGGCTTCCGCTCGGCCGCCGTCCGCTCCCAGATCCCGCGCAGCTGCTCGAGCTCGTGCACGCGCCCGACGAGCGGCGCCCGCGCTCCCCCGCGCTCGCCGATCGGGATCGCAGCCTCGACCGCCAGCCAGGCCTCGACCGGCGCGGCCTTCCCTTTCGCGATCACCGGCTCGGTCGGTTCGTAGACGATCGCGTCACGCGTGAGCCGGCGCGTCTCGCCGCCGACGACGATCCCGTTCGTCGGCGCCGCCGATTGGAGCCTCGACGCGGTGTTGACGACGTCGCCAGCCACCATCGCCTCGCCGAGCTCCGGCCGCGCGTCGACCGTCACGAGCGCCTCGCCGGTGTTGACGGCGATCCGCAGCTGGAGGTTCAGCCCGGGGGTGCATTCGTTCAACTCGCGGACGGCCTCGCGCACCGCAAGTGCCGCCCGCGCGGCGCGCTCCGCGTCGTCGCCGAAGGCCGTCGGCGCGCCGAAGAGGCCGACGACCGCGTCGCCGACGAACTTCTCCACGAGCCCGCCGAACGACTCGATCTCGCGGCGGACGCAGTCGTGGTAGGGGGCCAGGATCGCCCGCACGTCCTCGGGGTCGAGCTTCTCCGAGCGCTCGGTGAAGCCGACGAGGTCGACGAAGATCACGCTCACGACGCGGCGCTCCTCGCGGCGCGGCGTAGTGTCGGGCGCGAGCTCCTTGCCGCAGGCGAGGCAGAAGCGCGCGTTGTCGGGGTTCTCCTGGCTGCAGCTCTGGCAGGTGATCACGAGCTAAGCGTAGAACCCCCGTCGACCCGTGCCGACTACGCGAGGCCGAACGGGGCCGGGCAGGCGGCGATCTTCGGGATCGAGAAGCGGGCGATCGTGCCGAACTGCGGCGCCGGCTTGCACGCCTGGGCGACGCCTGCGTCGCAGGCCACCGAGAGGAAGATGAACGCGTCTTCGATCGAGAAGCCGTGCTCGTCGACGAGCAGCCTCGCCGCTTCCTCGGAAACGAGCTTCAGCGCCTCCTCGTAGTCGTCCGCGGTCGCGTGCGGCACCCAGCGGTCATGAAGCTCCGTCACCGGCCAGGTCGCCTGCTTGCCTTTGAGGAGGTCGAAGCGGATGTCGACCTCGCCGGCGATCTCGACGCCCGTGAAGCAGATCTCGCCGTCGCCCATCGACGCATGCATGTCGCCGACAGCGAACATCGCCCCCGGCCTCCGCACCGGAAAGAAGATCCGTGCGCCCTTCCCGTGCAGGTGGTCGTCGAGGTTTCCCCCGTGCCGCCCCGCGAGCCCGTTCGAGAGGGTCTCGCCGTCGGTCGCGACGCCGACGACGCCGACCATCGGCCGCGCCGGGAACGCGACCCGGTCGTTCATCCGGATCTCGCCGTCACGCACCTCGAAGAGCCGTGTCACCGGAGCCTGCACACGATCGATCAGCTGCCCGAAGCCGGGGATGAGCGTCGCGACGCCCCAGTCGATCGGACGGACGTCGAGGATCTCCGCGAGCAGCGAGTCTCCGGGCTCCGCCCCGCGAACGGCCACCGGCCCGGTCGCGCTGTTGATCCGCTCGAGGTCGATCTCGGTGACGAGGTCGTCCTCGCTGCGGATCTGACCGGTGAAGCAGTCGTTCGTCTCGAAGGTGACGGTCTCGCCCGGCCCGATCTCGAGAGCAGGCTCAAGATCGGGCCCGAACGACCAGATCACCTGGTCGCGGGAGAGCCGGTGCGCGGCCGCGACTGCCATCTACGCGGACTCCACGGCCGGACGCGCCTCCGGTGCGAGCGTCTCGTCCTCGACGTAGACCCGTTCCATGTCGCGGAGCCTGTCCGGCCGCCACCGCACGACGACCGCCGTCAGTGCCAGGCCTAGCACCGTCCACGCGATCGCGACCCAGTTCGCGTACTTGATCGGGTACGTGGGGGGCACCTTGTAGAACTGGTAGTAGAGCGGGAAGAAGAAGAGCACGATCCCGCCGATCGGCAGGACCGCGTGAAGCAAGACGTTGAACTGCTGCCGCCTCGGCCCGAGGTAGTACGCGATGCAGCCGAGCGAGACGAGCATATAGACGAGGATCACGACCGGGACGGCGATCGTCGCGACCATGGCGAACCCGATCAGCGGCCCCCACTTCCAGCCGAACGCGAGCGACAGCACGAGCGCGAACACCGACATCCAGATGATCGCCACGTTCGGCGTCTTGAAGCGCGGGTGCGTGTGCCCGAGCGGCCGCGGGGCGAGGCCGTTCCGCGCCAGCGCGTAGAACACGCGGGTCGCCGCGTTGACGGCGGCGTTCGAGTTCGCCGCGATCGAGTTGCAGATCGCGAGGAAGACGAGCACCCAGCCGCCGGCCCAGAAGGTGCGGCCGAGCGCGCGCCACGGGTCGGCCCCGGTCGCCTGGTTGACGAAGTTGTCGAAGCCGGCTCCGAACACCCACGCGTACGCGCAGAGGACGTAGAAGAGGCCGATCGCGATCGCCGAGCCGACGACGGCGCGCGGCACCGTCCGTCTCGGGTTCTTCGCCTCCTCCCCGAGCGGCGCGGCCGCTTCGAAGCCGATGAAGGCGAGGATCGCGAACACCATCCCCTTGAACACGCCGCTCCAGTCGCCCGAGGCGTGGTTCGGGTTGAACGGCTGCAGGTTGAGGTCGCCGGCGTTCGAGAGCAGCATCCAGATCGCCAGCGCGGCGAAGATCCCGATCTCGAACGCGCCGAGAATGACGCCGGCCGTCGTCGAGAGCCTGATGTCGCGATACGTGAGCAGGAAGACGATCACCGTCATCAGCAGGACCCAGATCCACCACTGGCCGGTGTAGTTCCAGCCGACCTCGCTCCGGAAGACCTCCGTCATCGCCCAGCCGAACTCGAGGTAGAGAAACGGGGCGACGAGCGGTTCGAAGAGGATGAAGAGCCAGGCCACCAGGAACCCGGCCCAGGGCCCCAGCGAGCGCGCGGCGTACGTGTACATGCCGCCCGCCGACGGGAAGAGCTTGGCGAGCTGGCCGATGGCCGTCGCGGCACAGATGCACGCGATCAGCGCGAGGCCTACCGAGAGCGGCAGCGCCTGGCGCGAGTACGGCACGGAGATGTAGATCGAGTACGCGACGGCGGCCGCGGGCGCCATGTGCGTGATCGACTGGAAGAGCACCTGCGGCAGGCCGATTGAGTGCTCGCGGAGATGGTCGAAGCGACGAGGCTCGCCGGCGGTGGCGGCTTCCATCGAGATCCTCCCTGTCCGGTTCCTTGCTTGCGCGGCGCCGAGTCTTGCGCATGGGGATCGCGTGGCGCAACCGCCGCCCGGCTACAATTGCCCGCCCCGGGGGTGTGCCCGAGTGGCCAAAGGGAACGGGCTGTAAACCCGTCGGCTCAGCCTACGGAGGTTCGAATCCTCCCGCCCCCACTCCAGCCAAGGACTCAAACGTCTTGGCCGCACTTTGCGAGGATTCAGTCGCCGATCCGTCGCCGTTCTTGGCAACGTCGTTCCATGAGAGCGTGCGCACACGATCCATCGCGGTCTCCTTGTCGAACTTGCGGAGATAGACCTGCGTGGTGGCGATCGAGCGATGGCCGAGGAGTTCCTTGAGCGCCTCTACGTCGCCCGGATGGAGCGAGAGGTAATAGGCGGCGAAAGCAGCTCTGAGCGCGTGCACATGGGTGTCCACCCTGGCGCGCGCGGCGACGCGCTTGACGAGTCGCCAGATCACGCGATCGTCTCGATCGCCCGAGCGTTGGAGGTAGCCCTCGGGCGGCACGAGGTAGTCCTCAATCGCGCCCGCGTCGATCGCTTCATCGAGAAGCGCACGCAGCTCGTTCGGCACCGGCTTCCAGATGATCCTGTCTCCCTTCTCGCGGAAGCGCAGGCGCCCATGAAGGCGGTCGTAATCGGCGAGGCGCAGACGGGCGACGGCACGACGGCGCGGTCCCATGTAGACGAGAATCGCGAGCGCGAGGCGCTCAGACCATGATTCGGCCGCGTCGATGAGACGTGGAACGTCGGTCGGCTGCACGGTCGTCACGTCCAAGTCCTCAGGACGGCGGCGGCGCGTACGCGGAAGGCGGTCGATCGGGTTCGCGGCGATCTTGCCGTCGACGTAGAGCCAGCGGAACAAGCTCGCGAGATGCGCCTCCATCCCCGCGATCGTGCCCGGCGCCAAGTGCGCCTTGGTCGATAGATAGCGCCGCACGTCGTCGGTCGTGACCTCGGACACGTCCCGATCGCGCGGGAGGCGCCGCGCGAACTCGTCATAGGTGCGCTGATACGTGTCGATCGTTCTCGGAGTGAAGCCACGGCGGGCACAGTCGCTCAGAAAGTCGTCGGCTGCGCGATCGAACGTCAGCAACGTTCGGATTATGACTTCCGGCGGCTGAAGGTCCAGGGTGACCGTCTCACCAGTGACGGTAGTGACGGTTCTTTCGGAACCTCCCGGAAAGATCGCCTCGGGTGTTTCGGGAGCGTTTCCCCCGGGGGGTTTGTTCTTTGGCGTCACTACCGTCACTGTCCGCGCACCTCGACCCCGCGGAACAGGCGCCGCCCGTTAGACCGAGTGAAGTTCACGCCCGGCAGCGCGAGTAGCGCAGCGCGAAACTCCGCCTTGTTCAACTGCTCCGGCGGATTGTCGGCGTATACGTGCCACGCCGCGTACGACTCCCACAGCTCCGCGGGTTCCGTCTCGCCCTCGCCGAGCGTCACGCATTCTTTGACCCACCGATCGAGCGGCGTGTGCTCCTCGACGTACCGCGCCGTAGCCTCCTCGACGGCTGCGCAGGTGCCGAGCCCGTCCTCGAGATAGGCCCGCGCACCGCGAACGAGGAAAGCGAGGATGCCGGGCGCCTCCTCGCGGAGCGTCTGTTTCAACGTCTCGTCGCGCTCGCCGCGGTCGAAGAACCTGTAGAACGGGATCACGCGGAGGCGCTCAACGACGGCGAGATCGGCGGAGTTGATCCGGAGGGCGTCGTTGGTCTGGAAGTTCAGCTTGAACTGCGGTGTGAACGTGATCGTCTTCGCGTAGAGCGTGCGCGCTGATATCGGGTCGCCGCCCGAGAGCGCCTTTAGCGTCGCCTGGTCCAGCGCCGCCGCCTTGTTGGCTTCGCTCGCCGAAACGATTCGCGCCTTGTCCAGGGCGATGATGTCGGGACGAGGAGCGCCCCCGTCGCGCCCGCCCCGCCAGCGGAGGAACGTGTCCATCGCCGCCGTCGTCGCCACTTCGCGCCCGAGCGCGGCGGTGATTGCCTCCCACAAGGCACCCTTGCCGTTTCGGGCGGTCCCGAGCCAGATCGCGAGGAGCTCCTCCGACGTGAGCCCGGTCGTGCAGTAGCCGAGCCAGCGCCAGACCCACTCGGCAAGCTCAGGGTCGTAGCGGTAATCCTCGTCAACGAGCACTTCGCGCAAGAACCGCTCGAAGCGCGGCGCGTTCTCCCTCGGGTCGTAAAGGACCGGCGTTCCGACAGAGAAGCGCAGCCCCGAATCGTGCGGGAGTAGCTCGCCGGTTTTTAGGTTGATCACGCCGTTCGCCGCCGCGAGCAGCGTCGGATGCGTGTCGAACTCGTCGTTGTTGGCGCGTAGGCGCGGACGTGTCGTCGCGACTCTTCGGGCGTTATTTGCCCGGTCGATCGTGGCGCCCTTGAGACAGAACCCCTCCGCTGCCTTTCTGAACGGGTCATCCTCGGCTCGGTCCTTCACCTTGGCCGCGATTGCTCTCATCGACTCCAACATCGCCTGGAGCGCCAGCTCATCGGCGCCGGTTGCCCGAAACACGCCGCCGTGGTGGCGCAGCCAACACTTCTTCTCGACGTTCCAGACAAACTGATCGCCGTAGTTGCGTTCAAACACCTCCGCGACGCCCTGGTCCGAAAGGCGCGGCAGCCGACCGGCGTCGCGCTCAATGAACCCGACAAAGTGCCGGGAGTTCTGCTCCATGAGGGGCTCGGGGTCGAGGAAGGCGTGGAACCCGTCGTCGTACCGGTGGTAAACGTCGTGCACGATCTCCGACGCCTCCTTCGCCGGCATCGGCGGATCGCACCTGGCCTCGTTGGTCTTGAGCGTCACCGCGAGCGCGTCCTCCTCGCGCACGCCGCGGGAGCGGAGAGAACCGGCTAGCGAAAGCAGGTACGTATGGCGCCGCCCGCGCACGACTCTCGCCTCGGGGTCGTTGTCGAGGACGCGCTGCTGTTCGCGCTGCTGCTTCCTAGCCTCCTCTACGAGGTGGTTGTAAACCGCGTCCGGCAGCTCCGGCAGCTCGCCCGGATCATGGATGACCTTGCGCAGCTCGCCGGTCTTGGAATTCGTACCCGGCGCAGTGACGAAGTACTGGTCGGATTTCATCGTGACCTCGCCGTGCTCAACAAGCGCGCAGTAGAAGTCCCGATTCGCGTTCTGCCGCTGGCGGTATTTGATGTGCAATTTTCCAGGGCTGCTCTCAACCTCGTATCCGCGCGGGGCGTCGAACTCTTGGAGCACACCCGTCACCCGCACAACATCGTCCGGCGAGTCGCAGTCGAAGCCGAACGCCTGCGATGCGCGAAGAGCGATGATCGGATTCTTGAGGACGAGCCGGTTCGCGAAGAGGTCCGCCTCGACTTCGGGATCGCCGACGAGCAGGCGCGCCTCCTTATTCCACGAATGCCGCGCTGCGGCGCCGTCCGCGCCCTTCTTGCCATCGGTGTAGTCGATCGCAAGCTCAAGGCGACGAAAGCGCTCGACCCAGGCGCGCGCCTCCTCGCGGGGGATGATGCAGTGGCCGTTTTCGCTCACGTCGAAAACCTCCGCAGCGAGAGCCGTCTCCCGTGATGGCGGATCGAGAAGGTCTCGCTGATGTCCTTCCAGCCGCGCGCGTCGTCGATCCCGTGGTTTCGTCCTTCGCAGGCGCACCCGCAGTGGTGGCCGACCGCTCGCCGACACGCCGGGGCGCACTTCTCCGCCGGGTTGTGCTCGCGTACGAGCCAGAGTTCGCTGTACTCGTCGGAGAGCACGTCGATGAGGCGGTCGAGGTGCACGCGGGCGACAAGCCAGCAGGTGCCGGTCCACTCCGGTCGCGTCCGGCGACCGCAAATCTCTTTCAGCAGGCGCCGGTTCTCGCCGCTGTTGTAGCCGATGTAGAGACGTAGCCTCCGCTCGTCCATCATTCGGACGACGACTGGCTCACCCCGCCCCTCCTTCGCGCTCCGGATCAGGCGGTGCAGGTCGTCGATCGTGCGTGGAGCTACTGCGCCCATGGATCTTTCTCCACCGTGGCGCCCGGGTTGCCTTTCTGGACGGCGTAGCGCAACCTCGTACCCTGTCCGCCTTTCGAGACAACCTCGATCGCGAGCGTGTCGTCTACCTGAACAACGCAGCCGCGTAGATCGCGATGGGCGAGGTGGAGCCTGACTCGCGTATCCGTCTCGATGTTGCGTGCTTCGAGAACGCGGATCGTGACGAGCGGGTGACCGGCGCGGTTGTACCTGCGTTCCCCGACCTCCTCGACGACCCCCGCGATTGCCTGCCCCTCAGCATGCAGCCTGACGAGGGGCGCGTAGCCTCCCGCTGCCCCCTCGGCGAGCAGCGAGTCGAGGATGCCCGGCGCCTTGGTCATTCCGGCGCTCCAATCTTGTTGTACCTCGGCTGCTCAGCCTCGATGGCGTCGCGTTCCGCGTCGATTGCGGCGCCGTAGGTCGGGTAGAACTCCCAAAGAACCTCGACCACCTCTGGCCACCACGTGCGCTCTCTCTTATGCGTCGCATGACGTGCGCCGGGTGAGTCGGTAACCCCGATGTAGATAAGCTCGCCCGCCTTATCGAACAGCGATAAATCGCGCCGATTCTGTTGGGCTTCGTGCGGAGGGTAGGCGGGCCGACTTTCATCGACCCGCCCCGTTGGCCGCCTCCTCGTTCACGAGGTACGACCACTTACCCGCGAGGTCGGTCCCACTCGCCTCGTCGATGAGGTCGGCTACCGAGATAGCTAACTCCGTCGCGAGCCGGTCGTCCACCCCTACACCGTCCTTGAAGAGCTCTTCGACGGCCGCGAGCGCGTCAACCTCGTGTGGGTAAATGCGCATTAGGCCGGCACCTCCTCCCCCGCCTCGCCGAACCACACGGTGAGCGCGTCGTCCGACCCTGGAGCCGCGAGGTACGCGTCGTCATCGTCGGCGAGGTTCGCCGCGAAGATGAGTCGGTCGGCGAGCTGCCGGGCGTCGTCGGGGCTGAGGTCGAACTCGCCTTCGTACGCGTAGAGCTCGAGGACAATCCTGATGGCATGCCCTGGCGGTTCAATGAGAAGCGCCTCGTCGAGCCGCGTTGTCGGAACGACGATATTCGAGTGCGTGTGCCTTCTCGTCACGACGGCACCTCGACGAGAGAGTCCTCGACAACCGCCGCGTATTCCTCGTCGCATAGCGCGGCGAGGAAGCGGAACTTGTTGCTGAGGACGAGCGCGTCCTCCTCCGAGAGCTTCGTCCCGTAACGCTGCCCCGGAAGCTTGAGGGAAATCCGGCGCTGCCCTGCCTTGCGGTCCCCGAGTCGGCGTTTCGATGAATGCGTCGCCGCCGAGGACCTCGCCCCTTACGTGCTGCCGCTCCATTTCGCACCTCCTAGTGCGTGCCTCACCACCGATGACCGCCCCGCTGCTGCGT
>Ga0307319_10000672_pt1 | contig 10364 bp, 13 predicted proteins | sample ER_DNA_368_FD_194491 | JGI IMG/M metagenome (GOLD analysis project Ga0307319, IMG submission 194491) | Bulk soil microbial communities from the East River watershed near Crested Butte, Colorado, United States - ER_DNA_368 | ecosystem: Environmental > Terrestrial > Soil > Floodplain | place...
GCTTGACGCCCACGACGTGCGGCGCCACCGCGTCCACGATCCCGCAGCAGAACCGGGCGCAGGCGTCGGCCGCCGCCTCGCGCGAGAGATGGGCGTCCCCGGAGAGCTCGACGGGCAGCAGGTCGGACCGCGGGTCGAGCCCGACCAGCAGCTGCGAGCGCTTCCGCTCAACCGCCTCGGCGAGGCGGTCCGGGAACAGCGCGGTCACGAGTGCAGGCTCGGCGCCCACTCGCACGCAGGCTAGCGCGCACTGCGGCCGGGGAAAGAGCGAGGGCCGCTCTCGCGGCCCTCACGGAAAGGTTAGAAGGAGCTCGCGGCCTAGAACCCGCCGCCACCGCCGCCGGTCTTGACGGCCGTCTTCAACGAGCTGCCCGCCGAGAACTTCGGCACGGTCGCCGCCGGGATCGTCACCTTCTGGCTGGGGTTGCGCGGGTTGACGCCCTGGCGCTCCTTGCGGTGCTGGGTCGAGAACTTCCCGAATCCGGTGAAGTTCACCTCGCCCCCCTGCTTCAGGACATCGGTGATCGAGTCGAGCACAGCGTCGACCGCCTCGGCGGCCTCGCGCCTCGACAGGTTCCCCTTCTGGGACACCCGATCGACGAACTCTTGCTTCGTCACAGTCGCTCCTCTCTTCCCGGTTTCCTTAACGGGATCTCGGCGCCGGACCCTAGCAGGGTTGGGCTTTCGGCTCAACCATGCGGTTTTGCGGCACTTTTCGGGGCGTTCAGCAATTCGGAGGCTCGGAAAAGAGCCTGCAAGCGGACGCCTTTTTCTGCGAGCGCGTCCGCCCCGCCCTCCTCCCGGTCGACCACGCAGACGGCGCTGCCGACCACGAGCCCGGCCGCCCGCAACGCGTCCACGGCCTCGATCGCGGCCCCTGCGGAGGTGACGACGTCCTCGACCAGGCAGACGCGCTCGCCCTCCTCGAAGGCCCCCTCGAGCCGCTTGGCCGTGCCGTAGCCCTTCGCCTCCTTGCGCACGATCAGGAACGGAATGCCCGAGGCAAGCGACGCCGCGGCCGCGAGCGCGACGGCTCCGAGCTCCGGCCCGGCCAGCCGCGCCGCTTCGGGCTCGTGCTCGCGAACGGTGGCTGCGATGAGCTCCCCGAGCGGCCCGAGCAGCTCCGGCCGCGTCTCGAAGCGGTACTTGTCGAGGTAGTAGCGCGAGCGTCTCCCCGAGCGCAGCAGGAAGTCTCCCTCGAGGTACGCGTGCTCGCGAAGCGCCGCGCCGAGCTCGTCGCGATCCACTAATCGCGTGCCGCGGCGAGCAGCTCGCGCGCGTGAAGCAGTAGAGGCTCCGCCTCGGGCGAGCCCTGCGTCAGCGCCAGCAGCGAGCCGTCGTCGAAGTAGAGCTCGACGCGCTCGCGGCGGCGCACGGTCCTGCGGCGCAGGAAGATCGCGCCGGCGGCCGAGCCGAGGGCTGCCCCGAGAACCGTCAGCGCGCTACGAGCCCGCATCGGTCTTCTTCCGTGTGGCGGGGCGCTTGGCCGGGGCCCGCCGCTTCGGCTTCGCCTTGGGCTTGGCGGGCGTCTCGCCGAGCCCGCGCAGACAGCTCTTGAGGTCGTAGAAGACGAGGCCGACCGTCGGTTCCGGCGTGGTCGTGGCGGCGATCAGGCGGTCGGCGTCGCGGACGACGAAGACGCTTCCACCGCGCAGGGCCGCGTCGAGCTGCACGAGCTCCTGCTCGCGCTTCTCGTCGGCCGCCCGGAAGAGCTCGAGCGCCGCTCCAGCTAGGCGGCCGGCGCGATCGTCGTCGACCGTTGCCGCGAGGACGGTGCCCTCGCGGTCGAGCACGACCGCGGTCTCGATCTGCGTCGAGATCTCGGTCAGCTCGGCGAGCGCGCGGGCGGTCTCGGCCACGAGCCTGACGCTAACACCTCGCGTCCTTGGCCGCCGAGCCGCCCATACTCCGGCCTGATGCCCGTCCTGCCCCAGCCGCTGGGCAAGTTCTTCGCCGACCGCGGGCCGCACCTCGCGGCGATGATCGCTTACTTCGCGCTGCTCTCGTTCGTGCCGTTGCTGTTTTTGACCATCTCGCTGCTCTCGCTGGCGGGGCGGCCGGACGAGTCGAGCTACCTCGTCACCGAGCTGAAGCGCGCGTTCCCGGGCAGCTCGGTGTCGAGCATCGTCCACACGGTGCGAGCGATCCAGGAGCACGCGACCGCCCTCGGGGTGATCGGCGGCGCGGCGCTGCTCTGGACGTCGCTCTCGCTCTTCAGCGTGCTGGAGTCGGCGTTCAACATCGTGTACGGGCAGCCGAACCGCTCGTTCCTGCGCGGCAAGCTGCTCGCGGTCGGGCTGATGCTGCTCTCGCTGGTGACGCTCTTCGTGGGTCTGCTGATCGGGTCGTTCGGGTTCGACCTGCTGAAGCGGTACGCGGGCGGGGTGGCGGAGAACTCGTACGTGGCCTACGGGTTGACGGTCGTCGTGTCGCTCTTCGCGGTGTTCATCTTCCTCGTGGCCGTCTACTACCTGCTCACGAACGTGGAGCACTCGTTCGCGGACGTCCTGCCGGGCGCCGTGGTGGCGGCGGTCCTGCTCGAGGCGAGCTTCCAGGGGCTGCCGCTGTACGTGCGGTTCTCGAGCAACGTGGTCGCGCTGAAGGCGTTCGGGGGGCCGGCGCTGCTGCTCGTCTGGCTCTACGTGATGGCGAACGTGATCGTCTTCGGCGCCGAGGTGAACTGGCGCTTCAGCGACCGCCGCCGGGCCGTCGCCGAGGGCGAAGAGGCGGCCGGTCTCGCCTGACCAGTCCGTCACGGGAACTTCGTTCTGAGGTCTTCGGCGGCCCGCGCCCGGTGGGAGTTGCGCGACTTCCAGGCGTTGCCGAGCTCGGCCACGGTGCGCTGCTCGCCCTCGGGCACGAACACCGGGTCGTAGCCGAACCCCTCCGAGCCGCGCGGCTCTTCCGAGATCCACCCGGCGAGGACGCCCGAGCCTCGGATCTCTTCACCCTTTGGCCCTAGCAGCACGAGCTCGCACACGTACCTCGCCCGCCGATCGTCCGCGGCCTGCAGCTCCCTCAACAACCGTTCGATCGCGCGCATCCCGGCCTCTCTGCCGTAGCGCGCCGACCGGATCCCCGGGGCGCCGCCGAGCGCCGCCACCTCCACGCCCGAGTCCTCTCCGAGCATCCACGCATCCGCGGGCCCGACAGAGCGCCCGTAGGCCGCCTTCCCGCGCGCGTTCTCGTAGTAGCTGTCACTCCCCTCCTCCGGGTAATCATCGGCGTCGAGCAGCTCCAGGTCCCACCCCGGCAGCAGCGCCGAGAGCTCGCGGAGCTTGTTGCGGTTCCTCGAGCAGAGCCGAACGGTCAGCCCTAGTCGCTCCAGCGGATCTCCAGCACGTCCTCGAGCTCCGCGAGCCGGGCGATCATCCCCGGTGCGTCGGCCCTGGGCGGAAGCGTGACGTCCATCAGCACCGTCCGCCGGTCGGCCTCCTGGCTGATCTCGAGCGCCTGCAGCCGCCCGCCGAGTCGTTCGACCTCGGTGACGAGCTCTCCGGGGCTCGTGCCCGCCGGAAGCTGGGCGAGCAACCTGCCCGTCTCGGTGCGGAAACGGGACGTGACGACGTGCGCGGCGATGCGCAGCGGCCAGAGCGAGAAGAGCGCCTGGAGCGTCGTGATCACGGCGGCCGAGTAGTAGCCCGCGCCGGCCGCCAGCCCGATCGCGGCCACCACCCACAGCGTCGCGGCCGTCGTCAGCCCGCGGATCGAGAGGCCTTGCCGGATGATCGCGCCCGCGCCGAGAAAGCCGATCCCGGTCACGATCTGCGCCGCGATCCGCGTCGGGTCCGCCCGGACGACGCTCCCGCCGTTCACGAGGAACTCGCGGAACCCGTAGGCCGAGACGAGCGTGAACAGGGCTGAGCCGACTGCTACCAGCATGTGGGTCCGGAACCCGGCCTCCCGCTCACGCAGCTCCCGCTCGAGCCCGACCGCCCCGCCGAGCGCGGCCGCCACGGCAACCCGCAGCAGCTCCTCCTCCCAGCTCAGCGAAGGAATCTCAAGGAGCAGCATCGAGCGCAGCCTCCTGCGCGTGGCGAATCGCGGCGATCCCGGCCTCGCCGAGATCGAGGAGCGAGTCGAGGCCGTCCCGGTCGAACGGCGCGCGCTCGGCCGTCGCCTGCACCTCGACGAGGCGGCCGCTCCCGGTCATGACGAGGTTCAGGTCGACCTCGGCGCTCGAGTCCTCGTGGTAGTCGAGGTCGAGCAGCAGCTCGCCGCCGACGATCCCGAGCGAGACGGCCGCGACCGGCTCCCGGAGCGCGCGCGAGAGCCCGGCTCGCCCGAGCGCCCGTGCCGCCGCGACCCACGCGCCGGAGATCGCGGCGCACCGCGTACCGCCGTCGGCCTGCAGGACGTCGCAGTCGATCCACAGCGTCCGCTCCCCGAGCGCCTCGAGGTCCGCGACGGACCGCAGCGCGCGGCCGATCAGCCGCTGGATCTCGACCGTCCGCCCCTTCTGCTTGCCAGCGCTCGCCTCTCGCTGCGTGCGCTCGCCCGTCGAGGCGGGCAGCATCGAGTACTCCGCGGTCAGCCACCCCCGCCCGGAATCGCGCAGCCACCGCGGCACGCCCTCGTCCAGCGAGGCGGTGCAGAGCACGCGCGTCTTCCCTTGCGAGTAGAGCACCGAGCCGAACGGTTGCTCGAGGTAGTCGACCAGGATCTCGAGCGGCCGCAGCTGATTCGCCCGTCGCCCGTCGCCCCTCATGCCGCAACCAGGTCGGCGACCGCGACGTGCTCGACCTCGCCCAGCGGCAGCTGCAGGAAGCGCTCGCCGAGCGAGCGAAAGGCAGCGGGGTCGCCGGTGGTCAGGAAGCGGTAGGCGCCCTCGCGAGCCTCGTCGTTCTCGAGCCGCTTCCGCGCCAGCGTCTCCGCCACCTCGCGAGCCGTCTCCTCGGCCGAGAAGACGAGCGTCACCCCGCGGCCGAAGACCCGCTGGAAGATCGGCCGGATCAGGGGGTAGTGCGTGCAGCCGAGGATGACCGTGTCCACGCCCGCCTCCTTGAGCGGCGCGGCGTACTCGCGCACGGCCGCGGTCGTCTCGGCCCCGAACGGGTCCTCGCTCTCGATCAGCGGCACGAGGCGCGGGCACGCGACCGGCACGAGCTCGGCGCCCGCGTCGAGCGTGTGCACGAGCTCGGCGTAGCGGCCGGCCTCGACCGTCGCCTGCGTCGCCAGCAGCCCGATCCGACGGTTCCGCGTCGCCTGCACGGCCGCATGCGCCTCCGGCGTGATCACGCCGACGACCGCCACCTCGAGCTCCTCCTGGAGCTGAGGCAGCGCGGCCGAGGTGGCCGTGTTGCAGGCCACGACGACGAGCTTCACATCCTGGCCGGCGAGGTAGGCGGCGATCTCGCGCGCGAAGCGCCGCGTCTCCTCGAGCGGCCGCGGCCCGTAGGGCAGCCGGGCATGGTCGCCGAGGTACAGGAAGTCCTCGTGCGGCATCGTCACGAGGCACTCGTGCAGGACGGTCAGCCCGCCCACGCCCGAGTCGAACACGCCGACCGGCCGGGGATCCACGCGACGATTGTAGAAAGCGGCGGCTGTCTCTACCCTTTCCTCCTTGAGTCGACGGGTCTTGTTGCTCCTCTGCGCCGCTGCGATCGCGCTCCTCGCAGCCGGCCGAGCCTCGGCCTCGACGCAGGAGCTGGCCCTGCGCATGGACGACGGCGTCGACCTTGCCGCGACCTTGTACGAGCCGAGCACCGCGCCGCCGCCGGCGGGCTACCCGGCCATCGTGCTCTTCCACGGCCTGGGCGGGAAGCGGCAGGACCTCGCCGCGGTCGCGCAGCGGTTCGTCGGCCCGTTCGCCGTGCTGGCCTTCGACCAGCGGGGACACGGCCAGTCCGACGGCCTCGTGTCGATCGACGGCCCGCGCGAGATCGCCGACGCCCGGGCCGTGTTCAACCAGCTGGCCGCGCGGCCCGAGATCGACAAGGCGAAGATCGGAGCCTGGGGGCTCTCGCTCGGCGGGGGCGCGGTCTTGCGCTCGCTCGTCGAGGGCGTGCCATGGGCTGCGGTCGAGACGGTCCAGACCTGGACCGACCTCTACAGCGCGCTCGCGCCGCAGAACCTCGCCAAGTCGGGCGCGATCTTCCAGTTCCTCAGCTCGGTCCCGCAGAGCCGCCTCGACCCGTCGGTGCTCGCGATCCGCGACGACGCGCTCGCCAGCCGCAACCTCGCGAAGCTGCGCGCCTGGGCCGACGTACGCTCGAGCCGGAAGCTGCTCTCGAAGGTGAGGACGCCCGTCTTCCTCTTCCAGGGCCGGCGCGACTTCGCCTTCGACATCGCCCAGGCGAAGGCCGGCTACGCGCTGCTGAAGGGCCCGAAGCGGCTCTACGTCGGCGATTTCGGCCACGCGCCCTCGACCTTCCCCGGCCCCGACTTCGCGCAGCTCACCTCGCTCGGGCGCAGGTGGTTCACGCGCTACCTGGTCGGCACCCCCGCCGCGCTCGCCCAGGTCGCGCTCGCGCCGAGCCCGTGGCGCGGCAAGGTGAAGACCTACAAGAGACTCCCGGCCACGAGGCGGCTGTCGATCGCGCTCCCCGGCACCGACCGGCTCGCCGGCGCGGGACGGGCGCTGCGGGAGAGCGGGCCGTTCACCGGCCGGGCCGAGACCTTCGGCTCCGGGACGGTGCGCGTGACCGTCCGGCTCTCCGGCGGCTGGTCGCGGCTCGTCGCCGTGCTCACGGCGCAGCCGCGCAAGGGCAAGGAGGTGGTCGTGAGCGAGGGTGGGGTGAACACGACCGGCCTCAAAGGGAAGCGGAGGCTGGCGATCCGCCTGATCGACACCGCGACGCTGATCCCGCAGGGCGCACCGCTGAGGCTGATACTCGCCTCGAGCTCCCTCGCCCAGAACCCTGGGAACCTGCTCTACCTGAACCTGCCGATGCCGAAGGCGGCGCGCATCACCGTCGGGCCGGCGAGCCTCGTCCTGCCGATCCTGCGCAAACCGGTCTCGCGGTGAGGCGGCTCGCGTTCGGACTTCTCGCCACGGCGGCTCTCGCGCTGCCGGCCGGCGGGGTCTCCGGCGGCACGCCCGGCGTGACCGCGAAGGAGATTTTGATCGGCGGCACCGTCCCGCTCAGCGGCGACGCGTCGGCGTTCGGGACCGTCGGACCGGGCGCGAACGCGTACTTCAAGTACGTGAACGCCCACGGCGGAGTCCACGGGCGCAGGATCCGCTACCTCTGGCGCGACGACGGCTATGACCCCTCGCGCACGATCGGCCAGACCCGCGAGCTCGTCCAGCAGGACAAGGTCTTCGCGATCTTCGACACGATCGGGACCGAGCACAACCTCGCGATCCGCGGCTACCTCAACGCGCTGAAGGTGCCGCAGGTCTTCGGCGGCACCGGCGCGAGCGCGATCGCGCGCGGCTACAAGAAGTACCCCTGGACGATGGGCTACCTGCCGAGCTTCGTCGGCGAAGGCGCGATCTACGGCCGCTACGTCGTCAAGCACCGGCCGAAGGCGCGGATCGCGGTGCTCTACGAGAACAGCGACTACGGCAAGGACCTGCTCAAGGGGCTCCAGCGCGGGCTGGGCAAGCGCGCCTCTCGGATCGTCGCCAAGGCCTCCTACGAGGTCACCGACCCGGACGTGGGCTCCCAGATCTCGAAGCTGCGCCGCTCGAAGCCCGACACGTTCATGCTCTTCGCGCTGCCGAAGCAGGCGATCCAGTCGTTCTTCCACGCCTACAAGCTCGGGTGGCACCCGCAGTTCTTCGTCAGCGCGGTCTCGATCGAGCCGCGGGTGATGGGCGTCGCCCGCCTCGCCACGAACGGCAAGGAGACGAACGGCGCGCTCAGTGTCGCGTTCGTTAAGGACCCGACCTCGCCGGCCTGGAAGAAGGACAAGGCCGTCGCGCTCTACCGCCGGATCATGAAGCGGCACTTCCCGGGCGGAAAGCCGTCGGACGTCTACAACTGGTACGGGATGACGGTCGCGTTCTCGATGGTGGACGCGCTCAGGCACGCCGGCCGCAACCCCACCCGCGAGAGCCTCAAGCGCGCGATCACCCACATGGACGAGCGGAACAACCCGTTCCTGCTCCCCGGGGTCGACGTGAAGACGAGCCCGACGAACTACTTCCCGATCACCAGGGCGCGGATGGTCCGGTACCGGAAGACGCTCTGGGTGCTGTTCGGGCCCTTGGTCAAAGCGCGCTAGCGCTAGTGCACAAGCCAGTTTGGGTGTTAACTACCGCGGTGAGACGGACCTCTCAGACCAGGTCACCCAGGGGACCTAGAGAAAGAAGGGGCTAATGAAGAAGTCATTGCGCTTGGCACTGCTGGCGTGCGCCTGCTTCGCCGGGCTCGCCCTCGCCGGGCCGGCGTTCGCGAAGTACGACCCATACCTCCAGATCGAGCAGTCGAGCTACAAGCTCGGCGCGCCGATCACGGCCGACGTCTTCATCGGGATCAGCGACGACGCGGACCCGACCGCGCGGCTCCAGATCTACTCGCCGGCGGGGTACTCCGCGAGCCTGGCCGCGGCACCCGGCACGAAGATCGGCACCGTCCTCGCGATCGTGAAGGCGAAGGCCCTGGGAGGCGCGCTGCTCCCGCTCGCCGGTGACGTGGTCGTCGCGAATCCGACCGACCCCGCGATCGTCGCCGCCGCGACGAAGTGCACGGGGACGGCGACGCACGGGACGATCTGGGTGCTCAACACGAGCCTCCAGGGGCAGACGGTCGCGATCCCGGTGTTCGTCGACCAGAAGGGCGCGCTGGTCGTGCAGACGGTCTGCCTGCCTTCGCCCGACGTCCCGCCCGCCCAGGGCGGAGCGACGTTCGGCGCGCAGCTCGTCCTCGCCGACTTCACGATCAGGGGCGTCTTCACGAACGCCGGCTCGCGGAACGGCTACGAGTGGGCCGGGATCTACACGCCGTACGTCCCCGGCACCCAGACGACGAACCCCGCCGGGACGGTGGAGTGGCGGACGTACGTCGGGCTCCCGTCGTCGCTGACACTCGCGAAGGCGAAGACGAAGAAGGGGATCAAGCTCGTCGGCCGCCTCTCGATTGCCGGCCTGACCCCGAAGGGCGTCAAGCTCGGTCTCTACGCCGGTAAGAAGCCGAAGCCGGCGCCGACCGCGACCACGGGTGGAACCGGCAAGCGCATCGTCCGCTCGGCCGCGCTGCCGGCGACCGGGAGGTACACGATCAGGCGTCCGACGGTGAAGTTCACCACCTTCTTCCAGACGCGGTTCGAGAACTACGCGACGGACTGCGTCGGGAACTCGCCCTCGGGCTTGCAGGTGCCGTGCAAGGGCGAGGACATCGCCGCCGTCACGAGCAACCAGGTCAAGGCGACGAAACCCAAGAAGAAGAGGCGGCGCTAGGACGATCGCGCGAGCGGGGCTTCCTGCGGGGAGCCCCACTCGGCGGCCCTTCAAAGCACCGAACTACGAGGTCGACGGGGTTCAGCGTTCGGCGGGCAGGTCGTCGTGGCGCGACCATTCGTGCCACGAGCCGGGGTAGTTCCGCGCGTCGTAGCCGGCTGCGCGAAGCGCGAGCGCCGCGAGTGCGGAGCGTGAGCCCGAATGGCAGTACGCGACGACCTCGGCGCCCTCAGCCAGGCCGGTGAGCTCGCGCACGCCCCACGGTTCGTGCGGCTGACCCGGTGCGGCGAAGAGACGCTCGGCTTCGAGGTGGCGCGCCCCCGGAATGTGGCCCTGGCGGGGGTCGCACGGGTAGCCGCCGCGACCGCTGAACTCCTCGGCGGTGCGCACGTCGAGAATCGTCAGGGCGGGGTCGCCGAGCCTGTCGCGCAGCTCCTCCCACGTGGGCACCGCCTCGAGCCGCGCCTCGAGGCTCGCCTTCGTCTTCTGCAGCTCGACCGCGCCCTGCTCGAGCTCGTCCGGCCAGCCGGCGACCCCGCCGGCGAGCACGGAGACCCGAGGATGGCCCGCCGCGAGCGCCGCCTGGGCCGAGGCCGCCGCGCCGACGCAGTCGCCGCGGTCGTAGAGCACGAGCCGCTCGGAGCCCGTCACCCCGTGGCGCCCGAGCCGCCGCTGCACCTCGACGGCGAACTCGCGCACGGTCTCGCGGGTCGCGAGCGGAGGCGGCGACCCCAGCACGAGCGGGATCGACCCCGGGAGGTGGCCGCGCTGGTGCGCATTCGGGCCGCGAACGTCGCCGAGGACGAGATCGCCCTCGCCCAGGTGCTCGTGCACCCAGGCCGCGTCCACCAGCGGCGGAAGCTCAGACATCCGCGAGGAAGCCCGTCAGGACCGCGTTGAACTCGTCCGGCTGCTCGAGGTTCGGGAGATGGCGCGCGCCGGCGAAGGTCCTGAAGCGGCCGTGCGGCGCGCTCCCCGCTTGCCGCTGTGCCTCGTCCTGCGGAAAGAACATGTCGCC
>Ga0307319_10000680_pt1 | contig 10312 bp, 10 predicted proteins | sample ER_DNA_368_FD_194491 | JGI IMG/M metagenome (GOLD analysis project Ga0307319, IMG submission 194491) | Bulk soil microbial communities from the East River watershed near Crested Butte, Colorado, United States - ER_DNA_368 | ecosystem: Environmental > Terrestrial > Soil > Floodplain | place...
GACGCCGCTTATCTAGGGCTATTCTTCGGGGGCGCGGTGGCGGTAGCTCAGTTGGTAGAGCCCCGGGTTGTGGTCCCGGTGGTCGCGGGTTCGAGTCCCGTCCGCCACCTATGAAGATCCTCGCGTCGCGGCGGTTCCCCGGCCCAGCGTGGGACGAGCTGGGCGACGTCGAGTACTACGAGCGGCTCGACGGCGAGCGCCCGGAAATCGACGTGCTGGTGGTGGTCGGCGAGGCCGTCGACGACCGCGTTCTTGACCTCTTCCCACGGCTGAGCCTCGTCGCCAACTACGGCGTGGGCTACGACGCGATCGATATCGAGGCGTGCCGCGCCCGTGGCGTCGCGGTCACCAATACGCCCGGAGTGCTCGATGCGGCGACCGCCGATTTGACGATGGCGCTGATCCTGGCCTCGCGCCGCCGCCTGGTCGAGGGCGACGCATTCGTTCGGGCCGGGAGGTGGGGAAGCGACTGGGTGGCGACGGAACTACTCGGCCAGGAGGTCAGTGGGGCGACACTCGGAATCGTCGGCCTCGGAAGGATCGGACGCGCGGTCGCGCGCCGGGCGCACGGGTTCGACATGCGGCTGCTCTACACGAAGCGTGAGCGCCTGCCGGCCGACGAGGAACGTGAGCTCGGACTCGATTACCGCGACCTGGACGACCTGCTCGGCGAGGCCGACATCGTGACCATCCACGTCCCGCTCTCCCCGGAGACCGAGCACCTGATCGACGAGCGCCGGATCTCGATGCTGCGTCCGGGCGCATGCTTCGTGAACACGGCCAGAGGCGCGATCGTGGACGAGCCCGCGCTCGTGAAGGCTCTCGGCGCCGGACGCATCCGGGCCGGTCTCGACGTCTTTGCCCATGAGCCGGATGTTCCGGCCGAGTTGCTGGGGCTTCCGAACGTCGTTCTCACGCCGCACGTCGGTAGCGCTACGCATGAGACACGAGCGGCGATGACCCGCGTCCTGGTCGACAACCTCCTCGCTGCCGAGCGCGGTGAGCCGCTTCCAAACCGCGTTACCTAGGCCGATACCCTGTCGCCCACGGCCCCGTAGCTCAGTGGATAGAGCGGCGGACTTCGAATCCGCGTGCGGAGGTTCGATTCCTCCCGGGGCCACCTCGTAGAAATGGAAACGCCCAGCCGCTGGAGCACGATGGACGCGCAGAAGCTTGCGCCCGCGATCGTTTCCGGGTTCACCGTCGGCGCACTCGGGCTGGCCGGGGGTGGTTACGAGGCTTCTACGTGGGGCTGGGCGACGCTCGCTCTCGTCGCCGGAGCGGTCGCCATCCTCGTCGTGTTTGGGCTGCCGCGGCTCGGGCCGCTTGAGCTCGCCTTTCTCGGAGGGCTCGCAGCACTCTGTGTCTGGACGCTGGTCTCGGCACCGTGGTCGCTCGACCGCGCGCAGGCCGTGCTGGAGAGCCAACGTGTCCTGCTCTACGTTGCCGGGGCGCTTGCGATCCTCCTCGCTGCCCGGCGCAGCGCGCTGGGCAACCTGCTCGGCGGCCTGCTGACCGCGACCACGGTCGTCTGCGCAACAGCCCTGTCGATCCGACTCTTCCCGGACTCGGTGCATTCGGGCGGCGTCGTCTTCTCCGCGGATCCACAGGCGGCCTTCAAGCTCGCGGAGCCGCTCGGATACGCGAACGCGCTCGGGGCGCTCGCCGCGATCGGGATCGCAGTCGCCTTCGGCCTCGCCGCCCGCGCCGAGACGAATGCCGGGTCTGCGCTCGCCGCGGCCTCGCTTCCAGTCCTCGCTACGACCCTCTATCTCACCTTCGGTCGCGCAGCATGGCTCGCGCTTGGTGTTGGACTGGCCGCAGCGCTCATCCTGGATCCGCGCCGCCTCCAGCTCGTCACCACGCTACTCGCGCTTAGCCCCGCCCCGGGGTTGGCCGTTCTGTTCGCCTCTCGCTCGGATGGGCTCACGAGCCCGCAGGCGAGCCTGGCAGAGATCGAGAGCGACGGGCGGAGCCTCGCCCTTGCCGTCGTGCTGCTGGCAGCCCTCGCTGCGGTGAGCGCCCTGGCTCTTCGGCACGCGGAGCGGCACGTCCACGCCGGCCCCCTGACCAGGAGCTACGCGGCGGCGCTCCTCGTCGTCCTCGTCGCGGTGGCAGCAGCCGCGATCGTCCGCGTGGGGGGGCCGATCGACCTCGCGGCCCGCGGGTACGACGCCTTCAACGCGCCGCCGGCGCCTGCGCAGAGCGACGTCGGCCGGCGCTTGTTCAGCTTCTCCGGGAGCAGCCGCTCGGACTACTGGCGCGTGGCCTGGCACGACGTCGAGGACCACCCGCTGCTCGGCTCCGGCGCCGGCAGCTACGAGCGCCGCTGGCTTTTACGGCGACCTGCGGCGCTCCCGGTCCGCGATGCGCACAGCCTCTACCTCGAGTCGCTGGCCGAGCTCGGGCCACTCGGTCTCCTCCTACTGCTCGGCGCCCTCGCGGCACCCTTCGCCGCGGCCGTCCGGGCCCGCAGTCATCCGTTTGTCCCTGCGGCCCTCGCGGCCTACTGCTGTTACCTCGTACATGCGGGGGTCGACTGGGACTGGGAGATGCCGGCGGTCACGCTCGCCGGCCTCTCGGTCGGAGCGGCGCTGCTCGTCGCCGCGCGTCCGACCGACACCACCCGGCCGCTTACGCGGTGGCTGTTGGCCTCGGCCCTCGGAGTCGCATGCGCGATCTCGTTGCTGACGGCTCTGGCGCTCGTCGGCAATCGGGCGCTCGAGCAGAGTGCCAACGCCCTGGATCGCACCGACTCGGCCGAGGCCAAGCATCAGGCCCGCCGGGCGGTGCACTGGACGCCATGGGCCTCGGAACCTTGGCGGCTCCTCGGAGAGGCCCAGCTTTCGGAGGGTGACCTCGAGGCGGCCGGTGCGAGCTTCCGCAGGGGCCTTGCCGAGGACAGCCGGAGCTGGGAGCTCTGGCTGGACCTCGCACTCGCGAGTGAGGGGCGCGAGCGCCGCGAGGCCTTTGACCGTGCGAGTGCGCTCAACCCACGAGAACCGCAGATTCAAGCGCTTCGGTGGGGATCAGCTTGAGTTCCGAGAGGGCGGGTAAGGTCCCCACCTGTTAGGGGACCCCAGAGGAGGAATCCGAGGACATGAGATATCTGACGAAGGTTCAGCTCCGTCGAACGCTCGTCGTCGGCGTTGTGGCTGCTCTCGCATCGGTCGCCCTGGTCTCAGTCGTACAGGCGGCGCGGAGTGTCTCGGCCCAGCGTCCGGCGGCGGCGGCTGAGTATCCGAAGAAGGTGACGATCTGCCACCGGACGAGGTCGAAAAAGAACCCGTTCGTGACCATCACGGTCTCGCAGAACGCGGTCCGGGCGCACCTGCGACACGGCGACCGGCTCGGCCGTTGTGGCACGCAGAGCTTCGTCATCTGCCACAAGAACCAGAAGGCCAAGGGGCGGAAGGCGAAGGTCAAGGGCCAGAAGACGATGAGAGTGCGATACCGATCGCTTCGTACGCACATGCGACACGGCGACCGGCTCGGCCGCTGCAAGGCGAAGACCAAGCGCCGCTAGCGGCTCAGCAAGGACAACGATCGATGAGAGCCCCGCTCGCTGCGGGGCTCTTTCATTAACGAGCGAGCGCGTCGAGCAACTGCTCACGAGTTGCGTTGCCGCCGCTCAGGATGAGTGCGACTCGCTTGCCCGCAAGCTCGTCCCGCAACCTCAGCGCCGCGGCCAGTGAAGCCGCGCCCGCCGCCTCGACGAGGTTGCGCGTCGCTTCGATCATCGACGCCTGTGCGGCGCGGATCTCGTCGTCGCTCACCAGGACGAAGTCGTCCAGGTGATCCCAGAGGATCCGCTGGGGCAGTTCGAACGCGGTGCGTGTGGCGAGGCCCTCGGCGAAGGTCTGCATGTTGTCTTCGAGCAGCTCTCGCGCCTTCCACGAGCGGTATGCAGCCGGCGCCGCCTCCGACTGCACGCCGATCACCTTCAGCTCCGGCTTGACCGCCTGGGCGACGATGCAGGCGCCTGCAGCTCCGCTGCCGCCCCCGATCGGAACGATGACCACGTCGGTCTCAGGCTGCTCCTCGAGGATTTCGAGCGTCTGCGTGGCGACACCGGCGATCAGCATCGGCTCGTCTCCGGAGTGGATGTACCGGTAGCCGTGCTCACGAGCGAGTTGCTCGCAATGCTCTCGCGCCTCGTCGTAGTCACGGCCGTGGAAGATCAGCTCGGCGCCCAGCCCGCGCATCGACGCGACCTTGACGGGGTTCGCGTTCTCGGGGACGCAGATCGTCGCCACGACGCCGAAGATGCGGGCCGCGTAGGCAATTGACTGGCCGTGGTTCCCAGTCGAAGCGGCGATCACGCCGCGCTCTCGTTCCTCGACACTGAGCTGGGAGACGAGGTTGACGCCGCCGCGCACCTTGAACGCGCCGACCGGTTGGTGATTCTCGTGCTTGACGAAGACCTCGGCGCCCACCAGCTCGTTCAGGCTCGCGTACTCGTAGAGCGGTGTTGGACGCAGGTGCGGAGCAATGCGATCTCGCGCCGCCTGGACGTCAGCGAGAGTCGGTACCTGCACGCCGGCGAGCGTACCGAGTCAGTTCCCCCAGAACGGCCGGACTTCGATCGTCCCCATCTGGGCGATGGGGTGCGCGGCCGCGATCTCGACCGCCTCCTCGAGGCTGCCACATTCGATGATGTCGAACCCGCCGACGACCTCCTTGGTCTCGGCGAACGGGCCGTCGGTCACGATCGTCTTGCCGTCGCGGACGCGGACGGATCGGGCCCGGCGCGGCGGAGCCACCTGGTCGCCGGTGACCCAGATGCCTCGCGCCTGGAGGTCGTCCAGCCAGGGGAAGCTCTCCTCGTCCGGCGCCTCGGTCGGGTCGGGCTCGTTCTGGGCGTCCATCCTCTCCGCGTCCCAGCAGACCAGCAGCAGGAATTTCATCTCACTCCTCTCGTCGTCGTATCCAGCCTTACCCAGGGACGACGAACGCGCTCAACCAAGATCGACAAAGGGAGCGCGGGGAACCCAAATGCGGGCGAGAGGACTCGAACCTCCACGGGCTTTCGCCCAACGGGTCCTAAACCCGTCGCGTATGCCAGTTCCGCCACGCCCGCGCGGTGATTCAAGGATAGAGCGGCGGGGTATCAGCTACGCATGCCAGATCAAGAAGAACTGCACCGTGAGCAAGAGCAGCGCGAAAAGGAAAGCCGCGAGAGCGACGTGACGAAGTTCGAGGAGATCGCCGACGAGGTTGCCGAGGAGCACGAGGAGGCCGCCCACCGGATCGGCGAAGAGCTTCCGCAGCGCGACGAGGACTAGTCGCTCAGGAAGGGCTTCTCGTCCACACGAGCCGCGAACGCTGCTCGGGCACGGAGACGCGTTCGAGGTGGCCCAGAACGTGGACGGCCCCGACCAGGACGAGCGTGTCGACGGCTAGCCAGTACCAGGGATAGCGCACGGGGTCGAGCGCGAGCCGGACCGCGACGAGAGCCAGCGGCCCCGCCCACAGAGCGGCCGCTGACCGGCGCAGTGACCAGGCGACTCCAGCCCCGGCCAGGATTGCCGTGGCGCCCTGCAGCACGCGGAGTGGCCAGGTGAACGCCGTTCCGGGCTCGACGAGCAGCGAGAGGAGGGTGTCGCCGTTGACCACCCAGCGGTACTCGAACATGCCGAAGTCACCTGCGAGGGCAAAGGGAACGAGCAAGGCGACCAGGACGAGCGTTGCGGCGGCGCACGCTCTCGTCGCATCCCACAGGCGCGGCGCGAGGACGACGATCGCTACGCCGAGGATCCCCCAGACCTCGAAGCCGGCCGAGACGCCGATGAGCAGGCCGGCCAGCCAGGCGCGTCCGGCACGGACCTCGAAGCCCGCGAGCACCCACAGCAGCGGCACGAGCGCCTGCGCGGGGTGGCCGTCGCGATATGCGTCGAAGGTGTAGCTCAGCGCCACCGGCGCCAGTACGGCGGCGGTCAGGGCCCAGCGGCCGCCTCGTCCGTCGAGGAGCCGGCGTGCGATCAACCAGAACAGAGTGACGACTACGGCGCCGAAGAGTGCGCCGATAAGTCGCGTGGAGGAGATCCCTACCAGGTCGGCGGCGGCGTCGAGCGCTCCCAGTACGAGCAGTTGCAGCGGCCCGACCTGGAGGGCCGGGTCCGAGTAGGTTGCGGCCCAATCGCTCGAGAACAGGCGCTCCGCGGAGTGCACGAAGAACGCCAGGTCGCCCGTGTCGCCCGGCGGCACGACGAGGCCAACCGTCACCGCGGCCGCGAGTGCAACGAGGAGCGATACCGCAGAGTTGACCCTCACTGAAATGGAATCGGCTGAGACCACTGCTTTCTTGAGCGAAAACCCAGGCCGGACCCCTGCTGGCAGAATGGCCGCACCTTGAAGACAAAGGTCGAAGAGCTTCCCGACAGCCGCGTCCGGCTCGAGGTGGAGGTGCCGAGCGCCGACGTCAAGCACGCGGTCGAGCACGCCTCCTCCGATCTCGCCGAGACGGCGAAGATCCCCGGCTTCCGGAAGGGCAAGGTCCCCCGGGAGGTCCTCATGGCGCGGCTCGGCCGTGACCGGGTCTTCACGGAAGCAGTCGAGAGCCATATCGGGGGCTGGTTCCTGAACGCCGCGGCCACCACGCGGATCAGGCCCGTCGCGCAGCCCGAGCTCACCTACGACGTGCCGACGTCCGACGACCAGACGTTCAACTTCACGGCCGAGGTTCCGGTACAGCAGCTTCCGGAAGTGGCTGATTGGAGCAACCTCGAAGTTCCCGCCGCCGAGCCCGAGGTGCCAACTGAGCTGGTCGACCAGGAGCTGGAGGCGCTGCGTGCGTCGGTCGCCGAGCTCGTTCCCGTCGAAGGCCGCCCGGCGAAGGACGGCGACGTCCTGGTCATCGACCTGGTCGACGAGTCGGGCGAGGCGCAGCGCGACTTCGTCGTGCAACTGGGCGCGGGACGCCTGCTCGAAGAGCTGGAGCGGGGCCTGGTCGGGATGAACGCCGGCGAGACGAAGACGATCACCTTCGCGGGCCCCGACGGCACTGAGAAGAGCGCGGAGGTGACGGTCAAGGAGACCAAGGAGCCGGTGCTTCCGCCGCTCGACGACGAACTCGCCAAGTCGGCCAGCGAGTTCGAGACCCTGGCCGAGCTCCGCGAGGAGATCGAGTCACGACTCCGCGACCTGGTCGAGGCCGAGCTCAACTCCGAGTTCCGGTCTGCTGCCGTCGACCGTCTGGCCGAGGCTTCCAATGTGAGCGTGGCCGACGCGCTGGTCGACGCCAGGGCCAACGAGCTGCTCGCAGGGCTGCTCCGCTCGCTGGAGCGCCGCGGGCTCAACGTGGACACGTACCTACAGCTCACAGGCCAGTCGCCCGAGCAACTCCGCGACGCCGTGCGCGCCGAGGCTCGTCAGTCGATTGCGCGGGAGCTCGTCCTCGAGGCCGCAGCCGACAAGCTCGGCATCGAGGTCTCAGACGAGGAGGTCAAAGACCTCATTCGTGAGGAGGCCGAAGGCGCCGGCGAAGACGCCGAGGATCTGATCAAGCAGGTGTGGGAGCGCGGGCGGCCCGACCGTCTCCGCGGCGACCTGCGCCTGCGAAAGGCCCTGGACCGGATCGCCGAGGAGGTCAAGCGCATACCCGTCGACCTCGCCCGCGCCCGCGAAAGCATCTGGACCCCCGAGCAGGAAAAACCCGAGACAACGACAAAGTTGTGGACCCCCGGTAGCAAGGAGACTGCATGAGCCCTCTCGTCCCCATGGTGATCGAGCAGACGTCGCGCGGCGAGCGCGCATTCGACATCTACTCGCGTCTGCTCAACGAACGGATCATCTTCCTCGGCACGCCCGTCGACGATCAGATCGCGAACCTGATCGTCGCCCAGCTGCTGCACCTCGAATCCGAGGACCCGGACAAGGACATCTCGATCTACATCAACTCGCCGGGCGGCGTCATCTACGCCGGGCTCGCGATCTACGACACGATCCAGTTCATCAAGCCCGACGTGCAGACGATCTGCGTCGGGATGGCGATGTCGATGGGGGCCGTTATCCTCGCCGGCGGAGCGGCCGGGAAGCGCATGGCGCTGCCGCACTCGAAGATTCTGATCCACCAGGGCTCGGCGGGATTCCACGGCCAGCCGACCGATATCGAAATCCAGGCGCGCGAGGTAATCAGCCTCAAGCGGCTAATGGAGGAGATCATGTCCAAGCACACGGGCCAGGACATCGAGAAAGTCGGGAAGGATATGGATCGCGACTACTACATGACCGCTTCCGAGGCCCAGAACTACGGCATTATCGACACCGTCATCGAGCATCGCTAGATCCAGGGGTGGCAATGACAGCGATTTACCGTTACAACGAGGACTAGGGTGGCTAGGGCAAGCGAGGGGAACGAGCAACTTCTCTGCAGTTTCTGCGGGAAGTCGCAGCGCCAGGTCAAGAAATTGATCGCAGGCCCGGGCGTCTACATCTGCGACGAGTGCATCGATCTCTGCAACGAGATCATCGACGAGGAGCTCACCGCTCCAGCGCAGCTCGACCTCGAGAACCTCCCGCGCCCGAAGGACATCTACGCCGTCCTCAACGACTACGTCGTGTCACAGGAGGAGGCGAAGCGGACTCTCGCCGTCGCCGTCTACAACCACTACAAGCGCGTGCAGATGGGGACGGAGGAAGCGGAGGTCGAGCTTCAGAAGTCGAACATCCTCCTCCTCGGCCCGACGGGCTGCGGAAAGACGCTCCTCGCGCAGACGCTCGCGCGGATCCTCAACGTCCCCTTCGCGATCGCGGACGCAACGGCACTGACCGAGGCCGGCTACGTCGGCGAGGACGTGGAGAACATCCTCCTCAAGCTGATCCAGGCCGCGGACTTCGACATCAAGAAGGCCGAGACCGGGATCATCTACATCGACGAGGTCGACAAGGTCGCGCGCAAGGCGGACAACCCGTCGATCACGCGCGACGTGTCGGGCGAGGGCGTCCAGCAGGCGCTCCTCAAGATCCTCGAAGGGACGGTGGCCTCCGTGCCGCCGCAGGGCGGGCGCAAGCACCCCCACCAGGAATTTCTCTCGATCGACACGACCAACGTCCTGTTCATCTGTGGCGGTGCCTTCTCAGGTCTCGAGAAGATCATCGGCAAGCGGGTCGGCAAGAACGCGGTCGGCTTCGGCGCCGACATCCGCTCGAAGCACGATTCGGAGGCGTCCGAGCTGCTGTCCGACGTGATGCCCGAGGATCTCCTGAGCTACGGGTTGATCCCGGAGTTCATCGGGCGGCTGCCCGTCGTGTCGGCCGTGCACCAGCTGCAGCGCGAGGACCTCGTCCGCATCCTCACGGAGCCCAAGAACGCACTGGTCAAGCAGTACCAGCGCTTCTTCGCCTACGACGACATCGAGCTCGTCTTCACCGAGGACTCGCTCTGGGAGATCGCCGACAAGGCGCTGGACCGCGAGACGGGCGCTCGCGGCTTGCGGTCGATCATCGAGAACGCGCTGCTCGACGTCATGTTCGAGCTGCCGTCGCGCAAGGACGTCTCCAAATGCGCGATCACGAAGGAGACGATCGAGAAGGGCATCAAGCCCACGCTCGTGACGAGCGCCGGCGCCGAGCTCGCCGACGAAGAAGAGCCCGCAGCCGAATCGGCCTAGGTCTCGGCCGAGCTGGCCGACTCGGCGGCTCGCATGTGCCGCCGCCAGCGCAGCGTGCGCAGCGTCAGCAGCAGCGCCAGGGCGCCCAGGACTACGTTGGTCACGATCGTCGCGATGTTCATCCCGACGCTGAAGCTGAGCAGTGCCGTCGTCGACCCGGCCTTGCCGTGCAGGACGTAGGCCGTTAGCCCCTGCTGGGTGCCCGCGCCACCCGGCGAGATCGGAAGCAGCGTCGACAGGCTCTGCACCACCAGCACGAGGGCGGTGTTGTGGAGCGTCGCGGGAATGTCGAAGGCCTTCAGGAACCACCACACGGCGGCGAAGCGAAAGCCCCAGCTCAGGGCCTGCCAGCTGACGACCTCGGTCAGGTAGCGCCGCCAGTTGCCGAGGATGGCGAAGCCGTTTGCGAGACGACGCCGAAACTGCGCGATTCGGCCCGCGGTCGCGAAAGCCCCAATGATCACGATGAAGAAGAGGGCTGTCCCGACGAGGATCGCCAGGCGCGGGTTTCGGGCCGCCCACGCCCAGTCCACGTCCGGAATCGAAGGCAGAACGTCCAGTGAGGGCAGCACCCCAAGCTGCAGGGCCCAGATCAGGAGCGTGGAGGCGACCAGGATGTCGAAGAGGGTCTCAACGAGGAGGGAGGAAGCCAGGGTCGCGTAATTGCTCCCTTCGATCCCCCGCTTCGCAAGGTAGACCTT
>Ga0307319_10000685_pt1 | contig 10273 bp, 11 predicted proteins | sample ER_DNA_368_FD_194491 | JGI IMG/M metagenome (GOLD analysis project Ga0307319, IMG submission 194491) | Bulk soil microbial communities from the East River watershed near Crested Butte, Colorado, United States - ER_DNA_368 | ecosystem: Environmental > Terrestrial > Soil > Floodplain | place...
AGCTGCGGTCCCTGGTAGGGGTTGCACGAATTCTTGAAGTTGCGCCACACGAGGCGGCGCTGGGATCCCCAGCCCCCGGAGTAGTCGACCCTGAACGCGACCTGCCGCACGCCGCGTGTGGGGACGCGGGCATTGACTGCGCCCCAGGCCAGGACGTGCTGTACGCGCCCGCGCGCCCTGTAGGTCAGGAGGGCCGTGCCCTTGCTGTTCACTGCGAGCCGTGCGCCCTTCGCGTTGCGATCGATCATCTCCGACGCGGAAGCAGCGGCGGCCAGCGCAGCGAACGTGGAGAACGTGACAATGAGCGCGAGGATTCGCTTGAGCAACCTGAAACCTCCGTGTAGAAACCGCAGTTGACTGGGCCTGACCGTTCCTACATCGGCAGAAACGGCCTGAACACAAGCACTCAGACCGTTTCGAGGGATAACCGCCGCCCAGGGTAGCGCAGGTTCAGTCGTCGTCCAATTCCTCGGCCAGCAGGATGCAGGCGAACCAGCGCCACGCAAAGTTCGGGTCGGAAGAGAGCAGGTCGATGCGCTCGACTACGCGCGGAAGGCCGTCTGCCGCGCGGCGCAGCTGCTCGAGCCCCGCCGCCAGAGCCTCGCGACGAGCGGAGTCGTCGAGGTCTTCCGCCAGGGCTCCGACGGCTCGCCCTTCAAGTTCGAGCCCCGATCCTCGCCTCGGATCGCCGCCTGTGGCGAGGAGCTGGATAGCGCGTCGCCGGGCACCTCGTAGCTGGTCCTCGTCGAGTTCCACGTCGCGGCCGGCGATCAGCGAGAGCGCGGCATCGGGCTCCTGCGCAGAGCCCGACTCGAGACCGCGTTCAAGATCCTCGAGGAAGACGCGCTCTGGCGACGTCTCCATGGGCTTGACCCTATCGGGCCGCTTCGAGCTCCAGGTGGCGGGGAGGCATCGCTGGGATTAACCTTCGTCATCGGGGGAAACAGCATCTGATGGCCGACGATCGTCTGCAAGCGTTTCTCGAAGCCGCCCAGGACGAGGGGTGCGCGGAGTTGTCCGCGTTCAACGAGCTCGTCGAGTCCCTGGAGCTCGGCGACAACGACCTGCAGCTGCTGTACGAGCAGCTGGACGAGCGCGGGATCGAGGTTCGCGACGACTGCGGGAAGGAGAGCAAGGAGTCGACCTATGTGAACGGCGATCTCGCCGTGGCGACGACGGACGCGCTGCAGCTGTTTCTCAACGAGATGGCGCGCTACCCGCTCCTGACGGCCCAGGAGGAGGTCGAGCTGGCGAAGCTGATCGAGCGCGGTGACCGCGCGGCCAAGGATCGGATGGTCAACTCCAATCTGCGCCTCGTAGTGTCGATCGCGAAGAAGTACCAGGGGCACGGCCTGTCCCTCCTCGATCTGATCCAGGAAGGGATCATCGGGCTCATTCGCGCCGTCGAGAAGTTCGACTGGCGGCGGGGCTTCAAGTTTTCGACTTACGCGACGTGGTGGATTCGCCAGGCCGTGCAGCGCGGAGTCGCCAACAAGGCGCGGACGATTCGCATCCCGGTGCACATCGCCGATCGCGAGGCCAAGATGGCGCGCGCCGAGCGCGAGCTGCTGGCAAACCTGGGGCGCCCGCCGACCGACGAAGAGCTCGCCGAGGCGGCCAAGCTTCCTCTCAAGCAGGTGCTTGACGTGCGCAGCGCGGCCCGAGCGGTAACGAGCATCGACAAGCCCGTGGGCAAGGAGGGCGAGACGACGCTCGGCGAGCTCGTGTCCGGTGACGGGCCGCCGCCCGAGGAGGAGCTGACGATCAGCCTCCGACGGGAAGCGGTCCAGAAGGCGGTGGCCAAGCTTCCCGAGCGTGAGCGCGAGGTCGTGAAGATGCGCTTCGGATTGAACGGCGATCCGGATCCGCAGTCGCTCGAGCAGATCGGAAAGCGGCTCGGGCTCACCCGCGAGCGCGTCCGCCAGATCGAGACGCAGGCGCTCGAGCGGCTCGCCGTCGAGCGCGAGCTCGACGCTCTGACGGCTGCCTAGGCGAGCGTGACCGCGGCCGCGACCGCGACCGAAGCGAGCGTGACCGCGCCCGCCGTCGCTACGAAGGTACGCCGGTACGCGAGGACCGCGGCCAGGCGGGCACTAGGGACGAAGCGGAGCGGCATCGCGGCAGCCGCGAGCAGTCCGATCGCGATTCCGAGCAGAACGAAGAGCAGCGGGGACACTTCTTTGGCCGCGTCGGCAGCGCGCGTGAAGCTCACGCCGAGAACGCCCACCGGATTCTTGGGTGTATGGACGCGGATCGGCTCGGATCCGTTGCCGCCTCGTTTGACCTGGAGCTTCCCCTGGTTGCCGGCGCCTGGCCCCGCGCCGCCGCCGAGCGTGCTCGATGACGACGTGTCACCGTCCGAGCCTCCGCACGTGTTCGACGCCTGCGCAGCGGCCAACTCCTCGGATAGCGGCCTCCGCTTGAAGATCACTAGCTTCGTCTCCGTCAGCGCTCTGCGGGCGGGAAGGGTCCGGGCGCGGATGATGTAGGTGCCGGGGCGGAGCGCTCGTCCCTTGATGCGTCCCCGGAAGCCCACGCGGTTCTGGCCGGCATGGGCCTTGACCCGGAAGCGGCCGACCGGCCGGCAGTCCGGCGCGACCCGTATGACCACGAACTCCACGAGAGCGGGCTTCGAGAGGACGAACCTCAGGATCGTCTGCCTTCGGCTGCCGGCGCCGGAGCGCGAAATCCATTCACGCGACGAGGCGACGCGGACGGCGCGAGGAGGCGGTCCTCCTGGGCCTGCGCCGGGACCTGAGGTACCGCCCGTGTAACTGCCCGCCGACCCCCCTGACGATGAGGTTCCTCCGCCGGTGGCGCCGCCTGTCGATCCTCCGCTTGGCCCGGTGGACCCGGCGGGAGGCGTCACACCTGGGACCGGTGGGAGTGGCGAAGAGGCTGGAGGCGGCGGAGGCGGCGGAGGAAGAAGGCGCGGAGGCGGCGGAAGCGGCGGCAGCGGCGGAGGCGGCGGAGGCGGCGGAAGAAGAGGTGGTGGCGGCGGCAGGGGCGGCAGCGGTGGAGGCGGCGGCAGGGGCGGCAGCGGCGGAGGCGGCGGAGGCGGCGGAAGAATCGGCGGAGGCGGCGGGAGAATAGGCGGAGGCGGCGGCAGCGGCGGAAGCTGGCCGCGCGCGCCCGCTGACAAGACGCCGAAGACGATCGCGCACAAAAGTGCGAGGCCGAAAATGGTCAGGATGCGTCGCCGCAGGGTCTTCATCCATTCTCTAAACGCTTGACGGGGCTCAAAGGGTACGGGAAAACGCCGATCGAACGCGTAGCCTTGGCTGCGAGCAGCGTGAGGCGGCCTAAGCGCGACTACTACGAGATGCTCGGCGTGCCGGAGACGGCCGACGGCGAGCAGATCAGCCGCGCCTTTCGGCGCCTGGCTCGGGACCTCCACCCCGACGTCTCTGATTCGCCTGCAGCCGAAGAGCGGTTCCGTGAAGTCTCCGCGGCCTACAGCGCCCTCTCCAAGCCGCGCTCACGGTTCCTGTACGACAAGTTCGGCTTTCGGGGTCGAGGAGCCGGCTTCGAGGACGGCCACTTTCCCGGGGCGCCGAGCGTGCTCGGGGAGGTCGAGCTCGAGCAATACGAGGCGGCCCGTGGCGTGCGCCGCGAGGTGCGGATCGTCGACGCCGACGTCTGCGGGACCTGCAACGGCTCGGGGACAGCGCCTGGGACAGAGGTCAGGATCTGCGAGACGTGCCTGGGCAAGGGGACGCTACGGGTGTCGTCGGGGCTCGGTGTCGGCCGGTGGCTGCAGGTCGAGCCGTGCCCGGAGTGTGGCGGAGACGGGCGGTTCCAGACCCGTTGTCAGGATTGTGGCGGGCATGGGGAGGTGGCCACCGAGCGCACGATCAACGTGCGCATTCCCGCGGGCGTCGAGGACGGGACGAGCCTTCGCGTCTCCGGCGAGTCGGAGCACGCCTATCTGATCGTTCGCGTCAAGCCCGGCCCGAAGGACTCGCGGCTGGTCCAGGTCGCAGCATTGACGTTGCTCCTGTGCGCGGTCGCGCTGCTCGTCTACTTCCTGGTCTCGGTTCAGGAGGGCTTGACGAATTCGATCTCGGCCGACTCGCAGACGCGCACGTAGCCAATCCGCTCGTAGATCTTGTTCGACGTCGGATTGGCCAGGTCGGTGTACAGAAAGCAGAATCGCCGCCCGCCGGCGAGCATGCTCGACGAGAGCTCGGCCACGAGCGCTGAGGCGTAACCGTGCCCCCGCAGCTCCGGCGGGGTGTAGACCGGCCCGATCCGGATCCCGTTCGGTGTCGGGCCGCCGAAGCCGGCCAGCGACACCGCGCCGTCGTTCTCCCAGAGGACGACTCCGGCGTCGGCGGCCGAGAGCCGGTGGTCGACCTCGCGCGTGAGACGCTCCTCGTCAGGGCGCGGTAGGGCCTCGATCCCGAAGGCGAGAAACCACTCCAGCAACGTTGATCGGTCGGCAGCCGTCGCGGTACGCATGGCGCCGGGCACGCCTTTGACGGGCTCCACCCGCTCGAGCGCGAAGACCCCCTGGGCGATTCGTCGTTGCGGTGTGACGTCGTTCCTTGCCGCCCACGCGTTTGCGAACTGTTCGACCTCCGGCATGGCGCCGACGACCCCCGGAAGCTCGTCCTCCACGGCCTCTGCGAGCGCTTCGACCGCATCGTCGTCGCGCGCGCGCGCGAGAACCAGGTTGTGCGGCGAGGTTCGAAGCGCCGCGCCCACAGGTTCGCCGTTCTGCTCGACGAGCCACAGGCCGAAGTCGGGGTACCGCTCCGGGTGGTCGCGAAGCGTCGAGGCGAGCCCAAGCATGAGGTTGTGCCGCGCCTCGTCCTCGAGCAGGAAGGGCCCAGCCTGCTCGAGGAACACGGTCGGGTCGTCGATTGCTCGAACCTGCATGGCAGCGGCGGGGGTGAGATTCGAACTCACGGGCCCCGTGAAGAGCCAACGGTTTTCAAGACCGTCCCGTTAGACCGCTCCGGCACCCCGCCGGGTCACGAGTGTAGTTAGGAGCCCGGCTCGATCCGGTCTGGGGCGCCGAACGGCTTCAGCGCGTCCGGCACGTCGCCCTGGAAGTTCTCCAGGATCGCGAGCGCCCAGCGGTCGGTGACCGCGGTGCCGTTCAGCGTGTGCACGTGCTCGATGCCCTGCTCGCCGCGGTAACGGATGCTGAGCCGGCGGGCCTGAAAGTCGGTGGTGTTCGAGGACGAGGTGATCTCCCGGTAGCGCTCCTGGCTCGGGAACCACGCCTCGATGTCGTAGCGCTTGGCCGCCGCGGAGCTGAGCTCGCCCGTCGGGATGTTCAGGACCCGGTAGGGAAGGCCGAGCGCTTGCACCAGTTCCTCCTCGATCGCCAGTATCCGCTCCAGCTCGTCCCACGAGCTCTCCGGACGGACGTAGGCGAACATCTCGACCTTGTTGAACTGGTGCACGCGGAACATGCCGCGCGTGTCGCGGCCGGCGGCGCCCGCCTCGCGGCGGAAGTTCGCCGAGAACGCGGTGTAGTGGAGCGGCAACTCGTCGGCCTCGAGGATCTCGCCCATGTGCAGGCCGGCCAAGGCCACTTCGGACGTGCCCGTCAAATAGAGGCCGTCGTCCCCGATCTCGTAGTACTCGGACTTCTCCGCGGGGAAGAAGCCGGTCCCGTACATCGCCTCCTCGCGCACGAGCACGGGCGGCAGCACCGGCGTGAACCCTTCCGCCACGAGCCGGTCCAGCGCGAAGCGGTAGAGCGCGAGGGAGAGGAGCGCAGCGCCGCCGACGATGTAGCCGAAGCGCGAGCCCGAGAGCCGCGCACCACGCTCCATGTCGTAGCGGGCGAGCTCGAGATGGTCCTTCACCTCGGCCAGGTCCGGGTGGTCGCCCACCTCGCGGACGACCTCGGCCTCCTCCTCTGTCGCGCCGTCGGGGACGGATTCGTGCGGCGGGTTCGGCACGGCCTCGAGAGCAGCGTCACGGGCCTGTTCGGCCTCGGCCAGCTCGCCCTCGAGGCGCTTCAGGTCCTCCTTGACCTGCTTGAGCTCCTCGACCTGCTCCGGAGTCGGCTTACCCTGGAGCTTCTGCCGGCCACGGAGCTCGTCCACCTGCGGGACGAGCTCACGCCAGCGGGCGTCCGCCTCGAGCAGGCGGTCGAAAGCCTCGCCCGCCCCTTTGCGCGCGACCGCCGCCCGCAGGCGCTCGGGCTCGGCGCGAGCGGCCCGGAGGTCGATCACATCTAGCTCTGCTGCTGGGAGAGGAACGCGACCAGGTCGGCGACCTGCTCCGAGCCGAGAGTCTCGCCGTACGGAGGCATGATCCCGGGCTGGAAGCCCGCCGCGACCTTCGCGTTCGGGTCGACGATCGACTCCCGGATGTAGGCCTCGTCCTTGCCCTTTAGGCCCTTGTCGAGATCCGGGCCCGTCTTACCGCTGGTTCCTGCCGCCTTGAACGTATGGCAGCCACCGCAGCCCTCGGAGACGAAGAGCGCCTTCCCATGGGCCGGGTTCCCCGCTTCCGCCTTGGGCAGCGTGCCCTCGACCGGCCCCGTCGGCGAGACGGTCTCGCCGCCGCCGCAACCCACCAGGAACGTGGCAAAAAGGACGATCAAGCCCGCGCGGCGCATCGCGGCGAGTCTACTCAAGACGTTCGTCGGTCTCGTGCCAGAAGCGCAGGGCCAGCGCCGAGAGAGCGCCAAAGCCGGAGACCTCCCGCGGGGCGTCGTTGACGATCAGGGAGACGGCGATCGCGACTAAGAGTGCGTCCAGGGCGGCATAGCGCGGACGGCGCAGCGCGACCCAGACCAGCACGGGGATCGAGAGGCCGACCACGAGCGCCGAGTGCCAGGTGGACACGACTCCTTGGGCGGAGGCGACGAGCCGGTCCCCGATGTCCTCCGCGAGTTGAACCGGGCCACTGCCGATCGATCTGGTCACGTGGCTCTCTCCTCCGAAGGCGGCGTCCAGACCGACCAAGAGGAGCCCGAGCACGACGACAGCGGCCCCCGTCAGGGCGAGGTTGCGCGCCGTCAGCGGGACTCCGCGGAGCCGAAGCCACAAGAACAGGAAGCCGGCCAGGAGGACGAGCACGCCCCCTCCGTCCGCACCGGCAAAGCTCGCACCGACGGTGACGAGGGCGAGGAGCCCTACGGCCGGCAGGAGGCGTGACCCGAGCAGGTAAGCCCCAAGCAGGGCCGGCGCCAGCACGAGCGTCTCGAGCTGGTTGTTGAACCCGTAGAAGCGACCGCCGTTCTCGGGGCGCGGCCCGATCACGGCGAGGGAGCTCGTCTCCGTGGAGATCCCGAGCACGACGAGGTAGACCGGGAAGATCGCCAGGAGAGCCGCCGCGAACACAAATCGATTCCGCGTGAACCGAGCAAGGACCAGAGCGACGGCTGCCGTGACCACCGCCAGGACGGGGACCACGGTGGCGGGCTCGGTCACCTCGAGCGCGCTGAGGGCGAGCGCCGTGCTCAGGCCGACCGGGACGGTGAGGAGCGAGGCCCTGGCCCAGAAGGTCGAGCGGCGAGCTCGGGCCAGAAGCGCAAACGCAAGCATGAGCGCCGCGAGCACAAGACCCGCGCCCATGCGCGAGTCGTCGACGTCGTCGAGCCGTGCGTCTAAAGCGTCCAGCCTCTCCTGCACGTTCGGCTCGGCGCGGGATGTGAGGGGCGGCTTCTCGCCTTTGCGCAGTGCTTCGACGGTCGGCTTGATGTCGTAGATCGATACGAGTCCCGGAACACGCGTGCGATCCGAGACCAGGAGCCCGTCGTAGCCGTGACCGGCGATCCAGATTCTGTAGCGGCGCTCATTCCGCTCCGTGCTCGTCGGGAGCCTCAGATAGATGACGAAATCGCATGTGCCAGTGCAGGCGCTGGGTACGCCCCGAAGTGCGGCCATCGCCTCGGAGCGACTGACGGTTGGCCCTCGTCCAGGCACTAGCAGGCCCTCGGCGGTGCCGGGGCCCCCTTCCCCGTCGACGACGATGCCTACTCCGTCGGCCCGGGCCGGACTGATCGCCACGAGTGCGGTGGCGAGCACTCCCGCAAGTAGAATTGCGCTCATGGAACGCAAGGCATACGGGCGCGATTTCGGTCTCTCTCTACGCATGGTCACGACCATGTTCGTCCTCGGCCTCGTCTACGTCGCTTTCTTCGTCGTCCTCGTGAACATCCTCAACGTCGGCATCTTCGCCGTCGTCCTGATCATTGGCATCCTCTCGTTCGTCCAGTTCTTCACGTCGGACAAGATCGCGCTGCTCGCCTCCGGCGCGAAGGTCGTCGAGCGCGAGCAGGCGCCCGAGCTGCACGACATGGTCGAGCGCCTCGCGGCGATGGCCGACCTGCCGAAGCCGCGGGTAGCCATCATCCCCACCGATGTGCCCAACGCATTTGCGACGGGCCGGAGCCAGAAGAAATCGGTCGTCGCAGTCACCGAGGGCCTTTGGAACCGCCTCGAGCCCCAAGAGGTCGAGGGCGTCATCGCCCACGAGCTGACGCACATCGCCAATCGCGACGTGATGGTGATGACGATCGCGAGCTTCTTCGCCATGGTCGCGGCGATGCTTGCCCGCTTCGGCCTGTACGGCGGCATGTTCGGCGGCGGCCGCGACCGGAGCGGTGGCACGCCGGTCTGGCTGATCATGTTCGCCGTGGCGATCGCCACCTACGCGATCAGCTACGTGCTGATGATGATGATCTCGCGCTACCGCGAGTACGCAGCGGACCGCGGAGCCGCCGTCATTACGGGCACGCCCGAGTACCTGATGAGCGCGCTTCAGAAAATCGCGAGCCGCATCTCGCAGATCCCGCAGCGCGACCTGCGCGAGGTCGCCGGCATGAACGCGTTCTTCATCGTGCCGACGCGCGTCAGGAAAGGGTTCGCCGAGCTCTTCATGACGCACCCGCCGCTCGAGAAGCGGCTCGCCCGCCTCGCCGAGATCTCCCGCGAGATGGGCCGCCCGGTCGAGCTGTAGACATAGTGGGCCTCGGCAACGTCCTCTTCGGGCGCAAGAAGCTCAAGAAGGCAGCCGGCGACAAGCTCTTTGCCCTCTCCGCGGCGCGGGTGACGCTCGAGGTCGAGCTCGGCCTCAAGGCGGCCGGCACCGCAGCGGTGCTCTTCAAGCCGATGTCGGCGCAGGAGTACGTCCGCGCCGAGAACGAGATGCAGGAGCTGCTCGAGGCCGTAGCGCAGGAGGCGGCCTCGCGAGTGAGCCGGCGCGGCGACGAGTTCGGCTACGAGTGGATCATCGTCGAGGACAAGGACTTCGAGGACCTGATCAACACGGTCCACCTCGTTGCGTCCGAGCTGGTCTCGCACGGCTTCGGCGAGCAACTGCTCGCGGCAGTCTTCCGCTTCGAGGGCGGCGAGCACCCGCTGTACCTGATCTACGGCTTCAAGCGCGGCGCGTTCTGGCCGTTCATCCCGAAGGGCGACAAGGAGCGCGACAACGCGAACGAGCTCGAGCTGAAGGCGAAGCTGGAGAAGGAGCTGCCGATCGAGCAGGACCTGTCCCGCTGGTTCGCCTTGTTCGACCTACCGATCTAGAGGCCCGTCCAGGCCTCTAGGTTCTCGATCTGCGCGGCCACGCCAAGACCGCGCCAGTGGATCTTCTTCGTGCGCGGGTAGTAGCAGACGTCGTTCGTGTCGCGAGTGCCGTAGGCGAGCAGCGTCAGCGGCCCGCGGAAGGCATGGGCCACGCCGGTGCCGGGCGGGCGGCCGACGACCGAGCCCCGCCGGATCCGGTGCTCCTCGTCACCGAGCAGGCAGGCGCCCTCGCCGTCGAGCACCACGAAGAGCTCCTCCTCGGCACTGTGGCAGTGCGGTGGGCAATTGAGCCTGCCCGGATCGACCACGAGGTGGACGAGGCCGGCGCGCACGGACCCCGCCGCGCGACCCAGGTCGCGGTCGACGCAGCCGTATTCGTCCTTGTCCCATCGGACCGGCTCGACCTCGCCCAGCCTGACGATCCGGCCCACGCCACCGGTTGGGCCCGCTCCGGCTCGCGCGGAGAACGACAGCACGTCCAGCCCGCTCGGCCCGGCGACGAGCCCGTGTGCCAACTCGCCGGCGAGACGCACGAGGCAGTGGCCCTCACCGACTTCGTCGCCTTCCCGCGTGACGCCGCTCCCGCTCAGGACGAAGACGATCTCCTCGTCCTCCCGCGGCGCAGGCCTGAGCCTCTCCTCGGGGCCGAGCTCCTTACGGAAGACGCCGATCCCGGTTGTCCCGGCTTCGGCCTCGTCCCAGGTGGTGACGTGCGTTACTGCTCGAGCTCTTTCTGACCCGCCCCGGCGCCGACCTCGGCCTTCATCTTC
>Ga0307319_10000686_pt1 | contig 10271 bp, 9 predicted proteins | sample ER_DNA_368_FD_194491 | JGI IMG/M metagenome (GOLD analysis project Ga0307319, IMG submission 194491) | Bulk soil microbial communities from the East River watershed near Crested Butte, Colorado, United States - ER_DNA_368 | ecosystem: Environmental > Terrestrial > Soil > Floodplain | place: USA...
CGCCGACGCGCGCCCGCGCCCGTGGGTCGATCCGCGCGCTGAAGAGCGCCTTCGACTCGGGCAGCAGCGCCGCCTCGTCACGGCCGCTCACATCGGTCGCCACGGCCTCCGCGTCCAAGCGGAAGAAGACATGGGCGTCGGAGCCAAGCTCCTCGACGACCACCGGCACGATCGTGAACGTCGTGGCTCCCGGCGCGGCGAACGCGACCGCGTCGAACGCCTCCGGTCGCACGCCGACGACGACCGGCCGCGACCCGCCCTGCGGCCGGCGAGCGGGATCGAGCGGCACGCGGAAGCCGCCGAAGGCGACCTCGTCGCCGTCGATCGCGCCCTCGACGAGGTTCATCGCCGGCGTGCCGATGAAAGCCGCGACGAAGACGTTCGTCGGGTGCTCGTAGAGCCGTTGCGGGGTGTCGACCTGCAGCACGCGGCCGCCGTCGAGCACAGCCACGCGCTGACCGAGCGTCATGGCCTCGGTCTGGTCGTGCGTGACGTAGACGGTGGTGACGCCGAGCCGAGCGTGCAGCTGCGCGAGCGACGCGCGCATCTCGACGCGAAGCTTCGCGTCGAGGTTCGAGAGCGGCTCGTCCATCAGGAACGCCTTCGGCTCACGCACGATCGCGCGGCCCATCGCGACGCGCTGGCGCTGGCCGCCGGAGAGCTGCGCGGGCTTCCGCTCGAGCATCGTCTCGAGGCCGAGCATCTCCGCGACCTCCGCGACCCGGCGGCGCGCCTCGTCCTTCGGCACGCGCCGGACTTTCAGCCCGTAGCCGATGTTCTTGCGCACCGTCATGTGCGGGTAGAGCGCGTAGCTCTGGAAGACCATCGCGATGTCGCGGCGCCGCGGGGCGAGCTCGGTGACGTCGACGCCGCCGATCGAGATCGCGCCATGGGTCACCTCCTCGAGGCCGGCGATCATCCGCAGCAGGGTCGACTTGCCGCACCCTGACGGCCCGACGAGGACGATGAACTCGCCCTCCTCGATCCGCAGGCTGACGTCGTCGACCGCGGTAATGCCGCCGGGGTAGATCTTCGTCAGGTGCTCGAGGGTGATGTCAGCCATCGGGCGGAGTGGACAGAATAGGACCGGTTCGCCCGAAAAGCAAGACCACAGTGGAAGAATCCTGCAACTGGTATTGACCACCTGCGGTCACGGCGCTTAGACTGAGCCGCATGGCGTCGCGCGAGGGACCCACCGGCCTGGAAGGCCTCGTCACGGAATCGCGGCGCGAGGACGTCGACTACTCGGTCCGCTCCACGCGTGAGCTCGTCGAGCTGATGAACCGCGAGGACGCGACCGTGCCCGCCGCAGTCGGGTCGGTCGCCGGCGAGCTGGCCCGCGCGATCGACGCGATCGCCGAGCGGCTCCGCGACGGCGGACGGCTCGTCTACATCGGCGCCGGCTCCTCCGGAGCGATCGCGGCGCTCGACGCGGACGAGTGCGAGGCGACCTTCTCCACCGAGCCCGGCCAGGTCGTGGCGCTCGTCGCCGGAGCCGGGCTGGCCGCGGGCGAGCGCGAATCGGCCGAGGACGACGCGGGCGCGGGTGCCCGGGCGGTCGAGCAGCACGGAGTCTCGGCGCGCGACGCGGTCGTCGGCGTGAGCGCCAGCGGCCGGACGCCGTACGTGCTCGCGGCGCTGGAGCGCGCGCAGGCCGCAGGCGCGCTGACGGTGGCGCTCGTCGCGGCACGCGGCTCGCAGCTGGGCGCGGCCGCCGACTACGAGCTCGCGGTCGTCGTCGGCCCGGAAGTGCTCGCGGGCTCGACGCGCCTGAAGGCCGGAACCGCGCAGAAGCTCGTGCTGAACACGATCTCCACGGTCGCGATGATCAAGCTCGGCAAGACCTACGGCGACCTGATGGTCGACCTCCGGGCATCGAACGCGAAGCTCGAAGCGCGGGCGCGCCGGATCGTCCGCATGGCGACCGGAGTCTCCGACGAGGAGGCCGAGACCGCGCTCGCGGCCGCCGGCGGAAGCGCGAAGGTCGCGGTCGTCGCGCTGTTGAAGGAGATCGACGCCGACGCAGCCCACGCGGAGCTCGAGCGAGCCGGTGGCGACATCAGATCGGCGCTCGAGTCATGAGGCTGGGCGTCGAGGCCGCGCTGGTCGACGGAGCGCTCGTCCCCGGCGACGTCGAGGTCGCGGACGGCGTCGTCGCCGCGTACGGCGTGGCCGGACCCAACGGCCGGGGAGTCGCCGTTCCGGGGTTCGTCGACCTCCAGGTCAACGGCTTCGCAGGCGTCGACCTGATGGGCGCCGATGCGGACGGCTACCGCCGCGCGGGCGAGGCTCTGCTCGAGACGGGCGTCACCGCCTACCTCCCCACCTTCATCTCCGCGCCGGAGGAGGACGTGCTTGCTGCGCTCGGCAACGTCCCGATGGCTCCCGACGGGCCCCGCCTGCTCGGCGTCCACCTGGAAGGCCCTTTCCTGGCCGCGACCCGGCTCGGGATCCACCCTCCCGAGGCGCGGCGCGACCCCGACCCGGCACTCCTCGAGCGACTGCTCGGGGCCGGGCCGGTGCGCCTGATGACGCTCGCCCCGGAGCTGCCCGGCGCCGACGAGCTGATCGACCTCCTGCTGCTGCGCGGCGTCGCTGTCTCCTGCGGACACACCGACGCGACGGCCGCAGAGGCGACCGAGGCGTTCGACCGCGGTGCCCGCAACGTCACGCACCTCTTCAACGCGATGCGGCCCTTCCGTCACCGCGACCCCGGCCTCGCCGGAGCGGCGCTGGCTCGCGACGACGTGGTCGTGCAGATCATCCTCGATGGCGTGCACCTCGCCGAGGAGACGGCGCGGGTCGTGTGGCAGTCGGCGGCCGGACGGGTCGCGCTCGTCACCGACGCGGTGGCCGGAGCGGGCATGGCCGACGGCGTGTACTTCCTCGGCGGCTCCGAGATCGAGGTGCGCGACGGCGTCCCCCGGGGCGAGGGCGACGTCCTCGCCGGCAGCACGCTGACCATGATCGAGGCGGTGCGGAACCTTCACGGGCTCGGCATTCCGCTGTCGGAGGCGGTCGCGGCCGCGACCGCGGTTCCGGCGCGCGTCCTCGGCCTCCCCACGCTCGGCCGGCTCGACGTCGACCTGCCGGCCGACCTCGTCGTCCTCGACGACAACCTCGAGATCGAGCGCGTCTGCGTCGGGGGCGAGGACCGTGTCGTTGCCTGAGGCCGCCGCCGCTCCCGACGTGCCAGGAGCAGACTTCCTGGCCGAGATCCGCTCGCAGCCGCAGGCACTCAGGGCGCTGCTCGAGCACCAGCGCGTCTACGCGAAGGTCGCAGCGGCAGCGCGCGATCGCGGCGCGACCACCGTTCGCATGGTCGGGCACGGCTCGTCGGACAACGCGGCCTCGTACGGCGTGTACGCCTTCGGCCTGCTGCCTCGCTGGACGGCCCTACGCGACTCGATCACGCTGACGGCGTACTACGACGCCGGCCTCGACATGACGGGCTCGACGGTGATCGGGCTCTCGCAGTCCGGCCGGACTCCCGACGTGATCGAGTACGTCTCCCGGACGCGGAAGGCCGGCGCGTACACCGTCGCGCTCACGAACGACGTCGGTTCCGACCTGGCCGGAGAAGCCGAGGAGGTACTACCGCTGGCGGCGGGCCCGGAGCGCGCGATCGCGGCGACGAAGACCTACCTCAACCAGGTCGCGGCCCTCGGGCTCCTCGCTGCCTATGCCGCGGGCGAGGGACGGCGCTTCGCCGAGGACATCCGGGCGACCGCCGATCTCCTCGAGGGAGCGATCCCGACGCTCGAGTCGCAGGTCAGGACGATGGCGCTTCCGTTCGCCTCGATCGGGCGGATGTTCGTCATCGGCCGCGGCACCGAGTTCGCCACCGCCCGCGAGATCGCGCTGAAGCTGCTCGAGACGTGCCGCGTCGCCGCCGAGCCCCTGTCCGCGACCGCGCTCGCGCACGGGCCGGTCGCGGCGCTCGACCCGCTGTTCCCCGTCTGGACGATCGCCTCCGACGACGAGACGCTCCGCGCGGTGGTCGAGGCGGCCGCGCGGGTTCGCGCCGCGGGCGCGACGCTCGTCGCGAGCGGCGACGCCGCGGATCTGCTCGCCGACGCCGCCTACGTCCTGCGGGTGCCGAAGCCGCCCTCGCCGCTGCTGTCGCCGCTGCTCTCCGTGGTTCCGGGCCAGCTGTTCGCCTCGGCCCTCGCGCAGGCAAAGGGCCTCGACCCGGACCACCCGGCCGGCCTCAGCAAGGTGACGCTTGCCCGCTAGCGCTATCTAGCGTGGGCGGCCCCTTCTTCGCCGTCGACGTCGGAGGAAGCTCGGTCAAGTCGGCCCTCATCGTGGACGGGAAGGCGGAGCGGCAGTCGCGGGAGCCGGTCGCCCCCGATCTCGGCGAGCTCGTCGGCCAGCTCGCGCGCCTGTGCGGCGACGCGGGCGCTCCTGCCTGGGGCCTCTGCATCGCGGGGCTCGTGGACGAGGAGCACGGGACCGTGCGCTACGCGGCCAACCTCGGCCTGCAGGACGCCCCGATCGTCGAGCTCCTGGGGTCGGAGGCCCTCCGGCCGAAGGTCTTCGTCAACGACCTGGTCGCCGCAACGGTCGGCGAGGCCGACGGCGGAACGCTCGCGCTGCTGCAGGTCGGAACCGGGATCGGAGCCCGCTGCGCGGTCGACGGCAGCGTTCTCTCCTCGGCGACCGGCCACCCGGGCGAGGTCGGACATCTCCGCTTCCGCGCGGACGGCCTTCCGTGCCGATGCGGGAATCGCGGCTGCGCCGAGGCGTACGGCAGCTGGGGCGGAATCGCCGACCGCTACGCGAACGCGGGGCGACCTGCCGAGACGCCCGCGGCCCTGCTGCGGGACGCCGAGACCGATGACTGGTCCCGCGAGGTCCTGGACGACGCGCTCGAGGCGATCGGCTTCGCCGCGTCCGCGCTCGTCGCCGCCTGCGACCCGGGAACGCTCCGCGTGGGAGGAGGCGTGGCCGCCGCGTGGGGCGAGACGCTGCTGGAGGCGATTCGCTCCGCCCTGAGCGAGCAGGTGCTTCCCGATGTCGCCGCGGCCACCGTCGTCGAGAGCGCGAAGCTGGGCGATGCGGCCGCGCTCCTCGGGCTCGCGGCGCTGGCTAGAAGTGTGAGGTGACGCCCGCGGGATCCTCTTCCGGGCTCTCCCCCGCCGGTGCCCGCTCCTCGAGCCACGAGTAGGCGTACTCGCCGTCGTCGAGCTTCTTCGCGAGCTTCGTCAGCCGCAGCGGGTGGAAGGTGTCGCACATCACGGCCAGCTCGTGCGTCTCGGTCTGGCCGATCGACTTCTCCGCGAGCCCCGGATGGGGCCCGTGCGGGATCCCCGAGGGGTGAAGGGTCACCGAGCCGACGTCGATCCCGCGCCGCGAGGAGAAGTTCCCCGAGACGTAATAGATCATCTCCTCCGAGTTCAGGTTCGAGTGGTGGTACGGGATCGGGATCGCCATCGGGTCGAAGTCGAGCTTCCGAGGACAGAACGAGCAGATCACGAAGTTCCGGCCCTCGAAGGTCTGGTGCGAAGGCGGCGGCATGTGGATCCGCCCCGTGATCGGCTCGAAGTCGTTGATGTTGAACGTCCACGGGTACACGTAGCCGTCCCACCCCACGACGTCGAAGGGGTGGTAGTCGAGGACGTAGGTCTGGTAGCCGTCGCGGACGCGCACCTTGACGCGGAACTCACCCGTGTCGCGGTGCGTGTGCAGCTCTGTCGGCGGGTGGATGTCGCGGTGGTAGTAGGGCGCGTGCTCGAGCAGCTGCCCGTACTCGTTGCGGTAGCGGCGCGGGATCTCGATCAGGCCCGGCGACTCGAAGACGAGGTAGCGCTGCGCGCCCTCGGGCCGGAAGCGGTAGGTCGTCCCGCGCGGGACGACAATGTAGTCGCCGTCCGCGTACGGCACGTCGCCGAAGATCGTCTCGAGCGTGCCTTTGCCCTCGTGGACGAAGATCACCTCGTCGCCCTCGCCGTTGCGGAAGAAGTAGTCCATCTCTCCGTCCGGCCGGCAGAGCGAGATCTCCACGTCGTCGTTCCACATCAGCAGGCGGCGGCCGCTGACGGCGTCGCCCTCGGGCTCGATGCCCATCGTCCTGAGGTGGCGGTGCTGGTGACCGTCGGGGACCCACTCGTCGCGCTTGATCGCCTCGAAGTCGGCGACGTCGGTCACGCGGCACGGCGAGGTGAGGTGGTAGAGGATCGACTCGTTTCCCGAGAAGCCCTCGAGGCCCATGACCTCCTCGGTCAGCAGGCGACCGTTGTCCCGAAACTGCGTGTGCCGCTTCCGGGGAACGTCGCCGACTCGCTGGTAGAACGGCATGGGAGAACCTTATCGGCGCGCGTCGAGCCGGATCGTCCACGGCTCGATCGATTCGACGACGAGATGCGTCTCGCTCCAGGGATCCCGCGCCCACGTGGCGCGGACGGCGGCCTCCGACTCGGCCTCGATGGCGTGCGCCACCCGGTGGTCGTGGGCAAGCGGCCCGCCCAGGACGATGAAGCCGTCCTCGACCAGGCCGTCCATGAAGGACGCGTGCTCGGCCCAGCCGGACTGCTCCTCCATCGGCCGCGACGGCTCCCACTCGGGGCCGGACTGGCGGAGCACGACCAGGAACATCGCCACGCGCGTGTCTTAGCACACGGCGCCGGGGCTACGAGTCGAGCGCTTGCGAGGCAAGCGCGGCCAGCCGCCTCCCGACCGCGGGCGCGAACTTGAAGCTGTGGCCGGAGCAGGCGGAGCCGACCACGATGCGGTCGTGCCGCTCGAGGATGAAGCGGTCGTCGTCGGTGTTCGTGTAGAAGCAGGTCTCGGCCTTGACCGGAATCGGGTCGGCGTCGGGGAAGCGCTGGGCCACGACCTCGGCAACCTGCTCGACGATCGTCGGATCCGGCGCGCCCTCCACCTCGTCCGGGTCGGCTGCGGGGCCCGCCTTGTGCCGGCCGATCTTGACGCCGATCCCGGGCGCGGCGAGCGCGTAGGTTCCGTGGAGGTTCGAGCCCGGCTTGAACTCGACCACCGACGGCATGGGCTTCTCCGACTCGAGCCGGAAGTACGCGACCGTCTCGCGCGTGGCGACGACTGGGAGGTCGACGATCCCCGCGAGCAGGTGCTTCGCCCACGGTCCCGCCGTGACCACGACCGCCTGGGCCTCGATCCGGCCGGCGCTCGTGTCGAGCGGGTCGAGCGAGAGCACCTTCGTCTCGGGCAGGACCTGCAGCCCCTGCGAGAAGGCCTGGAGCGCGCGGTCTGCCCGGACGTAGCCGCCCTCGCGCTGCAGCACCGCCTGCAGCCCGTCCGGAACCCGGATCGGGAAACGCCGCTCGGCCTCGTCCGTGGTCAGAACCTCCCAGGCGATCCCGCACTCGTCGAGCGCGTCGGCCGAGCCCTCGCTCGGATCGGAGACGAGCTCGACCAGGCCGTTCAGCTCGAGCACCTGCGTCCCGGTCTGCTGCTCGAGCTCGCGCCAGCCGTCGTAGGCCTCGTGCGCGAGCCGGACCCAGTGCACCTCCGGGTACGAGAGCCGGAAGATCCGCGAGGTCCCGTGACTCGAGCCCCGCGTGTGCCCGAGCGGGAACTGCTCGAGCACGAGCACGTCGCGGCCCTCCCGCGCGAGCGCCCACGCGGTCGCGAGCCCGTTGACGCCCGCGCCGACGACCACCACTTCGGCCTTCATGAGCGCATCTTGCCGACGACGTTCCGCAGGATGCCGAGGCCTTCGACCTCGAGCTCGACCCCGTCGCCCGGCTGCAGCCAGCGCTCGTCGCCGTGTTCGAGAATGCAGCCGCTGCCGACCGTCCCGGAGCCGAGCACGTCGCCGGGCCGCAGCTCCGTGTTCCGCGAGGCGTGCGCAAGGATCGCCTCCCACGAGTGGTACATGTCGCCGAGGTTCCCGCGTGAACGCTCCTCCCCGTTCACGCGAGCGAGCATCTCCAGGCGCAGGTCGCCGAGCTCGTCCGGGGTGACGACGACCGGCCCGAGCGAGGTCGCGAAGTCCTTTCCCTTCGCGGGGCCGAGCCCGACCCGCATCTCCTTGCGCTGCAGGTCACGGGCGGACCAGTCGTTCATGATCGTGAAGCCGCCGATCGCGCCGTCGGCGCCGATCACGGCCGCGACCTCGAGCTCGTAGTCGAGCGCCGCCGAGCCCTCGGGGTACGGAATCTCCTCGTCGGGGCCGTAGATCGCCGCCGGACTCGAGAAGTAGAAGGCCGGGAGCTCGTACCACTCCCGGGGCACCTCACCGCGCCCGGTGACCGCTCGCGCGTTCAGCACGTGTTCCTCGAAGGCGTAGAAGTCGCGTACCGAGGGCGGTCTGCGGATCGGCGCCAGCAACCGCACGTCGTCGAGCGCGTACTCCGCGTGCTCGCGCGCCAGTCCCCCGCCGGTGAAGAAGGACTCGAGTGTCTGCGCGGCGAGCTGGATCACGCGGTCGCCCTCGATCCGCCCGGGCCAGCCGCGAATCTCGTGCGCCACCGGCGTGAACATGCAGAGCCTCACGGCTCGGTGTGAACGATCACGTCGCTGATCTCGGGCCGCTCCTTGCGGATCCGTTCTTCGATCTCACTGGCGCGCGCGTGGGCGTCGGCGAGCGACGTCCCGGGGTCGAGGCAGAGCGTGAGGTAGGCGAGCAGGCCGTCGTCCGTCCGCAGGAAGCGCAGCTCGCGCGGCGGGCCGCCCGTCGCCTCGCGGACGATCCGCTCGACGAGGGCGCGGTCGGCGGCGGCGTCCTCCTCGACGCTGCGGCCCTCACCCGCTTCCGCGAGCGGCTCGAGGTGGGTCTGCACGGCGTCGACCTCCGGCACCGAGTCCACGATCGCGCGCTCGACCTCGGTCGCGACCTCATGAGCCTCCTCGAGCGGCAAATCGCCCGGAAGCTTGAGGTGGAGCGAGACCTCCGTCGCCGGCCCCACGCGCAGGACGGTGAGGTTGTGGATCTCGCGCACCCGCGGGACCCGCTGCGCGGCCGCGAGCGCTCGCTCGCGCAGCGCGGCGTCGTCCTGGCGCGGCTCGACGTGCACGACGACGTCGCTCTCGGGTAGCGCGCCGTGCACCGCCTCCTCGACGGCGTCGGCGGCCGCGTGGCCCTGGCCGACCGCGGCGCCCGGCGGCACGCCGATCACGACGTCCGCGAACTGCCGCCCCGCCGCCTGTCGCATTCGCAGGCGGCGCAGCTCGACGGGCGGCTCGAGCGACGCGATCGCGGCCAGCGCGGCCGCCTGCGCTTCCGGCGGAACGCGGTCCATGAGCACGTCCACGTTCACCCGCATCAGCCGGCTCGCGGCGAGGAGCACGAGCACGGCCACGAAGAGCGCGGCCGCCGAGTCCGCCCAGTGATAGCCGGCCCGCGCCGCCACCAGGCCTAGCAGCACCGCACCCGACCCGGCGAAGTCGCTCGCAAAATGGAGCGCATTCGCCTGGAGCGCGGCGCTTCGGTAGCGCCGCCCAGCGCGGTACGAGATCCCGGCACGCACGGCGTCGACCAGCATCACGCCGGCGATCACGACCAGCGTCCACCAGCGCGGATCGACCTGGCCTTGGGCGAGGCCGACGAGCCGCCAGATGGCACGCCACGCGATCACCAGGCTCGCGCCGACGAGAATCGCCGCCTCCGCCAGCGCGGCCAGGTGCTCCGCCTTGCCGTGCCCGTACGCATGGCCGGGGTCGGCCGGCTGAGCGGCGACGCCGAGGGCGACGAAGGTCAGCAGCGCCGCGATCAGGTCGGTGCCCGAGTGGGCAGCCTCCGACAGCAGGCCGAGGCTGTGGCTCGCGATCCCGGCGACGAGCTTCACGCCGATCAGCACGCACGCGGCGACGATCGAGACGAGCGCGGTTCGGCGCTGCGGGCTCACGGGCGAAGAATCGCAGCAACGAGAAGGCAACGAGAAGGGCCCGCTCAGGCGGGCCCTTCGGGACGGGACGATGCGGTCTTGGGGCTAGGCGTTGGCGATGTCGCCGTGGAAGCGTTCGTGCAGGAACGTCCCCGCGCCCTTGCCCTTGTCGTACCAGTGGTGGAACTTGAGGCCCTGATGGCGTGCGTGGTACTGGAAGCTGAACTTGCACGCCTTCGAGTTGTCGAAGCACGAGAACGTCGCGCTCGGGCCGAAGAACGTTGCGATCCAGACGTCGGTGAACCCGCAGTCGGCCGGGCAGGTGGCGTTCGGATCGAACGTGCCGCCCGTGATCCTCCCGCGCAGGTAGCCGTGGAACTTCCCGTGGATGCCTGCGAGGACGGTCGCGCCGTGCTTGCCCTTCGTCTCGCACGCGCCCGGGCTCGGGCCGGCGTTGGTGAGGAA
>Ga0307319_10000688_pt1 | contig 10239 bp, 9 predicted proteins | sample ER_DNA_368_FD_194491 | JGI IMG/M metagenome (GOLD analysis project Ga0307319, IMG submission 194491) | Bulk soil microbial communities from the East River watershed near Crested Butte, Colorado, United States - ER_DNA_368 | ecosystem: Environmental > Terrestrial > Soil > Floodplain | place: USA...
CGACACTATCGGGGAGCGCGGTCGGCTCGCCGCTGAAGGCTTGCCGAACGAGATCGTCTATGCCGGGTTCTCGCTCGGCGCGATGCCTGCTCAGATGCTGGCCCAGACAAGGTCTGGTGCCAAGGGTGCCTTGCTGTTTCACAGCGCCATCCCGCCCACGGAGTTCGGGGGCCCCTGGCCGCAGGGCGTCCCGCTCCAGATCCACCTGATGGAAGCCGACGAGTGGGCTCTCGAGGGAGACCTCGACGCCGCCCGCGAGCTCGACGAGACGGTGGAAAGCGCGGAGCTGTTCCTGTACCCCGGCGATCGACACCTGTTCGCTGACAACAGCCTGCCCGACTACGACGAAAGCGCCGCGACGCTGCTCAAGCAACGCGTGCTCAGCTTCCTCGACGGCATCGTCAAGTCAACGCCGAGCTAGCTCACTGGGATCGGGTCGAGCTCAAGGACTGGTCGATCGCGGTCTCCGTACCAGAGGCGAGCTTCCCCGTTTTCGACCTCCCCGTCAGGGAGCGGTAGACGCCGAAGCCATGGCTCCAAGTCGCCCCTTCGCTCGTCTTGCGTGAGGCGGCCTCGCTTCGGCCACGCACGGTCGGTTCCTTGAACCATGAACATCTGAACTGCGCCTAGAACGTTCAAGAGATGCGAAAGCGGCGGCCCGTCGTCCGCGCCGCCCGACTGCCCCTGGGCCGACCGGCCGGCCCCGATCTGCTTCGAACACCGGACAGCCGTCCCCTGAGGCCGTGATTCGACGTCGACGCGCACATTCCACGGCGTTATCGCGTTCACCTGCCGCTCGAGCGACTTCACGGCCGCGGGCGTCAGCGCCGGTCCTCCGGAGGCGGGGACTTCGTCCCCCATTTCCGCAAGGTTCCACAAGTCCTCGAACCAGTCATCGGTAGCCATCCGGTCCGGACGACGCATCACTAAGCGGCCGAACCAATCCCGCATCACGTTCCACAACGGCACGTCGTTCATAGAACTAACGATAGGCGCGTTCCGCTGATTCGCACGGGTCTACGCCGGCGGAGGCGCGCGACCCGCCGCCGATGCCGGCTTTGCGGGCGTCGGCCCTACGAACGCTGTTCGATGAAGGCAATCCCATCGAAGTCGTCATGCCTCCGCGACAGCGGAGGCGGACTTCGATCGGGAGTGGAGGCGGAGGTTCGAACGACGCGAAGGTTCGTCTAGTCGAGCCATCCTCAGGGTGTCATGGCTTCCGTGCTGCGACTCGAATTGAGAGCGGTGTTAGCGCCGCAGCCGAGGAAGGCGCCAGACGCCGCCGCCTTCTCGGAAGGCAAACACTGCTGCCACAACCATCAGAAGCGGGAAGGCGCCAAGAGAGACAAGCCACCAAGCCGGATGGCAGGCCTTGTCCGAATCCGCCGGATCGACGCAGTGGTCTGAAAGCGCGGCCTTGTCGAAAGGGAGATGGACGAGGAGAAACACCCAGTGCACTCAGCCCGAGCCAGACGGTGCCTGAAGTCCTCCCTCGGCGGGCGCGCAGGAGCCCGACCAGGAGCAAGATCGGGAACACGACCCATGAGGGGGTCACCCCCTCCACGATCCATGACGTCACGGCGAAAATCAGACCGAGGAATGCGAGCGCCACCAAAAGCCGCTTCCACGAGAGCGCGCGCCGCACGCGACCGACCGTAGCTCAGGATCGCCGCAAGTGTCATTCGGCTTGCGCCGACCGAATATGGAGGCGGGGAGAATCGAACTCCCGTCCGCGGGCGTACCGACAGAGCGTCTACAAGCTTAGGCTGCCCTTCAGATTCGCCCGCCGGCCGGTAGGCAACCGACCAACCGCCGGGCTAGTCATCCTTTGGTGTCGCGCTTCGGGCGATGACATTCCCTAGGCGCCGAGCCCGTTAGTTGACGCCGCTGAACCGAGCCACGGGCCGAGCTCGGAGCGACGCGCTTCGCTACTGGTTAAGCAGCGAGAGCGAGTGCGCGATTGTTATCCGCACTTGCTGTTGCTCCCGGTTGTTTTACGAGGCCGACCGGGGACCTCGGCTTGCAACTCTGCCGGAGAACCGACCACGTCGAAACCAGGTCGCCCCCGTATGTCTCACAAATTGTAGCCGTGAAACGAGAGAGGTCCCGCAGTGCGGGCCCTCTCGAGGCGTTGGGCCTGGTCTTACGGGCGCAACGCGAACGTGTCGAAGCCGCGAACCATGTCGGCAGCGGCCGCCTTGCCCTTGTACTCCTTGAACGACCAGGTGTCCGCGCCCGGCATGACGTTCCAGCCGAGCGTGTTGCCCCAGGTCGTCCTCGAGTCCTCGGCCACGCCGTCGTCATTCCGGGGCGGGCCTGAGAAGTCGATGTGCCAGACGCCGGCGCCGTACCAGGCCTCCACGAGCTGGCGGTTCGGCAACCGCGAGACGCCGTCGAAGCCCGCAGCGACCTCACTCGGAGACGCCGTGCCGTCGCCGCCCAGGCGGAACACGTGCGCCGTGCAGCCACGCTCGAAGCGCGGCAGGCCGCTCAGTTCTCGCCGGAGGTTCAGCGCGTCGATTTCCTCCTGAAGCGGGTCAGGCCCGAGCGCCGGGCTCGGATTGATGAAAGCGCCGAGCTTCTTCGGGCTCGTGAGGCTCGCGCCGGCGCTCTTGGCGATGCCCTTCAGCGGCGCGAGCGCCCAGAAGTGCACCGCGCCGATCTGGCCGTTCGGCCCGGTGTTGCACTCGGTGTTCGAGAGGCCGCCGCCCTTCTCGTCGCCGATGACGAGAATCTTTCCGTCCGAGGTGATGTCCGCCTGGTGCGAGATGTCGATCTCGCGGGACGGATCGGTCTCGCCGGTCCGGTTCGGGATGATCGCCAGCGTCTTGACCTGGCCGTTCAGGACGTTTGCCACATCGACGATCCACGTCGAGTTGATCGCCGCGACGAAGGCGGTCCTGCCGTCCTTCGAGAAATGCACGTCATGCGGCCGCCAGAGGCCGGAAGCGGAGCTGCCGTCGGGCCGCTTCATGACGACGCACGTGACAGGGCCAGGCGCCGTGGTTCTGGCCTCACACGTGCCAGGCGTCGCCTTCGACTCGTCGATCAGGCGGTACTTATGGGTCGGGAAACCGCCGTCCGCGAGGTCGACGCGCGACTTTCCCACCGTGACGGGCCGGATGTCGATGACGTCGATCGCCCAGTCGGAGCAGCAGTTGGAGATCGCGACCCAGGTTCGAAGCGGGTTGACGGTGTGATTGTGCGCGCCGCCGGGCGGGTTCGCGATGCAGGTCGGGTTGGTGAGCGTGAAATGCGGCCCGACCCCCGACGCCGCCGCCGAGGCGTGGTACGTGAGCTTGAAGAAGTCGACGCCCGAGTCGTTCGTCGGCCCGAAGTTGAGCCGCATGCACGTCGACGTCGTGGAGGGCTCGCCGACCACGCCGTCGAAGCCGCTCGAGGCGATGTTCCCCCAGATCTGGATGTCGTTCTCCCAGCCGGCGTCGAGGTAGCCGCCTGCGAAGACCGGCCGGCTCGGGTTCGTGATGTCGTAGATCCGGAGCCCGCCGCCCATCGTTCCGATGAAGGCGTAGTCGTGCGTGTTGCCGGCGGAGTCCTTGCGAGACTGAAACTCCGTGTCTGTGCCGACGAACCCGCAGACGTTCGCGAGGTGGTCGATGTTCTTCGCCGAGCGGGTCACGAGCCCATTGCCCTGCGTCCCGCCCACCTCCTCGCACGGAAGCGGCGTGTTGCGCGCCGGGTCGAGATTGACCAGCTCAGTGTCGGCGCCCGCGAACGTTCCGAAGACCAGCGGTATCGCCAACACGAGACCGCACAGAGCCGCGAGCGCGCCGAAGCGCAGTACTTTCACGTGAATTCCCCCTCGGGGTTCGGGCTGACGCGTCTTTCAGACCATTCCCGGCCGGGGCTGGGCGAAAACTTCTACCTGGAGCGCTGCTTCAGCGCCCGCTCGATCTGGCGGTCGGAATCGCGCTTCGAGATATCGCGCCGCTTGTCCCGAACGTCCTTCCCCTTCGCCAGCGCGATCTCGACCTTGGCGCGTCCATTCTTGAAGTAGAGGCGGGTCGGGACGATCGTGAAGCCGCGCTCCTGGACCTTTCCGATCAACGAGGCGATCTGGTTTCGGTGCAGGAGCAGCTTTCGATCCCGGTCTGGGTCGTGACCGTGGTCGCCGGCCTGCTCGTACGGAGCGATGTGGGAGCCGACGAGCCACAGCTCGCCGTCGCGGATGTCGGCGAACGACCGCTTGAGCTCGGCGCGACCCTCGCGAAGCGACTTGACCTCGGATCCCTGCAGGACCAGGCCGGCTTCGTGGCGCTCGAGCAGGTGGTACTCGTGCCGCGCCTTCCGGTTCTCCGCAATCAGCTTTTCGGCAGGGGCCATGCCCCCATTGTGGCCGTTAAGCGGGTTTGAGCTCGACCTTGCCCTCGGAGCGATTGACCTCGGCTACGGCAACCTCGATCGGATCGCCGAGGCGGAACGTCCTCTTCGTCCGCCGGCCCACGAGCGCCGTGCCGAGCGTGTTCAGCTCGTAGTAGTCGCCCACCAGGCGGCGTACAGGCAGATAGCCCTCGAAGACCTCGCCGAAGCGAACGAAAAGACCGGAGCCGATCACGCCGTTCACCTCCCCCTCGAACGGCGCTTCCCAACCACGGTCGATGAGCACGGCCTCGAGCAGCCAGGCGAGGCAGATGTCGTCGGCGCGGTACTCGATGTCCGCGTATTTCCGCTCGCGGGTCGAGCAGTGCTCGGCGAGATCGGCCAGGTCATCAGGGACCGGGTCGTCCCCCACGCCCAGTTCCTCGAGCAGGGCGCGGTGGACGACGAGGTCGGGATAGCGCCGGATCGGGGACGTGAAGTGGCAATACGCCTTGCTGGCCAGCCCGGAGTGGCCGAGGTTGCGGATGTCGTAGCGCGCCTGTTTCAGAGCCCGGAGGACGAGTGAGGGAAACGCCTCCGTCCCCCGGCCCGACCGCTCGACGTAGTCCGAGACCGCCTCGCTGGTCTGCGCGGCGAGCTTGGCCGCCAGGCCCGGCGTCAGCCGCTCGAGCTTGGGTGCCGGCGGCGTCGGTATCTCGAGGTCGGTGAGCTTCGCCAGCAGCAGAGCGACCGCCTGCGGGTCGGGCCGCTCGTGCACGCGGAAGAGCGCCTCCCGCCGGCGCCCGGCGAGCAGCGCACCGACTGCTTCGTTCGCGAGGATCATCAGCTCCTCGACCAGCATGTGGGCGTGCGGCTCCGACTCGAGCCACGCGCGCTCGACGCCGCCCTTCCCGTCGAAGGCGAACGCAATCTCGCGCGTCGCGATTCGCAGGGCGCCGCGCGCGAAGCGGCGGCCACGGAGGTCGAGCGCGAGCTTCTCCGCGAGCTGCAGTCCCTCGGTCACGTCGGCGTCCGCCTTCTCCTCGCCCTTCAGGATTCGCTCCGCCTGGCCATAAGTCAGGCGCTCGCGGCTGCGGATCACCGAGCGGTAGAAGGTGGGCTCGCCGAGGACGAGGTTGCCGTCGAACGGCACCTCGACGGTCACGCAGAGTCGGTCCTGACCGGGCCGCAGGCTGCACAGGTCGTCCGCGAGCTCCGGCGGCAGCATCGGCGCGACTCGTCCGGGGACGTAGACGGAGAACCCGCGCTCCGACGCACCCAGGTCGAGCGGCGTTCCCGCCGGGACGAAGTGAGACACGTCTGCGATGTGCACCCAGGCGCGCAGGCCCTCGCCTTCGCGCCGGACCGAGATGGCGTCGTCGAAGTCCCTCGCGGTGTCCGGATCGATCGTGAACGAGAGCTGGTCGCGCAGGTCCACTCGTCCCTGGAGGCTCGGTGCCGGCGGGTCGTGGGGCTCGAAGTCCGTGCGGACGCCCTCGTGCTCGAGCAGCGCCTCGAGCACGTTCTCGATCCGGTCGGCGGGCCCGAGGGCCTTCTGGAGGCGAGCTCGGCCCCGCCCGGTGGTGACCACGGCAAGCTCGCCGGGCCGAACCCGGTCGAGGCCTCGCTTGTCGAGCGGGATCGGGACGCCGGGCGTGAAGAACGGCTCGCCGACGAAGAAGCGCCCGCGACGGGCCACTTCCACGACGATCCGGTCGCTCACCCTTCTCCCCTGCCCCGGGGCGGGAACTACACCCGGAGGAAGCGGCGAAGCGTGAGCCCGGAGCCGGCGGCGCCGAGCAGCAGGCCAAGGCCGAGCAGGATCATCGCGTTCAAACCGAACCCGAGGGCCTGCACGTCCGGGTCGCTTGTCAGGCGCGGCAGGAGCGAGGGGAGCGCCGCCTCCTTGCTCACGAAGAGGAGCACCACGGCGAGCAGCGAGCCGACGAGGCCGCAGATCAGGCCTTCGAGCATGAACGGGCCGCGCACGAACCAGTTCGTGGCCCCGACGAGCTTCATCACCTCGATCTCGCGCCGCCGCGCGAAGATGGACAGCCGGATGGTGTTCGCGATCAGGATTGCGGCCGCCGAGAGGAGCACGAGGACGGCGATCCCGAAGATCGCGTTGATGATGTTCGCCACCTTGAGAATCCGTTTCGCTTTCTCCTCGCCGTAGGTCACCTGGTGGACTCCGACGGGGTAGGGGCTCGCCTTCGTCCCACTGCCGAGCGCCGCCGCGATCTCGTCCACGTACTCGGCCCGAGTCGGATAGACCGTCCAGGCAGGGCCGAGCGGGTTGTAGGGGAGGCTCGTGCTGAAGAGATCCGGCCGCTCCTCCCGCATGCGGCGGAGCCCTTCCGCGGAAGACACGAACTCGATCCGGTTCTTGTCGACTCGCGGGTCCTTTTCGATCAGGACCCGAACCGCATTGACCTGTTTGGGCGTTGCGTCCCGGTCGTGAAAGACCTTGACGACGAGGCCGGACTTCACGTCGTCGCTCCAGGAGCGGGCGTAGGTAGCGAACGCGATGACGAGGCCGAGCAGGAACATCCCGATCAACACGGTCATGGTCGCGGCGACGGTCGTGGAGATGTTCGCGCCGATCGAGCGAACCGCCTCGCCAAGCATCATCTTCATCCTCATTCCGACGCGTATCCCCCACGTCGCTCGTCACGGGCAATACGCCCGTCCTCGAGGGCGATCACGCGCCGCCGCATCTTGTCGACCATCTCACGGTCGTGCGTCGCCATCAGGATCGTCGTGCCGGAACGATTGATCCGATAGAGCAGCTGCATGATTTCGACCGAGGTGTCGGGGTCGAGGTTCCCGGTCGGCTCGTCACACACGAGCAGCGGCGGGTGGTTGACGAACGCGCGGGCGATGGAGACGCGCTGCTGCTCGCCGCCAGAGAGCTCGTCGGGAAACGAGTTCGACTTGTGGCTGAGGCCGACGAGGCCGAGGACCTCCGGCACCTTGCGCCGGATCGAGTTCCGGTTCTCACCCTGCACCTTCAGCGCGTAGGCGACGTTCTCCGACGCCGTGCGATCGGACAGGAGCTTGAAGTCCTGGAAGACGCAGCCGATGTTCCGCCGCAACTGCGGCACCTTCCGGCGGGGGAGCCGCCCCAGGTCGCGGCCTCCGACGATGATCCGGCCGGTCGTCGGCTCGATCTCCTTCAAGAGCAGTCGGATCAGCGTCGACTTGCCGGAGCCGGACGGCCCGACGAGGAAGACGAACTCGCCCTTGTCGATCACGAATGACGCGGCCTCGAGCGCGACGACGTTCGGGTCATACGTCTTCTGGACGCTCTCGAAAACGATCATCGCCCCCGCGGCTGCGGCGGCAGAAGGTGTTTGCGGAGCCTCGGGCTCCACCAGTGCTATTGGCGTGTCTGTCACGAGGGTGTTTTCCTGCACGGCGGTCATCGCATACGCGCGTTTGCGGCGCGCCGGGTCGGCTCAACGACGCCCAACTCTAGCGAAAGGCCCTGCTAGACAACCTTTCCAGCGGCCTTGGCCAGCAGATACGCCTGAATGAAGGGATCGAGGTCGCCGTCCAGGACGGCGTCGGTGTTCCCCGTCTCGTGCTCAGTTCTGTGGTCCTTGACCATCTGGTATGGGTGGAGGACGTAGCTGCGGATCTGGCTTCCGAAGCCGGTGTTCTGCGCGACGCCGCGCTCGCGCGCGAGCTCTGCCTCACGGTCCTCCTCCGCCACCTCGGCCAGCCGCGAACGGAGCATCCGCATCGCCGTCGCCTTGTTCGAGGATTGCGAGCGCTCGTTCTGGCACTGGACGACGATGCCGGTGGGGATGTGCGTGATGCGCACCGCCGAATCGGTCTTGTTGACGTGCTGTCCGCCGGCGCCGCTCGCGCGATACGTGTCGATGCGGAGGTCCGCGTCGTCGATCTCGACGTCGCCTTCGTCCCCGACGAGAGGGGCGACGATCACCTGGGCGAACGAGGTCTGGCGACGGTGTGCCGAGTCGTAGGGTGAGAGCCGGACGAGCCGGTGGACGCCGCGCTCGGCCTTCAGCGTCCCGTAGGCGTTCTCGCCGGAGACGGTGACTGCCGCGGACTTCAGTCCGGCCTCCTCTCCGGGGCTCGCCTCCACGAGCTCCGCCTTGAAGCCTCGCCGCTCGGCCCACCGCAGGTACATGCGCACGAGCATCTCCGTCCAGTCCTGCGCGTCGGTGCCGCCTTCGCCGGCGTGAATCGTGACGAGCGCATCGCCGGCGTCGTACTCTCCCGAGAACAGTGCGTCCTCGCGGAGCCGGTCGAGCTCACCCTCGATCGGCTGCAGGTGTTGGTCGAGCTCGCCGGCGAGGTCGCCGTCGAGCGAGAGGAGCTCTTTTGCATCCTCGTAGTCGCGCACGAGCCGCTCGTAGCGCTCGAGGCGCTTCGTCAGGCGGGCGTGCTCGGCGGAGACGTCGGCGGCCCGCCGCTGGTCGTCCCAGAAGCCCGGCTCACCCATGACCTGCTCGAGCTCGGCGAGCCGTGGTGCGATCGACTCGGGGTCAAAGGTAATCACGGACCCAGGCCAACTGGGTCCCGATCTCCCCGAGGCGCTCTTCGACGGACTGTGTCGTTTCCGCCATCGCGCTGATGGTACCTCTACAGTTTTCTTACGCCGCGGTCATATCTCGGTCGTACTGTTCATTCATGAGACGGGCGGTGGCACTCGCGATCGCGATTGGGGCCGGCGCCGTGACCGGGTCGGTCGACTCAGCCCGCCCGCCGCAGCTCCTCACCTTCACCGTCTCGCACTGGCAGCCGGGCAAGCGGCTGATGCAGCGCGGCGGCATGTGCCTTGCCCGACCGAACGGCACAAATGCCGTGCGCCTGCTTCCCTCTCCGACCGGCCGCGACACGGACATCGGCGGCGCCTGGTCCCGGGACGGGAGGTTTCTCGCCTTCGCGCGCTGGTTCAAAGGTGACCGCCTCACCGACGTCGTGTTCGCCGACGCACGCGGGCACGTGGTTCGAAACCTGAACCGCCGCGGCGGAGACGGCTCGTTCGAGCTCGATCCATCCTGGTCCCCGGACGGGCGTCGGCTCGCGTTCGCGAGATCCTGGCGGCGGAGCGGCATCTGGTTCATCAACCGAGACGGATCCGGTCTCCGGCAATTCATTCGGGGACAGGCCGGCGATCCCGCCTGGTCGCCGGACGGCACAACCCTCGCCTTCACGTCGCCCGGCGAGGGCCTCCAGACGCCCGAGAACCGGTCCGTCCAGACGATCCGAGTGGACGGGACCGAGCGACGTCCAATCCTCGCCGGCGCCGCCAACCCGACGTGGTCGCCGGATGGAAAAAAGCTCGCTTTCGTGAGCGTTGCCGCGGGGCCGAGAGCGGAAATCGCGGTCGCCAACTCGGACGGCTCGGGTCGCCGCGAGCTCACCCAGACCGCGGCGGTCGAATCTGCACCCGCGTGGTCTCCCGACGGCAAATACATCGCCTTCGAACGCGGCCGCGAGCGCTCTTCGATCGTCGTGATCGACGCGCAGACGGGCGCCGAGCGCTGGACAATCCGACGCCCGTACGGCGTCCGAAGCCCGAGCTGGCGGTCGGAAGTGGCGCTCCCGCGCGCCAGCCGATCCAGCTGCTCCGGACGCTGATCCGCCGAGGAACCGGCTTCGCCGGTTCCTTCAGCGCCGCAGCCAGAGTTCAGGAACGCGCGAGGCGCGTCTGGGCCGCGCGGCGCGAAAAGCGCCGCCCGGCTTCATACGGTCGCCGAAAGTCGCGAGACTTTCGGCGAAGCCCGAGCGCCCTCAGGCGCTCGGCGCTAAGCGCCGTGGCACTTCTTGAACTTCTTGCCCGAACCGCAGGGACAGAGGTCGTTCCGGCCGACCTTGTCGTACTCGGACGCAACACGCTGCTGGGTCGCGACGCTGGTGGCCCCAGCTCCGACGGCGCCAGCCTGC
>Ga0307319_10000689_pt1 | contig 10239 bp, 9 predicted proteins | sample ER_DNA_368_FD_194491 | JGI IMG/M metagenome (GOLD analysis project Ga0307319, IMG submission 194491) | Bulk soil microbial communities from the East River watershed near Crested Butte, Colorado, United States - ER_DNA_368 | ecosystem: Environmental > Terrestrial > Soil > Floodplain | place: USA...
TCAGGTCGCCCATTGGCGAACGCTCGCTGCGCAGCTTGGCCGCCACGAGCGGCTCGACGATCTTCGAGTCCAGCATGGAGCCGCCGGCCGCGACCGACGTGATCGCCGCGACCAGCTGTGCGCGGTCGTGAATGCGCTCCTTGAGCAGGTAGGCGCGACCCTCGGATCCGGACTCAAGCAGGGCCAGGGCGTAGACGGCCTCGGCGTAGTTGCTCAGGACGACGACGCCGATCTCGGGGTGCTTCTCTCGCAGCAGCGTCGCCAGGCGGATGCCCTCATCCGTGCTCGTGGGCGGCATCCGGATGTCCGTCACCACGACGTTGGGGCGTTCGGCCTCGACGGCCTCGAGCAGCGACGGCAGGTCGCCACACGAGGCCACGATCTGCATCTCCGGCTCGCCGGCCAGGATCTGCGCCACGCCCTCGCGCACGATCAGGCTGTCATCGGCAAGAGCGATGGCAAGGGGCATGCGCCCCACCATATCTCGGCGGTGTGGTGCTGCTGGCGCCCATTCTGGGCCTCCCGCCGGATGTGTACCGTCGCAGGGATTTCACCCCGTTCGGGCGATGGCAGGGCTGGGCGCCCCGCCGACAATCGGGCGCCACTCGGAGATCTGCACGCCCGAGGGCCTGCTCGAGCGGACGACCGCGCATCGACGCGTCTTGCACCCAGCACCACACAAAGGAACCCCATGCTGCTTGCCGTGCTCATCGCCATCCCGCTGCTCCTGATCTGGGTGCTGACCCTCGTCGACCTCGTGCGCCGCCACGACCTGAACGGGTCGCGCAAGGTGCTGTGGGCGCTCGTCGTGCTCCTCGTGCCGGTGGTGGGCGTGATCGTCTACTTCATCGCGCGGCCGCCGCAGCCCACCGACCGGCCCCCGACGTTGGACGGCGTGGGCGACCAGTCCTACGAGCCCATCCGCCGGCGCCACGGGCCCGCATAGGCGAACGCCATGGATGCGGCAGCGGCGCGCACTACGTCCGCGCGCCGGCTCATCGCGCCGGCGCATCGCGGTCGGCAGGGCCCGAGTCGACCCGAGTCGACTACAGCTCGAGCAGGCCCAACGCGTGCGCCCGGGAGACGGCCTCCGAGCGCGACGACGCGTCGAGCTTGCGGTAGACCGCCTGAGCCTGCGTCTTGACGGTGTTGGGCGAGACGTAGAGGCGCGCCCCCATCTCCCGGAAGGAGAGGTGGGTCGGCAGCAGCCCCAGGATCTTCAGCTCCGCGGTCGTCAGCGACGCCGGCGTGTCGACCGCACCCGACGAGTAGGCCTCCACCTGCACCGACGTGTCCTCGAGCCACTCCGCCAGGACCGGGGTCTCCGGGGTCGCGCGCACCGCGAGGCCCGCCGCTTCGATGAGCGCACGCGCGCCGACCACGTCGCTCAGCCGCAGCGCGACGCGCGCGAGGACGATCCGCACCTCTGCGACGTACCACGGGGCGAAGTCGTCCATCTCGTCGAGCAGCCGCGCCGCGTCGGCGCCGTCGTCCTTGGCGGTCTGCACGCGGCCGCGCTGGGCCTGGGTCAGTGCGGCGACGGCAAGCACCAGGCTCATCGTGGGGTACCCGGCCAACCGGAAGCGGTCGAGCTGCGCGCGTGCGCGGGCGGCGAGCTCGGAGGCGTGGCCCCAGTCGTCGCGCTCGATGGCGAGCAGCGCGAGCTGAGAGAGACACAACGCGTTGACGCTCGGCGCGGCGACGACGCCCCGCCGCGATCCCTCTCCCAGCAGCGCGGACGCGCGCTCGCGCATGCCCAGGAGATGGCATGCCGTGCCCTCGAGGAGTCGATCCATCGATCGCCAGGGACTGTCCTCGACGTCGAGCGCATAAGCGCGCGCGGCGTCGTCGCGCATGCGCAGCACTCCGTCGCGCGCGATCGCCGCCCGCATGGTGGTGATGCCCGCCTCGAGCGCCGGCGCGCGGCGCCGCGCCGGCATGCCATGCAGCGCGCGAGCGGCCGCGGCGGTCCAGTGCTCGGCGTGATCGCGCTCGCCGTCGGCGAGGTGGGCGTTGGCCGCCACGAGCGCCAGCGGGGCGTGGCCGGCCACCTGCTCGTCGGTGAAGTGGCCGAGCCAGCGGCGGAGGGTCGCGTTGTGGCCCTGGGGGATGTAGCGGAAGGCATTCGTCCACAGCAGATCTCCCGCGAGTTGCGCGTCGCCCGCCGCTGCGGCATGGCGGATCGCGGCGTCGACGTCATCGTGCGCGGCGTGCCAGCGGCTGGCGCGCCGGTGCAGGTCGCCTTCGAGCTGCGGCTCGTGGCGGCGCAGCTCGGCCCGGAGCATCTGCGCCAGCAGGCCGTGGTAGCGGTACCACTCGTCCGTGCGGTCCAGGCGAACGACGAGGGCGTTGGCCCGTGCGAGGTCCCGCAGCGTCCCGGCCGATCCGGCCTGCGCGAGGACGGCATCGCACAGAGGTCCGGAGAGCCGATCGAGCACGGACGTGCGCCGCAGGAAGGCCACCTGCTCGGCCGGGAGGTCCGCGAGCAGCGCGTCGGCCACGTAGTCCGACACGATCCGATCGTCGCCGCCGAACCGTGCGATCGCCGCCGCTGCGTCCGTCTGATCGCGCAGCGACAGGGCGGCGAGATAGAGCCCGGCGGGCCAGCCCTCCGTCCGCCGCACGAGCGCGTCGACGTCCGCGTCGCAAAGGGCGACTCCCGCGAGTTGGAGCAGCGAGGCCGCCTCGCCGCGGGTCATGACGAAGTCGCGCGGCGTCAGCTCGAGCACCTCGCGATGGGCTCGCAGGCGCCCGAGCGGCAGCGGCGGCTCGCACCGCGAGGCGAGCACGACCTGCGCGCCCGGGGGAGGGTGCTCGACGAGGCCCGCGAGGACGTCGATCGCGGCCTTTGAGGTCAGGAGCTGCACGTCGTCCAGGACGAGGACGAACTCGCGGTCGCGACCCGACAGCGGGTCGGTGGCGCGCGCGAGGGACGCTCGTAGGTGCTCGGCATCGTCGTCGGCGCGCTCCAGTACGACCCACGCGAACGGCCGCTCGTCGTGCTGGGCCCACTCCAGCAGCGTGGTCGTCTTGCCGTACCCCGCCGGCGCGACCAGCAGCGCGAGCGAGACGTCCCGGACGTCCATCAGCCGCCGGACCAGACGGGCGCGCGCGACCAGACCGCAGCCGAACGCGGCGCGCGGGGCCGAGGGCAGCGCCGCGAGGCGCGGCGCTGAGGGAGAGGGGAGGGTGGCAGTCGCGGTCATCGGGCACGTCCGGCCGGCCTGCCCAGGATCGCCGTCAGGCCAGCGGGCTTACAAGGGGGCACGCCACCGTGTTTCGCGAGGGGTACACGCATGGGTGCACGCATGCACGAGGCGACGCGACGCGCCTGGCAGGGTGCCGACCGGGGTGCGCGCCTCCCTGCGGGGGATGCACAGGCCACCGGCGGCCCGGTCGGCGAGGGGGCGCGTTACCCGTCCGACATCGACGTGCTGGCAGGCTGGCTCCGGCGGGTACGCCCTGACAGCATCTCCGGCCAGAGCACCCAACCCGTGGCACGCCCGATACCAGCTCCGCAGCGACCTCACCCGCCTTCTCTCAGCACTGTCGGCGTGCTGGTGGTCGACGACCAGCCGCCGTTTCTGGTGGCGGCACGGCGGCTGATCGAGTCGACGCCGGGCTTCGAAGCGTTGGGCGAGGCGACGTCCGGCGAGGGCGCGGTGACGCTCGCCGCAGCGCTCCGGCCGGATCTCGTCCTGATCGACGTCCGCATGCCCGGGCTGGGCGGACTGGGCGCGGCCCGGTGCATCACCTCGGCGCGCAGCGCGTCGGCCGTCGTCCTCGTCTCCACGGACCCGGACGACGTTCCGGTCGAGGCCGCAGAGGGGTGCGGCGCGGTGGCCGTGATCGGCAAGCAGCACCTCCGTCCCACCACCCTCGCGGCGTTGTGGCAGCGCTGCGAGGCCCGCGCGTGCACTGAGAGTCCTCAGCGGCCGTACTGAGAGTCCTCAGCGGCCGTCCCAGACCTCGGCGACATCCTCGACGTCGTAGTCGATCGCCAGGGCGAGCCGCGGCGCGGCGCCGACGACGCGCGCGCCGCCGACCGCCGGGGCGACGGCCACCAGCACGCCGACGATCTCGGCGTCGGTCGCGTCGCTGGCGCGTGCGAGCTCGACCGCCGCCCGGCACGAGGACGTCGCGGCGCCGATCGAGAGCAGCGCCGCGAGCCGCACGAGCGCATCGGTCTTGGCGTCGAGGTCAGCGCCGCCGCCCAGCGACCGTGAATCGGCGCCGACGGCGGATCGCACGACTTTCTCGTCGTTGAGCGCGAGCCTCCGGAGAAGCTCTTCTGCGTCCACGTGGCCCTCCCTGCGGGTCGTGCGCGCGGCGCGATGCTGCGCGGCCCACCGACCGTAGGAAGGCCGCAGGGGCGACGCATCCTCCGAACCGGGTGATCTTCGGTCAGGGGACCACCCCGCGGCGATCACCCGCTTCGGATGACGACGCGTCGCAGCGTCCCGGAGACGATGGCCCAACATGTCGACGGACGACGTGCTGCTCGGTCTGGGGCTGGTGATCGTGCTCGCGGTCGGCTCGCAGCTGCTGGCCGGACGGCTCCGGCTGCCGGCCATCGTGGTGCTCCTGCCCGTCGGCTTCTTGGCCGGCATCGCCACCGACGACGTCCACCCCGATGCGCTGCTGGGCGCCCTCTATCAGCCGTTCGTGTCGCTCGCCGTGGGGCTGATCCTGTTCGAGGCCGGCCTGCGCCTCTCGGTGCGGGAGATCGGGAACGACATCCGCCGGACCGTCGGCCTGCTCGTCACCGTCGGGGTGCTGGTGACGTGGGCCGGCATCTGGGGCGCGACGGCCCTGGTCTTCGATGACCTCGGCGATCTCGTGCCGCTGCTCATCGGCGCCGTGCTCGTCGTCTCGGGTCCGACCGTGGTGCTGCCGCTGCTCGGGTTCGTCCGCCCGGCGCCACGGGTGCGGTCGCTGCTGATGTGGGAGGGGGTGCTCGTCGATCCGATCGGCGCCCTGCTCGGTGTCATCGTCTTCCACGCGGTGCTCTCCGCTGGGTCCAACGGTCAGCTGTGGCGCCCTGGGGAGATGCTCGTGAGCATCCTGGTCGGCGCCGCGGTCGGCGTCGCCGCCGCCGCGATCCTGTGGTTCCTGCTGCAGGAGACGCAGCGGACCGTCCCGCGGCAGGCCGTCCCGGCGGTGCTCATGATGGTCGCCGCCGCCCTCGTCGCGGCCGACCTCATCCGCGAGGACGCTGGCTTCGTCGCCACCACCCTGATGGGTGCGGCCCTGGCCAACCAGCGCCGCATCGACGTCTCCCTGATGCTCGAGTTCCACGGCACACTTGTGCAGATGCTGATCGGCGCCCTGTTCGTGCTCATCTCGGCGTCGGTGTCGCCGTCCGATGTCAACGCGGTGCTACCCGGCGCGCTCGCGCTGGTGGCCATCATGGTCCTCGTGATCCGCCCGCTCGCGGTCGCGCTGGCGACCTGGCGCTCTGGTCTATCTCTTCGCGAGCGCGCGTTCGTCGCCTGGATGGCTCCGCGCGGGATCGTGGCCGGGGCCACCGCCTCGGCCTTCGGGCTCGAGTTGCAGCAGGCCCGCGTTCCGGGCGCCGAGCACATCCTGCCGATCGTGTTCGTGGCGATCTTCGCCACCGTCGTGCTCTACGGCCTGACCGCGGCCCCGGTCGCGCGGCTGCTCGGTGTCGCTGAGGTCACGGGTCGGGTGGTGCTCGTGGTTGGCGGAACCCCGTGGGCGCGTGCGGTCGCGGCATCGCTCAAGGCCGCCGGGCTCAGCGTGCGGCTCTGGAGCGGCCGCCCCGTCGACCAGGCCGCCGCGCGGGCGGCCGGGCTGCAGGCCGAGCCCGGGCGGATGATGCTTGACGCCATGAGTCGCGAGACAGAGCTCGAGGACATCACCGACGCGCTGCTGCTGACCGGCAACGACGACTTCAACGCCCTGGCCGCCGTGGCCCTGCGCACCGAGCTCGGGCACGGCCGCGTGTATCGCGCGGCGCCCGACGTCGACGAGACCGACCTCTTGGCTCCGGCGGGCGAGCAGGGGATCCTCGGCACCGACCTGCTCACGTCGGGCGAGCTGCGCCGGCAGTTCGCGGCGGGCGCGCGACTCGTGGAGGGGCCAGTCGACGGCGGCGCGTCCGACGGCGAGGTCGCGCTCTTCGTGGTTACCGCTGACGGCGACCTGCGCGTCGCGTCCGCCGGCAAGCCGCCGCCCGTGAAGGCCGGCGACAGGGTCATCGCGCTGGTGGGGGCGGCATGATCGGCTCACGCGTCGTCGACGGCCTTCCCGCGCTGACCCTCGCGTCGGCCGCGGCCGGCGGCATCGAGGCGACGTTCGTCCCCGCCGCGGGGATGGTCGGCTGCTCGCTGCGCCACCGCGGCGAGGAGCTGCTCGGGCAGCGGCGCGGGCTGCGCGCCTACGTCGACGACCGGGCCACGATGGGCATCCCGCTGCTCTATCCGTGGGCGAACCGCGTGGCCCACAGGCGCTTCACGGTCGCCGGCCGCGAGGTCGTCATCGACCCGGAGGCGACGCCGCTGCGCCTCGACGCCGACGGGCTGCCCATGCACGGCCTGCTCACGGCGGCGCGCGGGTGGCAGGTCGAGCGTCACGAGCCCACGGCCGACGGCGCGGTGCTCGCCGCGCGCTTCGACTTCGGCGCCCACGAGGCGCTGATGGCAGCGTTCCCCTTCGCGCACGAGCTGCGCTTCGAAGCGTCGCTGACCGGTTCGACGCTGACCATCACCACGACGGTCTCCGCGTCGGGCGACGGGTCCGTGCCGATCGCCTTCGGCTATCACCCCTATCTCCGCTTGCCGGGCGTTGCGCGCGAGGACTGGCGCGTCGAGGTCCCGGTCCGCGAGCAGCTGCGCCTGGACTCGCAGATGCTCCCCACCGGCGAGCGGGTCGATGCCGAGGTGTTCGCCGGCCGCCTGGGGGCGCGGACCTTCGACGATGCCTTCGTCGCGCCCGCCGACGGCGCGCCCTTCGTCCTCAGCGGGAACGCCCGGCGCATCGAGCTCGCGTTCCTCGGTGGCTATCCGTACGCGCAGGTCTTCGCCCCCGCCGACGACGACGTGATCGCCTTCGAGCCCATGACGGCACCGACCAACGCGCTCGTCGACGGCGGCGCCGAGCTGCCGCTGCTGGCGCCCGGCGAGAGCTACGAGGCGAGCTTCTCGATCACGCTGGCCGACGCCGCGTGACCGCCTGCTGGGCTACGAGCGTCAACGAGCCGCCGACCAGGAGCATCGCGACGTTGATGGCGAGCACGGCCAGCGCCCCCGATGCCTTGCCGACCTCGCCGACGCCCGCCGCCACGCCGAGGTAGGCCGACGCCGGAATCGTGGTGACCGAGATCGCGACACCGACGGCGGCGCTCGCGCGGGTCTCGAGCGCGAGGATGCCGGCGATTCCGGCCGCGACGGCGACTACGAACGTCGAGCTGTTGACCGTCGTGAGCCCCGCGAGCCCGTTCTCGCCGACCTGGAAGCTCGACGGCAGCAGGTCGGCGACGTCGAGGACGGCCGTGAGCACTCCGGCGACCACGCCGGCCATCGCGAGCCCGGCCGTCAGCGTCCAGAAGGCCCGGCCGACGAGGCGCCGGCGGCGCGCGACAAGGCCGATGCACGCCGCCGCGATCGGCAGGAAGTCGGGGCTCACGGCCATGGCGCCGACAATGAGGATGCCGTTGCTGTAGATGACGCCATAGGCCGCGATGACCCCGGCCGCGGCCATGAGGATGAGGAAGCGCGCGACTGGCCGGGCGTGCTCGCCGGCCTGGCCGAGCAGGTCGGCCCAGACGACGGCGCTGCTCTCGCGCCGCCGGCCCCTGCGTCCGGGCTGCAGCCCTTCGAGGCGAAGGAGCCAGACGTCGTGGGAGGGCACGCCCAGGGCGCTGAGCGCCTGCAGGGCGTGATCGGCCGCATCGGGGTCGACGTCGGCGGTCACGAGCGCCTGGCCCGCCCCGTTGCCGGCATCCGTCCGCGTGACGTGCTCGGCTCCGGGAAGCGCGGCGATGTCCTCGGCGACCCGCTCCATCACCGGGGCGGCACCGAAGACGCGCAGATGCAGCATCGCCTCGCGACGCTAGCCCCGGTGGCGACGACGCATCTCACCCCATCCGGATGATTGCCTGGGGCACGCGGCCCGCATACCGTTGCCCTCGTATGACGGCTGCCGACGTCCGCCCAGTCATCGTCGCTTACGACGGCTCCCCCGAAGCGCAGACCGCGCTGCGCGAGGCGGTGGCGCTGTTCGGTCAGCGGCCGCTGATCGTCGCGAGCGTGTGGGAGCCCGGGCTGGCGATGGTGACGATGATGCCCCCGGCCGGCGAGCCGAGCATGGGTTACATGCCCGACCCGGATGAGGTGGCCGCCATCGACCGCGCCCAGTCTGGCCATGCGGGCGACGTGGCGCAGGCCGGCGCGCGCCTGGCGCGCGAGCTGGGTGCGACGGCCGAGGCGCTCTCCGTGCCCGACTCGGCCAACATCGCCGAGACGCTCATCGCGATCGCCGAGGAGCGCGACGCGCGCGCGATCGTGGTCGGCTCACGCGGGCTGGGCGCGGTCAAAGCCCGCGTGCTGGGCTCGACCTCCCGCAAGCTGCTGCACGACACGCACCGCCCGGTGCTCGTGGTCCGCACGCCCTGAGCAGACGCCGCCGGCGTGGGTGTCACGCAACCACGGGCGTCGACTTCGAGGGAGCTCTCGGGCGGAACGGCCGCATTTCGTCGTGACCGCCTCCGACCACGCCGCAGGTCGCTTCGGGCACCTCGTTCCAGACCCCGGCAACGTCGCCCAGCGGCTCGGAGACGATCAGCCGCGCGTCCTTCGACAGGTCCTGAAGCAGCTGCCTCTCCGGATACAGCTTGCGGAGGGTGGGCACATCCGTCGTGTAGTAGAGGGAGCGCGACTTGCCCTCGCTCGAGTAGCGGACCGCCCACGTGGTCTCGCCGTCGGTCGTCGCGATGGTCCCCTGGAAGGGATGGGGCACGCCAAGCCGGCTGCCGACCGCTTCGACGAACCCGACCGCACGCTCGATCGCGGCCGGCGGGTCGTCCTCGAGGCCGAAGGTCAGCGCCAGGAAGAACAGCACCTCGGTGTCGGTGTGGCCCTCGATCTTCGAGTAGAGCGACGGATCGACCGTGAGCACGAGGTCACGCTTGATCAGGCCGAACTCGTTGATGTAGCCGTTGTGCATGAACAGCCAGCGCTCGTGGCGGAAGGGGTGGCAGTTCGTCTGCTGCACAGCGCTGCCGATCGCCGCTCGTATATGGGTGAAGAAGTGCGATGAGCTGATGTGGCCGGCGAGCTCGTGCAGGTTGTGGTCGTTCCAGGCCGGCTCGATGCTGTGGAAGACGCCCGGGATCGGGGCATCGCCGTACCAGCCGACGCCGAAGCCATCACCGTTCGTCGTCTCGGCGCCGAGCGTCGAGTGCAGGCTCTGGTCGACCAGGGAGTGAGCCGGCGTGTAAAGCGCTTCTTTGAGGAGGATCGGAGATCCCGAGTACGCGAGCCAGCGGCACATCAGCCGCTCCTTTTCTGTTGCGTGCGGATCAGGTCTGACACCATCCGACCAGGCGGGCTCAACACGGGCAAGGGCGCGCGCACGTGGAAGGGACGAAGGCTCACCCCCGCGGGACACGCCGCGATCCGATCCGCCGCGTGCGTGCCTGTCATCCCCTTGGGGTGATGCGCGAGGCGGCGCCGGAAGCGAACGTCCAGCGGTGCCTGAAGGTCTGTCAGCGGCCGAGGTCGGCAAGGAGATCGCCGAGCACAGGAAGCACGCCGCCGCCCAGGAAGGCGGCCACCGTGATCGGTGGCTGTCGATCGTCGAAGCGCTGCTGCTGTCGCTCGTAGCGGTCCTCGCTGCGTACTCGGGGTACGCGGCGGCGAAGTGGGGCACGGAGTCTTCGGTGACGCTCGCCAAGGCGTCGGCTGAGCGCACGAAGGCGAACCGCGCCGATCTCGAGGGGATCGTGACCCGCACGCTCGACTCTGCCTCGTTCAACGCGTGGTTCACCGCGTTCACCGCCGGCAAGGCCGATGCGCGGCGGTTGGCGGCCAACCGGATGCGCCCCGGCTACCGTCCGGCGTTCAACGCCTGGCTGGCGACCAATCCGGCGCACAATCCGAATGCTCCGGCCGGGCCGTCGTACATGCCCCAGTACGTCATCCCTCAGGAGGCCGCCGCCAAGGCCCACGATGTGCAGGCCGATGCCGAGTTCGCCAAAGGCGCGGAGGCGGGCTCGGC
>Ga0307319_10000691_pt1 | contig 10222 bp, 9 predicted proteins | sample ER_DNA_368_FD_194491 | JGI IMG/M metagenome (GOLD analysis project Ga0307319, IMG submission 194491) | Bulk soil microbial communities from the East River watershed near Crested Butte, Colorado, United States - ER_DNA_368 | ecosystem: Environmental > Terrestrial > Soil > Floodplain | place: USA...
TGAGGCGCAGCCGGAAGCGCTGGAACGGGAAGTACCACTCGCGGTCCCAGTGGGTGTGGGGGACGAGGTGGACGATCGGCAAGCGGGTGACTCTAGTGCGTAGGTTGCGGGGGATGAAGTGGGTGCTCGGCGTGGTGCTGGCGACTGTCGTCGCCTGCTCGGCTGCGGGCGCTGCACCTCCGTCTCGGTCGCTCGGCGTGCCGTGGGACGGGCGGCTCGTGGGGGGCGTCAGGCTCCCTGCCCAGAGCGACGACTTCGTCACCTGGGACCACGTGCACAAGCGTTCGCCGAACCCGGACTGGAGGCGCTACGGGAACGCCAGGCTGATCCGGACGTTGACCGGCGTGCTCGGCGACTGCGCGGCGGAGCATCCCGGCGCTGCGCGGGTCGTCGTCGGCGATCTGTCGCGCCCGCGCGGAGGCGAGTTCGGCCGGCGCTTCGGCGCCCCGGGCCATGCGTCGCACCAGAACGGCCTCGACGCGGACGTCTACTACCCGCGGCGCGACCACCGCGAGCGCCCGCCGACGGCGCGGCGCCAGATCGACCACGACCTCGCCCAGGATCTGCTGAACCGCTTCGTCGCGGCGGGGGCCGCCAAGGTCTTCGTCGGCCCCCGGCTCGGCCTGACAGGGCCGCCGGCGGTCGTTGAGCCGCTGCCCGCGTACCACGACAACCACATGCACGTCCGGCTGCCGGGCGACGGCGTCCGCTCGCAGGCGATCGGCGAGAGCACCCGCGGGCTGCCGATCCGGCTCTTCACGCTCGGCTCCGGTCGGCCGCGGATCCTCGTCGTCGGCTGCATCCACGGGAACGAGTGCGCCGGAAGCGTCGTCGCGACGCGGCTCCTGTACGCCCGTCCACCCCGGCGGGGGTCGATCGCGATCGTGCAGGACCTCAACCCCGACGGCCACGCTGCGAGGCGCCGCGGGAACGCCCACGGCGTCGATCTCAATCGGAACTTCCCGGGCACCTGGCGCCGACTGCCGACGTCGGGACCATCGCCGGAGTCGGAGGGCGAGACCCAGCTGGCGATGAGCCTGATCCGGCGGCTCCGGCCCGAGATCACGATCTGGTTTCACCAGCCGCAGACGCTCGTGCGGGCCTGGGGCCCGAGCGTCGCGGTGGCGCGCCGCTACGCGCGGCTCGCCGGCATGCGCTTCCGGCGCCTGCGCTGGCCGCCGGGCTCGGCGACCGCCTGGCAGCACGGCGCCTTCCCTGGCTCCCGCGCGTTCGTCGTCGAGCTGCGCCCGGGCGAGCTCGGGATCCGCGAGGCCGGGCGCTACGCCGAAGCGGTGCGGCGGCTCGCTGCGGCTACTTGACCGAGCCCGAGAGGAGGCCCTGGACGAAGTAGCGCTGCAGCGCGAAGAACACCGCGAGCGGCACGATCATCAGCAGGAATGCCCCGGCGCTCAGCAGGTGCCACTCGATCCCGTAGGTGGACTGCAACTGGTTGATGCGGATCGTCATCGGCCAGAGGTCGGAGTTCTGGACGAAGATCAGGGCCATCAGCAGGTCGTTCCAGACCCAGAGGAACTGGAAGATGGCGAAGGACGCAAGGGCGGGGACGGACAGCGGCAACACGACCTTGAGGAAGATCCGCGCGTGTGAAGCGCCGTCGACCTTCGCCGCCTCGATCAGGTCCCGGGGCAGGGTGATGAAGAAGTTCCGGAGCAGGAAGATCCCGAGCGGCAGGCCGAACGCGGTGTGCGCGAGCCAGATTCCCCAGTACCAGTCGGCGAGGCCAAAATCTCGGAACCGCTGGAGGAGCGGGACGAGCGCCATCTGGATCGGGACGACCATCAGCGCGACGATGAGCAGGAAGATCGTGTCCCGGAACGGGAAGCGGATCCAGGAGAACGCGTAGGCGGCCATCGCCGCGAGGGTCAGCGGCAGCAGCGTCGACGGGATCGTGATCATCAGGCTGCTGACGAACGCCGTCCCCATCTTCGCGTTGGTCAGAACGAGGTCGTAATTGTGGAGCGTGAAGTTGAAGTCCGTAAGCGAGCTCCACCAGCTCGAGGACTGGATCTCGTCGCGCGGCCGGAACGACGTCACGGCGAGTCCCACCGTCGGCACGAGCCAGATCACGGCGATCAGCAGAAGCCCGACGTGGATTGGCGTGCGCGAGATCATGCGGACCGCCTTCTCGCCGGTCGTAGCCGCCGGGCGCTCGACGCTGACTTCGGCCGTTGCCATCAGTGCCTCTCCCAGTGATGCCGCCAGGGACCGGCATGCATTGCTGGGCGAGGCACTACCCGACCACCCGCTCGCTGCGGAACCGGCGGATGTTGAAGAGCATGATCGGGACGATCAAGAGCAGCATCACGACTGCGACAGCCGCGCCGTAGCCGGCCTCGCCGTTCTGAAAGGTCTCGTCGTACATCGTGAAGGCGATGACCTCGCTGGCATTCCCCGGACCGCCGCCGGTCATCACGTAGATGATGTCGAAGAGCTTGATCACGTTGATCAGCAGCCAGACCGCGACGACGGAGATCGGGAGCGAGAGCAGCGGCAGCTGGATCCGGCGGAAGATGTCCCACTCGGAGGCGCCGTCGGTTCGCGCGGCCTCGATCACCTCCTGCGAGATCCCCTTGAGCGCGGCTGAGAGCACGACCATCGCGAAACCCGTCGACGCCCAGACGTAGGCGAAGATCAAGGCGTAGTTGACGACGTCGGCTCGCCCGTACCACGAGATCGGGTCGGCGCCGAAGGCGCTGATCACGGCGTTCAGGGAACCGATGTTCGGGTCGGGGTCGTAGACGAACTTCCAGATGATCGCCACCGCTGTGGCCGAGATCGCCATCGGGATGAAGATGACCGCCTTGATGTACGACTCGTAGAAGACCCGGACGGAAAGCACGGCGATCAGCAGCCCGAGCGCGAGCGAGATCGAGGTGTAGAGGACGACCCACTTGAGATTGTTGATCAGGGCGCCCTCGGGGGGGAACACCTCCAGGTTGAGGAAGTCCTTGTCGTCGGTGAAGAGCGTCTTGTAGTTGTCGAAGCCGACCCAGCGCGTGATCTCGAGCCGGCCGTTCGTGTTCGCGAAGCTGAGGACGATCGTGTTGATCAGCGGGTAGAGCACCAGGCCGGCGAGCACGAGCACTGCCGGCCCGATGAAGAGGAGCGCCTGCCAGTTCTCCCGCTTGTAGAAGGGCAGCCGCCGTCCCCGGGGTCGTCCGACCGGTCCGGGGACGGCGGTGCTGCTCACGTCGTGCCTAGTCCTGCTGGGCGAAGGCCTTCTCGGCCCCCGCCTGGTAGTCGTCGAGGAGCGTGTTCATGTTGTTCGGGTTCTTGACGATCTTCTGTAGGAGCGTCCCGAAGTCCTGACCGAGCGTGCCGGGCAGGAGGTCGGAGCCGTCGAACAGGAACGACTCGGCGGTCTTCAGCTGCTCCGCCTCCTTGCTGACCAGCTCGTTCGGGTAGTCGCTTGCCGTCACGCCCTTGTTCGGCGAGGCGATCGCCCCGGTCGAGACCCAGATCTTTCCCGCCTCCGGGGTGGCGAGGTAGTCGATCAGCTTGGCTGCGTCGCTGTCGTTGACGAACGCCGACGCGACGTCACCGCCGCCGACGAGCGGGTTGCCGTTGGCCTGGTTGATCTGGGGCCACGGGAAGAAGTCGATGTCCTGCCCGACCTTCAAATCCTTGTTGACCTGCCCGAGCGCGATGCCGCCGACGAACCCGCCCTCCATGTACATCTCGGCCACCGGATGCTTCGAGAACACACGGCCGATGCCGTCCACGAAGCCGATGCCGAGCGCGGTGTCGATGCCACCGGCGACGTACTGGTCGTTGACGACGCTCGTCATCGTGTTCAGAGCGTCCTTCACGCTCTGGTCGTTGAAGGCAAGGTCGCCGTTGAAGAGCTTCGTGTAGTTGTCCTGGCCCGCCTGGCGCGCGTAGATGTTCTCGAACCAGTCGGTCAGCGTCCACGAGTTGTCACGCCCCTGTGCGCCGACGGCCCATGGGCTGTCGCCCTTGGCCTTGTAGTCCTTCGTGATCTGCATCAGCTCGTCCCAGGTCTTCGGGATCTGGAAGTTGTTCTGCTGGAAGGAATTCGGCTTGTACCAGATGGTGCTCTTGGAGTTCGCCTTCGCCACGACGCCGTAGACGGTGTCGTCGACGGTGGCCAGGCTCGTCCAGGTGTCGCTGTAGTTCTCGTTGATCTTGTCCGGGTCGAGCCCGAGATCCTCGAGCGAGATCAGCGAGTCGTCACGTGCGAGCTCGGCCACCACGCCCGGCCGCGGGATGATCGCGACCTCGGGTGGGTTGCCCGCCGCGAGCTTCGTCCGGATCACCGGGAGGAAGTCGCGGGCCGACTCGTACTTGGTCTTGATCCCGGTGTCCGCCGTGAACTTGTCGAGGACCTTCTGAAAGGCCTCTTGCTCGCTGCCGCCCCAGAGGGAGAAGACGGTCAGCTGGCCGTCGCCCTCCTTCGTCCCTCCGCCGCCGTCGTCGCCACCGCACGCGCCCAAAGCGAGGGCGACGGCGGCGAGCACGGCGATCGGAAGCCATCGCTTGCGCGTCATGGAGATGCTCCTTTCCCGTCGTTCGGTTCGTCGTAGATTGCCGTGCCTGTCTCGGTGTCGAAAAAATGGAGCGACCGCGTGTCGACCGCGATCTCTGCGTCGTTGCCCTCCCGCACCTTCGAATCGGGTGCGAACCGGCCGACGACGACGGTGCTCGACCCCTCTCCTCCGCTAAGTTCTTCCGCCGTCGTTCCCGCATCGGCCGCGAGCTCCTTCACCTCCTCCGTCAGCGCCGGCGGGGCGTTCAGCCGGAAGTGCACCATCAGCTCGGAGCCGAGCGCCTCGCGCAGCTCCACCTGCCCGCGGAGGCGGCGGTCGGACGGTGAGTCGGGTACGAGCGCTGCGTCCTCCAGCTGCTCCGGCCGCACGCCGACGACGACCTTGCGGCCTTCGTAGTCCATGAGCGCCGGCCGGGCGGAGATGAGCTCGTCGTCGAGGCGAAGCTTCTGCTCGCCGAGGGCGACGTCGAGGTTGCCGTCCGTGCGCTCGAGCGTGGCCTCGAGCAGGTTCATCGCGGGCGAGCCGATGAAGCCGCCGACGAACAGGTTGGCCGGATGGTCGTAGAGCTCCTGCGGGGGCGCGACCTGCTGAAGCTCGCCGCGGCGCATCACCGCAACCCGATCGCCCATCGTCATCGCCTCGACCTGGTCATGCGTGACGTAGATCGTGGTCGTGCCGAGGTCGCGCTGGAGCTTGCTGATCTCGGCGCGCATCTGCACGCGTAGCTTCGCGTCGAGGTTCGAGAGCGGCTCGTCCATCAGGAACGCCGCTGGCTGCCGGACGATCGCCCGCCCCATCGCAACCCGCTGGCGCTGTCCCCCGGAGAGCGCACGCGGCTTGCGGTCGAGCAGCGGCTCGAGGTCGAGGATCCGCGCCGCCTCCCGCACACGTCTGTCCGTCTCCTGTTTCTTCTCCTTTCGGAGCCGGAGGCTGAACGCGATGTTCTCGTACACGGACAGGTGCGGGTAGAGCGCATAGCTCTGGAACACCATCGCGATATCGCGGTCCCGGGACGGCATCTGGTTGACGACCGTGTCCCCGATCTTGATCTCGCCCTCGGAGATGTCCTCCAGCCCAGCGACCATGCGAAGCGCGGTCGTCTTGCCGCAGCCCGAGGGGCCGACGAGCACCATGAACTCACCGTCCTGGGTGCGGAGGTTCAGGTCGGAGACAGCCCGGGTCCCGTCCGGGTAGACCTTGGCGACATCCGAGAATTCGACCTCAGCCACGCGCTGGGGCGGGGTTTACCACCTGGAAGCAGTCTGCGGCAACCGCGAGCCGAGTGAGCTCAGGGCGAGGCCGAGGACGAAGGAGGCCGCGAAGCTCGGCAGGGAGGCGCCGAGGCCGAGGTTCTGCGGATTCGACCGCTCGACGAGGTCGACCCACCACGATGGGCCGAGCGGCGGTTCGTGGAGCCAGTGGTAGACGAAGAAGCCGACGAGCCAGGCGCCGAGCAGCTCGGGACGCCAGGCCGGCGCCTCGAAGATCTGCTGCCGTGTGTAGCGGGCGCCGGAGACGAGCCAGTCGGCGAGCAGCACCCCGAAGAGTGGCACGAAGAAGGACCCCAGCAGGAGCAGGAACGACTCGTAGTTGCGCAGCTCGATCAGGAGCGCGCCGAGGGTGGAGAGGCCCGCGAGGGCCAGGACGAGCGCGTCCTGCTCGACCTTCGGAACGATGTTCTGGATCGAGACGGCCGCGGAGTAGACGTTCGCGAAGGCCTCGTCGGTTTCGTCGAAGGTGACCGCGAAGAGGGCCAGCGCCGCGGCGAGGCCGGCGGCGGCGACGGCGGGCGGGATGTCGACGGGGTCGCTCAGGTTCCGGTCGAGGACGAGCACGACGCCGAGGACGAGCATCCACGTGCCGCCCAGGAAGTAGCCCACCCCCGTGCCCCAGAACGCGCCGGAGCGGTCGGTGGCGAACCGGGTGTAGTCGGCCACGAGCGGAACCCACGACACCGTGATCGCGATCACGAGGTCGATGCCCAGCCAGACGCTCGTGCCGCCCTGCCCGGGTGCGTTCCAGAGGGCGTGGAGGTCGGCGTGCGAGAACGCCCACCAGGTCAGGTAGACGAGCGAGGCCAGCACCGCCCAGACCGCGTACTTGCGAAGCACCCGCCGGACGAAGCCGATCGGCCCGAGGAGCGCGAAGACGGCGGCGAGGACGCCGAAGAGGATCGTCCAGAGCCACCTCGCCTCGAAGCCGAAGAGCCGGTCGGAGAGGGCGCTCGAGGCGGCGGCGATGATGATCAGCTCGAATGTCGCCCAGCCCAGGCACTGGAGGGCGTTCAGCGCCGTCGGGATGTAGGAGCCGCGGCGGCCGAGCGGCGCGCGGAGGAGCACCATGCCGGGAACGCGGGCGTCGGCGCCGATCAGCCCGGCCGCGCCGACCATCGCGTTGCCGATCACCCCGCCGACGAGGATCGCGAGCAGCGCGTCCCGGAGGCTGAGCGCGGGCACGAGCAGCGCGCCGATCACGAGCACGAGCAGGGAGACGCCGAGGTTGCCCCAGAGGACCGTGAGATCGGCGACGCCGAGCGTCCGCAGTCGCTCCGGAACGGGCTCGATCCCCCAGGTCGGCGCCCGGTCGTCCACCGGTACCGACATTATCTGGCGCGGCGGTGTAGGGTCACATAGGCAACGCCTATGCAGGACAAGGACGTCTACACGGCCGCCGAGGCGGCCCGGGCGCTCGGGATCAGCCTCGACACGCTCCGCCGGTGGGATCGCGCCGGGCGGATCCGGACGCGGCGCGATGCGGCGAACCGGCGCCTCGTCCCGGCGGGCGAGGTCGCACGGCTCCGGGGAGCCGAGCAGGCGGACGTCAGCGCGCGGAACCGCTTCCACGGCGTCGTCCGCGACGTCAAGCTCGACGGATTGCTCGCCCAGGTGGAGCTCGACGTCACCGAGCCGACGCGGATCCTGGCGATCATCACGCGCGACGCCGTCGAGGACCTCGGGCTCCGCAAGGGGATGGCGGCAACGGCCCTGGTCAAGGCGACGTCTGTGATGGTGCGGGGAGACTGATGCGTCGGCTCGTCGTGGTCGTCGGCGCCCTGCTCGTGGTGGGGCTGCCGCACCTCGCGCAGGCGCGGCCTGCGGCAAGTCCGAGGCTGACGATCCTCGCGGCGTCGTCGCTGACGGAGGTCTTTCCGCGGATCGACCGACGGGCCGCGTACAGCTTCGCCGGCTCGAACCAGCTGGCACTGCAGCTCGAACAGGGGGCACCGGCCGACCTCTTCGCCTCCGCATCGCCGACGTTCACCCAGCGGCTCTACCGGAAGCGCCTGATCGAAAAGCCGCGGACGTTTGCCTCGAACGCCCTTGTGCTGGCGGTTCCTCAGTCGAATCCAGCCGGGCTCGGGAGCGTCTTCGACCTGCGAGGGCGAAACGTCAAGCTGGTGATCGGGACGGCGGCGGTCCCGATCGGCGCCTACACGCGGAAGGTTCTGCAGAAGCTCGGCCTCACGGACGTGCTCTCGAAGGTCGTGAGCGAGGAGCCGGACGTGAAGAGCATCGTCGGGAAGCTCGCCCTCGGCGAGGCGGACGCTGGCTTCGTCTACCGGACCGACGTCCGGGCGGCCGGTGGTCGGCTGAAGGCGATCCGGATTCCGGCCCGTGGGCAGCCCGAGGTTCGCTACGAGATCGCCGTCGTGCGTTCGAGCCGCCACGGGGCGGCCGCGCGCGGCTGGATCCGGACCTTGACGCGGACTGCACGGGCGCGCCTGCTGTTGCGCCGCGCGGGCTTCATCGTGAAGTGACGGCTCGGCCGGCGTTCACGGCGCTGCTCGTCCTCGCTCTGGCAGTCGCGATCGCGTTCCTGCTGCTCCCGATCGTCGCGATCTTCTCGCAGGTGGGGCTGCGGGGGCTCGTCGACGGGCTGCGGAGCGACGTCGCCCGGGACGCCTTCCGAGTGACGCTGAAGACGAACGTGTTCTCGATGGCGCTGATCCTCGGGGTCGGCACGCCGGCGGCGTACTTCCTGGCCACGCGGCGGTTCCCCGGGCACGCGCTCGTCGTCACGATCCTCGAGCTACCGCTCGTGCTGCCGCCGGCGGTTGCGGGAATCGGGCTCCTCGCGGCGTTCGGGCGGATGGGTCTGCTCGGCGGCGAGCTGGAGACGCTCGGGATCTCGGTCGGCTTCACGCAGGCCGCGGTGGTGATGGCGATCACGTTCGTCGCGAGCCCGTTCTACGTCCGCCAGGCGATCGCCGCGTTCGAGGCCGTCGACGCGACGATGCTCGACGCCTCGAGGACCCTGGGCGCCGGCCCGGCAAGGACTTTCTGGCGCGTGGCGCTGCCGCTCGCCGGCAGGGGCCTCGGGGCGGGCGCCGTGCTCGCGTTCGCGCGCGGGCTCGGCGAGTTCGGCGCGACGATCATGTTCGCCGGCAGCCTCCAGGGCGTGACACAGACCGTCTCGCTGGCGATCTACCAGGAGTTCGACGTCAACCTCGACACGGCACTGGCGATCAGCGCGGTGCTCGTCGTCGCCAGCGGCGGACTACTCCTCGCCGTCAAGGTGCTTCCGTTGTGGACCGGCTCGCGCTCGACATCTCCCTCGCTCTTCGCGCGCTCCGCGTCGACCTAGCGCTCGAGGTCGGCCGCGAGACCGTGGCGCTCGTCGGCCCTTCCGGCGCCGGCAAGACGAGCGTGCTGCGGGCGATCGCCGGGCTCGTGCGCCCCGACCGGGGGTGGATCGCGCTCGGCGAGGAGGTCTGGCTGGACACGGAGGGGAAGGTCGACCGGCCGCCCGAGGCGCGCGCCGTTGGCTACGTGTTCCAGGACTACGCGCTCTTCCCGCACCTGTCGGTGCGGCGGAACGTCGCGTTCGGCGGAGTCCGGCGCGTCGACGAGCTGCTCGAGCGGTTCTCGATCCGAGACCTCGCCGAGGCGAGGCCCGCGGAGATCTCCGGCGGCGAGCGGCAGCGGGTCGCCCTCGCCCGTGCACTGGCGCGCGAGCCGCAGGTCCTCCTGCTGGACGAGCCGCTGTCCGCGCTCGACGCGCACACTCGGAACGCCGTCCGGGTGGAGCTCCACGAGCTGCTGCGCGAGCTCCGCCTGCCGACGCTCGTCGTGACGCACGACTTCGAGGACGCCGCCGCACTCGCGGACCGGGCCGGGGTCATGCTCGGCGGCCGGCTCCTGCAGTCGGGGACGGCCACCGACCTCGTCCTCGGCCCTGCCGACCCGTTCGTGGCCAGCCTGACCGGCGGCGTCCTGCTCCCCGGGCGGGCGCGGCGCGGGCCGGACGGGCTGACCGAGGTCGAGCTCGACGACGGGACAATCGTCTACTCGGTCGAGCGCGGCGTCGGGCGCGTCGGTGTGGTCGTGCACCCCTGGGAGATCACCCTCGCCCGGACCGTCTCGGCGGATTCCGCCCGGAACCACCTCCGCGGCTCGGTGTCAGCGCTCGTTCCGGACGGCGACCGGGTGCGGGTGCGGGTCGGCCTGCTGACGGCCGAGATCACCGCCGCCGCGGCGAAGGAGCTGGAGCTCGCGCCTGGGGTCCCGGTGGTCGCGTCCTTCAAGGCAACCGGCGCACGCCTCGTCCCGCTCGCGAGTTGACGTACGCGCTGACGACGCTGTGCACCGGCGGGACGTTCTTCGAGGGCCCGCGTTGGCACGACGGCCGCTGGTGGGTCTCCGACTTCTACCGTCACGCCGTCTTCGCCGTCACGCCCGACGGAGCGGAGGAGG
>Ga0307319_10000695_pt1 | contig 10210 bp, 8 predicted proteins | sample ER_DNA_368_FD_194491 | JGI IMG/M metagenome (GOLD analysis project Ga0307319, IMG submission 194491) | Bulk soil microbial communities from the East River watershed near Crested Butte, Colorado, United States - ER_DNA_368 | ecosystem: Environmental > Terrestrial > Soil > Floodplain | place: USA...
CCCGGCGACCTGCTCGGGGGCTGTGGCCACCGGCGAACCAGGAGTCGGCAGCCAGCCCGTCAGGGTCAGCGTGAGCACGGTCGTGGTGACATCGGCGACCGCCAGGCGGCGCACGGTCCCGTTCTGCAGCCCCAACGCCGCCGCCAGCAGGCCGATCACCACATAGCGCCGAGCGCCGCCACCACCGACCGGCAGGCCGAGCGCCACCACCCCCGCCACAGCGACCAGCAGCAGCGGCTCGACCCGTCGCGTGGCGTCCGGACGCTGAGAGCTGGCCTCCACCGTCTCACCTCACTCGCCGACCAGTGGCCACCTTGACCTCAGGCGCTGGTGACCGCCTCACGAACCGCCCGGGACGACATTGCGCCCAGCGCCCGAGGGCCGCCTCGGCGGGAGTGCCGGCCACCGGTCGAGTTGGCGGTTGCGGTCGCGCTCATCGAGCAGTAGCTGATGCAGCCGGCGTGCTGCCAGTCCCGCAGCCGCCGCCAGCAGGTGACCGGGCTGCCGCAGCCGAGCTGGCGGGGGGCCCGCAACCGCGAGACGACCCCGGCCAGCGCCGCGTGGTCGTCGGGACAAGGGTGTCGGCGGTCGGCGTCATGGCCGAGGATCATGCGTTGAGCAGAGCCAACAGCAACAAGCAGTCAAGGGTCGGAACACGCTGTTGGCACAGCGGGTCCCGGTGGTTTGCTTACACGGAAGAGGTCACCTCACCGAGCGTCGCGGTCGAGCATGCACGGCGAGAAAGGTTGGCCAAGGACCGTCGTGGACGAAGCCTCGTCAGAACGCCGAGCTTCGCTCTAGAGCGGTCTTCCATTCCCAACGCATTCGAGCGACGATGGCGCCATGGATCTTCAGGCCTCGCAGGGGGATCTCCGCGAGGAGCTCGACCGCTTCCTCAGATCCGAGGGCGAGTCAGGCGCGGTGCGCCGGGAGATCGTGTCGTCATGGCAGCGGTGTATCACCGCCGGTCTTCACCCCGACCGTCTCGAGGTCCCCTATCAGCCGGACGTCGATGATGGTGGTCGGCTGAGCTGGGCCGCGGGACCGGTGATCGACCGGATGGCGGAGGATCTCAACGGTAGTGGGATCGGTCTGCTGCTAACCGACGAACGGGGTCACGTCATCGACCGGAGAGCAACGGAATCCGCCACCCTGCACTCGCTCGACCGTATCGAGCTCGCCCCAGGGTTCCTGTACAGCGAAGCGCGCGTCGGAACCAACGCTATCGGCACCGCGATCGCGCAGCGCAGTTCGTGTGTGGTGACGGGACCCGAGCACTTCGTCGACGCCTTGACCCGCATGGCATGCACCGCCAGCCCGATCACCGATCCCACCGGTCGGCTAATCGGCGTGGTCGACCTCACGTGCATCGCCGGCGACTTCAGCCCGCTGATGCTGCCGCTGGTGAAGCGTGCCGCCTGGGACATTGGGCAGCGCTTTCTCCAAGCCGGTCCCGCGGTGGACCTTCGGGACAGGCAAGCGGGGATGGCCCCTCGCGGGTGGTCAAGCCTGACCGCCACGGAACGCACAGTGGCCAAGCTCGTCGCCGAGGGCCTGACCAACCGCGAGGCCGGGGCCCGCATGTTGGTGTCGCCGCACACCATCGACTTCCACCTGCGGCGCATCTTCGGCAAGCTCGGCGTCCGGTCACGCGTGGCATTGGCTCGGGTGATCGAGCTCGCCTCGGCCAATGCCAGGGTCGTGGCGGCCGCCGATGAAGCCAGACGACGCATCGAACGCGACCTGCACGACGGACTGCAACAGCGGCTGGTGTCGCTGGGCTTGGAGGTCCGCCTAGCGGAGGCAGCGGTTCCGACCCAGGACTGGGAGCTCAAGCAGGAGCTGGCTCGTGTCGTGGAGGGCTTGATGGATGTGCTGGAGAACCTTCGGGAGATCTCCCGGGGGATCCATCCGGCGATCCTGTCCGAGCGTGGCCTCGGGCCGGCGATCAGGGCGCTGGCTCGTCGCTCGCCTGTCCCGGTGGAGTTCGATATCCGTCTGGAGGATCGGTTCTCTGAGCCCGTGGAGATCGGCGCGTACTACATCGTCTCAGAGGCGCTCGCGAACGTGGCCAAGCACGCAGAAGCCGAGCTCGTCCGCGTCTCCGTCGAGCTGCGCCACGGCTTCCTCGCTGTGTCGATCCAGGACGACGGTGTCGGGGGCGCTGACGCCAACGGGTCCGGGCTCACCGGTCTGGCGGAACGAGTCGAGGCGCTGGGTGGCGCGATGCAGCTCGTGAGTCCGCCCGGTAGCGGCACGGTCGTCTATGTCGAGCTCCCGACCGAGGCCGCCTGACCGGTGCGGGCGAACTTGGAAGGGGCGTATACGATGCTGACGTCCAGCAAGGTCATGAACGCCGCGGCCAGGCTGACCGTCAACGCGTGCCACCGACCAGGCAGCCCCGCCTGCTCGGAGGGCTGGCCCTCGGCCCCGGGCCGACCGGTCGCATGGCCCCTCGTGGATGGTTGTCGCGGTCATGGTGGAAGGTTCGCCCATCGTTCCGCGCCCGTCTGCCCGGCCAGCGGTCATCGTTGACCCCGGAAGGCTGGACTCCAGCCATGACCGCTAGCTGCAACTCCCAGGCTGGAGCGCCAGAGGCTGATGATCACCAGGCCGCCTTCCGGCTGGCCGGTAGCCCAAGATGACCGTCCGCAGGGGGCACCGACGGAGGCTGGCCGGGCAGACACCCGGCCGCTGCGGCGCGATCCTCGACGCATATCGTCAACCCTCACCACAACCGTCGGGAGATACGGCATGCCGCAGCTGCGGATCACCAGACAGCACCGGACGGCCGGCGCTTATGGGCGTCGGCGACCGGAGCCGGTGCTGGCCCAGGACCCTCGAGACGGTGACGTCGTCCGCGCCAAGCACCGGCAGCGCCAGCAACAGGGGCGATCGGGAGCGGGAAGGTCGCGGTGAGCCACTCCTCGGTCTTCGTCACCGCGTTGGTGATCGCGTTGGCCGCGGTGCTGCTCCGGCTCGGACGGTCCCAGCAGAGCCACAGAACCGCGCCCATGGGATCCCGCCAATCGATCGGAGCGTGAACCCCATGTCTCGAACCGGCACCACGACCGTCCCCGCCGGGCTGGACCGCACCCCCGACGACGACGCGCGGATCGGTGTCGGAGCCCGCGCGATCAGGCCGTGGGTGGACGGAATGGGCAGCGACGGCTCCCCGGGCACCTACGAGATCCGCTTCGCCCTGCCCGCGGATGCGACCCCGGCCGAGCTGCCCCGGGTCACCGGCGGGGTGACTACCCGGGGCCGGAACGTCGAGATCTCGACCGAGGACCCAACCCAAGACCTGCTCGCCCTCATCTGGTGGGCGGCCGGCCACCGCGCCGGCCGCCTGGACCGCCTAACGGTTACCCGCCCCCGGCCTGGAAGACAATTACCGGGCCCTACCCGGCCGCCCGGCGGACATGTCCGACGCGGGGCTCTTGGCCTTCGGGTGAGTTGATGCGCGAGGCTGAGCTGCTGGTCTTGGGCCTGATGTTGGCCGTGGTCGGGCTGAGCGTCCTTGCCCGCGTGATCAGGGTGCCGTACCCGATCCTGCTGGTCCTGGGCGGTCTCGTGCTCGGCTTCGTGCCCGGAATGCCGACCATCGCGCTGCACCCCGAGCTGGTCCTGGTGCTCTTCCTGCCGCCGCTGATGTACTGGTCCGGCTTTTTCGCCTCGCCGCGGGAGCTACGCGCCGACCTGCGCACGATCTCGCTGCTGGCGGTCGGGCTGGTACTGGCGACCATGGGCGCGGTCGCGGTGACCGCGCATGCGCTGATCGACGGGCTGCCCTGGGCGGCGGCGTTCGCGCTGGGGGCGATCGTGTCGCCCACCGACCCGCTGGCCTCCACCGCCATCGCCCGCCGGCTGGGCGTGCCCCGCCGCCTGGTCACCCTGGTGGAGGGCGAGAGCCTGGTCAACGACGCCACCGCGCTGGTCGCCTACCGCATCGCGGTGGCCGCGGCGGTGGGGGGCGGGTTCGTGGCCTGGCAGGCCGGCCTGCGGTTCCTGGTCGGGGTGGCCGGCGGCGTGGCCATCGGGCTGCTGGTCGGCTGGCTGGTCGCCGAGCTGCGCCGCCGGCTGGATGACCCACCGGTCGAGATCATGCTGTCGCTGGCCACCGGCTACGCCGCCTACCTGCCAGCCGACCAGCTGGGTGTCTCGGGGGTGCTGGCCGCGGTCACCGCCGGCCTCTATGTCGGCTGGCGCAACCCCGAGATCGCTTCGGCCCCCACCCGGCTGCTGGGGTTCTCCTTCTGGGAGGTGCTGGTGTTCTTGGTCAACGCGATCCTGTTCATCCTGGTCGGCCTGCAGCTCCACCTGATCCTCAGCGGGATCAGCGGCCACTCGGCCGCCACCCTGCTGGGCCTGGCCGCAGCGGTCAGCGCGGCGGTGATCGCCACGCGGATCGTCTGGGAGTTCACCGTGCCCTACCTGATCCGGCTGCTGGACCGGCGCCCCTCGCAGCGGGCCCGGCGCATCGGCGCGCGGGCGCGGCTAGTTGTGGGCTGGAGTGGGATGCGGGGGGCGGTCTCGCTGGCGGCCGCATTGGCGCTCCCGTTGCCCACAGGGGCCGGCCAGGGGTTCCCCCACCGGGACCTGATCATCTTTGTGACCTTCGCCGTGATCCTGGCCACCCTGGTCCTCCAGGGGCTGACCCTGCCCGCGCTGATCCGCCGCCTGGGCGTGCACGGCGACGGCGGCGAGGAGCGGGAGGAGCTACGGGGACGCTTGGTCGCGACCGATGCGGCGCTGGCCCGGTTGGAGGAGCTGGCCGCCGAAGAGTCGACCCGCGACGATACCCTGGAGCGGCTCAGGGACACCTACGACCTCCATCACCGGCGCCTCAAGGCGCAGGCCGGCAAGATCTCCGACGACGGCTACCAGGACCGGTCGCGCGCCCGGCAGCGGCTGGTCCGCGAGCTGCTCCAAGCCCAGCGCCGCGCCATCGTCCAGCTCCGCAACAGCGGCGTGGTCAGCAACGACGTGATGCACCGAATCGAACGCGACCTCGACCTTGAGGACTCCCGGCTCGAGATCTAGCCTGGCCCTGCCAGATCGACAGCAACCCGTGCAGTTCCCGCATCAGCCGCTCGCCATCCACTTGACGTGAGCCGCTCGCACTCGGGATCGACGATCGGCAGCGGTGGGCTGTTCCCAGCAGCCGGAAGGCCGCCATTGCGCATCGGCTTGGCCGCCGCGCGGCTGGGCCTGGGTTGGGGACCTGGGGCGGTCAGCCGAGGTGGAGATGCTGGTGTTGGGGTTGCGGAGTGGGCCGGCCCTGGTGGTGATGGCGGCGTTGCCAGAGCTCGCCGATGGCCAGCAGCAGGGCCACCAGCATCAGCCCACACGCGCACCACAGAGCATCGGACACCGCCTTGGGGTAGGCGTAGCCGCTGCCGGTCAGGATCCGGTAGAACACCGAGGCCAGCAGGGCGGTGCCGACCGCCGAGCCGATCCGCGTGGCCGTCTGGAGAGCTCCACCAGCCGCGCCGGCCATCCGCACCGGCACTGCCTCCAGGGTCAGGGTGACATTGGGGGAGGTGACCAGGCCGCCGCCCAACCCAGCCAGCAGTAGCGGCCCCACCACCGCCCAGGCCGCCCGGTCGCCCCCGACCTCCCGCAGCACCAGGGCTGTGGCCGCCAGCCCGACCACGGTGATGGTCAGCCCCGACACCGTCAGCCAGCGCCCCACCCGCGCAACCAGCCGACCGGCGACCACCGCCGAGGCGGCCACCCCGAGCGCGAACGGGGTAACGGCCAGGCCGGAACGAAGCGGGGAATAGCACAGCCCGTCCTGGAAGAACAGCGCCAGGACCAGCCAGATGCCGGTAAACCCCAAGAAGTAGAGCGACCCGATGGCCAGGCCGGGAACGTAGCCGGGAGTGTGGGCCAGCTGCGGGTCCAGCAGCGGCACACGACCCCGCCCCGCCGTCCTCGCTTCCCACCAGACGAAGCCGGCCAGCAGCACCACGGCCAGGCCGAACAGCGGCCACAGCCGGGTCACGCCGCCGTCGGTCGCGTCGACCAGGGGCAGCAGCAGTGCCAGCACGCCACCGCCGAGGAGCAGCGACCCGGCCAGATCCAGGTGGACGCCGCGCCAGGCGGCTCTGGTAGCGGCCGGCAGCAGCCGGGCGGCCAGGACCAAGGCGACCAGACCGATGGGCAGGTTGACATAGAAGATCCAACGCCAGCCCTGCGGGCCACCGAAAGTGGCCAAGAGCAGCCCCCCGATCACCGGACCGGCCGCGGTGGCCAATCCGACCGTGGCACCCAGGAACCCGAACGCGCGGCCGCGCTCGGCCCCGGTGAACAGCTCCTGGATCAGCCCGGTGTTCTGGGGGATCAGCATGCCGCCGGCGACGCCCTGCAGCAGCCGGGCGGCGATCAGCAGCCCGGTCGTCGGGGCCGCTCCGGAAAGCGCGCTGGTGACCACGAACGCCGACAGTGCGAAGAGGAACATCCGGCGCCGGCCGAGCACGTCGCCCAGCCGGCCGGCCGGCACCAGGGCCAACCCGAAGGCCAACGCATACCCGGAGATGACCCACTGCGCGCTAGCCGCCGCCGCGCCCAGGTCGCGCTCGATCGACGGGAGGGCCACATTCACGATGCTGGTGTCCAGCAGCGTCATGAACGCCGCGAACAGGCTGACCCACAGCGCGCGCCACCGCCCAGGGTGCCGCGGTCGCTGGGCGGGCTGGCCGTCGACCGTCGTGCGACCGGTCGCATAGCCCTGGGTGTTCACTGCCACAGTCATGGCATCAGGTTCGCCCACCCAGCCACACGCGTCTGCCCGGCCAGCGGCCATCCCTACCCCCCGACGGCTGGACTCCGGGCATGACCGCTAGCTGCAATACGCATGGTGGTGCCCACTCACCTCTTCTGCGGGCTTGCTTGAACTGCATCCGCGGCTACAGCTTCGACCGACGCGCCGACGCGGTGATCAAGGCGGTGTTACGGCCTGCCTGACCCGCGGCAGGTACCGAATTCTCCAGCCAGCAGCTAGCCGATGTGGCCGCTGGCCGTGATGCTCCGGCGCTCATCCGGCGCCAACCTGCGTCTATGGACTCGATCAAGCGGGAGGATGACGAGGACTGATGAACGCTGAGAACGGAGCCAGCGGGGCGAACGGCGCTCCGAATCGCAAGTGGTGGACGCTGTTTGCCATGTGCTTCGCCTTGTTCATGATCATGCTGGACAACACGGTCGTGAACGTGGCGCTGCCGTCGATCCAGCGCTCGCTGCAGACGACACCCGAGAACCTGCAGTGGACGGTCGACGGCTACATCCTGTCGTTCGCGGTGCTCATCCTGCTCGGTGGCAAGCTCGGCGACCGCTTCGGTCGCAAACGCCTGTTCCTGGTCGGCCTCGCGATCTTCACGCTTGCCTCGGCCGCCTGCGCGCTGGCGACTAGCGACCACCAGCTCATCGCCTCGCGGGTGGTGCAAGGTGCCGGCGGTGCGCTGCTCAACCCGCTCTCGCTGGCCATCCTGGTCACGGCGTTCCCCCGCAGGCAGGTTCCCACCGCCATCGGCATCTGGGCCGGGATCTCCAGCCTCGGCCTGGCGGTCGGCCCGCTGGCCGGGGGTTTCCTGGTCGAGCGCTTCTCGTGGTCGGCCGTCTTCTGGGTGAACGTCCCCATCGGGATGATCGCTGCGGCCGTCGCGCTGTGGGCGGTGTCCGAATCGCGTGACCCGGAAACCCGCCATCTGGACCTGGTCGGCGCCGGGCTGGCCACCGGCGGGCTGTTCGCCCTCGTCTGGGCCCTGATCGAGACGGGGACGCACGCCTGGGGCTCGGCCTACACCCTCGGGTTCCTGGCCGCCGCCGCCGTCCTGCTCGGCCTGTTCATCGCCTGGGAGCGGCGGGCCGCCGACCCGATGGTCCCGCTTGGCTTCTTCCGCCGCCCGGCGTTCGCGACCTCGGCCGCGGTCGTCCTGCTGGTCGGCTTCTCACTGTTCGGGGTCATCTACTTCATCACCCTCTACTTCCAGAACGTGAAGGGCTACTCGCCGTTCCAGGCCGGCATCCGCTCATTGCCGATGACGGTGATGATCACGCTGCTCGCCCCCTTGGCGGGGAGGCTGAACACCAAGATGGGTGCCCGCGCGCAGATGTCGATCGGCATGCTGCTGGTCTCGGGCGGGATGTTCGGGCTCTCGCACATCCAGGTCACCTCCTCGTACAACGCGATCTGGCCGTTCTACATCTTGGTCGGTGCGGGGATGGCGCTGGCCATGCCGGCGGTGTCCGCGACCGGCATGGCGGCGGTGGACCGCGATCGGTCGGGGATCGCCTCGGGCGTGATCAACGCCAACCGCCAGCTTGGCGGTGCGCTCGGCATCGCCGTGCTGGGCTCGGTCGCGGCCACGCTCACCCGCGACGCCTGGCACGAGGGACTCGCGCAGCTCCCGGCGGCGACGCGAGCGGCGGCAGAGCCCCTCACCGGACTGGTTCTGGGCGGGCAAGGTGGGCCCATCGCCGCGCTCGCCGGTCCGCAGGCCCAGACCGCAGCGCTGGAGGCCTTCGTGCACGGCGTGAGCGGTGCGATGCTGGCCAGCTCGGCCCTGACCCTGCTCGCGGCGCTGGTGGCCTTCGTCGGACTACGGCGACTCGCGCCCACGCCGTCGGTCGAGCCGACCGCTGAAGCCGATGATGGCCGTCAACGTCGAGGCGCCGAGGAGCTCGAAGCGCCCACCCGCTGAGGTCCGGGGCCTGAAGGATGCCGAGATCTTGGTTCCGGGCCGGCTGGAGTCCCGGCACCGGCTAGCAGGTATCCGAGGTTTGGCGCTGGCCACGAAGACATCCGACTCGGTTACACCCAAGCCGCCTGGGAGCGCGTGATCGTCGATGTGACCAAGCAGGAGATGCTGCACCTGGCCCTGGCCACCAACCTGCTCACCGCGATCGGAGCGGCGCCCCATCTGCAGCGGCCGAACTTTCCGATCTTGTCGCGCTGGTATCCACCAGGCGTGCAGGTCGCGCTGCTCCGGTTTGGCGAACCGGCCCTGCGCCACTTCCTCTACCTGGAGCGCCCCGAGGGGATGGACCTGGACGACGCGGAAGGCTTCGCGGCCGTCGGCCAGGCCCGGCCGCTGACCGACGGCGACCGGCTGAGCGGCACCGCCGGGCTGGCCCAGCTCGCCGAGCTCGCCATCGACCTGCACGGGATGGCCCGCGACATCGAGTCCGCCTAGCCCAGTCGGCCCGTGCGTCGAGGGATGAGGCGCTGTTCGGTGGTGAGCTTGGCCGGGTGGGTCTGGTCCACCAGGCGGCGTTCTTGTCGGCTCAGCTGGTTGGGATCAGCCATGGCCGTCCTCTTCACCATGCTGTAGGTAGGCCCCGGCGCGGATCCTGTCTCGCAGTCCCACAAGGGCCAGAGCCCCTCGCGGTCCCCTCAGGATCACCTCGAGCAGCCCCTGGTCGTGGTCAAGCAGAAGTCGATGGGTGTGGTGGGGAACGCCTAGCCGGCGGTCAGTGCTGACGGTGCACGACCGCACCTGGTTCCATCCCACCCGCTGCTCACCCAGCGCCCAACGGCGATGCCAGCGCAGGCCCTGCCGACTGGCCCGCACCACGCCGGCGTAGGGCACGCCGAAATCCTCCCGCAGCGTTCCCCGCACCGGTGCGGTGTAATGACCGCTGACCTGCCTTGGCCTGAAGCTGGCCGCGATTCTCATCAGGGCCTGCAGCAGGTCGAGGGTGGGAGCGGCATCGCGACTCCAAAGCTCACCTGCTCGCTTCTCGTGCATCGCCTGATCCTTGTCAGGTCACCCAGGCAACTGAGCCCAGCCTGGCCGGTATTGCGCCGCACGCCTCCGGTCCGGAACCTAAGACTGTCAATGTTCAGGTCCCTCCGGCTCCATCCAGAGTAATGCCCGGTCGGTGGACGGGAAATGCGCTCGAAACTGCCGCCTTGAGGGGTTGTGGTCGGGTGCGGCGGTGGTTGTCTTGGGCCGTTGTGGAGTGCCATCTGTTCGCTCAGGCGGCTAGGCTGATGGCATGCGCCATACGCGGCTGTACCGACAGGGGATGCTGGAGGCCAAGGACTTCCCGGCCGCCCAGATCTCCGACTTCCTGCAGCAGCCGGACACGGTGGTGTGGCTGGACCTTTGTGAGCCCGACCAGGAGGACCTGGAGCTCGTCTCGGAGGAGTTCGGGCTGCACCCGCTGGCGGTCGAGGACGCCATCCAGCAGCATGAGCGGCCCA
>Ga0307319_10000700_pt1 | contig 10188 bp, 6 predicted proteins | sample ER_DNA_368_FD_194491 | JGI IMG/M metagenome (GOLD analysis project Ga0307319, IMG submission 194491) | Bulk soil microbial communities from the East River watershed near Crested Butte, Colorado, United States - ER_DNA_368 | ecosystem: Environmental > Terrestrial > Soil > Floodplain | place: USA...
CGGCCAGGCCCTGGGCCAGCAGGGCTACCCGGTCGCGGTCGTGGCCCGGCTGGGGTCCCGCGACATCGTCCAGCCAGCCCTCGAGCAGGGCAGGGTCGACCTCGTCCCCGGATACCTGGGGAGCGCCCTGAACTTCCTGTACGACAAGCGGGTGGCCACCGCCGACCCCCGCGCGATCCATGCGCGGCTCACCCAGGCGCTCGGCTCCCGCGGGATCAGCCTGCTTGCCTTTGCCAAAGCCCAGGACCGCAACGGCTTTGTCGTCACCGGTGACCTGGCCCGCCGGCGCCAGCTGGTGCGCATCAGCGACCTCGCTCCGATCGCCGACCAGCTCACCTTGGGCGGCCCACCCGAATGCCCCGACCGCCCGCTCTGCCTCAAGGGGCTGCAGGACGTCTACGGCCTCCAGTTCGCGCGGTTCGAGGCGATGCCGTCCCGCACGACCACCGCCGATGCCCTGGAGACAGGCGAGATCGACCTCGGCATGCTCGAGACCACCGACGGCAACCTGGCCGACCGTGACCTCGTACAACTCAAGGACGATCGCCGGCTGCAACCTGCCGAGAACATCGTCCCGATGCTACGCACCGAGATCGCCGCCGCCTACGGGCCCAGGTTGGTCCGCGTGCTCAACAACCTCACCGCCCAGCTCAACACCCGGGACCTCATCCAGATGAACCAGCGGGTCGAACTGGAAGGGGCGAAGCCCGCGGTGGTGGCCGCAGACTGGCTGGGCAACCACCCAGTCAACCGCTGAGCCCCACCGCAAGCCGAGGCAACGATCCACTTCCTGCCCGGCCGTCCCCGCCTGGGGTCGTGGCCCGGGTGAGGGTGAGCAGGGTGATGTCGTCGTCGTGCTCGCCGCTCATGAACCCGTCGAGCTCCAGGAGCAGGCTCGCGATCATCGTCTCACCCGCTCGGTGGTGCGCCACCAGCTGTCGCAGCCGTGGGAAGCCGAACATCTCACGGTCCGCGTTGTGGGCCTCGGCCAGCCCGTCGCTGTGGAGCAGCAGCATGTCGCCGGGGGCGAGGCGGGTGTCGTGCTCCTCGTAGACCATGTCCGGCATGAGCCCCAGCGGCATGCCGCGGGCATCGAGCTCGACCACGCCGATGTCGGTGCGCCGATAGGGGAGGCAGTGGCCGGCATTGGCGTAGCGCAGCCGGCCGTTCGAGGGATCGAGCACCAGGTAGAAGCAGGTCACGAACATGCCCGGCGGCATCTCCTGGACGAGCTGGGCGTTGACCCGGGCCAGGACGGAACCTGGCGAGATCAGACGGTAGGCCTCAGCCCGGAGCACGCTGTGCGTGGTGGCCATGAGCAGGGCCGCGGGGATGCCCTTGCCGGCCACGTCGCCCACGGCCAGGCCGATCAGCCCGCCGGGCAGGGCGGTCACGTCGTAGAAGTCGCCACCGACCTCCCGGGCCGGCTGGTAGTGCGCGGCGAACCTCCAGCCGGGAAGCTCCGGCAGGTGTCTGGGCAGGAACTGCTGCTGGATCAGCTGGGCGACGCGCAGCTCCTCATCATCTCTGTCCATGGCGCTTCCTCGCCTGCTCCTCATCGCCGCCGACCTTCCGGTCGCGGCCTGGGCCGTCGGTGACGCTGCAGGCAGGATCCGGCCGACCGGTAGCCAAGAGGTCACCGGCGCGTCACTGGGCGATCACCGGAAAACTGAGCGATACTCTGTCAGCAGATCCGACCGCCGCCCGAGGGGGCGCTCGCGCAGGGACAAGGCGGTGTCGATGGAGTTCCGCATCCTGGGTTCGCTCGAGGTCATCGGGGATGACGGCGCCAGCGTCGCCGTCGGGGGGAGCCGGGAGCGGGGGGTCCTGGCGCTGCTGCTGCTGTCGGCCAACCGGGTCGTCTCGTCCGAGCGCCTGGCCGCCGACCTGTGGGGTGACCGTGCTCCGGAGGGGGCGGCGCACGCCCTGCGGGTGCACGTGTCCCGGCTGCGCCGCGCCCTGCGTGAGGCAGGCGCGGACGGAGTGCTGGTGACGCAGTCCCCGGGCTACGTGGCGCGCATCCCTCCGGGCGCGCTGGACGCGGCCCGCTTCGAGGCCCTCCTGGGCCGGGGACGGGAGGCGGCCTCGCGGGGCGACCCCCGGGCGGCGGCGGAGATGCTGCGCGAGGCGCTCGCGCTGTGGCGGGGGCCCGCGCTCCCCGACCTCCCGGAGGCGCCGGCCGCGCGAGCCGAGGCCGTCCGTCTGGAGGAGGCTCGCCTGGTCGCCCTGGAGGAGCGCATCGACGCCGATCTGGCCTGCGGACGCCAGGCCGAGCTGGTAGGGGAACTGGAGGGACTGACCCAGGTCCATCCCCTCCGCGAGCACCTGTGGTACCTGCGCATGCTCGCGTTGTACCGGGCCGGGCGTCAGGCCGAGGCGTTGGCGGCGTACCAGGAGCTCAGGCACCTGCTGGACGATGAGCTGGGCATCGCGCCCAGTGACGCCCTCAACCGGCTGCAGACCGCCATCCTGCGCCAGGATCCCGAGCTGGCGTTGCCGCCGGTCGAGCCGGCGGCGTCGGCAGCCTTGTCAGCCGGCGGCATGGTCACCGTCCTCGTCACCGACCTGGACACCGCCGGGGACGAGCAGGACCAGTGGATCTTCCATGCCTTCCGGAACCTGGTCGCGGACACGGCCACCGAACTCGGCGGGTACGAGCTGCAGTCCCCGGGACGGGGGGTCGCCGCCGCGTTCCCCACGGCGGCCGAGGCGCTGCGGGCCGCCCTCCGCATCCGGGAGGGTGCGCCGCGGCCCCTGGGCGGCCAGCAGGTCGCCGTGCGGACCGGTCTGGACGCCGGCTCGAGCCCCGGCGACCAGGTCATCGTCGCCCAGCGCCTGTGCGAGCAGGCGGAGGCGGACCGGATCGTGTGCACGCCGACGGTCCGGGACCTGGTCGACGGCCAGCTGCCGGCCGCCGCCGAGATCCGGGAGTTGTCACCGGCCACGGCGCCGCAGGTGCCGATGCCGCCGCTGCTCACCGAGATCAGCCGGGTCTTCGTGGGACGGACCGCCGAGCTCGGGCGCCTGACCGAGCTGTGGGCGGACGTCGGACGGCGGACTCCCCGGGTGGCCGTCGTCTCCGGTGAGCCCGGCGTGGGGAAGACGCGCCTGGCCGCCGAGCTCGCGCGCCAGGTCCATGCCGATGGACGGATGGTGCTGGCCGGGCGCTGTGACGAGGACCTCGGGGTCCCCTACCAGCCCTTCGTCGAGGCCCTCCGCCAGTTCGTCGACCACACCCCGGCGGCGCTGCTCGACCGGGGGCTGGGCCGGTACGGCGGGGAGCTCGTCCGCCTGGTGCCCGAGATCGCCCAGCGGCGGCCCGACCTGCCCCCGGCGTTGCGGTCCGACCCCGAGACCGAACGCTACCGGCTGTTCGACGCGGTCGCCGCCTGGCTCGGCGCCGCCTCCGGTGATCAGCCCCTGCTCCTGGTCCTCGACGACCTGCACTGGGCGGCCAAGCCGACCCTGCTGCTGCTACGCCACGTCTCGCGCTCCCCGGAGGCGCCGCGGCTCCTCATGGTGTGCACCTACCGCGACACCGAGCTCGGCCACCATCACCCGCTGGCCGACCTGCTGGCCGATCTGCGCCGGCAAGTTGGGGTGGAGCGACTCGAGCTGTCCGGGCTGGACGAGGCCGCGATCATCACCTTCCTGGAGAAGGTCGGCGGCCATGACCTCGACGAGGGCAACCTGGCCATGGCCAAGGCGATCCACGAGGGGACGGAGGGCAACCCCTTCTTCGTCCGCGAGGTCATCCGCCACCTCACCGAGACGGAGAAGCTCCAGCGGCAGGAGGGGCGCTGGCAGACCCGGCTGCCAGCCGGTGAGCTCGGGATCACGCAGGGTGTTCGCGAGGTCGTGGGGATGCGGCTCGGTCGCCTGGGCGAGGAGACCGGCAAGGTCCTCCGCGTGGCGGCGGTCGTCGGGGCGGAGTTCGACCCACCGATGGTGCAGGAGGCGGGAGGGTTCACCGAGGAGGCGCTGCTGTCGGCGCTGGACGAGGCGACCTCGGCACGTCTGGTGCTCGAGGTGCCCGGCGCCGCGCTCAGGTACCGGTTCGCCCACGCCATCGTCCGGGCCACGCTCCATGACGAGCTCACCTCCGCCCGCCGGACGGGCCTCCACCGTCGGGTGGCCACGGCCATCGAGGCCCTCCACGCCGGGGTCCATGACGAGTACCTGCCGGCGCTGGCCCATCACTGGGCGCGTGCCGCAACGGGTCCGGACGATGCCGCCCGAGCGGTGGACTATGCCGCCCGCGCCGGCGCCAGGGCGCTGACCCTGCTCGCCAACGACGAGGCGATGACCTACTACCGGCAGGCCCTCGGACTGCTCACGGTGGCCCATGGCCTGAGGGACGAGCCTCGGCGCGTGGAGCTGCTGATCGCCCTGGGAGAGGCGCAACGCCGCGCCGGTGACGCGGGCCATCGCGAGACCCTGCTCGAGGCCGCCCGCCTGGCCCGGGCACGGGGTGACGCGCAGGCCCTGGCGCTGGCGGCCGTCGCCAACAGCCCCGGAAGCAAGCCGTCCGCCTTCGGCATCACCGACCACGATCGGGTCGAGACCCTCGAGGCGGCGATCGAGGCGCTGGGGACCGACGACAGCCCGCTGCGGGCCCGTCTCCTGGCGATCCTGGCGCTCGAGCTCTTCCACACCGGCGAACGCGCCCGGCGCCTGGCGTTGAGCGACGAGGCCCTGGCGATCGCCCGCCGGCTCGACGACCCGGCCACCCTCTCACACGTCCTGGTCGCCCGTCCCTTCGCCATCGGTGGGCCGGACACCCTGGCGGCCCGGCTGGCCGACACGGCCGAGCTGCTGGAGGTGGCCGAGCGCCTGTCCGACCCGGTGACCGCCCACCGTGCCTGGTGGCTGCGGTACCGGGTGGCGGTCGAGGCGGGAGATCTCCCGGAGGCGGACCGCTGCCTGGCCATCGAGGTCCGGATGGCGGCCGACCTGGGGCAGCCCAGCCTCCAGTGGATGACGACCCTCCAGCGGGTGGCGCGCGCCCTGCTCGCGGGCGACCACGCCGAGGCCGACCGCCTGATCCCGGCCGCCCTGGAGCAGGGCCAAGACGCCGGGCAGCCGGACGCGCTGCTGTACTTCGCGATCCAGCTCTTCCAGCTCCGCGACGAGCAGGGGCGCCTCGGTGAGGCCGAGGAGGCGGTGGCCCGGGTGGTGGCCACGGCGCCCGAGCTGCCGAGTGTCCGGGCCACGCTCGGGCTGGTGCAGGCCGAGATGGGCCGGCCGGACGAGGCGCGGGCGATCTTCGAGGCGATCGGCCAGGCCGACTTCGCCCAGCTGCCGGTCGAGGCGAGCACGGTGGTGGCCCACTGCTTCTGCGCGCGACTTGCCGCCACGCTCGACGACCCTGACCGGGCCGCCCAGCTGCACCGGCTCCTGGCGCCATATCCCGACCAGATCGCGGTGTGGGCGGTGGGCCTCGGCATCGGCTCCGTGTCCTACTATCTGGGCCTGCTCGCCCTTTGCATGGACGCCCTGGACGACGCCCTGGGCCACTTCGCGGCCGCGGCCGCGATCGACCAGCGCGTCGGCGCCCCGACGTGGCTGGCACGGACCCGGATCGGCTGGGCCCGGGCGCTCCTGACCCGCCGTGCCCCCGGCGACGCCGAACAGGCGGATCACCTGCTGGAGCAGGCGCTGGACGACGCCCGCCGGCTGGGGCTGGCGGGCGTCGAGGGGCGAGCGGCGGCGCTGCTCGGGCGCGCCTGAGCTAGGACCAGAACTCGTTCCAGCGCTCGAAGTCGAACGGGTGCTGCCACAGCTCCACGATCTGGCCGTCGCGGATGTGGTAGACGTTCACCTGGCGCCACTCGATCGTCCTGCCCTCGCGGGTGGCGGTCCAGTTGTAGACGCCGATGGCATGGTCGGCGTTGCCGAGGACGTCGTGCGGCTTGACGCTGACCTGCCCGTCGGTCAGGGACATGAGGGTCCCGAGGAAGTCGCCGAAGAACTGCTCCGCGCCCTTGAAGTCCCCGGAGATCTTGTTCGTCCCCGGCATGTGGTTGACGACGTCGTCGGCGAAGAGGGTCTTCAGTGTCTCCACGTCGCCCTCGACCAGTGCGGCGATGGCGGCGCGAAGCACCGTCTCTGTCTCGTACATGCTGGTCTCCTTCCGTCCCGGCCCTGGTTGGCCCGCTGGAAGGAGCATCGGTCCCGCTGGTTGCACGATCGGTCACTGGGGGGTCACCGCGACGTCACTGGCCGCGACCTCCTTGGGACCGGCGCCGGTTCGGGAGGTCGAGGCTGCGACGGGGGCTCAGGCCGACCCGGCCTCCCGCGCGGCCCGCTCCAACCGACGGCGGTAGCGCTCCCACCAGGCCTGATCGCCCGGCGCCATGTTGTCGTTGCCTTCCCGCAGCCCAACGGCGCCGTCGATGAGCTCCCGGACGATGTCGGCGTGGCCGGCGTGCCGATGGGTCTCGGCGATCATGTGCACCAGGACCTGTTGCAGCGTGACCTCGCGCCGCTCCCGCGGCCACCACGGCACCTGGCCGACGGCATCCAGCGCCAGCGCGTCGATCGTGGCGTCCGAGTGCGCCCAGACACGGTGATACAGACCGACGAGCTGGTCCCGCGACTCCTCGGCGGTGGCCCACATGTCGGCGCTGGGTTCGGCGCCCTCGTCCAGCCATGGCAGCGGCACCGGGAACGGCCGGCCGAACGTCTCGCCGAAGTACCCCGCCTCGACGCTGGCCACGTGCTTGACCAGCCCGAGCAGATTGGTGCCTGTCGGCACCATCGGGCGACGGATGTCGTACTCCGACAGCCCTTCCAGCTTCCACACCAGCGCCTCGCGGGCGGCCTGCAGGTAGCGACGGAGGTCCGCCTTCGGATCTGACTCGGTCACACTGCAGAGTATGGCAGCAACAGCCTCTCCAGGCGTGCGGCCGGCAGCGCCACGGCGGTCACCGGGGCGCTGGCCTCACCCGTGCGGTCAGGGGGTCGGCGGGTCCAGCCACACGGCGGTGAGGTCGGGCGTGGAAAGCCAGGGGTCGAACACCCAGCCGTGCACCCGGGAGGCCCACAGGTACGAGTCGCTTTCCCAGATCAGTGGGACCAGGGGCGCGTCGCGCATGATCCGCTGGTCGATCTGGCCCCACATGGCCGCCCGGCGGGGCCGGTCGCCCTCGGCCAGCGCCCGGTCGATCAGCCGGTTCACCTCTGGGTTGTCGTACTCGCTGAAGTTGCCGCTCACCGCCGGGTCGATGCGGCCGTCGTACTGCGGCATGATCGTCCCCCGGGCGTTGTCCCCAAGGAAGTCCGGGCACCAGGCGGTGTGCCCGAGCTGATGCTCCAGGCGCTTGGCCGGTATCGAAAGGGACTTCTCGTAGAGGGCATCCCGCTCATAGAGGTTGGTCTTCAGGTCGATCCCGGCCCGCGCCAGGGACTCCTCGATCGGCTTTCTGGCGGCCGCGAACCTGTCGCTGCCCAAGGTCGCGAAGCTCAGGGTCAGCCCGTTGGGGTAGCCGGCCTGGGCCAGCAGGGCCCTGGCCTTGGCCGGGTCGCCCCGGCCGCCAGGGGTCGGGTACAGGTCATAGGGGTGGTAGCCGAGCGAGCCCGGGGCCAGGATGGTGGAGGCCAGCTCGCCGGTGGCGGCGTACCGCCCGGCCAGGGCGTCGCGGTAGGCGACCTTGTCGATGGCGTAGTTGACCGCTCGGCGAACCCGGACATCGGCGATCGCCCCCGCCTTCGGGTTCGTCCCGAGGGCAAGGAACCACTGGCAGGCCGTTGGGTTGACCGACAGCCGCCGGGACCGCTGCGGGTCGGCCCGCAGCGCGGCCAGCTGGGATTGGGGCACGTGGCTGGTCAGCGACAGGTCGGCGTCCTCCCGTTGGGTCGCCCGCTGGATCGAGGCGATGGTGACGCCGAGCTTGATCTGGATGCGGTCGACCCAGGCCTTGCGGAGCGGGTCGGTGGCCGGGTCCCAGTTGTGGTTGCGGACCAGCACCACCAACCGGCCGGGGATCCAGGTGGTCGGGTTGTAGGGGCCGGAGCCGACCACATGGCCGTCGTAGTTGGCCCCCACCGCATAGTGGGCCGCGTACTCGCCCGGCACCGGAGCGAAGAACGGCTGGGTGAGGATCCACAGGAAGTCGCCGGCCGGCCGGTCCAGGGTGATCTGCAGGGTGTGGGGGTCGGGGGCGGCCAGGCCCGAGATCCGCTCGGCCTTCCCGGCAGCGAACGCCTCGGCGCCGGCGATCAGGTCCGCGTACTGCTGCCCGCTCGAGGGGGTCTTCCTGTCGTAGAGCCGTTGGATGGCGGTGATGAAGTCGGTGGCGGTGACTTCGCGGTCGACCGGGGGGGCGTAGCGGACCCCGGGACGCAGCCGGAAGGTGTAGGTGCGGCGGTCGGGCGAGAGCTCAGGTGGGCCGCTGGCGATGTCGGGCACCGGGACGGTCACCTGGTCGGGTGGTCCTGAGAGGTTGTAGCCGTACAGGGTCCGGGCGAAGGTGCGCGCGATCGCGAGGCCTTCGGGGGTGTAGTTGACGGCCGTGTCCATTCCGATGATGTCGCCGCCGCTCAGCACCCGGAGCGTGCCACCGCGCACGCCGTTCCCGCCGGCGTCCCGCTGCGGAATCAAGCAGCCCGATCCGAGGAGCGCGAGCCCCAGCGCGAGGCAGGCCACCCGGAAGCCGCTGGCGGTTCGCATCGGCTTCCTCACCCCCCGGGGACGTCGGGTCGAGCATGCACCGGGCTGGCCCCGGTGGCCAGCGTCGGCGGCGATCCGCCGATCACCCTTGGGGAAGCAGCCGGACCGCCGCTCCAGGCCCTCGTGGTCCAGGACCAGGTCCAGCCGGGGCCGGAGGTCGTCGGCGCGCATCCCGACCGATCTTCAGCCGAGCAGCTTCCAGGTCCCCGGGCTGCCCGAGGCCTTGCACAGGTAGAGGTCCGAGTTGGCGTCCAGCACCAGCTCGCCCGCGTTGTGGAACCCGGTGGCCGGCGCCCCAGCCAGGGAGCTGCGCCCGAGCTGGACGGCCGCCTGCTCGCCCGAGGCGTACACCCCGACGCCGGTCTGGCCCAGGGCGATGACGGCGACCCCGCCGGCGGCGCCGGAGTCATTCTCGGCCAGCAGCCCGGCCGCCGTGGAGCTGTTGGTCGCCGCCAGCACGCCGACCGAGTTGTCGCTGAAGCCACGCACGCCATAGCTGTTGACGCTGGCGCCGTTGACACCGCTCTGGTTGTGACTGGCCCCCTGGACGCCATGGCCGTCGGTGCTGGTGCCGTACACACCCAAGCCGTCGCCGGTCGACTCGCCGAACACGCCGACGTTGGCGCTGCGGCCGGCCGTCCCGAAGCCGCCGTTGTCGTGCTGACCGTAGACGCCGCTGGCCCCAGGGTTGACGGCCTGACCCTGGACGCCGTTGAGCCCGCCCGCCATGCCGACGCCCACCACACCGTTCTCGCCGTAGCTGAGACCGTGCAGCCCAGGGCCGGCCTGGGCGACGCCGGAGACGCCACGGCCGCCGCCGATCACATACAGCGCGCTGCCCGGATCGCTGCAGTCCAGGTAGGTGGTGTCCTCCGCCGAGTTGGAGGCACCAGCGATCATCGGCGACCGGACCGGGGCCGCCGTCCCGCGCGCGGCCCGGTCACGCTCGGCGACGCGTGGGCCGTCGGGGGCAGGTTGGGCCGGCAGCGGGTCCGCCGAGGCCGGTCCAGGCCCGGGACCGCCGTCGCCAGGGGCCAGGCGTTCCAACTCGGACAGCAGGCGGCGGTTCTCCGCCCGCAGCCGTGCGACCTCCTCCTGCAGCTGCTGGGACTCATTGCCAAGCGCGTTTTCCCCGGACATGGCACCTCCCGGTAGGTCGATCAGGCCCGGCCGCCTTGCCTGCCGACCTCAGTTGACGAACACGCAGTCGATGTCCAGCGACGTGCCCACGGTCTCGAGGTAGAACTCGATCCGTAGATCGAAGGACCCGGAGATCATGTCGATGGAGCTGGAGATGAGTGTCCACGTGTTGTTCACCGCGAACGCAGTATCTGGATGATTCGCCGGATTGGCCGGGTCCACGCCCAACTGCCAGACAGTCAGGGTCGCATGCATGTTGGGCCCGCCGGGGGCGGCTCGCACCCACGCCCAGACGGCGATATCGGAATCTGAGAAGAAGTCATTGGTCCCGGGAACCCGGCGAAGGACGCTCAGGTCATGGGCGACCGACCCGCTCG
>Ga0307319_10000703_pt1 | contig 10182 bp, 10 predicted proteins | sample ER_DNA_368_FD_194491 | JGI IMG/M metagenome (GOLD analysis project Ga0307319, IMG submission 194491) | Bulk soil microbial communities from the East River watershed near Crested Butte, Colorado, United States - ER_DNA_368 | ecosystem: Environmental > Terrestrial > Soil > Floodplain | place...
GGGCCTCGTGGTCGGGTTCCTGGGGGTGGTGGCGGTCAGCCTGCCGTCGGTCGAGGGCGGCTCGAACGCCGCCGGCGTGGGGCTCGTGCTGCTGGCGACCGTCCTGTACGGGTTCTCGTTCAACCTGCTCGCCGATCTGCAGAGGCGAAACGGCTCCATCGCGATCATCTGGCGCGCTCAGATGGTCGCCACGGTGTTGGTGGCGCCGGTGGCCGTCGCCGGCCTGGGCAGCTCGGAGTTCGCCCTGTCGAGCTTCCTCGCCGTGGCCGCCTTGGGCTCGCTCGGCACGGCTCTGGCCTTCTTCTGGTTCACCGCCCTGATCGGGCGTGTCGGCTCGACCAGGGCGGCCGTCGCGCTCTACTTCGTGCCCATCGTGGCCATAACCCTGGGGGCGGCTCTCAACGACGAGAGCATCCACGTGGCCGCGCTGCTCGGCACGCTGCTGGTGCTCGCCGGCGCTTACATGACGAGCCGGCCGAAGGCGGGCTAGATCCGCTCCCAGTAGGCGGCGAGGCTGCGCAGCTCGTCACGCGTGAAGTGAGAGAGAAAGCGCTCGCGCACGCCGTCGAGGTGAGTCTTGCGAGCGCGGGTGAAGAGGTCCCGGCCCTTGGGGGTGATGGCGGCGAACCACCCGCGGGCGTCGTCCTCGCAGCGTTCTCGGCGCAGGAGCCCTTCACGCTGCATGCGGTCGACCAGACGGGTCAGGCCGCTGCGGCTGAGCAGGACGCCGTCAGCCAGCTCCGACATGCGCATCTGGCCCTCGGGCGAGTCGGCCAGGAAGAGCAGGACCTCATAGGAGGAGAGGGGAAGGCCGTGCGCCCGCACCAGCTCCGCATCGAGCGCCTTGGTCAGCGCCGAGTGCGCCCGCAGCATGCCGCGCCAGGCGCCAAGCTCCTCGGCGTCGAGCAACACCGGCGTCGTGGATGTGACGGAAAAGGGCATGCGTAGTTGCCTACGCAATGATGTTAGACGCTGCTCAACCGCGCCCGAAGAGCCGCTTGAGGCGGTCGACCAGCACTCGGAAGAGAAGCGACAGTCCGCCCACGGGCTTGGCCTGCCGCGGCGCCGGGCGAGCAGCTTGGGTGGGTGCGGGAGCGGCGGATGCGTGCTCGGCGGCCGGCTCGCCGGGGCCGGGCTGGCCTGCGGGGGGCTGGGCGGCGGCGGGCTCGGCGCTCTCGATGGTCTCCTGGAGGCACTCGGAGAAGTCGCGCAGCAGGCGGTTCGAGACGTCCTGGATCATGCCGCCGCGCCCGAAGCGAGCGAGGCGGCCGGTGATCGTGAAGTCGGTCACGACCTCCACCCTGGTCAGCTCGCCCTCCTGGCGCATCACGTTCACGATCGTTGCCTTGGCCGAGCCCTGGCCACGCTTGTCCGAGCCGCTGGCGCGCATGACCGCGCGGTGTGCCTGCTCGTCGATCTCCTCCATCGCCAGCTCGCCGCGGTAGGAGGCCGTCGTCGGACCGAGCTTGACCGTGAAGTTGCCTCGATAGCTACCGTCGTCGCCCGCCTCGGTGATCTCCGCGCCGGGGAGGCAGGGAGCGACCCGCTCCACGTCGACCAGCGCTTGCCAGACGCGATCCAGCGGTGCCTTCACGTCGAAGGAGTGCTCGAGCTTCATGCGACCGGGCCGCCGGCGCGAAGGGTGTCGAGCTGGGCCGGCGTGTCGATGTCCTCGCCGCCGCCCAGGTCGTCGCAGGGCACTTCGCGCTGGCTCACGCTGAGCAGGAGATTGCGCGCGCCGTGGTCGCCGGATACGTCGCGCAGGCGCTCGAAGAGCTCGCGCTCGAGCAGGACCGGGTGGCCTGGCTCTCCCGCATAGGTCGCCCGGACCGCCTCTACGCCGTCGCTGCGCGCCGCGATCACCCGCCGGATGGCGTTGGTCGAGAGATTGGGCAGGTCGCCGAGCGTCACGACGATCGCATCGCATTCGGAGAGCTCGCCGAGTCCGAAGGCAAGCGAGGCCGACTGGCCCTCCTCCCAGCGCTCGCACACGACCGGCTCGGCGCCGTGGAGGTCGACCTGCGCGATCACGTCGTCCGCTCCCGAACCGAGGACGACCACGACCCGTCCCACGGGAGAGGCGGTCATCGCCCTGACGGCGTGCTCGAGCAGGGGGCGGCCGTGGAGGTGGGCAAGCTGCTTGGGGCCCCCGAAGCGGCTGCCCTTGCCGGCAGCGAGGATGAGCCCCCCGATCAAGCGCCCACCTCGTGAATGCGACCGGCCGACTCTGAGAGCCGGCCCCCGTCGCGCCCATTGCGAACCGCCACGACCTCGGCCATGATCGACAGCGCGGTCTCCTCCGGCGTCACGGCACCCAGATCGAGGCCGATCGGAGCCGCAATGCGCTCGAGCAGCTCCTCCTCGAGCCCCGCCGCGAGCAGGCGCTCACGGCGCTGGGCCTGAGCGCGACGGCTTCCCATCGCCCCCACGTAGGGCGCTTCGGAGCGCAGGGCAATCTCCAGCGCCGAGTCGTCGAGCTTCGGGTCGTGGGTGAGGACCGCGATGTAGGTGGCACGGTCGATCGCCCCGATGCGCTCGAAGGCCTCCGCCGGCCACGCCGCGACGACCTCTTCGGCGTCGGGAAAGCGCCCTTGGGTGGCGAACTGAGAGCGCGGATCGCAGACGAAGGGCCGCCAGCCGGCCGCGCGCGCGAGCCGGGCGAGCGCCGCCGAGTAGTCGACGGCGCCGAAGATAACGAGCCGCGGAGCCGGCGCGGTAACGTCCACGAACAGCGTGACGTCGCCCGCCTCGAGGCGCTCCGAACGCTCGGCCCACATGAGCTCGTCGGCGGCCCCCAGCGCGACGCGCTCGAGCTCGTCGTCGCCGAGGCTTCCCACGGTGGACCCGTCGGGGCGTACGAGCAGCTTGGCGCTCGTGTCTGCGCCGTCGAGAATCGACACGAGCGCCGCGCGGCCGTCCCCCTCGGCCACCGAGGCGAACTCGGCCGCCGCGGGGCTTGCGTACTCCTCGGCGAACACGTCGATCTCACCGCCGCAGGGCAGGCCCACGTCCCAGGCCTCGGAGTCGGCGATGCCGAAGTGGAGCAAGCGCGCGTTGCGCTCGCGCAGCACCTCGGCGGCCACCTCCACCACGGCGCCCTCGACGCAGCCTCCGGACACCGCGCCCGACACGTGACCATGCTCGTTCACGGCCATCTTCGCGCCTGGCGGCCGAGGCGCGGAGCGCTTGACGCCGACCACCGTGGCGATGGCAACGCGGTCTCCTCGGGCCGTCCATGCCCGTACGTCCTCGACAACGTCCTTCATTCCTCCAAGCCCTCCTTGCGCAGCCTTCCCCCGCGACGGCGATTCGATGCATGACGGCGCGACGGCGCTTCGCGAGCCTCGGTTCTCATTCGGTCAGAGCAGCAAGGGTAGTCGCCAGCTCTTCCAGCGAAGCCAAGGAGTTGCCGGCCAGGAAGTGGTCGACGTGCGGAAGCGCGGCCTGCATGCCGCGCGTCAGCGGCTCGTAGTCGGGGTGCGCCTTGAGCGGATTCAGCCAGATGAGACGGTGCGAGCAGCGGGCCAGGCGGGCCATCTCGCGCTCGAGCTGCTCCGGCTCGCCGCGGTCCCAGCCGTCGGAGAGCAGGACCACGACGGCGCCGCGGCCGAGCCGCCGGCCGTGCTCTCGGTTCAGGGTGGCCAGCGCCTCGCCGATGCGCGTCCCGCCCGACCAGTCCTGCGTCGCGTGGGCCGCGCGCTCGAGCGCGCGGTCGGGGTCGCGCCCTCGCAGCTCGGCCGTCACGCGGGTGAGCTGCGTGCCGAAGACGAAGGTCTCCACTCGCCGGCGCACGGCGACGCACGCCTGGAGATAGGAGAGCAGCATGCGCGCATAGGGCTCCATCGAGCCCGACACGTCGCACACCAGGACGAGCGGGCGGGGTCGCTCGGCCGGCTCGCGCCAGTGGCGTTCGAGCGGATCGCCCTGGGTGCGAAGGGATGCGCGGATAGTGCGGCGCAGGTCGGGGCGGGCGGCGTGCGGCGGCGCGCCCCGTCGGACGGAGGGCCGCGTGCGCCGGCTGGGCCGCGTCGGCAGCGAGGAGGCGAGCGTGCGCATCATCCTGCGGGCGAGGCGGCGTTCGGCGGCGGTGTACTGCGCGAAGTCCTTGTCCCGAAGCAGCTCGACGTCCGACCACGCCGCAGGCACGACCTCGCCCTCGAGCTCCGCCTCAACCGTGAGGGCGGTGGGCACGGCAAAGCTGGGCAGCACGACCTTCGCCACCTCGTCGAGCACGGCGGGCGGCTCGGGCTGGTCCGGCCGACCCGTGCCGAACCACTCCGCGAAGGCCGCATCGAAGGCGGCCAGGTCGTCATGACGCGAGCACAGCGTGCTTCGCAGAGCGAAGTACGCACCCGACCGGTCGCTGGGGTCGACGGCCACGAGGGCTCGGTGGGCGCCGAGCAGCTCGCCGACGCCCACGCGAGCGCCACCCGCCCGCATGGACGCAGCCAGCAGAGCCAGGCGCCCGGTCACGCGCGCGCCGAGGTCTCTAGACACCGTGGAGGACCCCGGCCTCGCGCACCTGGTCGATGTCCTCGCGCACCTTGAGCGCCACGCCGAGCGTCTCCTCGAGCGACGCGTCCTCGAGCGCAAGCAACGCCTGTGCCCAGGCGATCGTCTCGCCTACGCCGGGCAGCTTGTAGAGCTCTTCGCGGCGCAGGCGCGCGACGGCCGTGCACACACGTTCGGCGATCGCCTCTGGCGTCCCGGGGAGGCGCGCACGTACGATCTCCGCCTCGCGCCCGGGCGACGGATAGTCGATCCAGTGGTAGAGGCAACGGCGCTTGAGCGCGTCGTGGAGCTCACGCGTGCGGTTCGAGGTGATCACCACGAGCGGCCTGCGCTCCGCGGTGAGCGTCCCGAGCTCGGGAATCGAGACCTGGAAGTCGGACAGGAACTCGAGCAGGAAGGCTTCGAACTCGTCGTCGGCCCGGTCGATCTCGTCGATCAGCAGCACGACGGGCTCGCGGGCCAGCAGCGCCTCCAGCAAGGGTCGCCGCAGCAGAAAGCGCTCCGAGTACAGCCCCTCGCCCGCCGCCTCCGCGCGCAGGTGGAGAAGCTGGCGCGGGTAGTCCCAGTCGTAGAGCGCGTGATGCAGGTCGATGCCCTCGTGGCACTGCAGCCGGATCAGGCGCGCATCGCTCGCACCGGCGAGCGCCTTGGCCACCTCGGTCTTGCCGACCCCCGCCTCGCCCTCCAAGAGCAGCGGTTGCTCCAGCGCGGCGGAGAGGAAGACGGAGGTCGAGAGTCCCCGGTCGGCCAGGTAGCGCTCGCCGGCCAGGGCCTCCTGTACCGCCTCGGGACTGTCGAGCCTCACGCCTCCACGGCAGCCGTCAGTGCACGTCTGGTGAGGACCCTCGCCAGGTGGCGCTTGTAATCCGCCGTGGCGTTGAGGTCGGCCGGCGGCTCGGTGCCCTCCGCCGCCTGCTCGGCGGCGGCGGCGATCGCATCCGAGTCGAGTGCTCCCCCGCGCAGCGCCTCCTCCGTCGCGGTGGCGCGCAGCGGCGTCGACCCCATGTGAGTCAGGCCGACGCGCACGTCCTCGCACGAGCCGTCGGGCGCCTTCTTCACGAGTGTGCAGACGCCCACCATCGCCCAATCCTCGGCGCGGCGGTTGAACTTCTCGTAGCCGAAGCCCCAGCCGTCGGAGGCCGGCACCTGCACCTCCGTGATCACCTCATCCGGCGCGAGCGCCGTGGTGAGGTAGTCCTGGAACATCTCGCCGGCAGGGATCGTGCGCTCGCCGTTCGGGCCCTGCGCCCTCACCTCACCCTCGGTGGCGAGCAGCACCCCCGGCAGGTCCGAGGCGGGATCTCCGTGGGCCAGCGACCCGCCGATCGTGCCGCGGTTTCGCACCTGCTGGTCGGCGATCAAGCCGGCCGCCCGCGACAGAACGCCGAGCTCGGGCGTATCGGCGACGGTCGCGTGCGTGGTCATCGGGCCGATGCGAAAGCCGCCGTTGTCCTGGCGCATACCGTGGAGGCCGGGCACGCGCCGCAGGTCGACGAGCAGTGTCGGGGCGGCCAGACGCAGCTTCATCAGCGGCAGCAGCGAATGACCGCCGGCCAGGAGCTTCGCGTCCTCGCCGTTCTCGTGCAGCTCACGTACCACCTCCTCCAGGGACTCGGGTGCGATGTAGTCGAAGCGGGCGGGAATCATGCGCCACCTCCCTCGCTCGGGGCCGCCGGGCCTGAGCCGGCCGCCCCCTGCCCGTGCTCATCGAGGTCCTTGCCCTGCTCCGTACGCGCCGGGCCGTCGCCGTGAATCGCCTGCCACACCCGCATCGGGGTAAGCGGCATGTCGATGTAGTCCACGCCGAGCGGCCGCAGCGCGTCGATGACCGCGTTGACCACCGTCGGCGAGGAGGCGATCGTGCCGGCCTCGCCCACGCCCTTGACGCCGAGCGAGTTGACCGGCGAGGGCGTCTCCTGACGGTCGGTCTCGTAGGAGGGCACGTCCGAGGCGGTCGGCATCGCGTAGTCGACGAAGGTGCCCGTGACGAGCTGTCCCTCGTCGTCGTAGACGACCTGCTCGAACAGCGCCTGCGCGAGCCCGTGGGTGATCCCGCCGTGAACCTGGCCGTCGATCAACATCGGGTTGATCGCCTTGCCGCAATCGTCAACCGCCACGTAACGGACCACGTCGACCTTGCCTGTCTCGGCGTCGACGTCGACGATGCAGGCGTGGGCGCCGAACGGCCAGACGAAGTTCTCCGGGTCGTAGAACGACGTCTCCTCGAGCCCGGGCTCGATGTCCGTCGGGAGCTCCTCGGGCGGGATGTAGGCCGCCCCAGCGATGTCCGCCAGCGTCATCGACTTGTCGGGCGAGCCGCGGACCTGGAACTTGTCCCCGCTCACCTCGATGTCCTCCGGGGCCGCCTCCAGCAGAGCCGCGCAGATGCGCTTGGCCTTGTCCTGCACCTTCAGAGCCGCGCGCGCTACCGCCTCGCCGCCCACCGACAGCGAACGGGACCCGTAGGTGCCCCAGCCCCAGGGCCCGGAGCTGGTGTCGCCGTGAACGACCTCGACCTGGTCGGGCGACGCCCCGATGCGATCTGCGGTGATCTGCGCCAGGCTCGTGTCGAGCCCCTGCCCGTGCGGGGAGGCGCCGCTGAACACGGTCACCGCGCCGGACGGGTGCACGCGCACCACGGCCGACTCGTAGAACGCGGCCTGCAGGCCGAGCGCGGTCGGCCCCACTGCGCGGGACGGGGCGAGCCCGCAGATCTCCACGTACGTCGAGAAGCCGATCCCGCGGTGGATCCCCTTCTCGCGCAGCTCGGCCTGCTCGCGGCGGAACTCGTCGAGGTCCACGTGCCCGAGCAGCTTGTCGAGCGTGCCGTGGTAGTCGCCCGAGTCATAGATGACGCCGAGGGCCACCTCGGCGGGAAAGTCCTCCTTCGGAATGAAGTTCTTGCGCCTCAGCTCGAGCCGGTCCATGTCCAGCTCGACGGCGAGCTGGTCCATCATCACCTCGATGAGGTGCGTGGCCTCCGGACGACCCGCCCCACGCGTCGCGTCGGTGGCGAACTTGTTGGTGAAAACCCCCGTGATGTCGGTCTTCACGTTCGGGATCCGGTAAGGGCCGCTCATCACGAACGCCGTGAAGCAGGGGATGTACGGGGTGAGCAGCTGGAAGTAGGCCCCGCAGTCCTGCAGCACGCGCGTGTGAATGGCCGTGAGCGTGCCGTCCCGCTTGGCGCCCAGCTTCACGTAGTCGATCTGGTCGCGCCCGTGAATGGTCGTCGCCATGTTCTCCGAGCGCGTCTCGGTCCAGCGCACCGGCCGGTTGAGCTTGCGCGCCAACCACATGACCAGCGCCTCTTCGCCGTACACGTTGAGCTTCGTGCCGAAGGCGCCGCCCACGTCGGGCGCGATCACGCGTATGCGGTCCTCGGCGATGCCGAGCATCACGGCAAGCTGAAGGCGAAGGATGTGCGGGATCTGGGTTGCGCTGTAGAGCGTGGCGCGATCGCCGTGCCACTCCGCGATCGCACCCCGCGGCTCGATAGCCGCACCCGCGGTGCGGTGGTTCACGATCCGCTGCTCGAGCACCACGTCGGCCTCCGCGAACCCCTGCTCGACGTCGCCGCCGGCCAGCGTCCACTCGTGCGAGCGGTTGCTGCCGAACTCCTCGTGGACGAGCGGCGCTCCGTCCTCCAGGGCCTTCTCCATGTCCACCACGACCGGCAGCGGGTCGTACTCGACGACCACGTCCTCCGCCGCGTCGACTACCGCGTACTTGTCGGTGCCCACGACCACCGCGACCGCCTGGCCGACGTAGCCGACCTTGCCGCGTGCAAGCGGCCAGTGCTCGGGTGTGTTCACCTCCACGCCGGGCGGCACCCAGGCCATCGGCAGCGGGCCCTCGAGATCGAGATCCTCGCCGGTGAAGACGCCGACGGTGTCCGCGCGCTCGAGCGCCGCCGAGGTGTCGACCGACACGAGGCGCGCGTGGGCCTCCGGCGAGCGCACGACCGCCATGTGCAGCGTCCCGGGGCGGGCGATGTCGTCCACGTAGATGCCGCGTCCGGTTATGAAGCGCGGATCCTCGCGCCGGCGCATCGCCTGGCCGACGTACCCGTTGCCGCTCGTGCGTTCCTCGACCGCGCTCATGCTCCCACTCCCCTCGCAACGTCCTCGGCGGCTTCCGGCCGGGCCGGTTCCGGTGGCGAGGCGTCCCGGCCCTCCGTGGATGCGTGAGCGGCGGCCAAGACCGCCTTCACGATGTTGTGATAGCCGGTACAGCGGCAGAGGTTGCCCTCGATGGCGTGGCGAACCTGCTGCTCATCCGGGTCCGGATTACGCTCGAGCAGGTCGGCCGCCGCCATGATCATGCCCGGCGTGCAGTAGCCGCATTGCAAGCCGTGCTCCTGCCAGAACGCCTCCTGCAGCGGGTGGAGGTCGTCGCCGGTGCCGAGGCCCTCGATCGTGGTCACCTCGGCTCCGTCCACCTGGGCCGCCAGGACCGTGCAGCTCTTGACCGCCTCACCGTTGACGTGGACCGTGCAGGCGCCGCAGTTGCTGGTGTCGCAACCGATGTGCGTGCCGGTCAGGCCGAGCCCGTCGCGCAGCCAGTGCACGAGCAGGGTTCTCGCCTCGACCTCCGCCTCGCGCGGCTCTCCGTTGACACTCGCCGCTACGCGCACGGTCGCTCCCATAGCCCTCTCCCTCCGTTCCGAACTGCCGCTGGAGTGCGGGATGCTATGCCCCCGCGCAAGTAGGGTGGAAGTTCATGCGCTCCAGGACGGGCAGCTTCGACTTCGACGGACACCGGCTGGTCTACGACGAGTACGGCGCCGGCAACCGGCTCGTCGTGCTCATGCCCGGCCTGCTGCTCTCGCGCCTCATGCACCGGCAGCTGGCCGAGGCGCTAGCCGAGCGCGGGCACCACGTCGTTTGCCTCGACGTGCTCGGCCACGGCGAGTCGGACCGCCCGGAGGAGATGTGGAACTACTCCATGACCAACTTCGGAGCGCAGGCGCTCGCTCTGCTCGATCACCTCGGCGCCGAGGCGGCGGTCGTGGGCGGGACCTCGCTGGGCGCCAACGCCTCGCTCGAGGCCGCCGCGGCGGCCCCGGGGCGCGTGAAGGGCCTCCTGCTCGAGATGCCCGTGCTCGACAACGCGCTGCTGGGCTGTGCGCTGGCCTTCACCCCGCTGCTCGTGGGCCTTACCTTCGGCGCCCCCGTAGCGCGAACGATCGCGGCCGGCGCAAGCCGCGTGCCGCGCGGTCTCTCGCGGCTCGCGGACGTGGGGCTGGATTGCCTGAGCCAGGACCCCAAGCCCTCGGCGTCGGTTCTGCAGGGGCTGTTCTTCGGACGTGTGGCTCCCCCGCGCGAGCTGCGGCGCCGCATCGATCAGCCGGCGCTCGTGATCGGTCACGGGCGGGATCCGGTTCACCCGTTCTCGGACTCGGACATGCTGGTGCGCGAGCTCCCGAACGCCCGCCTTCTGGAGGCCTCTTCGATCCTCGAGCTGCATCTGACGCCGGAGCGGCTGACCGAGGAGATCGCCGGCTTCACGCAGGGCTGCTTTCGCCAGAAGCGACCCTCCGGCAGCCGGCGGCGGACGCCCGTGGCAGCCCGCAGAAGCGCCCCCCGTCGTAGCTGAGGACTGCCACTAAGGTTCGCTTCCGATGGCCCACCGGAAGCGAGAGAAGGAGGCGCTCCGCCGACAGCGCGA
>Ga0307319_10000705_pt1 | contig 10150 bp, 5 predicted proteins | sample ER_DNA_368_FD_194491 | JGI IMG/M metagenome (GOLD analysis project Ga0307319, IMG submission 194491) | Bulk soil microbial communities from the East River watershed near Crested Butte, Colorado, United States - ER_DNA_368 | ecosystem: Environmental > Terrestrial > Soil > Floodplain | place: USA...
CGTCGCCTCGCTCTTGACCCTGATGGCCCTGCGGCCGGCCGTGAACGCCTACCTCCTGATCGCGATCACGCCCCTCGTCGCCGGAATCGACCGCGGCACGCTCTTCCCCTTGATGCGACCGAACGAGGCGCTGATGGCGCTCGCCGTCGTCGCCCTCTGCGGACGGGCGGTCCTTCGACTCGACGTCGAGGCCCCGCCGCGGCTTCGCTTCCAGCGCCTGGACGTGGCGATCCTGCTGATGGCGGTCACGAGCTCGTTCGTCCCGCTGGCATGGCTGGCGATCCGGGGGCTGCAGCTCGAGGCCGACGACATCCTCTACTCGGTGATGATCTGGAAGTACTACGTGATCTTCCTCATCTTCCGCAGCGTCGTTCGGTCCGAGTCCCAGGCTCGAATCTGCCTCTGGCTCTCGATGGGGGCCGCCGCCCTGGTCGCGGTGATTGCCGTCGTCCAGTCGCTCCAGCTGTTCGGAGTGAATGCCTTCCTAGAGACGTGGTACGCGCCCTACGGGGACACCTCGCTCGTGACGAACAACCGAGGCGGCTCGACCTTGAGCCTCCCGATCGCCGTCGCCGATCTGATGGCGTTCAACCTCGCGATCGCGATCGGACTGCTGAAGTCGTCGCAACGGCGGTGGGTGCTGATCGGCCTCATCTCCCTGTTTGCGGTCGGCGTCTTCGCTTCGGGTCAGTTCTCGGGCGTGATCGGACTGGTGGTCGCGGTGGGCGCGATCGCCGTCGTGACCGGCCGTGTGCGGTATCTCGCCGTGCTGCCGGTCTCGCTCTCCGTCGCGCTCGTCGCCCTGAAGCCGGTGGTCGACAAGCGGCTCGAAGGCTTTCAATCACCGAGCGGGCTCCCGCTGAGCTGGCAGGGGCGGATCAACAACCTCGAGAACTACTTCATCCCCCAGCTGTTCTCGCACGGACACTGGATTCTCGGCGTGCGGCCGGCCGCGCGCGTGGCCACCTCGAAGATCGCGAGCGGTTTCATCTGGATCGAGAGCGGCTACATGTGGTTGCTGTGGGCTGGCGGCATCCCACTGCTTCTCTCCTTCCTCTACTTCCTGTGGGCAGGCGGTCGAGAGGCTGTGACCGTGCTCCGGGCGCGCAGTGACGCGCTTGCGGCGGCTGCCCTCGCCGTGGTGGTCAGCCTCAGCCTCGTCGGCGTCCTGATGACGATCGACCCGCACCTGACCTACCGCGGCTCTGCGGATCTCATGTTCGCCTTGTTGGGGATCGTCGCCGCAGCGCGGATGATGCCGAGCGGCGAGCCCGGCAAGCGTTGACCGGGTCGCTTCGGGAAGGCATAGCTCAGCGGAGGTCGGGCGGCTCTCCTCGGATCTTCCTGATCATCGAGAACATCTCGATCGGCCGTGACCACCGGGCCCAGAAGCAGATCCAGGCGCTGCTCGGGGCCGGCTATCGGGTCGGCGCGATCTGTCGTAGCGACGAGACCAACGCCCGGTTCCGACCTCCAGGACTCCGGCTGTACGAGTACCCGGCACCGCCCGAGCGAGAGGGTGCGGCGTTCGTCGCCGTCGAGTACCTCTACTCGCTCATCGCCGCCGTCGGCCTCATCATCCGCGCCATGGCCGGCGGTCGGATCCACGCGATCCAGGCCGGACAGCCGCCGGACATCTACTTCCTCCCAGCGCTCATGAGGAAGCTGTTCAGAACGCGGTTCGTCGTCGACCAGCGGGACCTGTCACCGGAGGTCTACGCGGCCCGGTTCGGAAAGCGGAAGGGACCGGTCGTGCGCGTGCTGCGCGCGCTGGAACGCGCATCCTGGCGGACGGCCGACCATGTGCTCACGGTCAACGGCTCGCTCGCCCGCGTCGTCTCGTCTCGTGGAGGGCTACCGCCCGAACGCGTAACCGTGATCGGCAACGGCCCACGGCTCGCGGCGGTCAGCGGCCGGGAGCCGGACGAATCGTTGCGCGAGGGCTTCCCGCACCTCGTCTGCTGGCACGGCGTCATGGGCCCCCAGGATCACGTCGAGCTGGGCCTTCGTGCGATCGGACACTACGTCCACGCATTCGGGCGGCGGGACGCGCTGTTCGTCTTCATCGGCGACGGCGTCGCGGCGCCCGGGCTCCGAGAGCTCGCCGAAGAGCTCGAGCTCGAGGACGTCGTGCGGTTCACCGGGTGGCTCGACGCGGACTCGTGCTTCACGTACCTCGCAACCGCGGATCTCGGTCTCGACACCAATCTCGAGCCCGAGGTGACACCGGTGAAGGGAATGGAGTACATGGGCCACGGTCTGCCGGTCGTCGCGTTCGACGTGCAGGAGACGCGAGTGCTCGCCGACGAGGCTGCCCGGTACGTGCCGCCCGGCGATACGGAGGGAATGGCCCGCGAGATCGCTCAACTCCTCAACTCGCCCGAGGAGCGACGTCGGCTCGGCCGCATCGGCCGCGAACGCATCGAGCAAGAGTTTGCCTGGGACCGCCAGGAAGAGCGCTACCTCGCGGCGTACGACCACATTCTGAGGCGCACCGAAACCTGACTGCTCCGGCGGCGAAAGCTCGTCCTCCGAGTCCTGGCGTATTTTTGAGCTAACGTGCGGCGTCCGGCCTCGCGAGCTCGCTTGAAGTCGCTCTCTGACGATACGCACGAGGAACGCAGCTTCCGCGCCGAAGCCGACGGCGACTCGAATGGACTCCGTGCGCGCCTCGAGCGGTCGAACGCGCGGGCCGACGAGCCTCTGACCCCCGAGCTTGCGCTCGTCGATCCGGAGCTCGCCCGTCGGGCCCGAGAGGAGCTTCCGGAGCCGAAGACCGCGACGGCCCGCCTGCCGACCGCGGCGCTTCGACCGGACGACGGCGGGCCCCCGCCCGCACGGGTCCGACCGGCCGCGCCTCGGCGTCCTCGACGCAAGCGACGGCTGGTGGGCTGGATGCTCGTGGTCACCCTGCTGGGTGCCGCCGCCGGCATCGCGGTCTCGAACACGACGACGCTCCGCCGCTTCGTCTCGGACCATGCACCGGCGAGCATCGGCGCGATCGGGGATCCCACCCCGGCCCCCGAGCCGCCCCCAACTGCGTCGGGCCCGGCGACTCCGAGCGAGCCGCCCGAATCGTCCGGCTCGAGCAATCCTCCGCCGGCGGTTGCTCCGACTACGGGGACCGTCGCGTCTGCAAGCCCAGGATCAGCGCCGACGCCGAAGCCGAAACCACCACGGCGCACCACTCCTGGAGGCCGCACCTTCGCCTGGGTGCCAGTCCCGAGTGCGGCCTCGTACCTCGTCCAGTTCTATCGCGGCCGGAAGGAGATCTTCAGCGCGCAGCCGTCGAAGCCTCGGCTTGCCCTTCCGGGACGCTGGTCCTACAAGGGCAGCGAGTACAGCCTTGCGCCGGGTCGGTACCGCTGGTCTGTTCGTCCGCACTTCCGGGGCAAGAAAGCGCTCGGCGCTCCGATCGTGCGGGCCAAGCTCGTGATCCGAGACAGCTCCTGATTCAGAAAGAGTCCGGCGACCCGAGCACACGACGCCGGTACGCCAGCGAGATGGCGTGGGAGAGGTTCCGCGCGCCGAGTTTCGCCTGGATCGCGCGGCGCTGAGCGATCACCGTGTGCGGCGACTTGGCCAGCTTTGCGGCTGTCTCCTTGGCGGACAGGCCCTCGGCAGCCGCATGCAGAACCTCGAGCTCCGGGCTCGTCAGGGGCTGACCTTCGAGTCGTAACCGGGCGAGCATCATGCCTTCGTGACGAGCTCGAGCTGGAACCGAGCGTCGACGAGGATCTGGGAGACGAGGGTTTGACTGCAGCCGTAGAGATCGGCGATGTCCGTGCCCGAGTGCCCTGCCAGCGAGAGGCCGAGCATCTCGCGGTAACGATCCGGCAGGTCCCGGATCGCCGCCAGCAGCTCGCTGAGCTCTGCGCTGCTTTGCGGCTCCGGCACCGACGGATCGACCGTGACGTCCATCAACGTCGCATCCGGCCGGTGGTGAAAGGGCGCCTCCAGTGACAGCGTGGCGTCCGGCGTCGCCGAGCGCCCGGCGCCCTGGACTCCCAGCCTCGAGAGCTCGTCGATCACTGCTCCCTTGATGCGACTGTAGGCGAAGCTCCCGAACGGCACGCCGCGCTTCGGGTCGTACCGGTCGGCGGCCTCGATCAGCCCGATGGTGCCGGCCGAGATCAGGTCGTCGACCTCGATCGCGGAGGCCGGCGGGCAGAGGCGGCTCGCGACGTAGCGCACCAGTGGGAGATGGCGGAGCACCCACTTATTGCGGTTCTGGCGGTCGGCCCGCCTTGGATGACGGTCGCTTTTTTGGATGACGCTGGGCTCGTCTTCCGGGGTTCGTCAGGTCCGGATTACCAGTCGGGCCGGACGGCGCTTGGCGACCGGCACCTTAACGAGTAGCACCGCGCGCCTCAGGGATTGCGAGTGAAATGACCCGGAATTAGCGCAAATTGGGCAGCTGCAGCGAAATAGCAAGAAGGGGGGATGGAGGAACGGACGCTTCTCCCGATGATGGCAATTGGTCGGAGCCTCTGCGGCTCGAGCATCGGCCGCTAGCCGCCAGCGACAAACGGGGGGAAACGATGCGAAGACCAATCGGCCGCGCAGCGCTCGCCGCAGTTGCCCTGCTCGTTTTCGCCACCCCTCTCGCCGCCGCCGCGGCCGGGGGCGGTCGCAAGGCACCGCCGATGCCGACCGGTCTGAGTGTCGCGGGCACCTCGACGACGAGCGTATCGCTCACCTGGCAGGCACAGACAACGGCCAGGCGGGGGGTGACCACAGCACGGTACGACCTCTACCGCAACGGAGCTTTCGTGGAGTCGACGGCGACGACGAGCTATACGTTCACGGGGCTGAGCTGCGGCACGAGCTACGTCCTCGGCGTCGCCAGCTACAGCACGTCGGGAACTCGCTCGAACATCGGTCAGGTCACGACGAGCACGAGCCCCTGCGCCGCGCCGCCACCACCGCCGCCTCCGCCGCCTCCGCCGCCACCGCCGCCTCCACCTCCCCCTCCTCCACCGCCTCCGCCGCCTCCGCCGCCTCCGCCGCCGCCGCCGCCGCCTCCTCCTCCTCCGCCGCCGCCGGGTGACACCTCGCCGCCGTCGATGCCGACGGCGCTCGCACCGGCGGGCTCGACGGGAACCACGATCACGCTCTCGTGGGCGAGCTCGGTCGACAATGTCGGCGTGACGGGCTACGGCGCCTACCGGAACGGGTCCGCCGTCGGAACGCCGACGCAGACCACATACACCTTCGGCGGCCTCGCCTGCGGCACCAGCTACACGCTCGGGGTCGACGCGGTCGACGCCGCCAAGAATCGCTCTCAGATCGCAACCGTCACCGTGCCGACGAGCGCCTGCCCGGACACGAGCCCTCCGACCGCGCCGCCTCTCCTGAACGCGACCGCCGTCACCGGGGCGACCATCGCGCTGGCCTGGAGCCCGTCGTTCGACAACGTGGGCGTCGCGGGCTACGGCGTCTACCGGGGCGGTACACGCGTCGACACCGCCACCGCCACGAACTATCTGATGGTGGGGCTGACGTGCGGCACTACGTACTCGCTCGCCGTCGACGCCTACGACGCCGCCACCAACCGGTCGCCGCAGTCCACGCTGACGGTCACCACGTCCGCCTGCCCAACCTCGGGCGTCACGCAGTCGATCGTCGAGGGCTCGACGATCGCGGGCTCGGTCCCCTGGACGGCGTCGCCGAGCGGCGCAGCGTCGAAGGCCGATTTCTACGTCGACGGCGCGCTGAAGTGGACCGACACCGCGGCTCCGTTCGTCTTCAAGGGCGACGGCAACGCGCTCGACACGAGCTCGCTCGCGGATGGAACGCATTCCTTCAAGGTCACCGCCGGCTACGGCGACGGCTCGAGCGCTTCCAACACCGTCTCGTCGCGCGTCGCCAACGCCGCGGCGGCGCCGCCGCCGTCAGCGGGCTACTTCAACGGCCAGCCGGCCGGCGCCTGGTCGAGCCTCCCGACCGGCGCAGCCTGTGCGCAGATGGTGCACCGGTCGCCGTGGGAACCGCGGCCCGACAACTACAAGCGCAACCACGTCATGCCCGACCCGGCGGCGGTCCGGGCGTCGTTTGCCGCGCGTCCGCTCGCAGCGGGCGGCGGGAGCTACGACCCGCGATGGGACTCGTGGCTGCTCGCGCGCGTGGACGGGCAGTTCACCGGCACGACGGACGAGATCTTCCAGTGGGCCGCCTGCAAGTGGGGCGTCCCAGACAACGTGATCCGTGCCGTCGCGTACCAGGAATCCACCTGGTACCAGTACCTCGCCTACCCGAATTACCACAACCGTTGCGTCAGTTACTACGGTTGCGGCGACTTCTTCGGGTCAGCGAGCGCGGCTTCGAAGGTCTTCTGTGACGCCGTCGCGCGCTACGGCTACGACTACCAGCAGGACTACGGCTCAGGGCTGTGCCCGCAGACCTTCTCGATCCTGGGGATCAAGTCCTGGCAGGCCCCGAACTGGGGACAGATGCCGGACAACCAGAACGGATCGTTCCCCTTCAACCGCCAGTCGACCGCCTTCGCGGCGGACTACTACGGCGGGCATCTCCGCGGCTGCGTCGAGGGTTGGATCCTCTACCTGAATGCGACCCCCGGCGATCTGTGGGGTTGCGTCGGGAACTGGTTCTCCGGCGACTGGCACGACGCCGCGGCCGAGCAGTACACGGCGGAGGTCCAGGGCCACTTGAACGGCCGGATCTGGCTCCAGCCGGGCTTCAAGAACGACAGGCCCGGCTGTAGTGGGACGTACGGCTGCCCGGGGCCGGACGCGTTGCCTAGCTGACCGTAAGCGTCAGTTAGGGGACGGTCGGGTTCGCGTCGAAGATCCCGATGTCGTCGATCGTCATCGAGCCGTCCCCGGTGTTCATCAGCCCGAAGAGGATGCCGTTGTTGCCGGCCGGGATCGGCGGCGTGATCCAGGACGCCTGCCGCCAGGTCGCACTGGCCGGGAACGACGGGCTCTCCGTCCACCACGGGAACGGGCTCGAGAAGTCGTCCTTGCGGAGGTTGGCCGTGAACCGGACGGGCCCGGTCGACTTGTACCAGGTGGTCAGTCTGTACGTCCGGCCCGGGATCACCGTCGGCGTGCAGTAGCCCATATCGTCGAAGGTCTGCAGCACGTCCGCCCCGTCCCCGTAGCCGGTCGCGTTTACGCGCTCTGCCCACGACCCGGCGTGCGCGTCCGAGGTTCGCGTCCACGTACCGGTATGGCCGCCCCACGAGTTCGGCCGCGTGCAGTCCGGAATCCCGTTGGCGTCGGCGTCGCGCTCCATGTTGCCGAACCTGATGCCGTTCGTCGCGCCCGGCGCCGGCGGAAGCGGCGGCGGCGCGACGGCCGGCTGGACGGTTCCTCCGATCACCTGCTGCACCGTCGCCGTCACCGTGTTCTGAGCGGTACGCGGCGCGAGCCAGTCCAGGAACGCCGACAGCGTTTCCGCGGTCGTCCCGTTCACGCCGCAGTTGGCGCAGATGTCATGGAAGAGGAGCTGCACCCAGCCGCCTCCGTTTTGCTCGGCCGCCGTGATCTTGTCCTGCAGCGTCGTGAGCCCGTCGGGGCCGTAGCCGACGACTTGCGTTGCCCACAGGTCCGCCGGAGGAACCGTCTCGGCGCAACTGGGCGGGCAGAGGCCCTCAAACGAATCGGTCGAACGGCCGGAGTTGTAGCCGCAGTTCCTGATCAGCGTCTTGATCGTCGCGTTGTACTCGCCGAACGGAATCGCGAAGTTCGTCACGGGATATCCGTGCGCAAGGATGTTGTTGCGGTCGTAACAGATCTGGCGCGTCGCTTCCGCCTGGTCGACCTGGAGCAGGAATGAGTGGTACATCGTGTGTCCACCGATCTCGTTCCCGTCTGCGTGGAGCTGAGCGATCTGCTCCCAGGTCAGGTAGTTGGGGTTGTTCGTGATCAGCGGACTGTTCAGGAAGAACGTCGCGTTGATCCCGTGCGAGAGCAGCATCGCCCGAGCCTGCCACTGCCCGCCGTTCCCGTCGTCGAAGCCGATCGACACGATCGTCTTCTGGACGCTGAACGTGTTCGCCGAACTGAGGCCGACGTTGCCGCTCGCGTCCTGCTGCTCCGCCCGGGCCGTATAGGTGCCGGCGGTCAGCGCGGCGGCCGCGGTCGCGGTCACCGAGTAGCTGTTGTCGGCCGCCCGGGTCGCGGTCAACGTCCGCACCGGCGTCCCGCTCGCGCTCGTGCCCGCGTAGACCTTCACCGTCACGCTCGTCGAGTCCCCGACGGCATTGCCGGCTGCGCCGGCGAAGTTCGCCCTGAGCAAGGTCATGCCGTTGCTGAGTGGTCGCGTGAGGGTCACGGTCGGCGCCGTGGTGTCCGAGATCGTGAACGTGTTCGCCGAGCTGAAGCCCGTGTTGCCGCCCGAATCCTGCTGCTCAGCCCGCGCCGTGTACGTCCCGTTCGGAAGCGCTGGGTTGGCGGCGACCGTGTAGCTGTTGTCTAGCGCCCGGTTCACGCTCAGCGTCCGCACCGGTGTCCCGCTCGCGCTCGACCCTGTGTAGACCCTCACCGTCACGGTCGCCAGATCTCCCGTGGCCGAGCCCGCCACGCCGGCGAAGCTGGGCACCGGGGTCGTGAGCGCGGCGCCGTCGGCAGGCTGGGTCAGCGTCACCGCCGGCGGAGTCGTGTCGGGAATCGTGAACGTGTTTGCCGAGCTGAGCCCGGTGTTGCCGGCCGCGTCCTGCTGCTCCGCCCTGGCGGTATAGGTGCCGTAGGCAAGAGCGACGGTCCCAGTCACCGAGTAGCTCGAGTCCGCCTGCCGCGTCGCACCCAGAGTCTGCACCGGCGTGCCGCTCGCACTCACGCCCGTGTACACCTTCACCGTCACGGTCGCCGAGTCTCCCGCGGCGGCGCCGGCCGAACCGGTGTACGTCGGCAGCTGCGTCGAGACCGTCGCGCCGTTCGCCGGCTGGGTCAGCGTCACCGCCGGCGCGATCGCGTCAGGGACCGTGAACGTGTTCGCCGAGCTCAGGCCGGTGTTGCCCATGGCGTCCTGCTGCTCGCTCTGGGCGGTGTAAGTGCCTGCTGAAAGCGGCAGGCTCGCGTTCACCGAGTAGCTCGAATCCGCCTGCCGCGTGGCGCTCAGCGTCTGCACCAGAGTGCCGCCGACGCTCGAGCCCGCGTACACCTTGACCGTGACGGTCGCCGAATCGCCGTCGGCCGCGCCGGCGACGCCGCCGAAGCTCGGTGTCGCAGTCGCCACGCTGGCGCCGTCTGCCGGCTGGGTCAGCGTCACCACCGGCGCCGTCGCGTCCTGGATTATGAACGTGGTCGACGAGCTGAGGCCTGTGTTCCCACCGGCGTCCTGCTGCTCGGCCTGGGCCGTGTAGGTGCCTGCCGCAAGCGCCGGGCTCGCGTTCACGGCATAGCTCGAGTCCGCTTGCCGGGTGGCGTTCAAGTTCTGCACCGGGGAGCCACTCGCGCTCGAGCCCGCATAAACCTTCACCGTCACGCTTGCCGCGTCACCGGCGGCCGCGCCGGCTACGCCGGAGAAGCTCGGCGTCGGCGTCACGAGCGTCGAGCCGTCGACCGGCTGGGTCAGCGTCACCACCGGCGCCGTCGTGTCCGAAATGGTGAACGTGCTCGTCGAGCTGAGCCCCGTGTTGCCGCCCGCGTCCTGCTGCTGCGCCTGCGCCGTATACGTCCCGTTGGCGAGCGGCGCGCTGGCGTTGATCGCGTAGCTCGAGTCGGCCTGCCGAGTCGCGCTCAGCGTCTGCACCGGCGTCCCGCTGGCGCTCGAGCCCGCATAGACCTTGACCGTCACGCTCGCCGCGTCACCGGCGACCGTGCCGGCAACGCCGGCAAAGCTCGGCAGCGCAGTCGAGAGCGTCGACCCGTCTGCCGGATCGGTCAACGTCACCACCGGCGCGATCGTGTCCGCAATGGTGAACGTGCTCGCCGAGCTGAGCCCCGTGTGCCCGGCCACGTCCTGCTGCTCTGCCCGGGCCGTGTATTGACCGGGTGCGAGCGGCGCGCTTGCGCCGACCGCGTAGCTGTTGTTCGCCTGCCGCGTCGCGCTCAGTGTCTGCACCGGAGTGCCTGTCGCGCTGCCGCCGGCGTAGACCTTCACCGTCACCAGGCTCGAGTCACCGGCCGCGCCTCCGGCAGTGCCGGAAAAGCTCGGCCTCTGCGTCAGGAGCGTCGACCCGTTC
>Ga0307319_10000711_pt1 | contig 10099 bp, 12 predicted proteins | sample ER_DNA_368_FD_194491 | JGI IMG/M metagenome (GOLD analysis project Ga0307319, IMG submission 194491) | Bulk soil microbial communities from the East River watershed near Crested Butte, Colorado, United States - ER_DNA_368 | ecosystem: Environmental > Terrestrial > Soil > Floodplain | place...
GTAGTGCTCGCCGCCGTGGTTGATCACCTCGCCCGTCCACAGCTTGCGGATCACCTCGATCGCCTCCTCGAGCATCTCGAGGCGGACGTCGGCCTCCGGCCAGTCGTCGCCCAGTATCTGCTCGTTGAGCGCCTCGCCGCTTCCCACTCCGAACCCGAAGCGCCCGGGCAGCATCGCCGCGCTCGTCGCCGTCGCCTGGGCGAGCACCGCGGGGTGGATGCGCACGGTCGGGCAGGTGACGGCGGTGGTCACGGGCATGCGCGAGGTGACCTCGGAGAGCGCTCCGATCAGCGACCAGACGAAGGGGGACTCGCCCTGCTCGTCGTTCCAGGGGTGGAAGTGGTCGGAGATCCAGAGCCCGTGGAAGCCCGCCTCCTCGGCGGCGCGGGCCTGGGCGAGCAGGTCGGCGGGGCCGAATTCCTCACATGACAGGAAGTAGCCGATCCTCATGGCGTCGCTCGTGCCCGGGGCGCCGCCGCCTCAACCAGGCCGAACTCCTCGGCCAGGAGCTCGTACGAGCGCCGCCGGGCGAGGTGGTCGTGCGTGATCGTCAGAAGGAGTAGCTCATCGGCGCCGTACTCGGCGGCAACCGCCTCGACCCCCGCGCGGACGGTCTGCGGCGAGCCGATCACCGCCCGGCGTCCTCCGGGCGTGCGCTCGCGGGTCTCGAGATAGCGCTTTGCCCGGTCCACGGGCGGCACGGGCACGAGCCGCCCGCGTTTGAGCAGCGACATCATCATCCGGCCCGACGAGGCGAGCTCCTCGGCCTCTTCGTCGGTCTCGGCGCAGACGGCGATCACGCCGACGGTCACCCGGGGTGCGCCCAAACGCTCGGAGTCGACGAAGCGGGCCCGGTAGTCGGCGGCGATCGCCGCGCCGGCCGGGTTGATGAAGTCGGCGAACGAATACGGCAGGCCCAGCTCGGCCGCCCAGATCGCGCTCTGCGGCGAGGAGCCGAGCAGCCACGGCTCGGGGCGCTCGGGCAGGCCGGGCAGCGTCCGCGGGTGGCGCGCGAAGGGATGGTCGGCCGGGAGGCGGCCCTCGAGCAAGGCGAGGAGTTCGACGAGTTGCTCGATGAAGTCGTCGGGAGCGGCCTGGCGGCGGTCCCGCTGAAGCGCGAACATCGTGAGCGGGTCGGTCCCCGGCGCCCGCCCCAGGCCGAGGTCGATCCGCTCAGGATGCAGCCCGGCGAGCGAACTGAACGTCTCGGCCACCTTGAGCGGGCTGTAGTGCGGCAGCATCACCCCGCCGCTTCCCACCCTCAGGCGCTGCGTTCGCGCCGCGACCGCTTCGATCAAGATCTCCGGCGCCGCACAGGCCAGCGCCGGCGTCGCGTGGTGCTCGGCCACCCAGTAGCGCCGGTAGCCGAGCTCATCGGCCAGCTCGGCCAGGTCGAGGGTGTTGTGGAGCGCGCTCGCCGCGGTGGCGCCTTCGGAGATCGGCGACTGGTCGAGAACGCTCAGTGCCAGATCGGCCATGGTCAGCGAGACTAGAGCGGTCTGCTGCCAAACTCGCCGGGTGCGCCCCAGCGACCCGCCCGATTCCGACGCGCCGCGCCTCGCCCGCTCGGTCGCGGCCTGTCTGGCCACGATCCTGGAGCTCCCCGTGGAGGATGTGCCCTGCCCCGCCGACGACCCGCCCTGGCCGGCCTGGCGCAATTGGCTCGCAACGCGTGGGCTGGGGCTCGTGCCGATCTCCGATCCGGCGCACTTCAACTGGCCCGGGCCGTGGCTCGCCGTGCTGCGCGACGACAACGCCGCCGTCGCCTTCGGCGCTCCGCCCGGCCTCGTCTGGGCGCCCCTGCTGGATGACGAGAGCTTCGAGAGCGTCTCCGCCGGCTACGTCGTCGCGCCCGCCGATCCCGCCCTCTGGGCCCCCACCGAGGCGGACGGCTCGCAAAGCACCGAGGGCCTGGTGGAGGCGATCGCCGTCGCCCGCGCCGCCGAGGCGCCGATGACTCTGGTCGACGAGGCCCTCGCCCGCGCGGGCCGGGGCTTGGAGGGCGACCGCTACTTCGACGGCGCCGGCACCTTCTCCAACCCCGCCTCGAGCGGACACGACCTGACGCTGATTGAGGCCGAACAGCTGGAGGCGATCATGCTTCGGTCCGGCCACACGCCGGACGCCATGGACGCGCGGCGCAACCTCGTCACGCGCGGGATCGATCTCAACGCGCTCGTCGGGCGTCACTTCACGGTGGGCGAGGTCGAGTGCGTGGGGCGGCGGCTGTGCGAGCCGTGCGCCCACCTCGAGCGCCTAACCGAGGTCGGGCTGCTGCGGGCGCTGGTCCACCGCGGCGGCCTGCGCGCCGACGTCCTGAGCGACGGGCGGATCGCCGTGGGGGACCGCATCGAAGCGGCCGACCGCTGAGCGCCGTGGCCACACGCGACGACATTCGCAACGTGGCGATCATCGCTCACGTCGATCACGGCAAGACGACGCTGGTCGACGCCATGCTGCGCCAGTCGGGCGTGTTCGCGGCCCACGAGGTGCTGACCGACCGCGTCATGGACTCGATGGACCAGGAGCGCGAGCGCGGCATCACGATCCTGGCCAAGAACGCCGCGGTCCGCTTCGGCGAGGTCAAGCTCAACCTCGTCGACACCCCGGGCCACGCCGATTTCGGCGGCGAGGTAGAGCGCGGGCTGACGATGGTCGACGGCGTGATGCTGCTGGTGGACGCCTCCGAAGGCCCGCTGCCGCAGACGCGCTTCGTCCTGCGCAAGGCGCTCGAGGCGAAGCTGCCCGTCGTGCTGTGCGTGAACAAGGTCGACCGCCCCGACGCGCGCATCGGAGAGGTGGTGAACGAGGTCTACGAGCTCTTCCTCGACCTCGATGCCGACGAGGAGCAGATCGAGTTCCCGATCGTCTACACGAACGCCAAGGCGGGCTGGGCCAACCGCGACGAGGGCGTCGAGGGCGCCGACCTGCGGCCGTTGCTCGACCTGCTGGTGGATCGCATCCCGGCCCCGAACTACGAGCAGGGCCATCCGCTGCAGGCGCGTGTGACCAATCTCGACGCCGACCCCTACGTCGGCCGGCTCGCGCTCTGCCGCGTGCACCAGGGGACGATCCGCAAGGGCCAGGACGTCGCCTGGTGTCGCCGCGAGGGCGCGATCGAGCGAGTGCGGGTGGCCGAGCTGTACGTGACCGAGGGTCTCGAGCGCCTGCCGTCCGAGGCGGCCGGGCCCGGCGAGATCATCGCGCTGGCGGGCATTCCCGACATCACGATCGGGGAGACGATCGCCGACCTCGACGATCCGCGGCCGCTGCCGGCGATCGCCGTCGAGGAGCCCGCGCTCGGCATGACCGTCGGCGTGAACAGCTCCCCGCTCGCCGGCCGTTCGGGATCGCGGCTGACCGCGCGCATGATCAAGGACCGCCTCGATCAGGAGCTGGTCGGCAACGTGGCGATCCGAGTGCTGCCCACCGAGCGCACCGACACCTGGGAGGTGCAGGGCCGCGGCGAGCTGCAGCTTGCCGTCCTGGTGGAGACGATGCGCCGGGAGGGCTTCGAGCTGACCGTCGGCAAGCCCCAGGTGGTCACGCGCGAGGCCGACGGAGAGCTGCAGGAGCCGATCGAGCGCCTCGCCATCGACATCCCCGAGGACTTTCTCGGCGTGGTCACCCAGATGCTGGCGCTGCGCAAGGGGCGACTCGAGGACATGGTCAACCACGGCACCGGATGGGTACGTCTCGACTTCCTCGTGCCCGCCCGCGGGCTGATCGGCTTTCGCACCGAGTTCATGACCGAGACGCGCGGCTCGGGCATCCTGCACTCGGTCTTCGAGCGCTACGAGCCCTGGCAGGGAGAGATCCGCACCCGGCCGACCGGCTCTCTGGTGGCCGACCGCCGTGGGCCCACCGCCACCTTCGCCCTGCTCAAGCTCCAGGAGCGGGGCCAGCTCTTCGTGGGCCCGGGTGAAGAGGTCTACGAGGGAATGGTGGTGGGCGAGAACGCCCGCGCCGCCGACCTCGACGTGAACGCCGTGCGCGAGAAGAAGCTGACCAACATGCGCGCCGCCGGCTCCGATGAGACCGTCAGGCTCGTGCCCGCGCACCGCCTCTCGCTCGACCAGGCACTCGAGTTCATCCGCGAGGATGAGGGCGTGGAGGTCACGCCCGACGCCGTCCGCCTACGCAAGCTCGAGCTCGATCCGGTCGAACGCCAGAAGCAGGCGCGGGCGCGCAAGCGCGTGGAGGCTTAGGCGAGGGCGGCGCTCAGGGCACCCAGCGGTCGCCGGCCGGGGTGACTGTCAGCTCATGGGTGTAGGCGCGCTGCTGCTGGTCGGCCAGAAAGCTCACCGCCTCGGCGATCAGCCGTTGGTCGGCCAGCGCGTTGCGTGGCTGGTCGCGGGTGAAGCTCTCGGTCTTGGGTGACTCGATCGTGGCGTCCACGATGAGCAGGGCCACGTGGATCCCCTCCTCGCGCACCTCCTGGGCCGCGGCATGGACCATCGCGCGGTTGGCCTGCGCTCCCGCCGACCACAGCCCACGGCCGGGCATGGCGCGGCGGGCCGAGCCGCCCGTGACCTGGACGAGCGTCCCCCCGCCTGACTCGCGAAGGGCCCGCACCCCGCTCGAGAGAAAAACGAAGCCCTGCTCGGCGACGGCGGCGCTCCAGCCGCGAAAGGCGTCGACGTCCGCGTCAGCGATCGGACCGCCCCCGAAGGGGCCGCCGGTGGGCCGGGCGGCGCTGACCGCATTTACGATCAAGCTCGGCGGCCCCAGCTCGGCGCGGACCTGCGCCAGCGCGGAGTCGAGCGACGACGGCTCGCTCGCGTCGGCCGCGATCCCGAGGGCCCCGCGTTTGCCGACCGCCCCGGCTGTCTCCTCGCTGCGCGCGACGGCGGCCCCGCGCCACCCTTGCGAGACGAGGTGATCGAGGATCGCCCCGCCGAGGTTGCGGGCTCCAAGCACCACAGCGACGCGTTCGCCGTTCATGGATCGAGATTGGCAGATGGGATCATCGAGTGACATGCCTCTCGACCACGTCGCCCTGACCGTCCGCGATCGTGAGCGCTCGGCGGCCTTCTACGCCGAGCACTTCGGCCTCACCGAGCGCCTTCACGCCGACGACTGCTACCGCGTCGAGCTCTACGCGTTCTGAGTCTGAGAGCATCGGACCATGGCGCTCGAGATGCGCAGCTCCTGTGAGCGCTGCGGCGCCGCCCTCGCCCCCGAGGGCGAGGCGACGATCTGCTCGTTCGAATGCACGTTTTGCCCCGACTGCGCCCACGCGATGGATCACGTCTGCCCCAACTGCGGCGACGAGCTCGTGCCCAGGCCGCGCCGATCGGGCTAGAGCAGCAGCACCACGGCCAGGATGATCAGGGCGATCCCCACGCCCGCGGCCGTGATGGACAGCGGCGCGCGGTTATCGCGCCAGAAGCCGGGGTTCGCGCGATCGGCCGAATAACGGCCTTCGGGAGGCTCGCCCGTCCAGTCGTCGTCGTCCCAGGCGCCCATCGAGGTTTGCCATACCCGGTCCTCCGGAATGGCACGCAAAAGAGCAAACGAAAAGGGGCAGGGAAGACATGGCCGATCAATCAGTCCGCGACGCGAAGCTGGTGCAGTACCTCAACGAGGCCTACGGTAAGGAGAAGGAGCTGGAAACGGCCCTCCAGGCGCACATAAGCATGACCACGCGCCCGCCGTACAAGAAGCGCCTCCAGCAGCACCTCAGGGAGACGAAGGGCCACGCCCGCTCGGTGAAGCAGCGCGTGAAGCAGCTCGGTGGCAAGGCCGACGCCACCGCGGCGCCTGGTCCCGTCGGCGACGTCGCCTCGGCGGCCACCACTGTGGCCTCCAAGGCGGTCTCCGCCGCAAAGGGCCCGCTGCACGCGATTCGCGGCACCGGCGAGCAGGAGAAGATGCTGAAGAACGCCAAGACCGAGTACTTCAACGAGCACGAGGAGATCGCCACCTACAGCGCGATCGAGACGCTCGCCGAGTCGGTCGGCGACAAGGAGACCGCGAAGCTGGCGCGCGAGATCCGGCGCGACGAGGAGCGGATGGCCAAGTTCCTGCAGGGTCAGATCACCGTGCTGACCAAGGGCGTGGCGCGCGAGGAGATCCCGGCCGCGGAGCGGCGAAACGGCGCTTCGAGCCGCAAGCGCAGGAGCTCGGCGGCTCGCTCCGCCAGGTCGTAGCGGCGCCACGAGGCCGGCTCCGCCCGGGACGGGCGTCGAGGATAGGGTTGGGGCGTGGCCGAGCACCCCGAAACGGGCCGCGACGAGACCGACAGCGAGCGGATCGACCGCAACCTGCAGGAGATGATCGGTGAGTTGCGCGTTGCGCTCCCCGGCGTCCAGGTCCTGTTCGCCTTCCTACTGGTGGTGCCGTTCAACCAGGGCTTCCCCAAGGTCACGAGCTTTCAACAGACCCTCTACTTCGTCACGCTGCTGTTCACGGCGGCCGCGACGATCTGCCTGATCGCGCCCTCGGCCCATCACCGGATCGAGTTTCGCCAGCAGGACAAGGAGCACATCGTCCGAACCGGCAACCGGATCATCATCCTCGGTCTGGCGCTGCTGGCGGTGGCGATGACCGGCGCGGTCGTGTTCGTGACCGACGTCCTCTACCAGGCGACCACGGTCTACGTGGTCGGCATCGCTGCCGCTACCGCGTTCGTCGTCCTCTGGTTTCTCATCCCGCTCCGCCGCCTTGCCGCCGGTCACGGAGGGAGCGGGCGAGCCGGATCGCCCGCTCGCGGCTGAAGGCGCCCTCGAGTCGCACCAGCAGCTCGCCGCGCTCCACGAGAAGCACGTTCTGAGCCAGGCGCAGCTCGCTCTCCAACACGCGGCCGTCGAGGGCCCGGTAGAAGAAGAAGTGCGGCGCGCCCTCGACCCACACCGCCCGTCCACCGTCCACCGTCAGTGACTGCGCCACGGTGGCGGGACCCACGATCTTGCCGACGTAGTCCGGATGGAGATCGCCGCGGAACTCGCTGACGAGCAGTCCCAGCCGCGTGCTGCGAGCGCGCGACAGGCCCGGTCGCGGCCGGTAGGCCAGCGAGAGCTCCCCGCCGGGCACGCGGCCGCGGATGTAGACGCCGTCAGGGTCTCCCAGCCCGGAGGGGACGAGCGGCTCGAAGGCGAGGCGCTCGCGGGCGCCCGGGAGGGTGGTGCGCCGGCCGAGCTCGAGCGGGCGCTCGGGCGGCGGGCTGGGCAGCGTCGCCACCCGCTCGACCGTCGCGCCCTGGAGGCCGAGCCACTCGAGCACTGCGTCGCGCACCGCGGGGATCGCCGCGGCGGCCGCCGCGGCGATGACGACCGTGAGCACCAGAGCGAGGGCCAGCGATCGGCGCAGCCCCCCGAGGAGAGGCCTCCGCACCGGCTGCGGCGGTGGCCCGGCCAGGCGCGCGCGCACGCCCGGAGCGAGCTCCGGCGTGTCGGGCCAGTCGAGCTCGCCGCCGAGCTGGTAGAGCATCCGCTCGAGCTCAGCCATCTTCGTCCTCCATCCGCTCGCGCAGGCGCGCGAGCGCGCGGGAGAGCCGCGACTTGACGGTGCCCCGTGCGCAGCCGAGCGCGGCCGCCGTCTCGCGCTCGGACAGGTCGAGGAAGTAGCGGCAGGCGATCGCCTGGCGGTCGGCCTCCGGCAGCTCGGCGATCGCCGCCAGCAGCTCCTGGCGCTGCTCGGAGCCGAGGAGCGCCGCCTCGGGCGACGGGACCGCGCCACCCAGACGGCGCTCCTCGGCCACGCGCAGCACCAGACGCTCACGCCGCCCGGCCGACTTGACTCGGTTGCGCGCCTCGTTGGCCACGATCGTCAACAGCCAGGGACGCAGCGGCGCCCCCTCGCGAAAGCGCCCGAGCGCCGCGTGGGCCTTCACGAACGCGTCCTGCGCGGCCTCCTCCGCATCGGCGGCAGAGCCGGTGATCACCCAGGCCGTCCTGAACGCGATGCTCCCATGCAGCCGCACGATCTCCTCATAAGCGTCGAGATCGCCCCGCCTGGCCCGCGCGACGAGCTCGCCCTCGTTGGGTGGCCGGTCCTCCACCGTGGCGTACTACAACTCGGCCGGAGGATCGGTTCCTGACGGGAGTCGCCCGAGGGCCGCTTTCGGCACGGGGCGATCCGGCCAGGTGCCACCGCGACGCGCGACCCGCCAAACGCGGGGGCGATTCCGGAGGCTTGTCGACTTTCTCACCGTGTGGGTGAACTAATCGACAAGCTTCCCCTCGATCGGCGGTCTCTGGACGACGAGGTCATGGCTGTCTGCGAGGCGTGGCAGGGGCGGTTCGTAAATCTCGTGCCGAGACGCGCCGGAGATTACGCATCGCGTTCGACCCGCTCCGCAAGGCGCGCGACCTCCAACCGCAGGTCCGCCTCCAAGCGCTTGATGCGTTGCGCCTGACGCTCCAGCACCTCCTTTACGACCGGCGGCATCCGCTGTCCCTCGGCCAAGGCGGTGCGCAGCTCGTCGAGCTCCCGCCTGGCATCGCGGATGGCCTGCGCGAGGTCTCGGTCCAGAGCGCGTTCCATGGATGTGTAGGGACGAATCAGGCGCAGAACCAGGCGGCGGGCCAGTTCGCCCGGGCGCCCGAATCGGCTCGCGTGCCGCGGTGCCACCTCCCGCTCGAGCTCGGCCTCGGCGCGCGCCAGCGCGGTCCCCTTCGCGGGATCGACCGTGGCACGCTGCTGCGAGGGGGAGGCCGCGCCCCCGGGACGCGCCCGCACCGGTCGGGGGGCCGGCCGGTCCCCGGAGGTCCGCTCGAGTACCACGATGTCCTGATAGTCGAGTCCCGCGCGAGGCAGATAGGCACGGATGCTGAACGTCCTCCCCCAGTGCTCGTGCACGTACCAGGGCGCGTGGAAGGTCGTGTGGTAGAAGCTCGGAAAGGCACTGCCGACGAACGCATCGTCCTCGATGAAGAGGATCCCGTCCCGCTCGAGGCGCTCGCGCCAGCCTGCGGCATCGGCGCCGCTCGAGGCCTCGACGTCATCGAACGCGTGCTCCCCATGAACCGTCAGCACCACCGTGCCCCCCGGCTTGGTGATGCGCCGCAGCTCCGCCAGCCACATGTCCTGATGGCGCTCGTCGAGGTGGGTGAAGACGCTGTGATTGAAGACGAGGTCGAAGGAGGCGTCCGCATAGCCCATCGGCGGCTCGTGGGGGTTGACGCCGAACTCCGCGAAGGGCAGCTCGCGTGCACACCAGGCGATCGCAGCCCCGTCGATGTCCGTCCCGTGCAGGGCGCAGTGCTTCGCGAGCGGCTCGAGCCAGGCGATGATTCGACCGCACCCGCACCCGAACTCGAGAACGCTCGGATAGGACTCCAGCGTCCGGCCCACGGCGCCCAGCGCCCGCTCGATGTCGGCCACGGACTGGCGGCCGGTGCGGCGGAACCCCTCCCGGATCTCCTCCGCGTTGGTCTCGGTCACGCCCGCTGTTACGCGGTCTATCAACTCGTCGGGCGGCAGCGGCGGATCCATGCTCAGGCGTGCGCGACCCAATTCACCCGCTCGGAGGAGAAGTACGCGCGGCGAAACTCGGCTAGCGAATAAGGGCCGTCGCCGTCGAGGTCGAAGACGCGCAGTCCCGCATCGTCGACAAGTAGGCCGTACACGTCGTCGGGCTCGGTGCCGTATGCGTTTGCGGCCCCATAGCCGTGCTCGAAGATCACCGTTGGGCGGTGCTCTCGAAGCGTGCGCAGGGCTCCACGAAGCACCCCTTCCTCGCCGCCCTCGACATCGATCTTCACCAGCGCGGGGACGAAGTCGGCGGGTAGCGCGTCGTCGAGCGCCTCGACGCGAACGGCGATCTCCTCGACATCCGGCTCGACGTTGCCCGGCAGCGGCCGGAACACCAGTCCGCTCCAGGCCTCCGCTGCCCGCACGCGAGCGAAGGACTCCTCTCCCTCGTGATCCGAGACGGCGGCGCAGCGGACATCGACGTCCGGGAACGTCGTGCGCAGGTATTCCGCGAGATGGGGCAGCGGCTCGTAGGCGATGTGCCGCCCGCGCGGTGCGACTCGCACCATCTCCGTGAGAACGCTGCCTCCGTGGGCTCCCACGTCGATGCAACAGGACCCAGGCGCGAGGCTCCAGGCGATCACCCTGCGGATCAGCTCGGAGTCGCGGCGGTCGATTTCCG
>Ga0307319_10000712_pt1 | contig 10095 bp, 7 predicted proteins | sample ER_DNA_368_FD_194491 | JGI IMG/M metagenome (GOLD analysis project Ga0307319, IMG submission 194491) | Bulk soil microbial communities from the East River watershed near Crested Butte, Colorado, United States - ER_DNA_368 | ecosystem: Environmental > Terrestrial > Soil > Floodplain | place: USA...
GCAATGCGGTTCCAGTCGTAGAGGCGCCGGGCCCGCTGCACTCCCGCGCGTCCGTATTCCGCCCCTCTGTCCGGCTCCTCCAGCAGCTCACCGAGCACGCCGGCGAGGCGCTCGGGGTCGCGAGGAGGCACGTGCACGCCCGTCACGCCGTCCACCACGCTGTCGATCATCCCGCCAACCGCCGAGGCGACGATCGGCACGCCGCAGGCCATCGCCTCGAGCGGCACCATCCCGAAAGGCTCGTACCACGGCACCGACACGACCGCGTCGGCGGAGCGGATCAGCCGCGGTACCTCCTCGCGGTCGAGCCGGCCGAGCAGGACCACGCGGTCGGCGACGTCGGTCGCCTCGGCCAGTCGCGCCAGCCGGCGGGCTTCCGGGTCCTCCCACAGCTGATCGCGGTCCGGTCCGCCGGCCACCACGAGCTCGGCGTCCGGCACGCCGGCCAACGACGAGATGGCGTTGCCGATGCCCTTTCGCTCCACCAGGCGCCCCACACAAACGAACCGGCGCCGCCCGCTGCAGGGTGAAGCCGGGCCCTCGGCGCTGAACAGCTCCAGGTCCACACCGCAGGGAATCACCGTTACGTGGCCGTTGGGCGCGCCGATCCGGATCAGCTCGAAAACCTCGTCCGTGCAGGTGGCGACGATCTGATCGACCCGCCGCACGATCTCCGCTTCGATCTGAATCCGTTGGGCGGGGCTCGTGTCGCGCCGGCCCTGGTAGCGGCGCTTGACCACGCCGAGCGCGTGGAAGGTGTGGGCGACGGGAATGCCGAGCGCGCTTGCAGCCCGCAGCGCGGCCCAGCCCGACATCCAGAAGTGGGAATGGACGACGTCGGGGCGCTCGCGGCGCCACTCCTGCTCCAGGCGCTCGGCGAAGGTGGACATGTAGGGCAGCAGCTCATCCTTGGGTAGGAGGGCGGCCGGCCCCGCGTCGATGTGGTGGACCTCTACGCCGCTACCCATCGCCACGCGCTCCGGCAGGTAGGGGCTGTCGCGACGGGTGTGCACGACCACCTCGGCCCCTCGCCTGCCCATCGCCGTGGACAGCGCCGCCACGTGGACGTTCTGCCCGCCGGCGTCGACTCCGCCCAGGGCGGCAAGCGGGCTTGCGTGCTCGGAGACCATCGCGATCTTCACGACGCGACCTCCTCGAGCAGGTCGTCCCAGTCGGCCAGGAAGCGCTCGAGCCCGTAGCGGTCGAGGGCCGCAGCACGGGCCGCGACGCCGCGCTCGCGCGCGAGGCCGGGATCGGCTACCAGGCGCCGCACCTCCTCGGCGAGCAGGCGGACGTCGGTGGAGACGGTGCCCGCGGCGGGAGGCACCGCCTCGGGCGCCTCGGTCGTCGCGAGGACCACGACCGGCATCCCCATGTGCATCGCCTCGATCAGCGAGAGGCCGAGCGAAGTCCAGCGAATCGGGTGCAGGTAGACCCGCCGGCGGGCCATCTCGTCGTGCAGAAGATGCTGGGGCGGGTTCTCCATGCCGCCGAGCGCCCCCGCGTCCATGCCGAAGAGGTCGATCGGAACCACGCCGTTGAGTCGAGGAAGCAGGTCGGTGCCGGTCACCCGGCCGCGGCGGCGGGCCTCGTTGATCACCACCACGGCTCGGGGCAGCTCGCCGGTGTAGCGGTATCCGGGGTCGACGATGCCATGCTCGATCACGCGGCTGGGCGTGGAACCGCCGTCCCAGAAGAGATCGTTGAAGTGGGTGACGTGGACGATGGTCAGGTCCGGTCGGTCGGCGGCGGGATGGCGCATCTCGGCGATCCGGCCCTGCGGCGCGTTGTGCTCGACGTACACCGCGGGCAGATCGCGCCCGGGGCGCCGGCCCCCGAGCCAGGACTCGGCGAGTCGCTCGAGCTCGTGGGGGCGCTGCAGCAGGACGACGTCGACGTCGAGGTCGGGTCCCCCTTCGGCCGTCACCTCACGAGCGGCCGGGGGCCAATCCCAGGTCTGCGCGCGACCGCGTCCGTCGGGCCCTCGGTCGGGGACGACCGGCAGCAGGTACTCGTGGTCACCCTGGACGAGCGCGGTGGTCCACGATCCGTGCACGTGCCAGAGCAGCACCCTCACGCGCCACCCCCCGGGCCCAGGATCGTCTCGACGGCCTCGCGGAGGCTGTCGGCGACCACGGGGGCGGCCGCCACCTCCTCGCGTCGGGTGGCCTTCGTTGGGACCAGCACGCCGCGCGCGCCGGCGGCCCGGGCCGCCTCGATGTCCGCCCCGATGTCCCCGATCACCACGCAGCTCTCGGGGGATACGCCGAGCCGCTCCGCGGCGGCGAGCACGAGACCGGGCAGCGGCTTGCGGCACCGGCAGCCGTCGCCGGGGGCGTGAGGGCACACGAGCCAGGGGCCGAGCGGCCCGAGCAGCTCCTCGACGCGGCTGTTCACCGCCGCCACGTCGCGCTCGCCGATCAACCCGCGACCCACCCCGCTCTGGTTGGAGATGACCGCCAGCTGTACCCCCGCCGCCCGCAGGCCGTCGACGGCCTCGACGGCCCCGGGAAGCGGCTCGACGCGGCTGGGGTCGCCGTTGTAGGGCACGTCGTGGATGAGCGTCCCGTCGCGGTCGAGCAGAACGGCCTCCGGCAAGGGTCGTTTGGAGGGCGGGTGGCGCAGCAGCCGGCGACGGTCCATCTGCCCGCGGATCCAGTGGGCGCTCGCCGCAGGCGGGATCAGCGCCGAGGTCATGAGCATCGTCGTGACCTCCGACGGGGTGCGCGGACCGGGCGCGATTCGATTCCACGCGAGCTCCCCCGTGCCGGCGAGCCAGGCGCCCAGCAGAGCCGCTGAGGGCTTGCTGGGACCGCGGGTGGCCAGCACCGCGGCGCCGGCGGCGCCCGCGACCGTCGTAGCCAGGTGGCGGCGCAACCGCCCGCGTGGGGCGTCGGCTCGCGCGCGCCACCCCGGCCCGTGGAGGGCGCGCATCAGCACGTCGTCGGCATTGCCGGCCTGCAGCGCCACGCTGACCAGCCGCGGGGCGGGGCGGACCGGATGCACGGTGATGCGCTTGCCCTCGGCGATCTCCCAGCCCGCGTCGAGCGCGCGCAGGGCCAGATCGGCGTCCTCGCGATAGGCGCGCGGGAAGCGCTCGTCGAAACCGCCGAGCGCGGACAGGACATCGCGGCGGTAGGCCATGTCGGCGGTCGCCCAGCGCGCACGCTCGAGGCCGGCGGTGTTGCGCTCCCAGTCGGTCGGCTTGCGCTCGGCCGGCAGCGGGACGCGGATGCGGCCCTGCGACCCCGCCGCGCGATCGGCCAGGGCGTCGATGTCGCGGGCGAGGGCCTGCCTCCAACCGGGCTCGGGCAGGACGTCGTCGTCGAGAAAGGCGACCCAGCGGCTGCGAGAGCGCCGCCAGCCGGTGTTGCGGGCGGCGGCGGGCCCCCGGCCCTCCCCGGCGTGGACCTCGATCAGCTCGCGCAGCGACTCGGGCGGGTCGCCGAGCGCGAGCGGGCCGGCGGGAGCGGGGCGGTCGTCCACCACCACTATGCGTCCCGGCAGCGGCCCGTCACCGCCGCCCAGCGCGACCAGCAGCGCCGCGAGAGTCTCACGGCCGCCGGTGGGGACGACCACGTCGTAGCTCACCGCGCCAGGACCTCGGGCTCGGATGCTGCTCCGGTGGCGGCGGGCGAGCCCGTGCGGCGCACGATGAACGGGCCCATGACGAGCGCGTCGATGGGCGCCGCGCCAAAGCACTCGAGCGCGTCGCGCGGGTCGTCGACCATAGGCCGCCCGGCGGTGTTCAGGCTCGTGTTGACCACGACGGGCACGCCGGTGCGGCGCTCGAAGGCGCGCAGCATGCGGGCCAGGGCCGGCTCGCGAGCGGCGTCGACGGTCTGTATGCGGGCGGTGCCGTCCACGTGCACCACCGCGGGGATGCGCTCGAGCCACTCGGAGGCGACGTCGTGCGTGAACAGCATGTAGGGACTCGGGATCGGCCCGCCGGAGAAGATATCCACAGCCCTCTCCTGAAGGACCATCGGCGCGACCGGCCTGAACTGCTCGCGGCCCTTGACGTCGTTGAGTCGCTCCAGGTTCGCGGGGTCGCGCGGGTCGGCCAGCAGGCTGCGGTGCCCGAGCGCGCGCGGGCCGAACTCGGAGCGGCCCTCGAACCACGCGACCACGCCATTTTGCGCCAGCACGGCGGCCGCCTCCTCGGCGACGTCGTCGGGGCGCTCATGGGACACCGCGGCGCCCGCCAGCCAAGCCTCCAGGGCGTCCCCGTCCCACGCTCGCCCGAGCGCGGCCGTGGGCATCGGCTCCACGCGGTCGCCGAGCTCGTGCGCCACGTACTGGGCCGCGCCCAAGGCGGTGCCCGCGTCGCCGGCCGCCGGCTGTACCCAGACGTCGTCGAAGGGCCCTTCTCGCCAAAGGCGCGAATTGCAGACACAGTTGAGCGCCACGCCGCCGGCCAGCGCGAGCCGCCGTTCGCCGGTTCGCTCGTGCACCCACCGGGCGAGGTCGAGCACGACCTCCTCGAGGCGCCGCTGGACGCTCGCGGCGAGATCGGCGTGCTCGGCGCTCCATTCGCCGCCCTCGCGGACCGCCGGCGCGAAGCGCGTCCAGTCGAGCCTCTCTGCCCGAAAGCCCCCGTCTTCGGTCGCGTGGAGCGCCTCGCGCAGCTCGCCCAGCCAGCGAGGCCGGCCATAGGAGGCGAGCGCCATCACCTTGTACTCGTCGGACGCTCGACGAAAGCCGAGGTGCGCGGTGAGCTCCTCGTACACGAGGCCGAGCGAGTGGGGGAGGCGCTGCTCGGCGAGCACCTCGAGACCGTCCGGACCGGCGCGGCCGGCCAGCTGGGACGTCCGCTCGCCGCGTCCGTCGAGCGTGAGAACCGCGCAGGAGTCGTAGGGCGAAGACACGTAGGCCGACGCGGCGTGAGCCACGTGGTGAGGCAGGTAGCGCACGGTCGCGGGGTCGAGGCCGGGCAGCGCGGTCTTCAGGAACAGCGGCGCGCGCTGCACGTAGAGGGTCCTCAGCCCCTCCCAGTTCGCGGCAACCACGTCCCCGTTCGGCGCCGCGGCCAAGCTGGGGTCGTAGGCGTAGACAACGGCGTCGAGGTCGCCGGCCGATACACCGCCGTACTCGAGACACCAGGCCGCCGCCTGCTCGGGCAACTCCCAGGCCGAGAACGGCACGGGAAGCTTGCCGTGCTTGCGGCGGCTGAAACGCTCCTCCTCGGCCGCGGCGACGATCTTTCCCGCGCAGACGAGCGCCGCGGACGGGTCGTGAAACGCCGCGTTGACTCCGAGCACGCGATGGGGCAAGGCTGTGACCTCCGGTGACGTCCTGTCTGCTGGAGGTCCGGCCCCGGGGCGTGAATCCGGGCGCGTCCTCCACACGAGCCGCTACCCGTGAAGCGCTTCCCGAAACGCCTCCCACCGCCAGTTGACGGACGCGTACCGTTCAGCCGCATGCACCCGCTCCCGCCCGAGGTTCGCGAGCTCCTCTGCGTACGCCTCGACACTATGGGCGACGTGCTCATGACCGGGCCGGCCCTGCGCGCCCTGCGTGGCGCCGCACCCGACCGCCGGGTGACGCTCCTCACGTCGGAGCCGGGCGCGGGCGTGGCGGCGCTCATGCCCGAGGTCGACGAGACGATCGTCTACGAGGCGCCCTGGCTCAAACGCAAGCGCACGAGCGACGCGGACGGCGACCGGCAGATGATCGCGGCGCTGCGCGAGCGCGCGTTCGACGCCGCTGTGATCTTCACCGTCTACACGCAGAGCCCGCTTCCCGCTGCCCTGCTGTGCCACCTGGCCGGCGTTCCGCTGCGCGGCGCGCATTGCCGCGAGAACCCATACGGCCTCCTCAGCCACTGGGTGGCGGAGCGCGAGCCGAATCACACCGTTCGGCACGAGGTGCGCCGGCAGCTGGACCTGGCGGCCGCGCTCGGCGCTCGGACCCGGGACGAGCGACTGGCCGTCGCCCTGCCCGAGAGCGCGCATGCTCGCGCGGCGGACGCCCTGAGCAAGGCCGGCGTGGATCCCGATGCTCCGTGGGCCGTCGTCCATCCCGGGGCCACCGCGGCGTCGCGGCGCTATCCGGAGGATCGGTGGGCCCTGGCCTGCCGCGCGCTGGCCGACGAGCACGGCCTGCGGCTGGTGTTCACGGGCGACTCCGCCGAGGTCGAGGCTGCCGAACGCGTACGCCGGCTGGCCGGAGATCCCGGTCCGTCGCTGGCCGGCCGGCTGAGCCTGGCCGAGCTGGCCGCCCTGCTCGAGGCCGCGCCGCTCCTTCTCGCGGGTAACACGGGGCCCGTTCACCTGGCGGCCGCGGTGGGCACGCCCGTGGTCGACGTCTACGCGCTCACCAACCCACAGCACGCCCCCTGGATGGTGCCGAGCCGGGTTCTCTACCAGGACGTTCCGTGCCGCTGGTGCTACAGCAGCGTCTGCCTCGAGGGGCATCACCGCTGCCTGCTCGACGTGACGCCGGAGCAGATCGTGACCGCCGCGCTGGGCCTGATGGCGGGACGCCCGCAGCCCCAAGTCGTGCTACCTCCGGTGCCCGCAGCCTGGGAGGCTCGGCCACCGCGCGATAGCGGCAGGGAGGCGGCGCGGCGCGGGTGATCGGCATCGGGGAACTTCTTCTTCCGCGCGCGCGGGCGCCGCGCCTCGAGGGCGCGGCGCCCTGCCGACCGGGGCGCCCCGAGGGGGGCGCCCCGTTCGGGGTCAGCGGGCTCGGCGAACTACGAGTATCCGCTCGCAACCCTTCAGGTAGCGGCGCTCGGCGGGCACGATCCTGACCGTGTCGACACCCGCTCCGCAGTTGATGCGGGCCTTGGCGCGGGTACCGACCGCGACGACGGAATCGTTACCGGGGCCGGCGGACACGCGGTCGGGACGTCCTCTGCCGGGGGCTCCGGTGTTGATCGCGTCCTTACCAGCTCCTCCGGAGAGGCGATCGCCACCCGGCCCTCCGCTCAGGTAGTCGTTGGCGTTCCCGCCGGCGAGCCGGTCGGCCCCCGCGGCGCCTTCCATCGTGTCGCGGCGTGCGCCGCCGGATATCCGGTCGCGTCCGGAGCCGCCGTAGAGGCGGTCCTTGCCCGAGCCACCGAGCAGGCGATCGTTGTCCCGACTGCCGTCGATGGTGTCCTTGCCGGACCCACCGAGGAGGGTGTCCTTGCCGTCGCCGCCGTCGATGCGGTCGTGCGCCGGCCCGCCCTCGATGCAGTCGCCGCGCAGGGCGCCGGACAGGCGGTCCCGGCCGCCGAGTCCGAAGATCCGATCGGACAGGCGCGAGCCGCTGATGCGGTCGGCCCGATTCGAGCCGAAGAAGGCGACGCGGGTTCCGAAGGCACGACCGCGGCCCGCACACGGGCTTCCGTCATAGGAACGTCCGGGTCCGGCGAGGAACGTGTCGATCAGGGCGACCTGACCCCCGCGAGGCAGGTCCGCCGGAGAGCCGAGCACGACCACCCGGTCAGAGCCCCCGGGGCCCTGCCCGGAAAGCACGAGCAGGCATACGCCGCGCGCCTGATCGAACACCGAGCCCTCGGGACAGACGCCGGCCGGCGACGGCGCGCAGACGTCGCCGCTGCGGCCCGTCTGCGCCTCGGCCACCACTACGTCGACCTGAAGCGAGGTTCCCTGCAGGACCTGCACGTGCAGGGCCCGCCGGGTGAGCGATTCGTCGCCAGTCGAGGCGTTGCCCGTGCGGGTGACCTCGTTGGGAAGGATCCGCAGCACCGATCCGGTCGGAAGGCCGTTGACCGCATTGGCGGCCAGCTGGATCGGGCCGGACAGAGGCAGGGTCACGCCGTTGATCTTGATGGCGCCCACGTCGCCGGTGGAGCTGAGCACCGGCGAGCCGCCGACACACGCCGCGGTGGCCTTGGCCTGGGCGCGATCGGTCTCGAGCACCAGGCTGCCCACGGTCAGACGAACCGTCTCTGCGCTCCCGTCCGCGCTGGCGGCTTGGTCGCGCGTGAGCCCGAACTCGGGAGAGATCATGGTCTCCGCCAGGCCGTTGACCTGGAGGCGCGCCGCTCCGAGCTTCAGATCGGCGTTGGTCGGCCCCGCGTCGTCGTTGGCGCAGAACCTCGAGTCGGCGTTGGCTGCCAGCGGCTCGGTGCGCTGGCCGAGCCCAGCCACATAGGCGGCGCTGGCCCGACAGGACCAATGAGTGTCAGCAGCTTGGGCTTGGGCTACGCCGCCGGTGGCCGTGGCCGCGAGGACCGCGGCGGCGGCGACCAGGGCGCGCCCTGATGGCAAGAACTTCATTAAGAGGACTCCTATAGACAGGATTGGAAAAAGTTCGGCCGCATGCGGCGGCCGGCCACTCGCTTTCCATCGGCCCCAGGCGGGCGTTGGGTAACCCATACGGGCACGACTGGACGAATGTGGGAGGCCTGGGACCCTGCGGCTCCTCAGGCGCTGCGCAGCTGGGGCCGAGCACGGGCCGTGTACCGCTGGCAGCGGTTGCGCCCGGCCCTCTTCGCCGAGTACAGCGCGGAGTCGGCGAGCTCGAGCAGCTCTACGGCGTCGCGGCTGTTCTCGGGAAAGGTGGCGATACCCGCCGAAGCAGTCAGTGCGCGTGCGCCGATACCGAGCTCGGCTATCGCCGCCCGCGCGCGCTCGGCGGTCTCCAGCGAGTGTGCCGGTCCGGCGCCGGGAAGGATGAGAGCGAACTCCTCGCCGCCCAGCCTGGCCGCCACGTCGCTCGCGCGCACGACCGTGGTGAGTCGTTCCGCCACCGCCTGGAGAATCCTGTCTCCCTCGGCGTGGCCGTGGGTGTCGTTTATCGACTTGAAGTGGTCGAGATCGATCGCAACCAGACCGAGCGGGCGCCCAGCCGCGTCGGCGGCGGTGACTTCGACCTCGAGACGTTCACGGCAGGATTGCTGGTTGAGCAGCCCGGTCAGCCCGTCGGTTCTCGCCTGCGCGCGCAGGGTCTCGCGCTGGCGGGCCGAGTCGAACGCGAGGGCGGCCATCATCGCGAAGCGTTCGACCACCTCGGCCTCCGTCGCGGAGAACTCCGCCTCCTCGCCGAGCCGGTAAACGTTCAGTGCGCCGATCGCCCGGTGCTCCACCAGCAGGGGAACGCAGACCAGCGCCTCCGGCTCCTGGTCGGTGCCGGCCACCATCTCGCCCACCGGGTCGAGGTGGACCCGCGGAACGTTGCGGGTGCGCTTCTCGCGGACGACCTGGCCGGTGATTCCCACCTCGGTCGAGAAGCTCTCGGCCATCACCTCCTCGGCCCACCGGCCCGCCGCGAACGCCGGGCTCAGGATGCGAGCGCCGTCCACCAACTCGTACACGGCGAGATCGTCGTAGGGCACCAGCGCCCTCAGCTGCATCGCCATCCGCCGAAGGGTGTCCTCGAGGGAGTCCGCGGCGAGCACCGCCGCGGCGGCGTCGAGGAGAGCCTCGAGCACGGCCGCGCTCGCCCCGGCCCGCGGAGGCCGCTCCTCGACGGCGGCGGGTGCCACGCGCCTACGGAGAGCTGGATCGAGCAAGCGCCACATCACCCAAGTCATCGACCCGCCGCCGGGGCACTTAAGCCGGTGCCCGCGCCGGCGGGCGGCGCTATGTTGAAACGATGGCTTCCGGCGCGAGCGTTGGGAGATTCTTCGTAGTGCTACGCCGCCTCGGACCTGAGTGGGACCCGTCGCGCTCGCTCGAGGACCAGTCCGGCTGGGCCGAGCACGCCCTCTTCATGGACGAGCTGCTCGACGCGGGCTTCGTGATCCTCGGCGGACCGCTCGCCGACGAGGAGCGCGTGGTGCTGGTCGTCGAGGCGCAGTCGGAGGACGCCGTCCGCGCGAAGCTCGCGCAAGATCCGTGGAGTGAGACGCATCTGTGGGTCGACACCGTCGACCGGTGGACCATCCGGCTCGACGGGCGGCGCCGCTAGCGGCGCCGCGGAGATGGAGCGCTACGGGGCGGGGACGGCCGACCGCGGCGCCGGGAAGTCGGCGGTCAGGTCCGCCGCCGCCACTTGGAACAGAGCGACGGGCTCGGGGAGGCCGCGGAAACGCCAGGCGCCGAGGCTCTTGAGGCTCACCCCGTCCGCGAGCGAGTCGGCGACCGCCGCCTCCACCGCGGAGGACATCACGATCTGGCCGCCGTGTGCGGCGAAGCAGAT
>Ga0307319_10000717_pt1 | contig 10071 bp, 11 predicted proteins | sample ER_DNA_368_FD_194491 | JGI IMG/M metagenome (GOLD analysis project Ga0307319, IMG submission 194491) | Bulk soil microbial communities from the East River watershed near Crested Butte, Colorado, United States - ER_DNA_368 | ecosystem: Environmental > Terrestrial > Soil > Floodplain | place...
CATCTCCGGCAATAGCCACGTCGATCACGACGTGTAGTAGTTGTGCCTTGGTACCGAACAGCAGCTCAACCGTCGGCACGGACACGCCGGCCGCGCTGGCGATGGCCCGCATAGTCGTCGTCGTGTAGCCCTGCTGGACGAACAGCCGAGTCGCAGCTTCGATCACTCGCCTGCGTGTCTGCCGCGCCTGCTCGGCACGTGCCGCCGACGCGTAGCCCCTTCTGGGCCTCCGGGTAAGAGCGTCGGCTGACATGCGCACATATTAGCTATGGGTTACCCATAGCGATAGCCCGCAAGATTCAGGTCATTTTCGGCGTCTTCGGGATGGCGCGCGCGACGAACAGTCCGGGGAACGTGACCAGTGCGAGGACAGCGAGGGCGGTGCGGAGCCCGTCCACGCGGGCCTGGTCGTTGGCCTCTAAGGCCGCCGCCGCGACCTCAGGTGACACGCCGGCCTCGTCGAGCGCAGCCTGTAGATCCGCGTCGGACATGAATGGAATCCCAGCGGCAAGCTGGACATTGGCCTGCTCCTTGACCGAAGACGGGATGTCGGGGTTCTCCGTGACGCTCTGCAGGAACGAGGTGGTAAGGGCGGCGATGAGGATTGACCCGGCGAGAGCCACACCGATGGCGGCGCCGAGGTTGGTCGCGGTGTTCTGAAGACCTCCCACCTCGCCGCTCAGCTTGTCGGGGACACCCGACACAGTGACCGCACCGAGCTGCGAGGCGAGGGCACCGATGCCAAGGCCGATCAGCAGCAGTGGGACGGTGACGATCGCAGGGTCCGCATTCGGGTCGAGAGCGCCGATCAGTACCAGAGTTCCCGCAAGCATCGCGAGCAGACCTAGCCGGACCACCCGACGCGGTGACGCCCGAGGGAAGAATCTGGGGATGCCGACGGCCCCGGCCAGCAGCGTGATGGACAAGGGCAGAATCCGCGCCCCGGTCTCTAGCGCCGACAGACCCAGGGCCACCGACAGGAACAGCGGAATGGTGAAGAACACGCCGGCCTGAACGAGGTACTGCACGAGGAAGACGTTCAGCCCCGCGTTCATCTCCCGGTAGCGGAAAATCGATGGCTGGATCAGCGGTTCACGGCCCCGCGCGATCACATGCTCCTCCCATTCGAAGAAGAGCCAGACCGTCAGTCCGCCCAACGCGATGAGCCACAGGGTGGCTGAGACGCCTGCCAGGGCGGGGGCGTCTGGCTTCGGGGTGACCCACCCCCATTCGGATGATCGAAGCACCCCGTACACCCCAAGACCCAGCCCGATCGCAACGAGTGCCGCGCCGATCACGTCAAGTGGGACCCGGTCTGGCCGAGGTGGCTCCTCCATCCGGCGAGCGAGGAGCAGGATGAGTACGATGATCACGACTTCGCCCACGAACACCCAGCGCCACGAGAAGTACGTCGTCGCGAAACCGCCGATAAGCGGGCCAAGTGCCACGGCAATCGCACCTGCCCCCATCACCAACCCGAACGCCCGGGGACGGCCTTCCGCCGGAACGTTGCCGGCCACCAGCGCTACCACGGCCGGCAGAATCATCGCGGCGCCAAAGCCCTCAAGGAACGACCAGCCGAGGATCAATATCGGAAGATTGGGGGCGAGAGCCGTCGTCAGCGAACCCAGCGCGTAGACAATGCAGCCGATCATGAAGATGCGCTTCCGGCCGAACATCGACCCCAGCTTGCCGCCGGTGACCATGAACATCGCCATCACCAGTGTGTACATGGTGATGGCCGTCTGGATTCCGGTCACGGTGGTTCCGACATCTTTGGCCACCGTCGCGATTGCGACGTTCATAACCGAACTGTCGAGGAGCATCACGAACTGAGCAGCCGCCAGCGTCGGAAGAACGAGCCCGACGCGCGTCCCGGCGTTCGTCGGCGCGTTTACCACGCCGACACGCTACAGGTATCAGTGCTCATTCAGCGGCATGAGTTCGCAGCCAGTCGGCCCACCTAACAGTGCCGTGCTCACTATCTGGGCCGCTGACCGACATCGCCGTGGCAGCATCTCTGGCGGCTGCCGGCAACGGGATCCGCATGGTACGAACAGGACCATTTCTGATGTGCTGCCACTGGTCGAACACCTCGGCGAACGTGAGGACCTCCGGGCCGCCAAAGTCGGCCAGCCTGCCTGCGGGCTCGTTGCCGACCGATTCGACGAGGTAGTCGGCGAAATCGGATGTATCGACCGGCTCCATCGACATGTCGGGCAGCGGCACGATCGGGAGCCGGGCCATCTTGCCGAGCATGCGGTCAAGCAACCAGTGAAACTGATCCGCTCGCGCGATCGACCACGGGACTGGGCCCTGACGGACCAGGTACTCCGCTTCCAATTTGCGCCGCAGGTAAGGGACGCGCGGCTTATCGATTCCGACGATGGAGACGTAGATGAAGTGACCGACACCTGCCTCTCCAGCCTGCTCCAACAGCCGGGCCGTGCCCTCACGATCCACATCTGATGGACTCGACCACAGGTCCTTGGGCACGGGGTAGCCGCGACGCGCCGCCGGGGACAGCGTGGCGGCGTGGATTACAGTCTGGCTGCCGACGAGCGCTTGGGCGATGCCCTCGCCGGTAGCGAGATCACCACGAATCCACTCGACGTCGGGATCTGATCCCGTGGACCGTGCCAGCACGCGTACGCGGTAGGAGCCCTTGAGCCGAGGGACGAGATCCCTGCCAAGGTGCCCCGTTCCCCCGGTTACTAGAACGGTATCCATCGCCCTCCTCAATTACCGGCCAAGCCACCTGGCGATCGCACGGCGCATCGCATCGTCGAGCGGATCCTTGAGGTCAGTTTCGCACGACGGCCGACGTTCTACGCTGGGAAGGGATGCCCGAGGCTGCGTCGAAGCCAGCGCGGGATGCGCTGACACTGTTTCTCAGCGGAGACGTGATGCTCGGCCGCGGGGTGGATCAGATTCTCCCGCGGCCGGGGAACCCCACGCTGTACGAGCACCAGGTACGTGACGCTCGTATCTACGTCGATCTCGCGATACGGGCCAATGGCAATATTCCGCAGCCGGTCGATTGGTCGTGGCCCTGGGGAGACGCCCTACAGCTCCTCGCGTCCGCCAGCTGCGACGCCCGGATCATCAATCTCGAGACCAGCGTCACAACGAGTGACGACTACGTCCCCGGCAAGGCCGTTCACTACCGAATGAATCCACCGAACATCCAGACGCTGGCCGCCGTTCGACCGGACGTGTGCGTCCTCGCCAATAACCACGTGCTCGACTTTGGCCGCCGCGGCCTGCTGGAAACGCTCGATGTCCTCTCCGCATCTGGGCTTGCCACTGTCGGTGCCGGACGATCACTGCCCGAGGCTCAGTCGCCAGTGATCATCCCCATATCCAGGACGGGTGGACGACTCTTGGTCTTCGCCTTCGGTTCGCCGTCCAGCGGCATCCCCTACGAGTGGGCGGCCGCTGAAACCACCCCCGGCGTCCATGTCGTAACCACCCTCAGCGATGCAGCTGCTGATGAGATTTGCCGCCAGGTACTCCACGTCCGGCAACCTGGTGACGTGACAGTCGTCTCAGCACACTGGGGAGGCAACTGGGGCTACCGCGTCCCAGCTGATCAAGTCCGCTTCGCGCACCGCCTGATCGACGGCGGCGTCCACATGGTGCATGGTCACTCCTCGCACCATCCGAGGCCGATCGAGGTCTACCGCGGGAAGCTGATCTTGTACGGGTGTGGGGATCTGATCGATGACTACGAGGGCATCCGCGGCCATGATCAGTATCGACATGATCTTCGTCTGCTTTACCTGCCGCATCTGGATCCGACATCCGGAGAGCTGGTCGAGCTGCGCATGGCCCCGCTGCAGGCCCGCCAGATGCGGTTGCACCGGGCCTCATACCGAGATGCCCAATGGCTCAGAACTGTCCTAGACAAGGTAAGCCGCCACTTTGGGTCCAGAATCGATCTTGGATCAGACGGACTGCTCAGCCTTCGTCGATCGTCGTGATCTTGATCTATCTGGGGTCAGTCGCGGGAATCTGGGGGGCCGGGGTGCGAACGACCGCAGTGCGTTTGGCGTTTGGGTTGCTTTACGATTTCCATGAGTTTGGGTGCGATCTTGGTCAGGAGCGGAATCCCTCTGCCTGAACCGACTCGTCGGCGACCCGAACGCCGTAGTGGTAGGCGAGCTTCCCGCCCAGGAAGCCGGATGCCCCAATGACGGCGATCCCGATAATGCTCAGGACGAGCGGCCCAACCGGCGTGGCTTCCCAGCTACCTCGAGTGTTGAATCGCCAAATGAAGCCGATCAGGAAGATCACCAGCGCGGCTGAGTTGAGAGCGGCGTGGATCTGCCCAGTTCTGAAGGCGGCGGTCCGCCGCGGCAGGTTGAGAAGATCAAGCGTTCCGAAGATCGCGGCAGCGGCAGCACCCAGCACGCCAACGAGAATCAGCCACATCGCGGCCACGCTCCAGGTTCGCGGCTGCGAACTTCCGTAGGAGACGAGGTCGAAGATGAACGAGCACACCCAGGCACCGATAGGAAGCGTGACAAGGATCGGATGTACCGGATGGCCGTACGAACCGGACAGTACAGATCGTGGCTGTTTGGACTGCAGATGTCCCGCATCCATGGCGATCCTCCTTGTCGCATAACGCGGTCAAAGCCGTACATTTCAGGCTAGTCCGGGTGGGGGAATCAGCGATCACAATCCGCGCATGTCGGATAACGTTGTCGACTCACGGCCACCAGGTAGGGAGTCAGGCGCGATGTGGCAGGCACTCGGCGGGCTGCTCCCGATAGCCGCCGCAGTCGCGATCAGCACCGTGCCTATCACCGTGACCATTTTGATCTTGCTTTCGCCCAATCGGAATCGGGCTGCGCTGACCTTCCTTGTGGGGTGGGTGATCGGGGTCGCAGCCGTAATCATCCTCAGTGCGCTCGGCGCTTCAGCCCTTCCCGAACCACCACGCAGGGGCCCGGATACGACCACCGCCGTACTCCTGATGATGGTGGGGGCCGCGCTGATCGTGCTTGGCGTCGTCAATCTGCGAAGAGGCTCTCGGACCGAGAGAACCGGCCTGCCGCGCTGGCTCTCAACAGTCGGGTCATTCGGGCCGCTGGTTTCCTTCGCAGTTGCCGTCGTACTCGACTTCCGACCGAAGGGCCTGCTCCTCGGGATCGCCGCAGGGCTTGCGCTGCACGCCGCTTCTGTAGAGGCCGGTGAAGCTGCCGTGCTGATCGGTCTCTACACAGTGATCGCCACTTCGACCGTCGTGGTACCGATCGCCGCCTCATTCATTGCGCCACGACGGATGGAGCCGAAGCTCATTGCTGCCCGCGACTGGATGGCCCACAATGGACGGACCCTGACGTTGTTGATGATGCTCATGATCGGCGTAGTGATCCTTGGCGCCGGTCTCACCTATCTATGACCGCCCTTCGGCACCCGACGCTCGCAGCTTCAGCTGCGGGCGAAGAGCTCGACAAACCCTTTGAGGATGTTGGGTACCGCGGTGACCCCACTCGCTCGGGCCGCTGCCAACACCGCGTCGGCCTCCTCGGGCTTGAAGTAGCCGGCGTACTTGTAGACCTCGATCCGCGTGGCCAGGCCGTCCAGGTCAAGCTCAGGGTGGAACTGGGCGGCGTAGGCCCGCCTGCCAATCCGGAAAGCCTGTACCGGACAGCGCTCCGAGTAAGCCAGCGTCACTGCGTGTGCCGGCAACTTGCTGATCGCCTCCTTGTGGCCAACGTACGCACCGAAGGACGATCCGGCGCGCTTGAAAAGAGGATCTTCCTGGCCCGCCCTGGTGACCTTGATCCGGACACCACCGATCGGCTCGGCGTAGGTTCGGTCGACAACTGCACCTTGGTGCCGACCGAGCGTTCCGATTCCGTAGCACGCACCCAGGAAAGGGAAATCCCGCTCCACAACATCATCCAAAAGGGCGGCCAATTCGGCTTCCACTCGCCGCTGCGTCGCAGACTTGATCTCGTCGTCGTCGCTGGCCTGAAACGGCCCGCCGCCCAGGATGATTCCGGACCACTGATCAAGATCAACGGTGCCCAGCGGGGCCTGCTCCATCCGGATCCGTTGCAGCTGACCTTCGTCGAGACCAGTGCAGCGAAGCATGGCAGCGTACTCGTCATCGGCGGCGACGTCCTCGGCCCGGATTGCGAGCATCAGGAAGGGTTTCACGTCCGCACCTTACGTGATCGATGCGAGACTGCAGCCATGTTCGAGGTACGGCCGTTGACGAACCAGACGTGGGCGGACCTCGAGGAGCTGTTCGGCCTGCCAGGTGGATCGATCGTGCGCGGCTGCTGGTGCATCTATTACCGGAAGGTCGGCAGGGTTGGCGTGAGCCAGGCGTACGGCCCCAGCCATAAGCAGGAACTGCGCGGACTGTCCGCTCAGGGTCGTACCGGGTCTCGTCGGCTACGCCGACGGCTCCCCCCTCGGGTGGATCAGCCTCGGGCCGCGCGAGGACTACCGCAAGCTGGAGCGCTCCCGGATCATGAAGGCCGTCGACGAGACCCCGGTCTGGTCGGGTCGCGTAGCCTGTACGAGCGGGCCGGCTTTCGTTGGTGGTACGCCGATCGCCGACACGGCTGGTTATGCGGCGCGGGCTGCGCCCACGCCGCGTAGCCAAAGAAGCCTGAGTGGTCAGCCGGCGAGGATCTTCGCCTTCTGTGCGGCGAACTCCTCCTCGGTCAACACTCCGGATGCCTTAAGCTCCCCAAGTTGTTGAAGCTGTGTGAGCATGTCGGCCTGGGGTGCTGCGGGCGCTTGCGGAGGTGGTGCCTGCTCCTGCTCGTACGCCTGGGCCTCAGCCTGCTGCTGGTCCGCCTCAGCCTGCTGCTGGTCCTTAGCCGCCCACCGATTGCCCTGTCGCCGTGATACGCGGTTTGACACCGCGGTCGCCGTGCCTGCAACCACCGCAGTTCGCGCTATTCCACCAATGAGTCCCATCGTTCGTCCTCCCTACTCCTCTGTCGCCTGAGCTTGCGCCTCTTCAGCCTCGAGTGCGTCGAGCGCTGCCACCACGTCGTTGGCCGGGATGCGGCCGCTCGCGACCACCTCCGCACCGGCTCGCCGCATCGCCGACACGAACGGACCCGCCCAGGCGTTCTCCCACACGAGCAGAGCGACAGCGTTCCCCGGCTCGATGAGATTGGCAGCCTGGCTCAGATCGTCGTCATCCAGCAGTCCGGATTGGACTCCTTCGAAGACAGCAAGGTCGAGGGTGCCATCGTTGTCGAAGTCCGCGATCTCGGCCGCGGTGAATGTGCCGTCGACCTCACGCTTGACCATCCTGAGGTCGAGAAGTCGAATGATTCCCCGATCGACCAAGTCGACCAGGATGCCGAGACCTTCTCCGTTCAGTTTGGCTTGCGGAAACTCCAAGGCAAGGTAGTCGATCGGGCCTACGTCCGGCATCGCACCTACATCCTGCATCGGGCCAACATCCTGCTGAGCCATGCTCTACCTCCCACGCCCATCGGCGTGCAGATTCTGCATCGCCGTACCTGTTCTTCGCCAACCTGACGTCGATGCTCTCACGTACAGGATGGAGTGGGATCACCCCCCATGGGTGATGAAGTAGACCGCGTTGAGCTCGCATGTGGACTCGACCATGCGACCCTCTCCAAGAGAAACGTCGATCTCGAGGATGTCGGCGTGCTGATGCCCTAGAGTGAGTCGCGGCTGGCGCCCTCCAGCTTTTTATGACTCAAGCGGAAGGTTGGGCGTGATGGATTTCTCGGACTTCTTTTGGCTCTTGATTTGGAGCTTCTTCTTCGTGTGCTACCTGATGGTGCTGTTCCAGATCATTGGCGATCTGTTCCGAGATCGTGAGCTCAGCGGGTGGTTGAAGGCGCTGTGGATCATCTTCTTGATCATCTTCCCGTTCCTCGCCGCCGTGATCTACTTGATCGCCCGCGGCAAGGGGATGGCGGAGCGGCAAGCCGGCGCGGTGAGGAGTGCTCAGGCCGCCACCGACGAGTACATCCAGTCGGTCGCCACTAAGGGCAACCCGGCTGACCAGATCGCGTCGGCGAAGAGCCTGCTGGACAGCGGCACCATTACCCAGGAGGAGTTTGACAAGCTCAAGCAGAAGGCGCTTGCCTCCTGAGTTCCTGAGTGCTTAGTCTGAACGGCCGTCGACTCGACGGCCGTTCTGCTTTGCGCCAATGCCTGTCGTATTCGTCGACGACTAGCTGCGCACCGCGCCTGTTTCGCACAGCCACTGGTGTGCCCTCTCGGAGGCGAGCGAAGTAGACAGGCCGAGAGAGCGCTCATTGTGCCGTCTTAGGCTGTCTCTATGGACTATCGCGGCCTCGGACTTACCGGCATGCAAGTAAGCCCACTTTGTCTCGGCGCAATGATGTTCGGCGCCTGGGGCGAGCCCGATCACGATGTCTCAATCAAGATCATCCACCGAGCGCTGGATGCCGGCATCAACTTCATTGACACCGCCGACGTGTACTCGCAGGGCGAGTCTGAGGAGATCGTCGGCAAGGCGCTGGCCGGTGGGCGACGCGACGACGTCATCTTGGCCACAAAGGTCCATGGACAGATGGGCGGGAGCTCCGGACAGCAGGACGACCCGAACAAGCGCGGAAACTCGCGGCGCTGGATCATTCACGAAGTCGAGAACAGCCTTCGCCGGCTGCACACCGACTGGATTGATCTCTACCAGATCCATCGCCCCGAACCTGAGACCGACGTCGAAGAGACTCTGTCGGCACTCACCGACTTGCAGCGCCAAGGCAAGATCCGGGCATTCGGCTCGTCGACGTTCCCGGCACACGAGATCGTTGAGGCGCAGTGGGTTGCCGAGCGCCGCGGGCTCGGCCGCTTTGTTACTGAGCAGCCGCCGTACTCGATGTTGGTACGCGGCATCGAGTCCGATGTGCTGCCAGTGGCGGAGAAGTATGGGCTGGGCGTCATCCCCTGGAGCCCGCTCGCTGGCGGTTGGCTGACCGGCCGCTATCGCAAGGGCCAGGAGGTCCCGCAGTCACGCCGGGCGGCGCGGCTTCCGGGGCGCTACGACCTGGAGCGCCCCGGCAATCAGGCCAAGCTAGATGTTGTCGAGGAGCTAGCACTGTTGGCGGAGGACACCGGCCTGTCACTGATCCACCTCGCCTTGGCGTTCACTCTTACTCATCCCGCGGTGACAGCGCCGATCATCGGCCCTCGCACGATGGAGCAACTGGAGTCGCAGCTTGGCGCGGCGGAGGTCACGCTGAGCAACGACATCCTTGACCGCATCGACAAGATCGTGCCGCCCGGAGTGACTTTGAACCGTGACGACTCCGGCTACCTTCCGCCGGCGCTGCGCGATCCCTTCCTGCGCCGCCGCCGTACGGCCTGAGCGGGTTGGCCCACGACGCTCACACCCGCGGCATGAAGATGAACAAGGCGCCGCAGCGTCAGATGCACAGTTCATGCGGCGTCGAGTGGTCGTCGCCGCTGGCGCCCGCGGTGTTGTTGGCGTTGGGTGTGAAGGCGTCGGATGCGGGCGTTGATTTGGGGTCGTTGGTCTTGGTCGATCCACCAGGGGGGTATCCATTCCGGCAAACCGTCGGCGTTCATCCGGCAGGTCCAGCCTTTTTGCAGAAAGTGGGTGTGGTGATATCGGCAGAGCAAGCTCAGATTGTCTAAGTCGGTAAGCCCACCCAGGATCCAATCCAGAATGTGGTGCCGGTCGCACCAACTGGGTGGATGAGTACACCCAGGAAACGAACATCCGGCGTCTCGGGCGATCAAGGCCATGGTCTGACCCCGCGAGGCCAACCGCTGGCTTCTCCCCAGTGCTAGGGGGACATTGTTCTGGTCAATGATCGTGGGCCAGATTTCAGCCTCATCAGCAATCCTGAGCAACTGATCAGAAGTTAGCTGGCTGCCGTCGCTGGTTTCGGCCAACCCAGCTTTGGTGAGCAGCTCCTCAAGTTGCACAGTGACAATCACCGAGGCGGGGACGCCACCCACCGAAGGCTGGTCTTTCATTTTCAACAACCGTCCGCAGGCCTCATCCAACCCGTCATGCAGGCGCTGCCCGTGGGGCCGCTCATCCGGAATTGCTGTGGCGCT
>Ga0307319_10000723_pt1 | contig 10056 bp, 6 predicted proteins | sample ER_DNA_368_FD_194491 | JGI IMG/M metagenome (GOLD analysis project Ga0307319, IMG submission 194491) | Bulk soil microbial communities from the East River watershed near Crested Butte, Colorado, United States - ER_DNA_368 | ecosystem: Environmental > Terrestrial > Soil > Floodplain | place: USA...
CGCTGCTGTGGCGAGCGGTGCGCGCGCCGGCGCGCGCGCAGGAACGCCAGCGCCGGTGCCGCGGGGACGCTCATCGCAGTCCCAGGCGAGCCGCCTCGGCACTCCCGAGGACCGCGTGGAACGGGCCCTCCTCGACGACCCGGCCCTCGTGCAGCATCACCGCCCGGTCGGCGAGTCCGGTGGCGAAGGGGAGCTGGTGGGTGGAGAGCAGGATCGCCGCACCGTCCTGCTTGGCCTGGTGCAGCAGCTGGTGCAGAGCCTGCTGCGACGGTGGGTCGAGGCCGACCACGGGCTCGTCCAGGACGATCACCTGGAACGGCCTGACCAGCGCGCAGGCGAGCTGGGTCTTCTGGCGCATGCCGCGGGAGAGCTGGCCGGGCAGGAATTCCTGCCTGGTGGACAGGTCCAGCTGGTCGAGCAGGCCGGCGATGCGCTGGTCGAGCCCGCCACCCATCCCGTGGGCGATGCCGATCAGCTCGAGGTGCTCGCGGACGGTGAGGTCGCCGTAGAGCAGCGGGTTGTCCGGCACGAACGCGAGCGCGGCACGCGACCGGTCCAGCCGGATGTCGTCCCCGGCGACGATCACCTCACCCGCGGTCGGCTCGAGCAGGCCGGCGACCAGCCGCAGCGTGGTGGTCTTGCCCGAACCGTTGTGGCCGATCAGCGCGACGCACTCGCCGCGGGCGATCTGCAGGTCGAGCTGGTCGAGGGCGACCACCTCACCGTAGGTCCGTCGCAGCCCACGCAGCCGCAGGACGGGTCGCTCGGTCATGCCCGCAACTGTAGAGCGTCGGGACGGGCTCGGTGGTCGGAGGGTCGCCTGGCGCCCGGCCCTGGCGGCCGGCCAGCCCTCAGGAGAGGTAGCCGGGGTAGAGCAGGGCGAGCTGGTGGGGGTAGGTGGCGATCAGGCGGAGCTCGTCGTCGGTGAGGGGCCGGCCGGTGGCGGCGTTGGAGAGCTGCACCAGCTTGAAGGTGAGTTCCAGCTCGTCGGCCTGGACCTCCAGACCGAGGGCGTCCATCACGTGCTGGAAGCCGGCGCGGCCGCCGTACTCGCCGGCGAGCACCACCCGGCCCTCGGTGGCGGCGTGGTCGTGGGGGAACGGCCCGAGGGTGTCGTCGTCGTACAGCTCGTAGTTGTGGCGGTCCTTGAGGGCGCCGTCGGCGTGGATGCCGGACTCGTGGGCGAAGGCGTTGCGGCCGACGCCGGGCTGGTTGACGGGGATGGGCTGGCCGAAGGCGTAGGCGGCCCAGAGGGCGAAGCGGCGTGCCCAGGTGAGGTCGACCTCCTCGGCCAGCTCGACCCGGTCGCCGACGCCGAAGCTGTGGCGGAAGGCGAGGATGCAGCTGAGCAGGTCGGCGTTGCCGGCCCGCTCGCCGATGCCGTTGACGCAGGTGTTGACCCAGGCGTCCTGGCCGGCGTCGAGGTCGCCCAGGGCACCGGAGACGGAGTTGGCGACCGCCATGCCGAGGTCGTTGTGGCAGTGGGTCTCGATCGGCAGGTCGACCTCGGCGGCGAGGCGGGCGAACCGCTCGCGGATGTGGGCAGGGGACTCGCCGCCGATGGTGTCGCAGTAGCGGATCCGGTCGGCGCCGGCCTCCTTGGCGGCCAGCGCGAACTCGGTGAGGTAGCCGTCGTCGGTGCGGGAGCCGTCCTCGGCGTTGACGCCGACGGTCTGGACCCCCGCCTGCCTGGCGGCCTGGGTCGCCTTGACCATCTCGTTGATCACCGCGGCCCGGTCCAGCCGGCCCTTGAACTTGTTGGTGATCATCTGGTCGGAGGTGGAGATGGAGAGGTTCAGGTGCCGCATGCCGAGCGGGATGGACTGCTCGACGTCGCCGGGGACAGCCCGGACCCAGCCGGAGAGGCGGAGGTCGCCGAACGCGCCCGCCTCCGCGAGCGCCAGGTTGGCGCGGAGGTAGGGGACCTCGTGGAAGAGGGCGGGGAAGCCGGCCTCGGACTGCCGGATCCCGAGCCTGCCCAGGTACCAGTTGACCATCGTCTTGCCGAACTTGGAGAGGTTGACGCGGGCGGTCTGGACGCCGTCGCGGTTGGTCACGTCGAGCAGGTGGATGCGCGGCATGGGAAGCCTCCGGGTCGCGGGGTACGCACCAACGTTGCCGACGCGGCGCGGAGCTTGTCAATATTGATTGAAAATCAACCTGAGCTTCGGGAGGGCGGCGATGGCGCCGGCGCACGGGCAGCGGCTCAGCAGCGCGGAGGCGGCCTCGCGTCTCGGGGTCAAGCCGGCCACGCTGTACGCCTACGTCAGCAGGGGGCTGCTGCGCAGCCAGCGGGCACCGGACGGGCGGACCACCACCTTCGACCCTGCCGAGGTGGACCGGCTGGCCCGCAGGGGCCGCCGGCGCGGCCGCCTCGACCCGCCAGGGACCGCCACGCCGCCGGCCGTCCCCCCGGAGCGCTCCGGTGTCGGCGAGGTGGTGTTCGCGTCGGCGCTGACCAGCATCGACGGCGGGGTGCTCCGCTACCGGGGCCTGGACGCGTCCGAGCTGGCCGGACGCTACAGCTTCGAGCAGGTGGCCGGCTGGCTGTGGACGGGCCGGCTGGGCGAGTGGACGCGGTGGCGGGCGGAGGAGGCGGCGGTCGCGGCCGCGGCCGCCTGCCAGGCCGCCCTCCCGGCGGGGACGCTCCCGCTCGACCGGCTCCGGGTGGCCGCGGCGGCGCTGGCCGCCGCCGACGAGCTCCGCTTCGAGCTGCACCCGGAGGCGGTGGTGACCACCGGCCGGGCGCTGGTCGCCGGCCTGGTCGACTCCCTGCCCGAGCTTCCGCCGGCGACCGCCGGCGCGGCGGTGGAGGTGGCGGATGGTGGCCGGCTGCACGCCGAGGCGGTGGCGGCGCGGCTGTGGCGGCGGCTCAGCGCCGCGCCGCCGGGGCCGGGCATGGTCGACGTGCTCGACGTGGCGCTGGTGCTCGCCGCCGACCACGAGCTGGCGGCGTCGGCGGTGGCGGCCAGGGTGGCCGCCTCGGTCCAGGCCGACCCGTACGCGGTCGTCGGCGCCGGCCTCGGGTCGGTCAGCGGCGCGCTCCACGGCGGGCTCTCGCTGGCCGCCGAGACGCTGCTGGCCGAGATCGGCACGCCGGAGCGGGCCAGGAGGGTGATCGGGGACCGCCTGCGCTGGGGCGAGCAGGTGCCAGGCCTCGGCCACTCGCTCTACCCGGACGGCGACCCACGCGCCGCCTGCCTGCTCGGCTGGCTCGGCCGGGCCGCGGCCGGCTCGGATCGGCTCGCCGTGGTCGCCGCGGTGGTCGACGCGGTCCGGCGGCGCCGACTGCCAGCCCCCAACGTGGACTTCGCCCTGGCCGGGCTCGCCTTCGTGGCGGGCATGACCCGGGGCGCGGCCGAGACCGTGTTCGCGGTCGGCCGCATCGCCGGCTGGCTGGCTCACGCCCTGGAGGAGTACCAGCGTCGGACCCCGATCCGCCCGCGGGCGCGCTACACCGGCCCGCCGCCGACCCCCTTGCCGGACCTCCGACGGGTCGGGCCTGCGCACCGCCCCGCCAGTCAGTAATTCAAGCGGGACAATCGACGACGATTACCCCAGAGCGTAACTGTCGGGTATTTCTTCGTAATTTCTTCTTTCACGCTCGTCCGGGTGCTCTAGCATCTGGCATGTCCCGGCGCCAGCGGCGGAAGCCGTGGCGTCGTCACCTCGTTCCGGAGGGTGCGCATGGAACGACGACTTCGGCGGCGCCGCGGGCTGGCGTTCGCCTCCATCCTTGCCGTGCTGGCGCTGGTCCTGGCGGCGGCTCCGAGCTTCGCCGGGCCGGCCGCGCAGACCAAAGCCAAGAAGCGCGGCCTGCCCGAGTTCGCCCAGCACCAGCTCGGCGCCGCCGAGGAGCCGGGCGAGCGCGAGCAGGGCGACGCCCATGAGCTGCTCGAGGCGCGGGAGTGGTACGCCGCGCCGCGGATCGCGCCCGGCCTCGACGTCCCCGCCGAGGCGCTCTCCTCCGCGGAGGCCGACGCCGCGCGCCTGCGCACCGTCGGCGGGAACTGGCAGGAGATCACCGATCTCCCCTACGACAGCGACGACCCCAACTACCGTGACCCGGTCTGGTCGAACTCGGGCGGTGGCGCCGGGCTGGTCGCCGGCCGGATGACCGCGATGGCGAGCGACGGCCGCTGGCTCTACGGCGGCGCGGCCGACGGCGGCGTGTGGGTGTCGCGCGACGGCGGCAACCACTGGACGCCGACCCTGCAGACCAGGGTGACGGCCTCCATCGGCGCCCTGTACGTGCACCGGGACCACTCGCTGTGGGTGGGCACGGGCGAGGCCAACACCAGCTCCGACTCGTACGCGGGGCAGGGCATCTGGCGCTCCACCAACCACGGCCGCAGCTATGCCAAGGTGGGCGGCGCCGAGCTGCGCAACGCCCTGGTCTTCCGCATCACCGCCTCGAGCCGCTACGTCTACGCGGCCACCAGCCGCGGGCTGTGGCGGCGGAGCACCCACGCCGCGCGGACGTCACCGTGGCAGTCGGTGCTCAAGCCGGACCCGAACCCGGACAACACCCCGTACAACACCTCGTTCATCACCGACGTGGCGCTCAAGCCGGGCAGCGGAGGCAACCAGGTGATCGCGGTCCTCGGCTGGCGAGGGGGGACCGACTACAACGGGTTCTACGTCTCCGGCAGCGCCGGCGCGCCCGGCAGCTTCGCCAAGATCAGCCCGGCCGGGATCGACGCCGGCGACGTCGGCCGCACCGCCCTCTCCTTCTCCAGGAACGGCAAGGTCCTGTACGCGGCCATCCAGTCCGCCGCGGCCTTCAACCAGGGGCCGCCCGCGCCGGCCCAGTCGACGCTCCTCAAGGGGATCTACAAGTCCGCCAACGGCAACGTCGCCGGCCCCTGGACGCTGGTGGCCGACGCCGCCAAGCTCGCCGCCGGCGGCTCGGCGCTGGAGTTCCCCTCGAGCTACGAGCCTGGCGTCCAGGCCTGGTACAACATCTACGTCCAGGTCGACCCCGCCGACGCCAAGCACGTCTACGTGGGCCTCGAAGAGGTCTTCGAGACCAGCGACGGCGGCGCCACCTGGAAGGCCATCGGGCCGTACTGGAACTTCACCCTCCCCTGCTACGCGGAGGGCGGGCCGGACAACTGTCCGATGACCACCCACCCGGACCAGCACGGCATCACCATCACCGACAAGGGCATGGCCTACTTCGGCAACGACGGCGGGGTGTACTCCCGGCCGGCCAGCCGGCGCGGCGTGGTGCGGTGGACCAACAACAACCGCCGGCTGTTCACCCTGCAGTACTACTACGCCGGCACCGGCCGGAACCCGCGCGGCGGCGTCGACATCTGGGGCGGCCTACAGGACAACGGCACCTCGCTGCTGCGGGCACGCAGCGGCCACCAGGTCCCCCCGTTCGGCGGTGACGGCGGCGACGTGCTGATCGACCCGAACAACTCCGACAACGCCGTGGTCGAGTACGTCGACCTGGCGGTGGCCATCAGCCGCAACGGCGGCCGCTCCGACGGCACCACCCAGGCGTGGCGGCTGGTCTCGCCGGCCTGCGAGTGGAACCCGGACCTGACCGGCTGCGACCCGCAGCCGCGCTTCATCGCCCCGTTCGAGCCGGACGTGAAGAACGGCAACCACTGGGTCACCGGCGGCCGCTACGTGTGGGAGTCGACCAAGGGCTTCGACACGGTCTGCGAAGGCAACACCTGCGACTGGCACAAGCTGACCGACCTCGGCGAGGCCGCCCAGCTGACCGCGGTCGCGGCCAACGGCAACACCGTCTACGCCGGCTCCTGCGGGCCGTGCAACCCGCTCGACCAGGAGGGCGGCGGGTTCTCCAGCTCGATCCACACCAACTACGGCGGCACCTGGCACGAGGTGACGGCGCCGAACCTGCCCAACCGGTTCGTCAACGCCCTCACCGTCGACCCGGCCGACGCGGCCCACGTCTACGCGGTGTACAACGGCTACTCCCGCCGCTGGATCCCGAGTGCCGGCGTCGGGCACGTGTTCGAGTCCAGGAACGGCGGCGCCACCTGGACCGACATCAGCGGCAACCTGCCGGACATCCCCGGCGACGACCTGGTGCTGCTGAAGGGCCGCCTGGTGCTCGCGACCGACAACGCCGTCTACGTCGCCAGGGCCGACCGGCCTACCCGCTGGGCCAGGCTCGGCAAGGGCCTGCCCCACGCCTCCGTCAACGACCTCACCCTCTACCCGAGCAAGGACTACGTGATCGCCGCCACCCACGGCCGCGGCCTGTGGCGGCTGCGCCTGCCCTGAGGCGCGAGCCCAGCCGATAGCGACCGAGCCCCGCCTGGCAGGCGGGGCTCGGTCGCGTCAGGGTTCGAGGTGGCGAAGATCAGAAGGCGCCCTGGCCCTCGGCGCCGAGCCTGGACGGAGCCGGGCGGTTGGGCAGCAGGCCGCCCCCCCGGCGGGTCAGCGACCGCGCGGGCAGGTCGGCTCCGGCCAGCCTGAGCACCTCGTCGATCTCCTCGCCGATCAGCTCCTCCCGCTCGATCAGGGCGTCGCGCAACGCCTCGACCAGCCCGCGGTTGCGGTCGAGCTGATCCTTCGCCGCTCCCTTGGCCTCCTTGAGGAGCCGGCCGACCTTCTCGCGACCCTCCGGGTCGGAGAGGACCCTGGCGACCACGTTGCGCTCGTTCAGGCCCTCCTCCATGGCCACGTAGGACACCAGCGAGTCGGCCATGCCGAGGGCGCCGACCATCTGGGCGGCGATGCTGGTCGCCCCGACCAGGTCGGCGCCGGGACCGGTGGTCGACTCGCCGAACCACAGCTCCTCGGCGGCCATGCCCGCGCAGGCGATCCGCATGAACGCCTCCAGCTCGGACCGGGTCCGGGTCCAGCGCTCCTCGGTGTCGTTGTGGGCCAGCAGGCCCAAGGCGTCCTTGCGCTTGATGATCGACAGCACCTCGAGCTTGCGGCCGATCCCAGACAGATGGGCGGCGACCGCGTGGCCGGCCTCGTGGGTCGCCACCATCTCCTTCTCGAGCGGCGTGTAGGTGACCGGCTGCTTCAGGCCGATCTCCTCGGAGAGCTTGGCCTGGCTGACGTCGGCCCAGCGCATCGCGTCCCGGCCGGAGCGCAGCGCCCAGACCAGCGCCTCGTCGAGGAGGTGCTCGATCATCACCGGGGAGTAGCCGAAGGTGAGGTGCGCCAGCTCCTCGCGCCGCAACGGGTCGTCGAGTTCCGGGTGGTGGGCCTTGCCGGCCAGGAAGTAGTCGACCAGCTCCCGCCGCCCGTCCTTGTTGGGGAGGTCGAAGTAGAGCTTGCGGTCGAAGCGGCCGGGGCGGAGCAGCGCCGGGTCGAGCGCGTCGGCCCGGTTGGTCGCCGCGATCACCAGGATGTTGTTGTAGCGCGGCGGCGGCTTGTGGAGCTGGTGGTCCAGCGGCAGGTAGCCGTTCAGCCAGTCGATCACCCGGCCCCAGGCGCGTTCGCCGAGCGGTGGCACGTCGAAGCTCTGGAGCTGGACGAGGAGCTCGTTGACCACCCCGCCGGTGCCCGAGGCGATGCTCGCCTCCACCCGGCGGCCGCCGTCCGGCTCGGCCGAGGAGGTGGCTTGGACGCTGTCCAGCCCGCCCCGGGTCCCGCCGATGGCGTCGATCTCCTCGATGAAACCGATCGCGCCGCCCTCCTCGCGCGCCACCTTGCGCAAGGTCTTGAAGAACGAGCGGATCTTCCGTGCGGTCATGCCGTACCACATGGACTGGAAGCTGGTGGCGGAGACGAACAGGAAGGGCACGCCGGCGTGCCGTGCCATCGCCTTGGCCATGTGGGTCTTGCCGGTGCCGGGCAGGCCCTCGAAGAGGATGCCGCGGCGCGGGTTGCCGCCGAGCTGGTCGCGGAAGGTGGCGTAGCCGAGGAACAGGTTGATGGTCTTGACGACCTCGTCACGCACGGCGTCGAGGCCCTTGACGTCGTCGAGGGTGACCTCGATCTGCTCGGGCCGGTACAACAGGTGCGGCGAGCGCCCCTGGCCGAGCAGCGGCAGCAGGGTGACCACCGCGAGCAGCAGGACGAGCAGGAGCAGCGGCATCCAGAGGAGGGCGTCGGGACCGAGGGTGAGCCCCGACAGCGGGTTCACCGGCCGGCCGGTGAGCACCCGGTACCAGGCGAAGCCGCACAAGAGCCAGAGCACCACGGCCACCCGCGCCAGGCGTCGCTGGCGGCGCCGCTCGCGGGCCTGCCCCACGTCGATGTCTGCCGCGCGCAGGACCACGTCGCCCCCGAGCATCGTGTTGACGCTCCTCGGCGGGGCGGCGGCCGAAGCCTTCTGCCGACCCGCCCGGCGCGCGGCGGGATGTCGTCTACCCACGTCGCCTCCGAGTGCCACTACAGCCCGGCGGCGCTTGGACAGGGCTGTCCCGTCGAGCTTCAGCCACGCAAGCAAACCACGGTTCGTGGACTATGGCCACGGACTGTGGGCAGGTTCCGCAGTGTTGCGGAGTGGCAGCGTGCTACGTCATACGGAGTGCGCGGTAGGCCCTCCGTAGGGCCGGTGCCAGAATGCCGTCGCGGGATGCCCCGCTCTCAGGACGCCGCCTTGACCGACTGCACCTCGAGGGGCTGGCCCTGCTGGCAGTAGCTGATCTGGCCGGCGACCCGCACGCCGATGACCTCCACCTTGGCGCCAGGCTTGAGCTTGGCCTTGTCCTTGGACAACAGCACGTACCGCTGCCCCTTCCCGGTGTCCAGGATCAGGCAGCCGGGCTCGACACCCTGCTGCACGGTCCCGGTGGCCAGCACCTTGATCCGGTCGCGGGGCATCTCGGCGGTGGAAGGCGTCGGTGCGGTCGTGGTCGGCACGGCCGTCGTGGGAGACCCGCCCGAGGCGGCGCCCTGCTCGCTGTCGGGATTGGCGCACGCGCCGAGGAGGAGGGCCAAAGCCACCAGGAGACCGCTGACGAGGGTCTTCTTCATCATGACCGGTTGGACGCTCCCATCGAGCCGATGGTTCCCGCGGCGGACGGCACGGGACCTACCCGCGGCGCGGCGGCGCCAACCTCACCACTACACTCAGCCCGACCACCCTCCAAGCGCCGCGAGGTACCGGATCCCAGATGAAGGACATCGGCATCGTCGGCCTGCCCTTCGCCGGCAAGACCACCCTGTTCAACGCCGTCACCCGGGCCGGCGTGCCGGCCGGTGGAGCCGCCGGCAGGGCCAGCCTGGCGGCCGTGCCCGTGCCGGACGCCCGCGTTGACGTCCTGGCCGACCTGGAACGCTCCCGTAAGCGGGTCCACGCGCAGGTCCGCTTCGTCGACGTGGCCGGGCTGTCGGCTGGCGCGAGCGGCGGGGAGCTCTCCGCCCAGGGGCTCGGCGCGCTGCGTGAGGTCGACGCCCTGGCAATGGTGCTGGCCGCCTTCGACGGCGCCGACCCGGTGCCGGCAGCGGCCGACCTCACCCTGGAGCTGACCGTGGCCGACCTGGCCAGCATCGCCGGCGGCGCCGACAAGGCGGCCAAGCGGGCCAGGGCCGGGGTCAAGGAGTCCGCACTGGAGGCGGCCACCCTGGCGAAGGCACGCGACCTGCTCGACCAGGGCACGCCGCTGCGGGCCGCCGCGTGGGAGCCGGAGGAGCTGAAGGTGCTGCGCAACTTCGCCCCGCTGACCCTCAAGCCGGTGCTGGCCGTGGTCAACCTGGGCGAGGACGCGGCGGCCTCCGCGGCCGACCGTGCCGCCGCCGTCGAGGAGGCGCTTGGCATGCCCACCGTGGCCCTGCCGGGCGCGCTGGAAGCCGAGGCGGCGGAGCTACCACCAGAGGACGCCGCCGCCTACCTCAAGGAGGTCGGCGTCGAGCGCAGCGGCCTCGACCAGGTCGTGGCCGCCGCCTGGCGCCTCCTCGACCTGCTCACCTTCCTCACCACCGGGGAGGACGAGACCCGCGCCTGGGAGATCCGCCGGGGCGCCACCGCCCCCGAAGCCGCCAGCCGCATCCATTCCGACCTGGAACGCGGCTTCATCCGCGCCGAGGTGATCGGCTACGACGACGTGGTCGCCGCCGGCGGCTGGGACCCCGCCCGGTCCAAGGGCCTGCTCCGCACCGAGGGCCGCT
>Ga0307319_10000725_pt1 | contig 10054 bp, 8 predicted proteins | sample ER_DNA_368_FD_194491 | JGI IMG/M metagenome (GOLD analysis project Ga0307319, IMG submission 194491) | Bulk soil microbial communities from the East River watershed near Crested Butte, Colorado, United States - ER_DNA_368 | ecosystem: Environmental > Terrestrial > Soil > Floodplain | place: USA...
GTCTCGAAGCCACGGTGGGGATGCCAGGGGGTGCCCTTGGGCTCGCCCGGGGCGTAGTCGACCTCACCCATCTGGTCCATGTGCACGAACGGGTCCAGGGCGGCCAGGTCGACCCCGGCGAAGGCGCGCCGTACCGGGAACCCCTCACCCTCGAAGCCGGACGGGGCGGTGGTCACCGAGACCACGGAGCGGTCGGCGGCGGTGGGGTCCACGGTGGGGATGCGTGGCAGGGCCACGGTGTCGGCGCTGATGGCTGGCATGGATGCTCCTTGAGAGGAACCAGGGCTGTTCCCTTACTGCAAGGATACTTGCAGGCGCAACATTCCTGATGTGCCGGCACTCCTTGGCGGATCGGTGGTGCAGCGGACCGGCGCGGGTGTGGCCCGACGGCTGTGGGCGCGGCATCATGACGCGGGCGCCCGCCCGCGCCCACAAGCCTGGAGGCCAGCGCTGGTCGATCCCGAGCCGAGACAGCAGATCCGCTTCTGCACCACGCCCGCGGGCGTGCGGGTGGCCTACGCGACCGCCGGGTCCTGCCATGCCAGCTCGAGGTGGCCGATCCAGGCCGCCGGCACCAGCAGCGCCGGGCCCCGGCCGGCGGTGCGCGCCTTCTACGCCCCGCTGGCGGCGCACCGGACGGTGGTGCGCTACGACAAGCCGGACTGCGGGCTGTCGGACCCGTGGCCGGGCCGGCAGACGCTCGAGACCGACCTGGAAGTGCTGCGGGTGGTCGCCGACGAGTTGCGGCTGGACCGCTTCGACCTGCTCGGCATCTCGATGGCCGCGCCGGTGGCGGCCGCGTTCGCGGCGCGCCATCCCGACCGGGTCGGGCGCCTGGTCCTGTACGGCGGCTACGCCAACGGCCGCCGGGTCGCCTCCGCCGAGGTCGCCGCGGCAATGGTCGACCTGGTCCAGGCCCACTGGGGGCTCGGCTCCGACGTGCTCGCCGACGTGTTCCTGCCCGACGGCAGCGCCGAGGCCAGGGCGCAGTTCGCGCGGCTGCAGCGCGACTCGGCACCGACGGAGGTCGCCGCCCGGCTGCTGGCGCAGTGCTACGAGCTCGAGGTCGAGGGGCTGCTGGACCAGATCGCCGCACCCACGCTGGTGCTGCATCGACGCGACGACCGGGCGATCCCCTACCGCCTCGGCCGCGACCTCGCCGCCCGCATCCCGGGCGCGCGGCTGGTGTCGCTGGCCGGCCGCAGCCACCTGCCGTACGCCGGCGACGCGGCGGCGGTGGTCGGCGCGATCCTGGCATTCCTCGACCCGCCGGCCCGCGGGCCGCGGCCCGCCCCGCCCGCCGGGCCGGCGGACTCGCTCACCGCCCGGCAGCTCCAGGTCGCCGCGCTGGTCGCCGAGGGGCTGACCAACCGGCAGATCGCCGAGCGGTTGGGGATCCAGGAGCGCTCCGCCGAGGGCCACCTGGAGCGGATCCGCCAGCGGCTGGGGGTCAGCTCCCGTGCCCAGGTCGCCGCCTGGTGGGCCCGACGCGCCGACGCCAGTGAGGTACCGGGTTGAGGTACCGGCTGGGGTGATCTCCCGCCTGACAGCCGGCCCGCGCCGCCTAACCTCACAGAGGAAACCTGACGATCGAACGCGAGGAGGACCTTCGACGTGGCCGAGCTGCGCGTCCCGGCGCGGTTCTGCGGGCCGCCCGGCGTCGCCAACGGCGGCTTTACCGGCGGCTCGCTGGCGGCACTGCTCGGCGGCGTCGCCGAGGTGACCCTCCGCCGCCCGGTGCCGCTGGACCGCCCGCTGCCGGTGCGCTCCGACGGCGACGGGACCATGGTGGTGGAGGACGGCAGTGTGCTGCTCGCCGAGGCGCGGCCGGCGAAGGCGCCGCTGGAGCTGCTGGCCGTGCCCGCCGCGGTGACGTCGGAGGCGGCGGAGGCCGCCGCCGGTCGCTCGCGCTACTACGACGACCCGGTGTTCCCCGGCTGCTTCGTGTGCGGCCCGGCGCGTCCGGCAGGCGACGGGCTGCGGATCTTCCCCGGCCGGCTGGCCGGCCGGGCACTCTGGGCGGCGCCCTGGACGCCGGACACGACCGTCGGGGACACCGACGGCCGGGTCCGGCCGGAGGTGGTGTGGGCGGCGCTGGACTGTCCCAGCGGGATCGCCGCCGCCGAGGCCGCCGCCGTGCCCGCCGGCACCGCGGTCGTGCTCGGCCGGATGGCCGCCACCGTGGGTGGCCTGCCCCGGCCCGGCGACCGCTGCCGGGTGGTCGCCTGGCCGCTGGCGGGCGACGGCCGCAAGCTCCGCGCCGGCTCGGCCCTGCTCGGCCCCGACGGCGAGGTGCTCGCGGCCGCCACGACCGTGTGGATCATCGTGGCCCAGCGTGCGGTGGCGGCGTCCGCCGGGGCGGGCTCATGACCGCGGGGCGGCGCGGGGTGGCGTTGACGCCGATGGAGACCCGCCATGACGTGATCGTTCGGGCGGCGCAGCTCGCCGACGAGCTCGGCTACGAGGCGTTCGCCGTGCCTGAGGGCTGGGGGCTCGACTCGACCCTGCTGCTGACCGAGCTGGCGCTGCGCACCCGACGCATCACGCTGGTGTCCGCCATCCTGTCGGTGTGGGGGCGCACCCCGGCCACGCTGGCGATGACCGCCGCGACGCTGTACCGGCTCGCGCAGGGCCGCTACGTGCTCGGGCTCGGCACCAGCACCAAGGCGTTGGTGGAGGGCTTCCACGACGTCGCCTTCGAGCGGCCGGCCGACAAGCTGCGGGAGGTGACCACCAAGGTGCGGGCGCTGCTCGCCGGTGAGCGCGCCCAGCTCGACGACGCCGCCGGGGCGCGGCCACTGCGGCTCGGCCTGCCGCCAGTCCCCGAGCTCCCGATCTGGCTGGCGGCAATGGGCGAGCGCACCACCAGGGTGGCCGCCGAGCTCGGCGACGGCTGGATCCCGATGTTCGTCCTCCCCGACCGCCTCGCCGGGCGGGCCGCGGAGCTCGGGCGGGCCCGCCGGGCCGCCGGTCTGCGTTCCCGGCCGCTCACGGTCGCGGCCGGCCCGTGGACCGTCGCCGACGCCGATGCCGGCGCCGCAAGGGGCGTGGTGGCCGGCTGCGTCGCCTGGTACCTGTCGGCAATGGGCGACGTCTACGGCCGCATCGTGGCCGACCAGGGATATGGTGCCGCCGTCGAGGCCATCAAGGCCGCCAACCCCCATCCCCGGCCGCAGGATGGGACCGTCCCCGGCGAGGCCCGGGTCGTGCTCGACGAGTTCACCGCCCACGGGACGCCCGGTCAGGTCCGCGAGCAGCTGGAGCGCTGGGACAGCGTGGCCGATGTCACCCTGGTCGCCCTGCCGCCGGGCATGGCCTGGGACACCGTCGAGGCGACACTGCGCGCCGCCGCGCCCTGAGCGTCGGAGCGACCGCGATCCGAGGTTGGTGCAATCGTATTCATGCTAGCCTGGCAGGGATGCCAACCAGCAAGCGCGGCCCCGTGACCATGCGCGACATCGCGGCGGTGGCCGAGGTGTCCCAGAGCACCGTGTCACGGGTGCTCAGCGGCGCCGCGACCAGCGTGCCGATCGCGCCCGAGACCCGGGCGCGGGTCGTCGAGGCCGCACAAAAGCTCGGCTATCGGCCGAACCCGCTGGCCCGCGGTCTGCGGGGGGCGTCGACGAACCTGATCGGTGCCGTCGTCAGGGATTTCAGCGACCCCTTCTTCGCCGGGGCGATCGAGGTCCTGGTGCTGGAGTCGATGGCGCACGGGTACAACGTGGTGCTGGGCCACGCCCACGGCGGCCTGGACGAGACGATCTCCCTGACCTCCGTGCTCGAGACCCGGCACACCGACGCCATCGTCCTGCTCGGCGACATGCAGGTCCAGCCACGGCTGCTGGCTGATCTGAGAACCTCCAGCGTGCCGGTGGTGGGCCTCTGGCAGGGGACGAGCCCGCTCGAGTTCCCGACCGCGGACACCGACGACCGGGCCGGCATCCGGGCCGGGCTGGAGCACCTGGAGTCCCTTGGGCACCGGCGGATCGCCTTCCTGAGCGCCGAGCTGCCGGTCGAGTACCGGGTCCGCGAGGACGCCTACGTCGACTACATGCGCGATCGGTTCGGGGTCGTCCCGTCCGGCTACCTGGAGCGGTGCCCGAACACCCTGGCCGGGGGCGACGCCGCGCTGCGGCGCCTGCTCGAGCTGCCGGAGCCACCCACGGCGGTGGCGACCTCGACGGACCTGGCGGCCGTCGGCGCCCTGCACGCCGCGCACAGCCTCGCTGTGACCGTGCCCGACCGGCTCTCGGTGGTGGGGTACGACGACATCCTGATCGCCAGCCACACCGTCCCCGCCCTCACGACCTTGCGGATGCCGATCGCGGAGATCGTCAGCCACGCCGTCTCGCTTGCCATCGCGTTGGCCCGTGATCCGGACGCGTCGCGCCAGCCGAGCCTCGAGGTCTTCAAGCCCACCTTGATCGTCCGGGACTCCACCGCGGCCCCGGCGCCCGGCCGCGACGCCTGAACCCGGGAGCGCGCGCTCAGGTCAGCGGGGGATCCACACGCGCATCGCCTCGGCCCCCCGGTTGGCCCAGGCGAAGTACGGGATGGCGCCGGCCGACGGGCCGGCCGCGCCGGCCTCGGCCGGGCCCGAGCCACCCGCGGCCCTGCGCACCACGGGCACCGTGATCCCGACGACGGCGTCGCCGATGTCTGGCCGGAGGACCGCGGCAGGCTCCCGCCGCCGGTCCCAACGCAGGTCCTCGAGCCGGGTGCCCGGCGTCAGGTCGGCCGATTCCAGGCAGTAGACCAGCGGGCCCCGCTCGATGGCGACGCAGCCGCGGACGGCGTCGACGCGCGGATCCGGTTCGGTGACGCGGACCGGCAGGTCGAGCTCCAGGACGGTCGTGTCCCCGGCCTTCCAGGGTCGTGTCAGCTCGGCGTAGCCCGTACCGGCCGCCCGAGGTCGGGTCCCGCCGGGCCCGGTGAGCATCGCCGATCGGCACCACCGGGGCACCCGCAGGGACAGCGTCCAGGGGCGGTCGGGCGCCTCGACGACCTCGACCGTGACCCGTCCGTGCCATGGATAGCCCGTGCGGACCGCCAGCCGGACGGCCCCACCGGGGACCTGCGCGCGGAGGTCCGCGGTGGCGTACTGGTGGAGCTGGACCCCGGTGTCGTCGCTGCTCGCCAGGTACTGCTCCAGAGAGCTCAGCGTCCGCATCAGGTTGGGCGGGCAGCAGGCGCAGGGATACCAGGGGGCGCGCTCGCCGTGCCCGGGCGGCTCATAGGCCCGATCGGTCCGGCGTTGCAGCGGGTTGACGTAGAAGAACCGGGTGCCGGTCAGGGAGACCCCGGACAGGACGCCGTTGTAGACGGCCCGCTCGATGGCGTCCGCGTAGCGGGCCTCGCCGGTGGCCAGCAGCAGTCGCCAGCCGAGCATGACGCCGGCGATCGACGCGCAGGTCTCGGCGTACGCCCGGTCGGGCGGGAGCTCGTAGGGGTCGCCGAAGGACTCGTCGCGGTGCCGGCTGCCCATCCCGCCCGTCAGGTAGGTCCGGGTCTGCACCAGGTCGTGCCAGCGCCGCTGCACGGCGGCCAGCAGGTCCTGGTCGTCGAGCTCGACCGCCACCTCGACGGCGCCGCAGTCCAGGTAGAGCTGCCGGACGGCGTGACCGGCGACGGTGGCGGCCTCGCGGACCGGCTCGTGGTCCTGCCAGTAGGCCGCGCCGAAGCGCCCATCGCCCAGCAGGCCCTGGCCCCGCAGGTCGAGCATCCTGGCCGCCAGGGCCAGGTAGCGGCCGTCGCCCGTGACCCGGGTCAGCTCGACCAGCGCCATCTCGATGCCGGGGTGCCCGTCGACTCCGTCCCGTCCGGTGGGCCCGAACTCCTTGTCGATCCGGTCGGCGGCCCGGACCGCGATCGCCAGGAGCCGGTCGTCGCCGAGGGCCCGCTGCCAGGCCACGGCCGCCTGGATCAGGTGGCCGACGCAGTAGAACTCGTGGCCCCAGGCGAGATCGGTGTGCGGTGTCCCCCCACCCACGACCTGGACGTAGCTGTTGAGGTAGCCGTCGGGACGCTGCGCCGCCGCCACCAGTCCGATCGCCTCGTCGGCGGCCGCCGCCAGGGCGGGGTCCGCGGCTCGCCCGAGCTCCCAGCCCACCGCCTCCAGCCACTTGTAGACGTCGGAGTCCAGGAAGGGGAAGGTGGCGCCCGAGGTGTCGGCCCGGGCCCGGTAGCGCCCGTCGCCGCCGGCGGCCAGGCGCAGGTTGTCCAGGGTCCCGGCGCGCTGCAGCTGCTCGAAGCCGTGGGGGATGGTGTGCTGGCGGTTGACCCGCTGGCGCTCGGCCAGGAAGCCGTCGACGATCCTGGCCTGGAAGGGGCCGAGGGGCCGCAGCCGCGCGCTGGCCGGCCCCATGGTCCGGCGGGCCTCGGTGGTCACTTCACCGCCCCGCTCATCAGGCCGGACACGTAGTACCGCTGCAGCAGCAGGTAGACGAGCACGCAGGGGATGATCGAGATGGTGACGCCGGCCTGCAGCATCCCCCAGTCGGTCCCGCCCAGGCTGGTCTCGGTCCGGGCCGCGGCCAGGATCAGCGGCAGGGTGAAGCTGGAGCCCCGGCTCATCAGCACCAGGGCGCCGAGGAACTCGTTCCAGGACATGATGAAGGCGAACAGGGCGACGGTGACGATCGCCGGCACGGTCGCGGGGACGAGGATCCGCAGCAGCACCTGCCAGGAGGAGGCGCCGTCCACGATGGCCGCCTCCTCCAGCTCGCGGGGGACGGCGCTGAGGCTGTTGCGCAGGACATAGAGGCTGAACGGCAGCTGGATGGCGGTGTGGAGGATGGCCAGGCCGACCAGGGTGTTGGTCAGCCCGACGCGGGCGAACAGCAGGAACATCGGGGTCAGCAGGGCCTGGTAGGGGACGATCAGGGCCAGCAGCAGGACAACGAAGATCACCTCCTTGCCCGGGATCTCGAACCGGGCCAGGGCGTAGCCGGCCGGCACGGTGAGGGCCAGGGTGAAGGCGATCGCCAGCAGGGCCGTGCCCAGGCTGTTGAACAGGTAGGTGGGCAGGCCCTGCTGGTAGGTCCAGAGCCGCTCGTAGCTGTCCAGGCTGAGGCCGTGGGGCAGGTAGGTCGGCGGCGAGGCGGCCGCCTCGGCGGTCGGCTTGACCGAGGCCAGCACCGACATGACCAGGGGGGCGAGCATGACCGCGCAGATGGCGACGCAGACCGCGCCCAGCAGGTAGCCGGAGCGGCCACGGGCGCGGGCCCGCGTGGCCACCACCCCGGCCCGCTGGCGCCGGGCGACGGTGGCGGTCACGCGTGGCTCCGGCGGGTCAGGAGCAGCTGCACCACCGTGAAGGCCAGGATGGTCAGGGCCAGGATCAGCGACAGGGCGGCGCCGTAGCCCAGCCGCAGGTACGGGAAGGAGTTCAGGTAGATGTAGAAGACCGAGGTGGCGGTCTCGTTCTGCGGCTGCCCGGCGGTCATGATGTAGAACTGGTCGAAGGCCAGCAGCGAGCCGATGACGCTGACCAGGGTCACCAGCAGCACCGAGCGCAGGGTCAGGGGCAGGATCACCCGGGTCACCCGTTGCCAGTAGCTGGCCCCGTCGACCAGGCTGGCCTCGGTGATGTCGGTGGGGACGGCCTGGATGGCCCCGACGAACAGGATCATCCCGAAGCCCATGACCTTCCAGGTCACCGAGGCGATGATGGCCAGGTTGGACCGGTCGGCGTCCACGCCAAGCCACAGGACCGGCTTGGAGATGATCCCGAGGTCCATCAGGGCCTTGTTGATGGGGCCGAAGTCGGCGCTGAACAGCCAGTACCAGAGCAGGCTGGAGACGCCCAGACCGATCACCACGGGGATGAACACGGTGGTCCGGGTGAGCCGCCGCAGGGGCGAGCGCTCCACGGTCAGCAGGGCCAGCAGGTAGCCGCCGACGATCAGGATGGGGGTGATGATCGCGGTGTACTTGAGGGTGAACAGGAACGACACCCAGTACTGGCGGTCGGCCAGGGCCCGCTGGTAGTTGCCCAGGCCGACCCAGCGCGGCGGGGTGATCAGCGACCAGTTGTGGAACGACATCCACACCATCTGGCCGAGCGGGTAGACGGTGAACACCAGCACGAAGATCACCGCCGGGGCCAGATAGGCCATCCCGACCAGTCGGCTCCTCCGGCCCCGGAACACGGCGATCCTCGCTGGCTACTGGTTGGCGATCGTCTTCATGGCCGCCTTCGCGTCGGCGATCACGGTGTCGAGGTTGTCGTCACTGTAATAGGCGCGCTGGAGCATCTTCAGCCAGGGGCCCTGGGGCGAGTTGATCTGCTCGAAGAAGGTCAGGGTGTACGGGGTGCGGCCGACCTCGAGGGCCTTGGCCACGTCCTGGACCAGCGGCTCGGCCTGGAAGTACTTGTTGTCGACCATGTCGGTGCGGGTGGTCAGGTTGAGGGCCTTGGCGTACACCTCGACCTGCACCTCGTCCGAGAGCAGGAACTTCATGAAGTTGACGGCGTCGTCGACCCGCTTGCTGCCCTTGGGCACGACCACCAGGTCGCCGCCGATGAACGAGGCCGCGGAGCTCGGCGCCATCCCCGGCAGCAGGGCGATGCCGAAGTCCATCTTCGGGTTCTGCTGGCGGGCCAGGGTGATGTTGAAGTTGCCCGTCCCCATCATGCCGACCTTGCCCGACCCGAACTGCAGGTGGAACGTCTCGCCGTTCTCGCTCCGGGCACCTTCGGGGACGTTGCCGGACTTGACCATGTCGCGGGTGAACTGCAGGACCTGCTTGACGCCGTCGCCGACCAGCGGCTCGTCGCCCGGGCCGGCCGCCTCGATCTTGGCCCCCGAAGCCCACATCAGCGGCCCGACGGTGAAGATGTTGCACCCGGCGCAGTTGCCCGGCAGGTAGTAGCCCTTGATGCCGCCGCCCAGGGCGGTGATCTTGTCCGCGTACTCGCGCAGCTCGGGCAGGCTCGTGGGTGGCTTGTCGGGGTCGAGGCCGGCCCGCTTGAACAGGTCCTTGTTGTAGAACAGGGCCGACACGTCGGCGTACAGCGGGACACCGTAGACCCGGTTCTCGAAGGTGGCGACCGTCATGTGCCCCTTGCTGGCGGTCTTGATCTCGGGCCAGGAGCCGATCCTGTCGGTGAGGTCGACCAGCTGCTGTGCGTCCTCGAACTGGGGCGCGTAGATGAGGTCCATGCCCATCAGGTCGGGCACCTCACCGGAGGCGATCCCCTGGGCGATCTTGCCCACCATCTCGGTGTGCGGGATGTAGGTCAGCTTGATCTTGCAGTTCGGGTTCTTCTCGTTCCAGGCCGCGACCAGCATGTCGACCATCTGCTTGTTGCCGCCCGAGCGCTCCCACATGGTGAGCTCGCCGGTGCTGGCGCAGCTGGTGGTGGCGGCCGGCGCCTGTGCCGTGGTCGACGGCGTATCGCTCCCCTGGCTGCAGGCCGCGAGCAGCACGATCGCCGCTGCCACCAGGACGAGCCACCTGAGACGGCTCCTCATCCCATGCACCTCCATGTCGGTCCCTCCGGTTCGACCGGACGACTGCTGGCCTGTGGACACCGAGATCGCACGATGGTGGATGCATACGATCGCATGCATTCGATTGCATGTCGAGATGCGAGACGCCCGCGTACCGGCCGAGGCGACGGCGTTCGCGCACCGCGCCAGCCGGATGATGGTCAACGTCGCCGCCTACGACCAGGATGCCGCCGACCGGGCCGTGCGGGAGCCTGGGTCGCCGGATCCTGTAGCAGCTTGGCGCCATCCCCGCCTGACCGTGCCTTCCGCGCGAGCTGTCACCGCTGGCGCGGGGCGCCGGTCGTCTGGCCGACCTCGATCAGATGGCCGTCCGGGTCGCGCAGGTAGCAGCGGATCTCGCGGCCGTGGTCCTTGGGCGGGGTGAGGAACCTTGCCCCCCTGGAGCGCCACTCCTGGTAGGCGGCCTGGATGTCGGCCACGCGGATGTTCAGGAAGGCGCTGGTCCGGGTGGGATCGCTGGGCGGCTCCAGGATGACGTCGGGCTTGTCGTCGGTCGGTCCGCCACCGACGTTGATGATCACCCAGCCATTGGCCAGCTT
>Ga0307319_10000726_pt1 | contig 10052 bp, 13 predicted proteins | sample ER_DNA_368_FD_194491 | JGI IMG/M metagenome (GOLD analysis project Ga0307319, IMG submission 194491) | Bulk soil microbial communities from the East River watershed near Crested Butte, Colorado, United States - ER_DNA_368 | ecosystem: Environmental > Terrestrial > Soil > Floodplain | place...
GCGGTAGCGAAGCGTGAACGTCCGAGTCTCGCCCAGTGTCGAGAAGCGCCAGACGATTCGCACGAGGTCGTCGCTCTGCTCGATCCCGTACGTGCCGGCCGGCCCACCGGGCTGCAGCGGCGTCGGTGCACCGGGGGCATACGCGCGACCATCCTCGACCACGCCGATCTCGTCGATCGTCTCGCCCTCCCGCAGCGGGATGTCGCGGAAGCCGAACGTGTACGGCCCGTCGAACGCGACGGTGATGTTCTCCCGCACGGTAAGCGCGCCGGACGTGCCGACCTCCACGCCCACGTCGCTCGCAACGAGCTCGTACGAGCGGGCCTGGGCGGTGCCGGCCAGAACGAGCGCGGCGACGAGGCCGCTGACGACCCCGGCAAGCGGCCGCAGCACGCCCGTCAGCCGGCGGGGGTTCCCGGCGTGAAGCTGACTTGCGGCGGCTCGCGCTGCGCGTCGTCCTCCACGTCGAAGAACTCGCGCTTCTCGAAGCCGAAGAAGCCTGCGAAGAAGACGCCGGGGACCGTCTGGATCGCGTTGTTGAAGGTCAAGACCGTGTCGTTGTACACCTGGCGCGAGACGGCAATCCGGTTCTCGGTCTCCGAGAGCTCGCTCTGCAGCTGACGGAAGTTCTCGTCGGCCTGCAGCTCCGGATAGGCCTCGGCGACTGCGAAGAGGCGGCCGAGCGCCTGCCCGAGCAGACCTTCCGCCTGCGCCGACTCCGCGGGCGTCTGCGCCTGCTGCGCGGCCGCTCGCGCCTGCGTCACGTTCTCGAACGTCTCGCGCTCGTGCGCGGCATAGCCCTTGACCGTCTCGACGAGGTTCGGGATCAGGTCCCATCGCCGCTTCAGCTGCACCTCGATCTGCGCCCACGCGTTGTCGACGCGGTTGCGCAGCCTTACGAAGCGGTTGTAGAGGACGACGAGGAGAATCGCCACGAGGGCCACGACGACGAGGATCACGATCAGCCAGGTCACGAGGGACGACTCTAAACGCCTGGGAGGATGAAGCGATGAGCCTCGTCACGACCGTCGTCGGCAGCTACCCGCAACCGGACTGGCTGACCGACCGCGACCGCTTCGGCGCGCGCGTTCCGCCGCGCGTGCGCGCGCGTGAGCTCTGGCGCTTGGCGGAGCCGCGGCTGGAAGCAGCGCAGGACGACGCGACCCGCCTGGCGGTGCAGGACATGGAGCGGGCGGGCGTCGACAATCCCGAGTTCGGCGAGGGCTGCCGCAGGTCCGAAGAGACCTGTGCGAGCGGGACGGCTACACGGTCCAGCGGCTGACCGACGCGCAGGCGCTCGCATCCACGGCGACCGACAGCACGTCGTGTAACCAAGTGAAGTAGCTAGGCCGGGCGCTCTCTGGATCGGAGACCAACGGCAGGCTCGAGCCCTGAGGTGACCGCCACTCAGCCATCCTCTTCGAGGCCAAGGCGCTGGCGTACTTCCGGGGAGAGCAGGTCGTCCGAGGCCGGCTCGTCGCTCCAGTCGGACTCGCCCTGCTCCTCGAGCGGCTCCTCGTAGTCCGCGGACTTCTTGATCTGCTCGTCGCCCACGTTCACTCTCCTGGGAAGCGGACAAGGGCGAAGCCGTGCACCTCGCCCGGGAAGCGCACGCGCCTGAAGGCGCCTCCGCCGTTCGACTGTGAGCCGCTCGTCCCCGCCGACGTGTTCCCGCCGTAGGTCGGGACGCCGCCGTCCGGCTGAGCCGGGCCGCGGACCATTTCGACGTGGACGCCGTGGCCTCCGACGACGACGAGATCGCCCGGCTTGATCTTCGAGCGGTCGGTCGTCCAGCCCCTGAAGCACTTCTTACTGGCCCTCGCGGCGTTCTCGATCGAGGCGACCGACGCGAGCGAGGAGTCGAGCCCCTTCACCCCGGCCGCCTCGAGCGCGTAGTAGCACCAGCATCCGCACCAGAAGCACCGGTCGAGCCAGGTGCCGCCGCCGGCGGTGTGCCGCTGCGCCGTGCGGATTCCGTCGGGGCGGTCGTCGAAGTTGGAGCCCGCAGGCTGCTCGGTGTACCCGACGCGCTTCGCCTGGTGGTCCATCGCCTTCCGCCGAGCGCCTGCCGCGCCTTCGCTCGGCGGTGTGTAGCTCCGGTAGAGCTTCGCGGAGTAGTCGTCCCACGCCCACTCGTGCTTGCCCGTGACCTTCGTCTGCAGCAGCGCGCTATGCGTCAGCCCCCCGTAATGCCCTGTTGGCTGGATGCCGGCCGCCCTCTGAAACGCGGCGCACGCCTTCTCGGCATTCTCGCCGTAGGTGCTCGTGAAGTCTCCCCACGGCAGGAGCACCGACCCCGCCCTGGAGAGTGCCCGCTTCACCGCGAGGCAGTCGTCGCCCGACATGGGGTAGCGCTTGTTCGGGTCGTACGCCGGTCCCCAGAGGTCGCGCGTGAAGGCGAACGAGGGATGCGGCTCGACGATCTCGTCCTCGTAGAGCTTGACCGCGTAGTCGTCCCAGGCGGGCTCGCGCGGGTGGCCCTTGCGCTTGGCCGCGCGCAGCGCCCTGTGAGTCGTCTTGCCGTAGTGCCCGGTGGCCTGGAGGCCGAGCTTCTTCTGGAAGGCCGCGCACGCATTCTCGGCGTTCTCGCCGTAGGTGCTCGTGAACGCGCCCCACGCCAGGAAGCCCGCACGCGAGAGCACGCGTTTGACGGCGAGACAGTCGTCGCCGCTCATTGGGTAGCGGTCCTTGGGGTCGTGCTTCGGCCCCCAGAGGTCGCGGTAGAAGGCTGGGCCCGACAGACTCACTCGCCCTCCAGAGGCTCGCCGTATCGGGCAGCCAGGAGCAGGGGACGACGGTGCACGAACCCTCCTTACGTGGGACAGATCGAATGATCGCACCAGCGGCCCAAAGTTCCAAGGTCCGCGCTGGCGACACGTTTTTCGCGGAAACGTGGGGCGGTGGCTTGGCTACGCGGCTCGCATCGCTATGAGCTGATGCATTCGTTGGCAGGGGCTGCCGGATCGCCATCAGAAGAGTCCAGGCGGATCTGCAGCTCCGGACCGAGGAATGCATCGTGGTGCTGTGACGCAAGCCGGATGCGCATGAGGAGTGGCAGCTCGCCGTTACACGGCGGCAGCACGACCGGTGCAGAACGGCCCGGTGCGGGCGGCGAGCCGATCGCGTAATACCAGTCCGGGAAGAAGCTCCACGGTTTTGTGAGCACCCGGCCGGCCGCGTTGACCACGACGATTCCGTACGAGCCGATCTCGTGCAGGGTGTTGCCGTTGTTGGTCAGCGTGAGCTGCACGCCGTCGCCCCCATTGGGGTCCTGCCGCGGCTCCCCGGTGAGCGTCCCCGCGACGAACGGGCCCTTCGCAGTCTTGGCGGGATCGGTGGGCGTCGTGCAGTAGCCCTGCCAGGCGACTGAACGCGACTTGAAGTGCGAAAGACGGGCGAGGGCTTTGATATCAGGCGCACGCGGACCACAGTGTTGCCGTCCGTCCCACCGCGTTTCGACGATGCTGCAAGTACGGCTCTTGGGATAGTCGATCGACGAGTACATGATCGCGCAACGGTTCGGTAAATGTCCGAGTCCCAGCGCGTGGCCGATCTCGTGCGCGACGATCCTCACCTGCCCGTTGTGGAACCCTTTAGGCGATTTCATGCGCGCTGCGCTCAGCTGCACGAAGCCAATACCGCCCCACCCGGCAATTGAGCTCCTGGGCGAGCCGATGTAGGCCTTCTGCGTGACGGTGATGTCGGCTCGCCTGCCCGGCCGCGCCGGCACGAACCGGAACGGAGTTCCTGCGCGGTTCCAGCTTGCGAATGCCTCGTTGACCTGCCAGACGTACGTCGACTTGTTTCGATATGTGATCCGGACGTGGCCGTACGGCGACGTGGCGGCGCTCGTGAGTGGTGGAGCCAGCAGAACTCCCGACAGCAGCGCGCAAATGGCCACAATCAGGGCTCGGCGCGGACGTAGGGGCTGAGCTTGGGGGATCAGTCGCATCTCGTAAGCGTACGTGTGTTCTCGGCCCGGCGAAATATTGGGGCGGTTTCAACTCTCGGAGACCGCTCATTCGATTTCCCAGACCCTTCGCTAGGCTGAGACAGATGAGCGACAGACGCTTAGGCACACTCGCATCGTTGCTCGGACTCACGCTCCTCGTCTACGCGATGATCGGCTTCCGGATCTTCTACAGCGGCAACCTCGAGTACGGGTCGCTCATTTGGAACCTCTTCCTCGCCTGGATCCCTTTCGCGCTCGCGCTCTTCGTCTACGACGGCTTCCGGCGCGGTGCGGCCCGCTTTCCGCTGATCGCCGGCGCCGCGCTCTGGCTCATCTTCTTCCCGAACGCGCCCTACATCGTCACCGACATCAAGCACGTCCGCAATTGGGCGGGGATGCCGATCTGGTACGACGCGATCCTCGTCGGCGCCGCTGCCTTGACAGGCTTGGCCCTCGGGTTCGCCTCGCTCTACCTCATGCAGGCGGTCGTCCGGCGGATGGTGGGCGCTGTGAACGCGTGGGTCTTCGCCCTCACGATCCTCGGGCTCAGCTCCCTGGGTGTCTACCTCGGGCGCTACCTGCGCTGGAACTCCTGGGACCTGATCGTGCGCCCTGAGCAGGTGCTCGGTGACGTGTGGACGGGGATCGCGAACCCGCTCGCCTATCCGCACGCAGTAGCGGTGACCGTTGTCTTCACCGTCTTCCTGGCTGCGACGTACCTGGCCTTTTACTCGGTTGCCCGCTGGGGCCTGCTGGCCAACCGAGCGCTGAAAGCTCAGTCGACCTCGCGGTCCCAGTAGTCGACGTTGCTCTCGCGGCGCACCATGAGCTTGTCGTCGCCTCCACCCGGTTGCGGCCAGGCGCCGATCTTGTCGCTGTCGGGGTAGACGGCCATGCTCGGGTCGTTCTTCGTCGAGAACACGACCAGCCGCACGGTTTCTGCCCCCTTGTTCGTCAGCTTGTGCGCACCGTCCGGCCCGTTCGGGAAGCACGCGAGGTCGCCCGGGCCGAGCTCCGTCTCGCCACCCGGATGGCGCACGGTCACCTTCCCCGCGAGCACTAGCAGCCACTCCTCGTTGCCGTACTCGTAGTGATAGGGACAGTTGCTATTGCCCTGTTCCAGCTCGTAGATGGTCGCGCCAAGGCGTTCTGATCCAAGCAGTGGGCCCAGGCGGACATAACCCGCCTCGTAGCCTTTCGGGTCGTCGTCGTCGCGGCTCAGCTCGACGTCGTGGATGTTCACGGGGTCCACGCGAAGGATTATCGTCGTCAAACGATGCCGAAGCGCGCCCGACTGGTCGGTGTGAACCACATAGCGGTGGAGGTCGCCGACATCGACGAGGCGCTCGAGTTCTACGGACGGGTCTCGACTTCACGCTGCGCGGCCGCGGACGTCGCATGGCCTTCATCGACATGGGCGACCAGTTCATCGCGCTCTCGGCCGGCCGCACCCAGGAGCCCGACTCGCACCGGCACATCGGGCTCGTAGTGGACGACCTCGACGCCGCCCGGCACTCGCTGGAGGAGGCCGGCGCCCGCATCCTTCCCGGCCGCGGCCTGGACTTCCTCGATCCCTGGGGCAACCATTTCCAGGTCGTCGAGTACCGCCAGATCCAGTTCACGAAGGCGCCGGAGATCGCCCGCGGGATGGGGCTCGAGCTCGACAAGTCGCCCGAGGCGATCGAAGAGTTGCGCAAGAAGGGCCTCACTTAGCTTCCGGCCGGGACGTACAAGATCTGCATCACGGCCTGGGACCGCGCGGGGAACCAGGGACAGAGCTGCGCCCGCTATCGCGTGCTGTAACTCGGCGCTAGACCGAAGCCACTCCGGACCGGAGGCCGCCAAGCCGGTTCGCGATCACCGCGTCGGCCGCCTCGACGCTTTCGACGTGGCCCGTGACGGCGCCGAGGAACTCGTCGCGCTCCAACGCGCGGAGCTCGACGTCGCCCCTGGCCGTGACCGTCGCTGTGCGCGGCACGTCACGCAGGAGGGCGATCTCACCGAAATAGTCACCCTTGCCGAGCGTTGACACGTGCTGGCCATCCGCCGTGACGTCGACCTCACCCTTGGCGATCACGTAGAAGCGGTCGCCGCTGTCTCCCTGGCGGATGATCTCGTCCCCGTCCGTAGCCGAGACCGCGATGAGGGCCGAGGCGAGCTGGTCGAGGGTGGCCGGCGGCAGCGGCCGGAAGAGGGCGAGGCTGCGGAGGAGAGCGAGCTCGGCCGGTGCGAGGGTGTCGCCGTCCACGGCCTGGAGTCGACGCCAGAAAACGATGGCTAGGAAGGGCAGCAACGACCCCGAGGCGATCAGCGCACCCCGAACGTCGAAGAGCTTGATCAGCAGCGGGGCAATGATCGCCCCGAGGCCAAGAGTCCCGACGAAGACGCTCTGCACGACGCCGAACACCCGCGTCATCACCTCGTCGGGGACGGCGCGCTGCAGCAGCGTCAGGCCCGCGACGTCGACGAGCGTGACCCCTATGCCCACGACGCCGAGCAGCACCAGGGCGAGCAGAGGGTCGGGAAAGATCCCGATGAGCGCGATCGGCACGCCCCAGAGCACGAGGCCGACCGCGAAGTCTGACGCCAGCTTGTTTCGGCTCAGAAGCGCGAGTGCGGCGAAGCCGCCGAGGAGACCGCCGACGCCGACCGCCGAGTTCAGGAAGCCGATTCCGGCGTTGCCCATGTCCAGGAGCTCGAGGGCCATGACGACGATCAGCACGTTCAGCGCGCCCGCGACGAGGGTCTGTGCCCCGTAGAGCCCGACAATCAGGCGCAGGCGCGAGTCGTGAGCGATAGTGGAGAACCCGGCGAAGCTCTCACGGAGGAGCCCGGTCTTCAGTGGCCCACGAGGGGCCTCGCGCTCCGGCCTCACGCCCGCCAGCAGCAGCGCCGAGAGCAGGAACGCGACCGCGGAGGCCGCGAACACAGCGTCGGTTCCCGTCAGAGCGAGCATGATCCCGCCGATCGCCGGCCCCATGAAGATGCCCACGCTCTCGATCGTCGTCAGCACGAGGTTCGCGGCGGTCAATTCCTCCGGAGAGCGCGCGAGAGAGGGCAGGAGCGCGGCCTGCGTCGGGCGGAAGAGCGATTGCATGAGGCCGACGAGCGCCGTCAGGACATAGATCACGGCGACATGGACGTCGAGCAGCGCGACCGCGGCCGCCCCGAGGATCAACGCCGTGCGAGCGACGTTGACGAGGAAGAGCACGCGATGTCGCGGATAGCGGTCGCCGAGCTGGGCCGCAAAGGGCGCAGCGACCACCGAGGGCAAGACGCGGATGAGACCGACCAGGCCGACCGCCGCCACCCCGCCCTCCTCGTAGGCGAAGAGCGAGAGGGCGACGATGAAGACCCAGTACGCGGTGGTCGTGAGCGCCCAGCTCAGCTCCACGAGCCGCAGCGCAGGGTTCGAGAAGACGGCGGAGAACGCCTCTTTCGACTCCCTCAGCCGCTCCCGCACGGGAGCAGGATTGCACGCTATTGAGTTTTCAAAGCGAACGAGGGAAGATTTGTGCCCCGACCACCGTCTGGTGGGCGTAACGTTCCGTCCGAGGGTGGCGGACCAAAAAGGAGGATTCACGTGGCAGACGAAGGCAAGAGCGAAGAGCGCGAGTACAACAGCGACGAGCTCGAGAGCATGAATGACGATGTCGAGGCCCACAGCCTCGGGGAGCGGCCGATCGAGCGCGCGGCGGACGAGGGCGACGACGTCGAAGCTCACGTCCTGAGCGAGGCCCCACCGTCGGAGTAACTTCCGGAAAGCTTTAATCAGACGAGGGCGGCTAGTAGCCGCCCTCGTCGTTTCTGAGCACTTCCTCGAGCGCGGCGAGCAGCTTCAGACCGGCCGCGCGCCGCTCGTCCTCCAGCGACTCGACCGTCGCCGCGAGCTGCGCGACGATCCCCGCGCCTTCAACATTCGACCCCAGAACGGCCTCGGCCTTTCGCGCGCGCCGCAGCAGGTCGAGCGCAATTGCCGCCTGGTTGGCGAACAGCCCGAGTAGGTCCATCTCGACGAGCGAGAACTGCGTGCGCTGCGGCCGGTCGAGCACCTCGAGGACACCGAGGGCCTGCTCATCGTGGAGGAGCGGCACCGCCATCAGGCCCTGCGGCACGTAGCCGGTGCTCTCGGCCACTTCCTTGGCGAACCGAGGATCCTCGGTCACGTTCTCGATCACGAGCGGTTGCCGGGTAACGAGCACCCAGCCGGCAACGCCCTGGCTCGACGGGAAGCGCTGGCCGATGAGCGTCTCCGCGCCCTCGCCTGCGACAGCCTCGAACACGAGCTCGTCCGTCTCCTCGTCGAGCAGGAAGACCGACGACGCCTTCGCCCCGAAGATCGCGCGCGCGACCTCGACCGTCGACTGCAGGAGCGAGCGGTAACCCGCTTCGGAGCCGGCGACACCCGCGGCGACAGCAGCCCTCAGCTCGTCGCTCACGAGCTACCTGCCACGTTCGTGGACGTCAGGTGGAGAACGCTCTTCAACTGGAAGGGCGTCAGCTCCGGATGTTTGCTGAGAATGAGCGCGCAGACACCGGACATGTGCGGTGTCGCGAAGCTGTTGCCCGTGCAGCGGATCTTGCTGCCACCGACCCAGGCGACCTCGACGTCTACCCCGCGCGCGAAGAACTCGACCGGCGGATCGGGGTTGTAGAAGAACGTGAACGGGTCGCTTTCCTCGTGGCTGGCGACGGAGATCACCGAGGAGAACTTCCACGGGTAGCTCTCGACGGGCATGTTGTGCGCGGAGGCGACCAGCACCGTGCGCCGGAAGTAGGCGGTGTCCGTGAGCTCGTGCAGGATGCCGGCGAACTGGCGCTTCGTCGTCGAGAGGCTCATGTTGATGACGTCGAAGCCCTGCTCGACTGCCCACTTCAGGCCGCCGAGGAGGATGTCGCCCGATCCGGTGAACCCTGCGCCGAGCACGCGAACGCTGATGATGTCGCATTCCGGGGCGAGGGAGCGCACGACACCCGCGCAGGCCGTGCCGTGTCCGCAGAGATCGCCCTCCCTGTCTTCCTCGACGACAGCGTGCCCGTCGGCGTCCAGGGAGACGGCCACCGCTTTGCTCACCTCGCCGACGAGCTCGTGACCGGCATCGACGCCACTGTCGAGAATGCAGACGCTCACGCCCCTGCCCGTCGACTCTCCCCACGCCCACTCCCGCGTGACCTGGACCGGCCATTCGACGGGAAGAACGATCCTGTCGGCGGCCTGTCCGGCCGGGAGACTCCAGGCTGGCCGAAGGTCCTCCGACATCGACCTGACTCTACTCCGCTGCCGCCAGAGCGCGTTGAGTCGCTTCGGCGGCGCGTTTGACGAGTGCCTGAGCTTGCCGGACGCGATCGTCGTCGTCGCTGGCGGCGAGGTTGACAGCGACCAGCTTGGCTGCCGCACGTGTCCCGCCTTCGGCGAGCACTGCCGCCACGGCGGCGTCTGCGCGCACCTCCGGGTTGCCGTTCTCCACGAGCAGCGCCGCGAGCGTCGCCAGGTCGCATCCCGCTTCGGCGATCTGCAGCGGGATGTCGGCCGCGAGCTCGAGCGCCTCGCGGAGTTTGATGTCTCGATAGCGCGGCTCGGCGTCGCCCTTCCCTCGTAGGGCGGTCAGCGCATTCATGTACGCGTCTGCATCGGCTTGCGCAAGCGGTGAGACCCGGGCCCGCAGGGTCTCGGCCTGGCCGATCGCTCCGCCGGCTTCGTCCCATTGGCCCTTCGACGCGCGGGCGACCATCCCGACGAGACCGGCCGACATCGCGACGACGATCGCGGCCGCCGATCCGCCGCCGGGCGCCGGGCCCTCACCCCCGAGCGTGTCGAGGAAGTCGCGAAGCGGCGCGTCCAGCAGATCGGCCACGGGGGCCGAGTCTAAGCCTCAGGACGGGAAGCGTTCGCGCAGCGCCTCGACGAGCAGGGGATCAGGCTCGTAGCCCTCCGCCTCGAGCGCGGATTCCAGGTCGGCGATCAGCGCGTCGCGGAAGGCGCGGTCGGCGCGGGCACGCTCCACGATCTCGTCGAGACCGCGTCGCGCGAGCGGGATCTCCTGCGCGGCGCGGACCCATGCCTGTGGCGGCACGGGCAGCGTGCGAAGGACCTCTCCCA
>Ga0307319_10000727_pt1 | contig 10050 bp, 6 predicted proteins | sample ER_DNA_368_FD_194491 | JGI IMG/M metagenome (GOLD analysis project Ga0307319, IMG submission 194491) | Bulk soil microbial communities from the East River watershed near Crested Butte, Colorado, United States - ER_DNA_368 | ecosystem: Environmental > Terrestrial > Soil > Floodplain | place: USA...
ACGCCCAGAGGACCTCGTCGCCATGCCCCACGCGCGTCTGGCAGCCGCCGAGGTTCGAGGCGACCGAGTTCTTGAAGACGCCCCAGAACTTCTGCGGGGTGTTCGTGTCGGGGCCGATGCGCTCGATGAAGAAGTCATCGAAGCCGGCGTTGAAGGGGCCGTCGAAGCTGAAGCCGCCCAGGCGGGCGGCGTCGTCGAGCGCCGCGGTGGCCGACGGACCCGGACTCGGGTTGGCAGGCGGGAAGCCATTCGTGCCGTCGCACTTGTGAGGTGTCAGCCCGGCGGCGGTGGCGACGTTGTGGCCATCGGTGGTGAGCGGGGCGTCGAAGAGCGTCGAGCCTTCGGCCTCCACGCGCACCTGGACGGTCGCCGGCACGGCGGCCGCGCCCGGCGCGGCCACGGCAAGGGCAAGAAGTGCGAGCGTCAGCGCGCTTCCCATGCGGTTGAACATCGGGCCACCCTTTCCTCGAGGGTTGTATCCGGTCCGCGCGCAACCGGGCGAGCCAGGTGCGTGCGGCTAGGCCGACCGGGGCCAGGTCTCCTGGCTTGGGGCTCCGCGACGCGCCTTCCCGGGGTCCCGAAGGCCCCCCAGTGGCATCAGCGACGCATCAGCGCCCGTTCACAGTGGCGGGACCGCGCCGGCTTTGCACCGGACTTCCCTCGACCACCGGCCGTTCTGAACGCGGCGATCATACTCCTGTCTCGCCGGGCCGGGTGTCAGGAGCGCCGCAGGGCCGCCGTGACGACGCCGATCGCCGCCGCGGCCGCCACTGCGATGGCCCCCGCGACGGCCACGAGCGAGGTGTGCTCGTCGGCAAACGCGGCCAGGTCGCCGAAACGCGTGACAACGAGCGCGGCGCCGGCGAGCGCCACGACGCCGAGCACTACCGCCCCGAGCACGGTGGTGCCGACGGTGGTGGCCTCGTCGGCCGCCCGCTGCAGCGACGCCGTGAGCTTCGTGCGCCCCGTTCGCTCGGGCCAGCGGCTCGAGGCCGCCGCCAGCGCCGCCGCCACGACGAACGTCCAGAAGGTGGCGAGCAGGAACCCACCGATCACGTCGCTGGGGAAGTGCGAGCCCACGTTGACGAGCGTCAGGCCGTCAGCCACGGCCAGAGTCATGCCGAGCACGGCGGTGAGCGGGCGGGCGCGAGGCGGAACAACGAGGATGGCCGCGAGGGCGATCGACATCGCCGCGGTGGCATGGCCGCTGGGAAAGGCCTCGGGGGCGATGTGGGCGCCGTTGACGAGGCCCCCGAAGCGCGGGTAGGCGAGCAGCGCCTTCAGGACCTGACTCGAGACGCTGGCAAGGCTCACCAGAACGATGACCGCGCCGGCGACCCGCGGCCGACCCCTGACGAGAGCCACCCCGGCGAGTACCGCCACCATCCACCCCACCCGAAACGGCGTGTCGAACGCTCCGACCCAAGGAACGCGCCCGTCGACGTTCGGCGTGCCGAGATCGATGAAGTCGTGCAGAGCGCGGGCATCGAGCGAGCGCGCACCCGCCGACCCGTACGCCACGGCGAGCAGCGCAAGGAACGCCAGCGCGCACAGAAGCGCCGCGAACAGAAGCTCCCTGGGCCGCCGAGCCATACGACGAACCTAGCGGTGCTTCTGAAGGCGCGCCAGAAAGCCGCCGCTACAATCACCCGCCGAGCCGCCATCGTCTAGGGGACTAGGACGCCGCCCTCTCACGGCGGAAACCGGGGTTCGAATCCCCGTGGCGGTACTCAAGAAACCCCTGCAAACGTGGGGGTTTCGTGTCTCTCGACGCGCTTCCCGGACCAACTAGCGGACTAACCGACGCGCGCTATCGGGGTCGCGCTTGGAGCCGCGTCGTCCTCGGAGACGGCCGGCCGCACGACCGGCGCCCAGCCTTGTGCACACTTTGCGATCGAGGGGGTGCCCCCCCGGGGGTGGTGTGGGTGGGGTAGGCCTCGTGTTCCCTTGGTCGCGCGGCAGCCAATGAGGCGCTCGGACTCGCGCGCCGCGAGGAGCACGTTGTGGGTTGGGCCCGCCCATGCCAGGCGGGCCCTTCCCGTGCACTCGAAAGGAACCTGAGGCGGAACCACCGGCGCACAGGCCCCAAAGCCGCACAGGCCCCAAAGCCACCCGGTCGTCCTTGAGAGGTTCCTCAGGCTTCAACGCAGGACACCTCGAAAGGTTCAGGAGTTTGAAAGTTCTTGGTCCGAAACCTGCGAGGTTTGGCGCTTGCCTCGGCAAGGGTTGCGGCCAGGCTTCAGGTTTCGGCCGCGATCCACTGTCGAGCCACCAGCCTGGCAGCGGTCGCACCGGCACACCCTCGGCAGCGGCACAACCCGCTCGCTCAAGTATCGGTCCTGTCCATGGTCGAGCTTCTCGATACCGCAGGGAAAGGAAAGTCCGGTCCGTCGTACTTTGACAGGCTCGATTCGTTGCGCGGAGCCGCTGTTTGCGAGGGATCGGCATCTGACGGTTTGTCTCTCTCGGGCGCTCGGCCCTCCGCAGCCGGGCAGGGGTGCGTGTCGTCCCTTCCCCTGCTCGTAAGCCCTCGAACCGGTCAGCGCTCTAGCACCGCGCGGACTTCGCGAGCGATCGCGAGGTCCTCCCGCGCGGCGACAACGACCACCGCCGCGGGCGACCCGGCCGGCGACACCACGCGGTCGGCAGGCTCCTTGGCGGTGTTAGTGCGCCCTGTCACCTCCAAGCCGAGGAAGCGCAGTCGCTCGACCGCTGCCTCGCGCACCCGCGGCGCGTTCTCGCCCACGCCGCCCGTGAACACAAGCGCGTCGAGCCCACCCATCGCCGCAACCATGGCGGCCACCCCTGCGGCCAGTTTGTGGAGGTACACCGCGAGCGCGAGCGTGCAGCGCTCGTCGCGCTCATCGACGCCGGCCAGCAATTCGCGCATGTCGCCCGAGCGTCCGGACAGAGCGCTGAGCCCCGCCTCGCGGTCCAGTGCCCGCTCGGCCGTCGCAGGGTCGATCCCGGCGTGGCGCTGGACCCACAGGAGTAGACCGGGGTCCACCGAGCCCGAACGCGTGGCCATGGCGAGGCCCTCCAGCGGGGTGAAGCCCATCGTGGTGTCGACCGAGCGTCCCTGCGCGACCGCGGCCAGGGATGCGCCGGCGCCGAGGTGCGCGGTAACCAGCCGCAGCCCCTCGGGCGGGCGGCGGAGAAGCTCCGCCGCGCGGCGTGAGGCGTAGGCGTGCGAGAGACCGTGGAAGCCGAAGCGTCGAAGCGGCCAGCGCTCGCTCCAGTCCGCCGGAACGGCGTAGGTGAACGCCTCGGCCGGCAGCGTCGAGTGAAACGCCGTGTCGAAGCACGCCACCGCCGGCAGATGCGGCCGCAGCTCGTGCAGCGCTCGAATCCCCCTGAGGGCGGGCGGGTTGTGGAGCGGCGCCAGCTCTACGAGTCCGTCCAGGCGGCGCTCCACCGCGGCATCGAGGCGAACCGCCGTAGTCAGATCCGCGCCGCCGTGCACCACCCGGTGACCCGCGGCGTCCGGCTCCGGCGCTCCATCGAGGAAGCCCGCGATCACCTCGGCCTCGTGCCCCGCCGCGGCGTCGCAGCTGGCCAGCACCTCATCGTCGGGGCCCAGCACCCGCACCTTGAGCGACGAGGAGCCCGCGTTCACGACGAGGACGGTGGCGGTCGGCACTTCGGCGACATCCTCGCAGCCACCGAGGGGCGGCTAGAACGTCAAGCTCAGTAGTTACCCGAAGGGATTCCGCGGTAGAGGGCGGGTACCGCGTGGAGCGCAATCCGCGAAGCTGGCGAGCCGGAAGGCATGCGCCGCCCGATAGGTCGGCAGCGGCGCCGCTTGGGTGACGTCCCAGCGATGTAGCGAACCGGCGCGAACCATTTGGGATGACACCTTCGACGAGAGGAGCAGCGATGACCCAGCCGACGGCGCTACGTTCGGACTCGACGTCTCGTGACGAGCCCCTTTCGCCAGAAGAGCTCCGCCTGATGGATGCGTGGTGGCGCGCTGCGAACTACCTGTCAGTGGGTCAGATCTACCTGCTCGACAACCCGCTGCTGCGCGAGCCGCTGCGGATCGAGCACGTCAAGCCGCGGCTGCTCGGCCACTGGGGCACGACGCCCGGACTGAACTTCGTCTACGCGCACATGAACCGCGTGATCAAGGCCAAGGACGTCAACGCGATCTACGTGACTGGTCCAGGCCACGGGGGCCCGGGTCTCGTCGCCAGCACCTACCTCGAGGGCACCTACAGCGAGGTCTACCCGGCGATTGGCCGCGACGAGGATGGGCTGCGCCGGCTGTTTCGCCAGTTCTCCTTTCCGGGTGGGATCCCCAGCCATGTGGCGCCGGAGACCCCGGGCTCGATTCACGAGGGGGGCGAGCTCGGATACTCGCTGTTGCACGCCTACGGGGCGGTCTTCGACAACCCCGACCTGGTCGCGTGCTGCATAGTCGGGGACGGCGAGGCGGAAACCGGCGCGCTGGCCACAAGCTGGCACTCGAACAAGTTCCTGAACCCCGCCCGCGACGGGGCGGTTCTGCCGATCCTGCACCTGAACGGGTACAAGATCGCCAATCCGAGTGTGCTCGCCCGGATTCCACGTGACGAGCTCTGCTCGCTGCTCGAGGGCTATGGGTACACGCCTCACGTGGTCGAGGGCCATGAGCCCGAGCGGATGCACCAGCAGATGGCGGCCACGCTCGACCAGGTGATAGGAGAGATCCGGCGCATCCAGCGCCAGGCGCGTGACGGGGACGCCGGCGGCCGACCGCGGTGGCCGGCGATCGTCTTGGTCACACCCAAGGGCTGGACCGGACCCAAGGAGGTCGACGGCAAGCCGGCGGAGGGGACGTTCCGCTCACACCAGGTGCCCCTCTCGGATATCGGCAACCGGCCCGACCATCTTGCGCTGCTCGAGCAGTGGCTGCGCAGCTACAAGCCGGAGGAGCTCTTCGATGAGCGCGGCGCTCCCCGGAGCGAGCTCTCCAAGCTCGCGCCGGCAGGCGAGCGGCGCATGGGTGCCAACCCACACGCCAACGGGGGTCTGCTCACTCGGCCGCTTCGCCTCCCCGATATCCGCGACTACGCGGTCGATGTGCCGAAGCCCGCTGCCGCGTTCAGCGAGGCCACGCGTGTGCTCGGGATCTATCTGCGCGATGTGATGAAGATGAACGTGGCCTCCGCGAACTTTCGCGTCTTCGGCCCCGACGAGACGGCGTCGAATCGGCTGGGCGCCGTGCTCGAGGAGACCGATCGCGCCCTCGTGGGCGAGATTCGCTCGACCGACGATCACGTCTCAGCCGACGGGCGGGTGATGGAGGTGCTCTCCGAGCAAATGTGCCAGGGCTGGCTCGAGGGCTACCTGCTCACCGGCCGGCACGGCCTCTTCAACTGCTACGAGGCGTTTATCCACATCATCGACTCGATGTTCAACCAGCACGCCAAGTGGCTGAAGGTAACCAGGGACATCCTTTGGCGGCGCCCGATCCCGTCGCTCAACTACCTGCTCTCCTCGCACGTCTGGCGCCAGGACCACAACGGCTTCTCACACCAAGACCCGGGCTTCATCGATCACGTGGTCAACAAGAAGGCTGAAATCATCCGCGTCTACCTGCCGCCCGACGCCAACTGCCTGTTGTCAGTGGGCGAACACTGTCTGCAGAGCAGGCATTACGTGAACGTGATCGTGGCCGGCAAGCAGCCGGCGCTGGACTACCTGTCGATGGACGAGGCGATCGCTCACTGCGCGCGCGGCATCGGCGCCTGGGAGTGGGCTTCCAACGACGAAGGGCAGGAGCCCGATGTGGTCCTGGCATGCGCGGGCGATGTGCCCACCCTTGAAACGGTGGCTGCCGCGGCGCTGCTGCGCGAACACCTGCCCGACCTGAAAATGCGGGTGATCAACTTAGTCGACTTGATGCGACTTCAGCCGGCGAGCGAGCATCCCCACGGCCTCTCCGACCCCGAGTACGACGCTCTGTTCACGACCGACAAGCCCGTTGTCTTTGCCTATCACGGCTACCCCTGGCTGATCCACCGGCTGACCTACAAGCGTCACGGCCATCACCAGCTACATGTCCGCGGCTACAAGGAGGAGGGCACCACCACCACGCCCTTCGACATGGTGATGCTCAACGACATGGACCGCTTCCATCTGGTCATGGACGTCATTGACCGTGTGCCGGGGCTGGGATCGCGCGCGGCCCACCTGCGCCAGCAAATGGTCGACGAACGGTTGCGTCACCGCCGGTACACCCGTGACGTGGGAGCCGACATGTCAGACGTACGCGACTGGACTTGGCCCGGCGCGACCGACGACGGCCCGCAACCGGCGCGCGGCTCCGCCGGCTGAGCCGTTCTAGCGGCTGGTCGGGGCGCGCTCGAGCAGCCGACCGAAGAGGTCGACGTACTGGGCGAGGGCCCGCGGCCCCAGAAAGGCGTCGCGTACCTGTTCGCGCGCGCGTCGTCCCAGCGCCTCCGCGCGGTCGGCGTCGCCCAGTAGGTCCCGAAGTATGCGACCCAAGCCGTCTAGGTCCAGGGGGTCCACGAGGACGCCACTCTCGTCGTCGACGATCTGGTCCTGGATGCCCCCTACCCGGCTCGCCACCACCGGGCGGCCCTTCCACATCGCCTCTGCCACCGTCAGTCCGAAGCCCTCTGCCAGGCTCTTTTGCACCACGATGGTGGCTTTGCGCTGAAGGGCATTGACGATCGCGGCGTTCTCCTCCGGGTCGACCATCGGCAGGCTGACCACGTGCACGCGGTCGCTCGCGGAGCGGGAGTACTGCCCGCGCGCAGCGAGCACGTCGTCCAGCACCTCGCCGCCCTCGGGGTCGTCTGCGACGGCGGCCGTCGATGGCCCAGCCAGCACGAGGTGGGCGTCCGTTTCCGCCATGTGCTCACAGAACGCGCGCAGTACCCCGACGTGGTCCTTGAGCTTGTCCCAGCGGGACACCTGGACGATCGTGCGGGCGCCGGCGGGCACGCGCGGCGTGTCGTGGAGCTCGGCCCGGCGGTTAACCCGACCTCGGCTGCCGTCTTGGCGCGTGAACTGCGCGCCGCTCCTGGAGCCCTCGAGTATCCCGGCGGCCGCCAGGATCGCTCGCACCGCGGCGGTTTCGAGCGACTGGTTCTTGGCCGAGAACGCGTCGATGGATGGCGGGATGATCACGACGCGCGAGCGGTCCAGGTCGTCCCAAGCGTAGGCCTCGCGCGAGAAGATGTAGGCCGCGGCAGGAGCGACATAGGGAAGTAGAAATCGCCAAGTCTCCCGCGCGAGGTCGTTGGGCAAGTCGATTCCAACGTGGCAGCGCCACACAACCCGCGCTCCGTCCTCGATCAGCGGTTGCACAAGACCGGCCGTCTGCGGGTCGTGAAGCACCACGAGATCACCGGGCTCGGTCAGCTCGGCCAGCTCCCGTGCCGCGACCGCACAGGTGCGCTGGTAGGTCCCACGTGCTTCTGCGTCCAGCCCGGCGCCGTCGCCCGGGGACCCATGCAGCAGGTTGTGGATGCGCTTGGTCACCCGAAAGAAGTCCGGCTCTCCGCGCATGACGACCCAGCGGGAGTCGACACCCGCGCCGCGCGCGTAAGCCACGAGCGAAGCGAGCATCTCGGCGACGCCGCCGCCGCGCATGGTCGAGTTGACGTTCCAGACCACCCTCCCGCCGAGTAGCTTGTCGCCTCGCTCGATCGTCTCATCGAGCTCACGCGACTGCTCCTCGGTCAAGATCTCCTTGAACCGCTGCGGAGAAAGCGCCGCGATCTGGACGTGCTTGAGAGCGGTCACGACTCGCGAAGGTAGCCTGCCGCTCGGAGCTTCTCGATCACCTCACGCTCCTGGTGCTCAAACGCCTCCAGGCGGCGCCCGAGTTCGCGCTCGAGGCGTTGCCCCTCCTGCCCGGCGCGTCGCACCGCCATCAGCTGCCGGGTCCTGGCGTCCTGGCGTACGGCGTCCTCCGTCGGTGCGGATGGCGCCGGGAAGGCCGTGTCCGCGTAGTGCCCGACAGGTACCGCGACATGGACGCCATTGGGATGCCAGTCGAGACCCGGCCTGACCCCCGGGTCCAGCGATGCGAGGTACGGCGCCAAGTGCCGGCCTGCCACATGCCCCGGGGGCCACCAGAGGCAGTGCGTGACAGGCTCGCCGTCATCGAGCCATGGCGACCCGAGCGCGCCCGAGAAGTGCGGCGGCGACATGAGGATTCCGTAGAGCGTCGGTGACCATGGCTCTGGATCGACGTCAGCCCCCGCGGCCGCGGCAATCGCCTCGGCGGCCGCCGTTCCCTGGCCCGAGGCCAGCGTGCTGTGCTTGAGCGAGAGCGCGGTCACGTCACCCACGGCGTAGACGCCGCCCTGTCCGGGCACCCGAGCGTGCTCATCCACCGGGATGAAGCCGCTTCGGTCGTGCGCGCTCCCGGCTAACGCCGGTCCGTGAACCCCGGACAGGAACAGCGCTCGGTCAACGGCCACTGACCCGCCGGGTCGGAGGTGCAATAGGAGCTCATCGTGGCTCTCCTGCGGATGTGCCCGATGGGAGAGACGCGCGACCGCCGAGGAGAAGGCGTCGCGCCCGGCCTCCTGCCGGGCGTCGGGAACACTCACCTCGATCCCGGTGACGAGCTCCACGCCGGCGCGCGTGAGTTCGGCGCTCACGACCTCGCCGGCCCTGCTCCCGAAGGCCTCGAGCGGCGTGGTCTCCGCTGTCAGGATCGACACCTTCGCACCCGCGTGGCCGCGTCGCGCTGCCCGCGAAGCGACCAACGCAAGCTCATAGGCGTCGATCGGCCAGGCGGCCCTGGGGGGGACGACGAACGCGACGCTCCGGGCGGTGCCGTCCTCGAGCTCGCGCAGTAGCCGGGTCAGCTCGGACGTGCCCTCCCGCCCGCGCCGCCACGTCATGCCACGTCTGGGGGAAATCACCCGGGCACCCACGGCGAGTACCAGAGCGTCATAGGAAAGAAAGTCGCCGGTGTTGGTAAGCACGCGGCCGCGAGTCTCGTCCACCTGGGCAAGGCCGTCGCGCACGAAGGTGGCACCTAAGCCGTCGGCGAGTTCGTCGAGCGCCCTCGTCCTCTCCTTGCGGAAGCTGAACGGGACCGCCGTGGACAACGGACGGTAGGAGAACGAGCGCTCCGGCGCGAGCAGGGTGGACTCCACGCGCCCGCCCGCGAGGGCCCGCAGGCCCGCGAGCACCTCAAGGGCGGCAATGCCGCCTCCCGCCACCAGGACGCGCATCAGCCGCTCATCACCTCGAGTTGTGACCGGTGAGGTGGAACCACGACGATTGGACGGTCCGGGGCCCTCCCGACAGCAGCTATGTCGAGCTTGTTCGACATTCGTTCCTTTCCCGCTCACTGAGCGCCCGGCGGCCACGGCGAGATCGAAGTGGGTGAGGACGCTCTCCCCGCTGCCGAACACCCGAAGCCGTCCTGCTCGTCACTGCTGTCGGGAGGCGCGGAGGGCGTTTGCCAGAAACGCGTTCACGCGCCCGGCGTAGCGGGCCGGGTGTACGTCCAGGGCATCGGTGTGGCCTGCATCGTTGACGTACCAGAGTTCGGCGTCTGCGATTTCGTCGCGATAGAGAGCGTCGATTGCGCGCTCGTGCGCTGCGTTGGATGCGACCAGTAGGACCGGCACGTCGATTCGCTTCACGATGTCTTTGAGGGCGGCCGGCTCGCCATCGCCACTGAACAACTCTGTCGCTCGCATGGAAAGCCACGTGATCGAGCTCGAGATGGGCGAGTCGGAGATGAGCTGGCTGTCGGCGACCGTGGAGGCGCCGGCGCCGTCAGCCACGACTGCCGCCAAGGGCACTCCGGCGGACGCGGCACGCAGTGCTTCCTCACCGCCCATGGACAGACCCACGGCGGCGATCCGTCGGGCGTCCACGTCCGGCTGACGACTCAAGAAGGCGACTGCGCCCGCCACGTCCGCGGTCCCCTGCCACCCAAGCGCGTTCGTCTGTCCCGCGCTCTGGCCGTGGCCGCGGGCGTCGAAAGCCAGGACGCCATAGCCTGCGGCGGCGAGCCGGCGCAGGTGGCCCCTGGTCGACTCGCGGCTGCCGTGGGAGCCATGCATAAGA
>Ga0307319_10000728_pt1 | contig 10049 bp, 9 predicted proteins | sample ER_DNA_368_FD_194491 | JGI IMG/M metagenome (GOLD analysis project Ga0307319, IMG submission 194491) | Bulk soil microbial communities from the East River watershed near Crested Butte, Colorado, United States - ER_DNA_368 | ecosystem: Environmental > Terrestrial > Soil > Floodplain | place: USA...
GCCGTCGTCGTCGCCTCCTTTGCTTACGCCATCGGGACGATGTACACGCAGACCCTGCTCGTCGAGACCGAGAACCTCGTCCTCGCCGCGGCCTCGATCATGTGGGGCGCGATCCTGCTCCTGCCGATCGGTCTTGCGCAGGCTCCGAGCCACTTTCCGAGCTGGAAAGTCGTCGGCTCGGTGGCGGCGCTCGCCTTCCTGGGAACCGTGATCGGCCAGCTGCTCTTCTTCCGGCTGATCTTCAGCTACGGCTCGGCGCGCGCGGCGCTCGTGGTCTACCTCTTGCCCGTGACCGCGCTGTTCTACGGTGCGCTTCTGCTCGACGAGCCGATCACCGTGCAGGCGATCGCGGGCCTCGTGCTGATCCTCATCGGGACGGCGCTGGGTTCCGGAGTCGCGCTGCGGCGGCGCCGGGCCGCGGCGGTGCCAGCCTCTCCGTGAGCGCGATCGTCCCGGGCGACGGCTTCCGGTTGCGGCGGGCGACGCCTGAAGACGCGGACTTCTACGCGGAGCTCGCCTCGCACGAAGACGTCGAGCCCTATCTCGCCGTCGTTCGCGCTCACACGCGGGAGGACGTCCAGTCGGAGATCGAGCAGTCGCTGGCGGAGCCCAAGGAAACGGGGCGGTTCGTGATCGAGGTCGAGGAGGACGGCGAGTGGCAGCGCGCCGGGGTCCTGGGCTTTGACGTCGCGAACCGCCGCAGCCGCATCGCGCACCTCGGCGGCCTGGCCGTGCACCCGGACTTTCGCGGCCGCCATCTCTCCGACGAGGCGGCGCGCGTTTTGCAGCGCTACCTCCTGGTCGACCTGGACTACCACCGGCTGCAGCTCGAGGTCTACGGGTTCAACGAGCGGGCGATCAAGCACGCCGAACGGGCCGGCTTCGTGCGCGAGGGTGCCAAGCGCAAGGCGTACTGGCGTCACGGTGAGTGGGTTGACGGCGTCATGTTCGGGCTGTTGCGCGAAGATCTCGAGTGATGGAGCTCATTCACACCTGTTACCGGATCACCGACATCGACCGCTCGGTGGCCTTCTACGAAGCGCTCGGCTTCGAGGAGCGACGGCGCATGCCGATCCGAGACGAGGCGATCAACGTCTTCATGGGCCTTCCCGGGGACGGCGACCGGCTCGAGCTGACCTACAACCACGGCGTCGACTCCTACGAGCTTGGCACCGGGTACGGCCACATCGCCGTCACGGTCGACGACCTCGATGGAACCCTCGAACGGCTCGCCGAGAAGGGCATCGAGCCCGAGAAGCCGCCGTACCAGGTGCGTGAGGGCGGCTCGCGGCTGTGTTTCGTCCGCGATCCGGACGGCTATCGCATCGAGCTGATCGAGCGCGGCGTCTAGCGGTCTAGCGAAGTGGCGATGGGGGTGGCGGACGAGCCGCCACCCCCATTCGCGTGCCTACTAGAACCCAGGCGGTCGGCCGACGTCCGGCCTGGAGTAGTCGCACACGCCGGTCGGGAAGATCTGTTGCAGCCGCGCCACCTCAGTGGCGTTCGGCAGCCACGGTGCGTACGTTCCGTCGGCGATCGCCGCCGCCACCGGCTTGAGCGCGCACTTGAAGACGCCGCCCTCGATCGGGCTACCCGCGACGATCCGCGAGGTCGAGAACAGCGGCAGCGCCTGCGTGCACGGCCCCGCCGGGGCCGAGTCGAGGATTCCGGCCCATGCGTCGTTACCCGCGTAGGTGAGCGAGCCATTCGTCGCGAAGCACGAGTCCACCGCCGCGGCCGGCTTGTTGCCTGCCACGCCGTCGCCGGGGTTCGCGCGGATGTTCGCCAGCCACTCGTCGATGACCGCGAACGCCAGCGGCGTCTGGTCGGAGGCACGGGCGGGCCGTGCGTCCGTGAACCAGATCACCTGGTTCGAGGCATCGCCGTCGAGGTTGAGCATCCGCTTCCGCGAGGCGAACGACTGGTGCGAGTTGTGCATGTCCAGCTCCGCCTCGAGGTAGTGCCGCCAGTCGATGATCGGGATGTCGATGTCGCCCCGGAAGACGATCCCCGACATGTAGGCGGCGTTCGCTGCCTCCATGTTCCCCTCGCGCCGCGGCGCAGGCGTCGCGCCCCCGTCGAGGCTCAGCCGCATGTTCCTCCGGCTCCACGGGTCCCACGTGGCCGGGTTGGAGCAGCCGGGCACCGGGAAGAACGGGCAGCCCTCCTGCACCATGTCCTTCGAGTTCTGCCAGCTCCCGACGGTCGCGTTCAGCTTGAGGAACTCGGCGGGATCGATCCTCCCGCCGTTGAGCGCCTTCAGGCCGTACTGGACGCCGACGTTGTCCCACGGCACCTTCGCGTAGCCATCGGCGTCGACGCCGTAGACGTTCCGCAGGTCATCCCAGTGCGTCCACTTGACGGCCGCGAGCACCGCCGTGTCGTAGAACTCGGAGCCTGCCCCGGCCGTGCCGTAGAGCGGATTGAGCGCGAGCGGCGTCAGCCCGCGCCAGCCGTTCACGCACTCGCTGTTCCCTGGCAGGCCGCCGCGGTAGGGATTCGGCCGCGTCGCGCTTGCGTTCATCCCCTCGATCCAGGTGCGGTTCGGCCACACGGCCCATTTCGGGTTCGCCCCGTCGGTGACGTCCATGTAGTGCTCGAGCAACTCGCAGTCGCCGACGTGAATGGTCTGCGTGACCATGTCGGGGTACGAGTACTGAGGGATCGCCGCATCGATGATCACGCCCGGGTGGCGTTGGGCGTAGACGTACTGCTGGATCGCTCCGCCCGAGCCGCCGACGCCAACCGTGTACAGCGGCACGCCGTAGCCTTCGATGAAGCGCTCCTTCGTCATGATCGCCGTCTCGGCGCCCAGGACGAGGTTGTAGTGCGTGGACGTCCGCGTTCCGCTCGAGTGGACGATCGCGTAGCCCTTCGAGAGGCCGATGTCGTACAGATGGCTGCCACCGAGCGTGCCCTGGTTGTGGCCGATCGCGACGCCACCGTCGAACGTGTGGATCAGCCGGCCGTTCCAGAGCGACGTGTCCGGGGCCGCGGCCGGGTCGCCGGGCGGTGCGAGGATCGAGATCGCGTAGATGAAGCGGTTGATCGTCCCGCGCTCACGCCGCACGACGTACGGCACGGTGCGGCCGTCGAGCGTCGTGGTCGTTGCGACGTCCGGAGGTAGCGGCCCCGCCGGGAGGGGGCGGAACTGCCCCGCCGTCGTCCGGTACTGGAAGTCCACGACCGTGTTGACCGTGCAGTCCTTGCTCCAGCCCACGAGCGGGGTGGCCGGATTACCGGGTGTCTGGAAGAGCCGCATGCCCACACCTGCCTGGTTGTCCACGTGCGGGAACCCGAGGCCCTGAGTCTGGGTCTTGCAGACAAACGGCTGCTGCTGCGGGCCCGAGAAGATCGGCCCCGTCACAGGGTGGTTCACGAGCGTCAGCTCAGCAGTCGGGCGGCCGTTGCCACGGCCGTTCGAGTCGGCGAAGAGCGTGTTCGACCCGAGGCGAAGGCCGGTGACCATTCCGGTGAGCGTGCGGGCCGACCCGTCGAGCTCGAGCGTCGACGTGATGTCCACGCCGTTCCGAAACAGCTTCGCCTTGTGCAGCGGGACGTTCCGCGGTATCTCCAGCTGAACGAGGGCGTCCCCGCCCGTCACCATGGTGGCGGGGCTCGAAAGGACCCGGAGCTCGAAGTCGTGCTGTCCCTTGGTCCACGATGCCGGCGCGCTCGCCAATGCGGCGGCAAGCACGAGCGCGGCCCAAGCCAGTCGCTTTCTCATGGTTCCCCTCCCACTCGCTGACCTCGATGGCGAGCCAACTATCTCACCCGGTGGCGCCGCACGCCGCCTTCGCGGCACCTGAGAACGTGCCTTAACGTCTCAGGTAGGCGACTCGGCCCTGCTCGCCCGAGGCCCAGCAGACCCAGCCGCCCGCGCAGTCCACTGTGTCGAAGCTACCGCTGTCGAAGCGATCCCAGGACCGTCCGGCATCGGCGCTCGCGTCGCTTCCGCTGGGCCCGACGATGATCGCGACCCGCCCGTTCACCCAGCGCGCGCCCGAGCGGTACTCGTCAGGCGCGTCGGCGACGAGGTTCCAGGTGCTCCCGCCGTCAGCGGTCAGCGCGACGGCGTCCGGCGACGCCGTGGGGAGCAGGAAGTCGCCGCCAGCGGCGAGCCCATGTTGCGGGTCGCGGAAGGCCAACGCAAAGATCCCTGCGCTCGGACCGCTGCGAATCGGAGTCGTGCTCACCTGCCACGTCAGGCCGCGGTCTCCGGAGCGGAAGACGCGAGCCACGACGTCGCCGCCCGTCCCGAAGAAAGCATCGCGTCCACCGGCGGTTGTGATGCACTGCCCGCTGGCCGCGAAGGCGAACTCACCGGGGAGCGCCGGCGGCATCTCCGTGTCGAGTACGCCCCAGCTCCGGCCGCCGTCGCTCGTGGCGAGGATTCGGAACCGCCCCTGGACGGGGTCGGACAAGGCGAGCCCGCGGTGCCGGTCGAAGAACGCCATGCAGTCGTAGAAGGCGTTGGGATCCTGGTTCACGAACGCCAGTGTCCAATTCTGGCCGCCGTCCGAGGTCACGTAGACGCGAGAGTCGGGGCCGGGGCCGATCGAGAGGATCACGGCGTTGTCGGCATCGAACGCTTCGATGTCGCGGAACTGCAGGTCGGCGGTGCCCGGAGGGCCGACGTTCTGCCACGACGAGCCTCCGTTGACCGTGCGCAGGACCGTGCCCTGGCTGCCGCTTGCCCAGACCACCGACGCGCTGACTACGGACAGGCCCCGAAGCCGAGCGGTCGAGCCGGTCGGCGTCAGTTGCCAGCTGAAATCGGTCTTGCCGGCCGGGGCGAAGGCCAGCGACGTCGCCGCGAGAGCCAGGACCACCACGAGAAGCGAGATCCGCCTCAGCACACTGCGGAACCTAACGGGCCTGGGGTGCCGTTGCAACGAGCGTCGGTACGAGTGCGGCGGGGTCGGGCATCGCCGAAATCTCGTGGGCGACGCCTCTTGCCCGCTCCCTGTGTGCCTCGTCCTCCAGGAGGGAGACGGCCGCCTGGCGGGCGGCCTGCGCAGTCAGCTCGTGCGGAAGCAGGAGCTTGCCGGCCCCGATCGCAACGCACTGCTGTGCATTCTCGAACTGGTCCGCCCCTTGCGGCAGGACCAGCATCGGCAACCCGTGTGCCAGGGCGGCGAGGGTGGAGCCGGAGCCGCCGTGGGCTACTGCGACCGAGGAGAGGGGGAGGACGAGCGACTGCGAGATGTACCGCTCGGCGTGCGCGTTGGCGGGGAGTGGGGCCAGCTCGGCCGGGTCGCTCCTGGGGCCGACGGTGGCGATCACGTTGCAGTCGACGTCGGCGAGCGCGTCGAGCAGCACGCGGAAGACCGAGAGGTCGTTGAAGACCGTCCCGAGCGTGACGTAGACAGTCGGCCGTTCCGGAAGACGATCGAGCCATTCGGGCGCTCGTTCCGTTGACGGCGGCTCGACCGCAATCGGCCGCAGGGGCTCGACCCGGGCCCCGGCGGGAAGCGCCTCCGTCTGGAAGCTCGGCGGCGCGATGTCGACATAGATGCCTCGGAACATGCCGCCGAGGGGATCCGATGACAACCCGGCCTGAGACGCCGCTGCCGCGACGATGTCGACGGGGACGAGCCGGCCAAAGCTGTGGTTGACCGAAGGGATCCCGAGCTCCTCGGCGGCAACGGGCGCTGCGAGGTCGGCGGAGTCGTGGACGATCAGGCCGGGCTCCCACCTGCGCACGATCTCGCGGAGCTCTTCGATCTTCGCCGGCGCTTCGATCGTGCCGAACATGTGCGGGAACAGGAAGGCGCGCCGTTCCTCGAGCGGCAGCGCCAGGTGCTCAGCCTGGAACGGCTCGAACCTCGCCCAGCGCTCGGCGTTGTCGATGCCGGCGGGGAGAAAGTAGAAGTCGGCCGCCTCGACGTGTTCCTTGAAATAGGGGGACGTGGCGAAGGCGACCTCATGGCCGGCCTGCGCGAATGCGCGCGCGAGCGGTACGAGCGGGTGGAAATGGCCGAAGCCGGGCACGCAGCTGAAGAGAGCTCGATGCGCCAGGGCTATTGCCGGCCGCTCGGCGGCCGCGGTCCCAGCAGCCAGGACGTTCGGACCTGCCGGGCACGGCCCTCGAGGGCTGCGAGCAGCTCGTTCAGCTCTTCGACGTGTGCACGAAAGTCGTGGACGCGGCGAAACGCGTCTCCGACCTCGCCCAGGGTGCTCGCGGGATCACCGTCGAGCTCGGCCAGCCGCCGTTCGAGGCGCTCGAGCTCCGCACCCAGGATGAGCGTGCAGGCTCGACCGTCCTCCGAGAGCCTTCGCAGCTCTGCCTCGGTGACAGGGCCCTCTGGATCGTCCAGCACCCTGCGAACCTGCTCCTTTAGAACGGTGTCGAGCTCCAGCCAGACGTCGGGCATCGTGGCCTCGGAGCGTAACGAGGCTGATCGGGCGACGCGGGAGTGGGAGTGCAAGGACCGAAGGTCCTAATGGTCGCCGCGTCCGCATGATCGAATAGCGCCGTGGCCAGCGGGCTCGCGGAGCGCCTGCTCGAGCGCGAGCTCGAGCGTTTTCAGCGGGAGCATCCGCAGTCCGCTCAGCTCGCCGAGCGCGCGCACTCCTCGCTGCTCGCGGGAGTGCCCATGCATTGGATGGTGCGGTGGCCCGGCGGCTTTCCGATCTTCGCCAGCGAGGCCTCAGGGGCGCACTTCCGCGACGTCGACGGCATCGAGTACGTCGATTTCTGCCTCGGCGACACGGGAGCCATGACAGGGCACTCGCCGGAGCCGGTCGCTCGCGCGGTCGCGGAGCAGGCCGCCCGCGGGATCACGCTCATGCTTCCGAGCGAGGATGCCCTTCGCGTCGGCGAGGAGCTCTCGCGGCGCTTCGGGCTTCCGCGGTGGCAGTTCGCGCTGACCGCGACCGACGCCAACCGGTTCGCGATCCGGCTCGCCCGCCTGGTCACGGGCCGCCCGAAGGTGCTCGTCTTCAACTGGTGCTACCACGGCACCGTTGACGAGACATTCGCCACGCTTCAGGACGGCCGGGTCGTCGAGCGCCATGGCAATCTCGGCCCGCCGGTGCCGCTGGACGAGACGACGCGGGTCGTCGAGTGGAACGACGTCGATGCACTCGAGCGGGAACTGGCGCACGGCGACGTCGCCTGCGTCCTCACCGAGCCGGTCCTGACGAACGTCGGCATCGTCCATCCCGAGCCCGGCTTCCACGAGGCGCTGCGCGAGCTCACCCAACGTGCGCAGACCCTGCTGATCGTCGACGAGACGCACACGTTCTGTGCCGGTCCCGGCGGATACACGCAGAAGCACGGGCTCGAACCGGATCTGCTCACGGTTGGGAAGGCGATCGGGAGCGGGATTCCCGCAGCGGCCTACGGGTTCTCCGCCGAGGTCGCGGAGCGCGTCGGAGCGGCCATCGGCCGGGACGAGTCGGATATCGGCGGAGTCGGAGGCACGCTCGCGGGCAACGTCCTCTCGCTCGCTGCGATGCGGGCCACGCTCGAGCACGTCCTCACCGACGACGCGTTCGCGCACATGATCGAGCTCGGCGAGCGGTTCGAGCAGGGAGTCCAGGCCGCAATCGACGACGCTTCCCTGTCCTGGCACGTGACGCGCCTCGGCGCCCGCGTCGAGTACCTGTTCCGCGCCGAGCGCCCGGTGAACGGCAGCGAGGCGGCCGCCGGCAGCGATCACCTGCTCGACCGGCTAATCCACCTCTACGCCCTCAATCGCGGCCTCCTGCTGACGCCGTTCCACAACATGGCCCTGATGTCGCCGGCGACCAGTGAAGCGGACGTCGACCTGCACACGACGGTCTTCGGCGAGGCAGTCCGCGAACTGGCCGCCTAGTGCTCGGCAGCCTCGGCTTCGGCCTTGGTCTTGTGCACGGTGCCGTCGGGGTGCTCCGGCGGCGCGTACGTCGTCACGAGGCGAAGCTTCAGGCCGCCCGTGTTGATGAAGTTGTGCAGCGTGCCTGCCGGCACGAAGACCATGTCGTTCGGCCGGACCGAGCTCGACTCGCCCGCGAGCACGGCTTCGCCCTTGCCCTCGACGAAGAACAGGATCTGGTCGCCGTCGTGGGTCTCCTCACCGATGTCCTCGCCGGGCTGGAGCGTCATGACGACGACCTGGCTGTGGTCACCCGTGACGATCGTCTGCCGGAAGTACTCGTTCTGCCTGGCGAGCTCGACGTAGCTCCGGGCCTTGGCCATACAGTGACCTTATCCGCAGCGGTCGAACGCGCGTTAACGGAAGCGAATCTCGCCGAAGGGCACGAAGCGGACGCGGCCCTCGCGCCTCACGTCATATGAGTAGAAGAGTCCCGAGGGCTCGAGCTGCGCCTGCACAGGCGCTGGGTAAGGCATCCTGACGACGGGCGCCTTGAAGATCACCTTTCGCCCGTCCGCGAGCCGCAGCACGTAAACGGCTCGGCCGACTGTGTAGACGAGCAGCCCGCGCTCGACGTCCGTGGCGATCGCCCGCCCGGGTGCGGCGAAGACCCGTTTCTGCTGACCCGAGACGAGGTCGTAGACGCGCCAGGTGAGACTGGATCCGTGGTCAAGCACGACGAGCCTGGAAGCATCGATTAGCGCAGCGCGCACCTCGCCGCGCCGGAAGGGGAACGCGCGCAGGAGGCTCCCGTCGGAGCGGCGCACCTCGAGCGACTCGTCCGCGCGCCGGACGAGGATCCGTCCCGCCGCAACCGAGAGCACCGCGAGCTCATCCGGACTGGCGACGAGGAGCCGCTTGCGCCCTCCGACGATCCTCCAGAGCTTCTCGTCGAAGATGTGGAATGTGCGCGGAGGGACGCCCTCGGGGCAGGGGTTGTCGCCGGTGTCAGGATCCCACTCGCAGGTCGACCACGTGTTGAAGACCAGGAGTGGGCCGTTGCCGTGAACGTTGCCGACCCAATCACCAATGCCGCTGTCCGCATGGTGAGTCCTCTCCTCGATGAGTTGTGTGGTCGACAGCGGTCTCTCAACCGTCGCCGTCACGAGCCGCGCGTAGATGTAGTTGCCGGCCTGGTAGGGCACCCACACGAGACGGTGCCCGGCGATTGCTTGCTCGAGGACCCCCCCTCGGTCACACTTGCGCTCGCGTCGAGTCCCCATGCGGACGACCGACCGGCGCACGGGGTTCCAGGCGAAAAGGTGCGGAACCGGATAGCCCCAATCCCCGCAACCCGTCGCAACCGCGGCGACCGAGCCGTCGGCGGCAAGGCCGGTGACGCCAGTGGCTGTTCGCAGCAGCCGCACCCCGCTGGATCCTGGCGTCGGCTGCGCACCGGTCGCACCGAGGAGAGCGACGGCCGCAGCGGCCACAAGAATGATGAGCTTGGGAAGGTGCATGGTCAAGGCCTTCGCCCGCGGCTGACGACGAGGTTGACCTTGCCGCGCCCCGGCAGCACCGTGCCGGGCTTGGGCGTCACCGAGATCACGCGGCCACTCTTGACCGTCTTCGAGTAGGCGCGGCGGATCTTCCCGACGCGGCAGTTGGCGTGCGCGATCGTCCGCTTCGCGGCCGGCAGCGTCCTTCCCTTGACGTCCTGCACGGTGCAGAGGCCCGGCGTGTTGAGGAGCACGGTGACGGTGTCGGCGTCGAAGTTCGCGGTCACCAGGTCCGGCTTGCCGTCGCCGTTCAGGTCGCCGATCGCGACCCAATATTGGCCGCCTCGGCCTCCGGCTCGGTAGTCGAGCTTGGCCTGGAAGCGGCCGTCGCCCCTGTTTGCGAGCACGGAGACGGTGTTCGAGTGGTTCGCGGTCGCTAGGTCCGGTTTGCCGTCGCCGTTCAGGTCGCCGATCGCAACCGAGCTAGGCTCGCCTCCGGTTCTGTAGTCGAGCTTGGCCTGGAAGCGGCCGTCGCCCCTGTTTGCGAGCACGGAGACGGTGTTCGAGTGGTTCGCGGTCGCTAGGTCCGGTTTGCCGTCGCCGTTTAGGTCGCCGATCGCAACAGATATGGGGTAGTTCCCGGGTTTGTAGTCGCGCTTGGCCTGAAAGCTGCCGTCGCCCCTGTTCAGAAGCACGGAGACGGTGTTCGCGACGTAGTTCGCGGTCGCCAGGTCCGGCTTGCCGTCGC
>Ga0307319_10000734_pt1 | contig 10013 bp, 7 predicted proteins | sample ER_DNA_368_FD_194491 | JGI IMG/M metagenome (GOLD analysis project Ga0307319, IMG submission 194491) | Bulk soil microbial communities from the East River watershed near Crested Butte, Colorado, United States - ER_DNA_368 | ecosystem: Environmental > Terrestrial > Soil > Floodplain | place: USA...
CGATGGCCACGCGGAGCTTTTAGGAGGCGCTGGTGTCGCCCGCCGCGCGCTTCTGGCCCCGCCTCGGGGCGCTGCGGACCCCGCTGATCGCCGCCGTGTCGGGCTACGCTCTCGGCGGGGGCTGCGCGGCGCCCTCCGGGCGCCGACCGCTCGCTTCGCTCGCTGAGCGCTGCTCTGCGACATGATCGTGGCGTCCGAGGCGGCCGAGTTCGGCCAGCCCGAGATCCTGCTCGGCATCATTCCCGGCGGCGGGGGCACCCAGCGCCTGGCCCGGGTCGTGGGAAAGCAGCGGGCGATGGAGCTGGTGCTGACCGGGAGGCGCATCTCCGCCGCCGAGGCGAAGGAGCTCGGGATCGTGAACCGGGTGGCACCAGCCGACGGCTGGCTCGAGGCTGCCCTCGGGCTGGGGGAGGTCGTGGCGGAGCGCCCGCCGCTGGCGGTGCGGCTGGGCAAGCAGGCGGTGCTCGCGGCCGACGAGACCCCTCTGAGCGCGGGCCTCGACCACGAGCGACGGCTGTACGAGCTGGCAATGGCCACGGAGGACCGGGTCGAGGGCATGAACGCCTTCCTCGAGAAGCGCAGGCCCCAGTTCCACGGCCGGTGAGCGAGGTCGTTCTCGGCGTCGTGGGCGCCGGCACGATGGGGGCCGGGATAGCCCAGTTGGGTTGTGCGGCGGGCATGCGCACGCTGATGCACGATCCGGTCGCCGACGCCCTGCATCGCGGCGGCGAGGCGGTCGAGGGCGGCCTTTCCAGGTGGGTGAAGAAGGGCCGCACCGACGCCGGCGCGCATCAGCGCCTCGAGCTCGCCGGCGACCTCGAGGCGCTCGCCCCCTGCGAACTGGTGATCGAAGCCGCGCCCGAGCGGCCGCAGCTCAAGCGCGAGCTGTTCGCGCGGCTCTCGGAGATCTGCCGGGAGGGGGCGGTGCTGGCCACGAACACCTCCTCGATACCGGTGACCTCGCTGGCCCGGGCGGCGCGGCGGCCGGAGAACGTGGTGGGAATGCACTTCTTCAACCCGCCGCCGCTGATGAAGCTGCTCGAGGTGATCCGGGCCGAGCAGACCGGCGAGGCCGCTCTGGCGCTCGCTTGCGAGGTCGGCCGCGCCATGGACAAGCGGGTGATTCGTGCCGCCGACGGGCCGGGCTTTCTGGTCAACCGCTGCGGGCGCCCCTTCGGCGCCGAGGCCCTGCGGCTGCTGCAGGAGCGCATAGCCGGTCACGAGGAGATCGACCGCATCTGCCGCATGGGCGGGGGCTTTCGCATGGGTCCCTTCGAGCTGATGGACCTGGTGGGGATCGACGTCGGCTTCGAGGTGGCCCAGTCCTTCACCGAGCTGTCCTTCGGCGAGCCGCGCTGGAAGCCGAGCCCGATACAGGCGCGCATGGTGGCCGCGGGGCGGCTCGGGCGAAAGGCCGGCCGCGGCTTCTACGAGTACTCGCGCGAAGGACCCCACCGCACGCCCGACCCCGACCCGCCGGCCGTGGGCGCGGGCAACGCCAGGGCGGCGACCATCCTGGGCGCCGGCCCGCTGGCCGGCGATCTGCGCCGGCGGGCCCGCGCGGCCGGCGTCGAGGTGCTCGACGGCCCCCCTGCCGAGGTGGTGATCGACGCGGGACTCGCCCCGGCCGCGGACCCGCCCGGCGGCGCGCCGCTCGCCGTCCTCTGCGCGGCCGGCAGCCTTGCCGCTCGCGGGCAACCCGAGGCGGTCGGCTTTCATCTCCTGCCCCCGCTCGCGGACTGCCGGCTGGTCGAGCTGACCAAGCTGCCGGACACGTCCCCCGCCGCGGCCGAGGCAGCCGAGAGCTTCTTCGCGGGCTTGGGCTTCGAACACATCTGGGTAGGGGACGCCCCCGGCCTGGTACTGGGCCGGATCGCCTGCCAGCTCGTGAACGAGGCATGTTTCGCCGTCGGCGAGGGCGTGGGCGGCGAGGCCGACGTGGACCTGGGCATGACGCTCGGCCTGAACCACCCCCGCGGGCCGTTCGCCTGGCTCGAGGCGATCGGCGTCGAGCACGTGTGCACCCTGCTGGACGCGCTCTGGCGCGAGCGCCGAGAGGAGCGCTATCGCACCGCTCCCGTGCTCCTTCGCCGGGCTATGCTGGCCGGGTGGCGACCGCCGACCTGACGGTTCTGGCGCTCGGGCGCCAGGGCGCCGGCGCCAGCGAGTACATAGCCGAGATCCAGCGCCGCCTTCGGGCCCAGAAGCGAGTCCGCTTTCGCATGCACGCGATGGGCACATCGCTCGAGGGGCCGACGGACGACATCCTCGCCGTCGTGGGCCAGCTGCACGCGGTGCCGTTCGAGGGAGGGGTGCCGCGGGTGTACACGGTGCTCAAGCTCGACGAGCGCCGCGACCGGCCGAACCAGAGCCTCGACGACAAGGTCCGCGCGGTCGAGGACCGCCTCGGCGGCGACGTGAGCTAGAGCCGGGCCCGCTAGAGCTTGCGGACCGCGGCGTTCAGCTTCGCGCGCGATGTACGCAGGTCCTGGGAGCTCTGGATCAGATCGAGAGTGGCTCGGCGGGCGGCCTGGGCATCGCCGTCGTTGGCCGCCTGGGCGATGTCCTCGAGAGCGCCCTGCACGTCGCCGATCGAGGACACCAGCTGGTCCTGGTCATCGGCGAGGTCGTCGGGTGGCTCGAGGTCGTCGATGTCCTGCTGGACCTCGCCTAGCTGCTCGGCGTAGTTGTTGAAGTCGTCAGCGAGCTTCTCGTCGCTGCTTCCGCTCGCCCCCTGGATGGATTGACCCACGTCCTGGCCGAGCCCGCTGAGCTTCTGGCTGAGCGGCGGGAAGTCGTCCTTGTACTTCTCCTCGTCGCTCTCGCCGCACCCGGTCGCCAGCGCCAGTCCGAGTACCACCGGGAGGAACACTCGTGGCCTCACGGCGCGTCAGACTAGCGGGCACGCAGGTTGGCCCTCGCGGGGACGACGGGCTCGGGTTAAGCTCGAAGCGCACCCATGACGCCGTCATCCAGTCGCCGCGACACGCGCGGATCCAGACCCCATACACGATCCTCTGCCTCGGCCCTGGGGTACACGGGCCTCCCGGCGGCCGTGCCCTCGGGGGCGGGGACGAGCGGCTCGGAGATCGAGCAGGCGTGCCGGTCGCTGGGTCTCCGACTCCTTGGTCTGGTGCCCGAGGAGGTCCGGGCGAACGGGGAACCGCGCCCGGGTCTCGAGGAGGTCCTCACGCGCCTGGAGGCGGGGGAGGTCTCCTGCCTCGTGGTTGGCGAGCTCGAGCTCCTGAGCCGGCGAGTCGACGAGCTGGCGTCGGTGGTCGATCGGCTCGAGCACGCCGGGGCCCGGCTGGTCGTGCTCGACGTCGGCCTCGATACCGCGAGCTCGACAGGCCGGCTTGCCCTGGAGCGGCGGCCGGTGGAGCCCGCCGGCCGGTCCGTATACGCGAACGGATCCGCCGTCGACCGCGCCGAGGAGCCGCCGGTGACGGGGCAGGTCGTCGCCCCCGTAACGCACGCGCTCGGGTACGTCACGCCGCCCGCGGAGTCGCAGGGCGAGCACGATGACTTCGAGGAGCAGATTCAGGGCATCCGTGACCGATGCGATGAGCTGGGGCTCGAGCTCCTGGACGTCATCCGTGAAGGGCAGGTCGAGGGGAAGGCGCTCGAGCGCCCTGGTCTCGCCATCCTGGTCGAGCGGATCGCGGCCCGAGAGGCCGGCTGCCTCGTCGTGGGCTCGCTCGGCCGGCTGAGCAGCTCCGTCAGGGAGCTCGGAACGATCGTGAACTGGCTGGAGCGAAATGGGGTGCGCCTGATCACCGTCGAGCTCAATCTCGATACCGCCAGCTCGGGCGGGCGCCTGACCACTCGCGCCCTGACCTCCGTCGCCGGCTGGGAGCACGAGCGACTCTCCGAACGCACGCGTAAAGGCCTGGCCGCGGCGCGCGTCAACCGCCAAGCGGCGAGCGGCGAGCTGCCGACGGGCGGCTCGGATGCCGGCTGGCCCGAGGTGAGCAGGCGGATCAGCGCCATGCGCAACAGCGGAATGACCTTGCAGGCCATCGCGGACACCCTCAACGCGGAGGGTGTTCCGACACCCCGCGGAGGTGCTCGGTGGCGTCCCTCCAGCGTGCAGACGGCCGCCGGATACAAGCGCCGCAGCCGGGCCAAGAAGGCCGACAACCTACCCGCGGTCCGGCAACCGCGGGGCGGCTCGTCACCGGAAAAGCCCAGCTAATCCACCTTTACGCAGAATGTACGCCCGTCCTCATACGGGGAGGGTCGGCCACGTAATGCAGTTCTTGCTTGAAAGTCGGCAGGCCCGCTCGCATATTGAGAGGCCGTGACCTCGCGAGCGGCTTCACCACACCGGCGGACAGCCCCGGCCCGTGCTCGCCGCGCGAAGTCTCCGGCCTCGCGCCGGGAGCTACGTCTTTCGATAGGCCGGGCGCCAGCCCAGGCATCCGGCGGGCGCGCATCGCTGCCCCCTACGTAGGGAGGCCTGAACGTGCTCGCACGTTCAACGGCAAGCGCCGACCGGCCGTTCGTAGGCCGGTCGGCCGCTGCCGTCTTCGGGTTGCTGGTAGCGCTGATCGCCTCGTTGGCGATCGGCGCTGCCGCTGCTCGAGCCAGCGCGGACGCTCCGGTCGCCGAGCAGGCTTCGGAGACCGACCAGTCAGCCACGGCCACGGCCTCTCCGCCTGCCGCCGGCGCCTCCGCGGCCCCGGCGCAGTCCACGGCGCAGACCGAGCCGCCGGCTCCGGCCGGGCCCTCGGCTTCGGCCGAGTCCTCGGCGCCGGCCGAGCCCGCGACTCCGGCCGAGCAAGAGCCCGCGCCGGTCGCGGACGACCCGGCCGAGCCGGCGTCGCCTCCGGCGGAGGCCGGGGATCCGCAGGACGAGGAGCCCGGGGCGTCCACTGGGCCTACCGCCGGACAGCCGCCGGCAGACTCCGCTCCGGCGCACGCCGAGCCGACCCAGGCTGAGCCGGCCGAAACCGAACCCGTGGATCCAGAGCCGGCCGAGCCGCCCTCGGCGACCGCCACCGCCCAGAACAAAAGCCAGACGTGGCAGGCGATCTCCCAGGTGCAGCAGGGCTGCCGCAGCCACTGCCCGGGAACGAGCCAGAGTCAATCGGTCGATCAGTACGCCGAGACGATCCAGAGCACCACCGACCAGTTCATCCGGCGGGTTCAGCTGCGGTGTGTGGCCTTCTGCTACGAGACGAGCCGGACGCAGGCGGCCAACCAGTGGGCCAAGACCACCCAGAACGCGACGGCTCTGGCGGACGGCAAGGCTCAGGCCCACAACGCGGGATCGGTCGTGCCGCAGGTTTGGCAGCTCCAGATCGGTTGCGAGACCGAGTGCTACGGCACGTCCCAGACCGCGACCTGGCGCCGGCTCTCGGGCCACGGCAGAAGCGAAGCGCGGCTTCGCCGTAGCTCGAGCGCAACCGCTCTCTTCGGACCGGGCGGGGGGCGCACGACGCGCACGCGGGTCGACTCCTCGGCGCGCGTGGAGGCCGGTTCCTCCAGCGCCAAGACCCACACGAGCGCCACCACCAGCACCAGCACGACCACCGGCTCGGGCACGAGCTCGGCGGATTTCCCGCCCATCTCGGACAAGCCGCCCACCGGCCTCGAGAAGCCCCCCGGCCGGGGCTTCAGCACCGCGGGCTGGATCCTGATCAGCCTGCTGTTGGCGTGTGGGGTCGCAATGTTGCGCAAGACGCACCTGCGCCGCCCCGTTATTTGAGGGTCAGCACAAAAACTCGGTTGCGATAGCGCAAACGGTCGGCATAGGTTGAAACGGGGTCACTCGGAAACCCTCCGAGCCTCCCTCGAGGAGGATTGATGTATCGCTCATTTCGTCGGGTGGGGCTACTGCTAGCGGCGCTCCTGTGCGCGTTGGGGCTCGCCCAGGTCGTGTTCGCCGCTCCGCCGACCGCGGACTTCTCCATCTCCGACAACACCCCCCTCACCGGCCAACTGGTCACGTTCACCTCTACGTCGTCCGACACCGATGAGGACATCGCAACCACCGAGTGGGACTTCGACTACAACGGGTCGTCGTTCGACGTCGATGCCACGGGCGACAGCGCGTCGCACATCTATCTCACGCCCGGGACGCGGAACGTCGCGATTCGCGTGACGGACACCGCCGACGTCGACGGCTCGGTGGACGTGGCCATCGCGACCCACACCGTCACGGTCTCGTTGAACTCGAGCCCGAACGCGGTCCTCACGGTCACCCCCACCACCGCCGGTATCGGGCAGACGGTGAACTTCAGCTCCTCGGGGTCGAGCGACTCGGACGGCGTGATCACCAAGCACGAGTGGGATCTCGACGGCGACGGCACCTACGAGGTCGACACCGGCGTGAGCGCCACCACCAGTCGCTCCTACGCCACGGCCGGCGCGCGGACGATCCGGCTGAGGGTGACGGACAACCTCGGAGCGACCGCCACGGATGCCGTCAACCTGGTCGTCAGCAACGGCACTCCGAACGCCTCGTTCACCATCTCGCCGAATCCGGCCCCCATCGGGCCCCCCGTGACCTTCAACGCCTCGGCCTCCTCCGATCCCGACGGGACGATCGTCAAGTACGAGTGGGACCTCGACGGCGACGGCACCTACGAGACCGATACAGCCGGCAACGACACCACCAGCCAGGCGTACTCGACGGGCGGAACGCGCACGATACGGCTGCGGGTGACCGACGACGACGGAGCCACAGCCGTCGACACCAACACCCTCTTCGTCTCCAACTCGAGGCCGAGCGCCTCGTTCACGGTCTCCCCCAACCCCGCTCAGCTCGGAGCGCCGGTCACGTTCAACGCCTCCGCCTCGAGCGACTCCGACGGGTCGATCGCCAAATACGAATGGGACCTCGACGGCAACGGCACCTACGAGACCGACGCCGGGGGCACAGCGACCACCACGCAGGCCTACTCGACGCCCGGCACGCGTACGATCCGCCTTCGCGTCACAGACGACGACGGGGCCACGGCCACTGACGCCGATTCCCTGCGGATCAACGCGAAGCCCAATCCGAGCTTCACGATCAGTCCCAATCCGGCGGTCATCGGGGAGACCGTGGCCTTCGACGCCGGCCCCTCCAGCGACTCCGACGGGACGATCACCAAATACGAGTGGGACCTGGACGGCAACGGCACCTACGAGCTGAGCAGCCCGACCCCGAAGGCCAGCCGCTCGTACCCCGACGCCGGCTCGCGAACGATCAAACTGCGTGTGACCGACAACAACGACGCCACGAACGAGCTGTCGCGGGAGCTCGTGGTCCAGGTGACACGCCCCACCGCCGGCTTCAGCTTCGCTCCGCAGGCGCCGCTGCCCGGACAGGCGATCGCCTTCACGTCCCAGTCCAGCCCGTCGCAGTCCCCCGGTAATCCGCAGATCGTCAGCACTCAGTGGGACTTCAACTACGACCCCACGAAGGACTTCACGCCCGACGCCAGCGGTACCACCGCCACGACCTCCTTCCCGACGGCGGGAGCCAAGACGGTGGCCATCAAGGTCACCGAGACGGGCGGCGGCTACGCGATCGCCACGGCGCCGGTGATGGTCAACGCTCCCCCTGAGGCAGCGTTCAACGTTGCCCCCGGCACCCCGCTCGACGGCGACGTCGTGACCCTGGCGTCCACGTCGCGGGACCCGGACGGTCCGCTCAGCGCACAGCAGTGGGACCTCGACGGCGACGGCCAGTACGACGACGCCGCGGGTGCGGTTACCTCGCGCGCGTTCGCCACCGGGTCGCACGTGGTTCGCCTTCGAGTGACCGACGCTCGCGGCGCCTCGGCGACGTCCGAGCGCCGGATCGACGTACTCAAGCGCCCGCTCAAGCTGCTGGCCGGGGTGAAGGTGACCCTCTTCGGCGACCTCACCCGGACGGGTGTGCGACTCAAGGGCCTGCTCGTGCGCACGCCGGCCAAGGCCACCGTCAGGGTCACCTGCCTGGGGCGCAAGTGCCCCAAGGGCGCCCGAGCCGCTTCGCGGCGCACTTCGAAGACTCAGCGGCTGCGCTTCAAGAAGTTCGAGCGCTCGTTCCCAGCGGGTACGCTGATCAAGGTGACCGTCACGCGCCCCGGCTACATCGGTCAGTACACGTCGATCAAGGTCCGCAGCGGTCTGCGCAGGTACGTACGCCGAGACCGGTGCATTCTGCCCGGGGCGAAGAAGCCCACCGTCTGTCCGGACTCGTGACCGCTCGGGCACCGGCAGCCGTGCTCGGGTCCTGCGTGGTGGTCTTCGGAGGCTCGTTCGGCATCGCGCGCCTCACGGGCGACGATGAGCCGGCTCGAGCGACACCTGCGTCGCCGCCGCCGATTCGCACCGCAGAGGTGTCCGTGCGGGCGCCCACCCTCGATTCGGCGCCCGGTCTCCCCGGCCTGCGCGAGCGTCCCAAGCCCAAGCCCAAGCCCAAGCCCAAACCGGTCCCGAGGGCCCCCGCGCCGGCGCCCACGGCAGCGGCTCCTGAACCCAGCGCGGCGCCGGCAACCGCGAGCGTGCCGGTCGCGCCGGCGCCGGCCCCCGCACCGGCGCCCGCTCCGGCGCCCGCCCCTGCTCCTGCCCCCAGCGGCGGGGGCAGCACGACCTTCTACGACGGCGGCTAGGTGGCGCGCGCCCGCTCCGAGCTGGCCGTCCGGGGCCCGGCACAACTCGAGCCCGGCGCTCTGGTGGATGAATTTCGCGTCGAGCGAGTGTTGTCCGTGGGCGCCGGCGACTGCACGCTGTGCCAGGTCACCGGCTCCGACCGAGAAAAGCTGGTCCTCAAGCTCCTCGGCGACTCGGCGTCCCAGCCCGAGGCCAAGCAGGGGGCCATCCGCATGGCGCGCGCGAGGGCCTCGACGTGGCACCCCAACCTGGTTCCTCTGGTCAAGGCCGGAGAGCACCAGGGCCGGCTCTACATCGTCAGCGAGGTCCCGGGGACGAGAACACTCGCGGACCGACTCGACGACGGGCCTCTCGACGCCGAGGACGCTCTTCGGGTGGCGGCCGGTGTGGCCGGGGGGCTGGAAACGGCGGCAGCGCAGGGGCTGGTTCATGCGGAGCTCAGCCCCCAATCGGTCCTTCTGGCGGACGAGAAGCCCATGGTCGCCTTTCTCACCGACTTCGGTATCGGCCGCACGCGGCCTCGTCCCCAGAGGCTGCGAGTCGACGTGGAGGGAATCGACTACCGCTCGCCCGAGGAGATCAAGGGAGCGCCACCCAGGCCCGAGAGCAACGCGTACTCGCTGGCCTGCGTGCTCTTCGAGTGCCTGACGGGGACGCCGCCATACCCCTACGAGCGGCCTCTGCTCACGCTCCACGGGCACCTCGTCGAGCCGCCCCCTCGACCTTCCTCGCTGCGAGGCGACCTGCCCGCGCAGCTCGACGACGTGTTCGCCCGGGCGATGGCGAAGGATCCCGACCGGCGCCTCAGCTCGACTGCCATCGTCCGGCAGGCGGCCGATGTGCTGGGGCTGAGGGTTGCGATCCCAATGATCCCGGCTCCCCCGGCGCAGAAGCGGCGCAGCCTGCTGCCGAAGCGCATTGTTCCGGCTCCGCCCCGCAAGCGGACCCGCGGCAAGCAGCGCACCGCCCCGCCGCTTCGGCGCGGAAGGCCCGAACCCGCCGGCCCGGGCAAGCCGCCCGGCGCCGCCGAGCCGGAGCGCCCCGCCAAGCCGGAGCCCGCCGCCGAGCCCGTTCGTCCCGCGAAGCGGCCCCGCGCCGCCCAGCCCGAGCGCCTCGCGCAGCCCGAGCCCCTCGCGAAGCCCGAGCGCTCCGCGAGGGCCTTGCCCGTTGCGAAGCTTGAGCCCGTCGCGAAGCCCGAGCCCGTGGCGAAGCCCGAGCACGCCGAAAAGCCGGCCCGCCCCGCGAAGCCCGAGCGCTCCGCAAAGCCAGAGCACACCGCAAAGCCGTCCCGCCCTGCGAAGCCCGCGCGCCCCTCCGACCGGCGCCCCTCCCATCGCGCTTCGCAGCGGCGCCCGCGGCGCGGCCTGCGCTCGGTCCCGGCCGTCGCCATCGCGGTCGTCGCTCTGGTGGTCAGCGCAGTGGGC
>Ga0307319_10000735_pt1 | contig 10011 bp, 9 predicted proteins | sample ER_DNA_368_FD_194491 | JGI IMG/M metagenome (GOLD analysis project Ga0307319, IMG submission 194491) | Bulk soil microbial communities from the East River watershed near Crested Butte, Colorado, United States - ER_DNA_368 | ecosystem: Environmental > Terrestrial > Soil > Floodplain | place: USA...
CGCAGGAGTACATCGACGCCTATCTCGCGCGTTTTCCGCTGGTGCAGGACTTCATCCAGCGGACGATCGAGCGCGCCGAGCGGGACGGCTACGCGACGAGCCTCTTCGGGCGGCGTCGCCCGGTGCCGGAGCTGAAGGCGTCGAACCGCCAGACGCGCTCGCTCGGGGAGCGGCTCGCGGTCAACTTCGTCATGCAAGGGACGGCGGCCGACATCATCAAGAAGGCGATGGTGGCCATCCACCGGCGCCTGCGCGAGGAGGGCCGCGCTGCCCGCCTCGTCCTCCAGGTGCACGACGAGCTGCTGTTCGAGGTGCCCGACGTCGAGCTCTCGGCGATCAAGGAGCTCGTCCGCGCCGAGATGTGCAACGCGTATCCGCTCGACCCGCCGCTGGCCGTCGATATCGGGGTCGGCGACGACTGGGCAGAGGCGAAGAGTTAGCGCGGTCGCCAGGCGACGTCCGCCGCGCCCGCAGGCCAGGTGATGGTCTGACCCGAGACGGCCACCGGATGGAAAGAGATGCTCTCTGCTTCGGCTACCGCGACCCACGTCCCGTCAGGTGACCAGGCTGCGTCGGAGCCGGACAGATCACGCAGCTCCCTGCCGTGGTAGCACCCGAGCTCGACGAAGCGAATCCGGCCGTAGCCCTGGAAGGGCTTGAAGAGCGCGGCGCAGTTTCGTGGCGAGAGAATCGGCGTTCGCCCTTCCGGGATATCTGCACTGGCAGTGAGATCCCCCGCTCCGTCGTAGCGCTCGAGGCGCTTCCCGTCGACGACGATCGCCACCGAGCCATCGGTGCCGAAGTGGGCGTAGGTGATTCCGCCGCCAGCTCGCAAGATCGTCGCGTCCTCCACCAGGAGCTTGTTCCCGAACGCGTAAGCGATCTTCGAGTCGGACGTATAGGCGACCGGGCACGTGGGCAACCGACGCACCGGACCGCCGACCGCGAGGTCGTACCCGGTGCGGCGACGCCCGCACCACGCCACTCTTTGCCCGTCGGGGCTCCACAGCACGACGCCGAAGAGGGCTCGGAAGCCGCCGAGATCGGCGTTGGGGCGCGCAAGGTCTGCCAGCTTGAACGGCGTGAGACCATCCCCTGAAGGGGGCCCCAGCGCGTAGGCGATTCGCTCACCGGCGGGAGGCACCCAGAGGTCGCAGTTACCGAGGAACCTTGCGACGGGCCGTTCAGTACCCCCGGAGAGCCCGATCACTCGGACTCGGCAGTCGCTGGCGTTGGTGAAGACCACGGAGCCTTCCAGCGTGCCGACGGGCCAGCCCTCAGGGGCATCCGGCTGGGGCGTTGGCCCGGGCAAGCGGGTCGGGGTGGTCTGGACCGCCGTCGTCTCGGGGCTCGCCGTCTTCGGTCCGCCGGCACGCCCGCGCAGAGCATCGGCAGCCGCAAACCCTGCAATCAGGACGACTGCGCCGACGATGATGAAGTCTCTGGGCCTCAAAATCCCGCGGCTATACTCTCTGTCTCTTTAAATGGTGCAGAACGAGACGATCACCGAGGAAAATACGCCGAAATCGGATGACGACGTCTGGACCGAGGGCCCAGACGGCGAGCTGATCCCCGACTACGACTCGACCTTCCCCATCATCAACGAGGGCGAGGTCGTGCGCGGCAAGGTCGTCCGCGTCGACAAGGACGAGGTCTTGATCGACATCGGCTACAAGTCGGAGGGGGTCATCCCCGTCTCCGAGCTCTCCATCCGGCGCTCGATCAATCCCGCCGACGAGGTGCAGCTCGGCGACGAGATCGACGCGCTCGTGATGACGAAGGAGGACGCCGAGGGCCGGCTCATCCTGTCGAAGAAGCGCGCCCGCTTTGAGATGGCGTGGAAGCGCATCGAGCAGGCGGCCGAGAGCGGAGAGCCCGTCGAGGGCACGGTGATCGAGGTCGTCAAGGGCGGCCTCATCCTCGATCTCGGCGTGCGCGGCTTCCTGCCGGCGTCCCTCGTCGACATCCGGCGGGTGCAGGACCTCGACGAGTTCATGGGCCAGACACTCCGGTGCAAGGTGATCGAGCTCAACCGCAGCCGCAACAACGTCGTCCTCTCGCGCCGCGCGGTGCTCGAGGAGGAGCGCAAGGAGATGCGCCAGGCGATCCTCGACCGGCTGTCGCCAGGCGATGTCGTCACCGGCACGATCTCGAACATCGTCGACTTCGGAGCATTCGTCGACCTGGAGGGCATCGATGGCCTCATCCACATCTCCGAGCTCTCCTGGAGCCACGTGAACCATCCCTCCGAGCTCCTCGAGATCGGCCAGGAAGTCGAGGTCAAGGTGCTCGACATCGACCGTGAGCGACAGCGGATCTCGCTCGGCCTCAAGCAGACCCAGTCGGACCCGTGGCAGCAGGTCGTCGATGCGTACGACCAGGGCGACATCGTCGAGGGGAAGGTGACCAAGGTGGTCACCTTCGGCGCCTTCATCGAGGTCGTCCCGGGCGTCGAAGGGCTCGTGCACATTTCCGAGCTGGCGCAGCACCACGTCGAGAACCCGCGTGAGGTCGTCAACCAGGGCGAGACCGTGCGCGCGAAGATCATCGAGATGGACCCCGAGCGCCGCCGCCTCTCCCTCTCGCTCAAGCGCGTCGAGGAGGGCGAGGGCCCGAGTGGCGAAGCCGCGCCGGATCTCGGGCTCTCCGAGGAGGTCTTCGCCGAGGGAAGCGAAGGAGCCCCGGAAGCACCCGAGGTGGAGGCGCTCGACGAGAGCATGGACGCCGACGCCGTCGCGCCCGAGGAACAGGGACCAGGGGACTCCGAGGGCGAGACGCCTGCTCCGCCGGAAGAAGAGAACGAATAGGAAGCATCCCGTGGCGGTCGCCGTCACGGGGGGCATCGGAGCGGGGAAGTCGGAGGCGCTGCGCGCCTTTGAGCGTCACGGCGCGGCTGTGATCTCGAGTGACGAGATCGTTCACGAGCTCCTGAGGAGCGACGAGGTTCGCGACGCGCTGCGGGAGCGCTGGGGAGACGGCGTCTTCGCGCCCTCCGGCGAGGTCGACCGCGAGCGTGTGGCCCAGATCGTCTTCGCGGATGGGGGCGAGCTCGACTGGCTCGAGCGACTCCTGCACCCGCGTGTGGTCGCCACGTATCTGACGTGGAGGGAGAAGCTGGCCGAGCAGCCGGACCCGCCTGCCGTCAGCGTCACCGAGGTCCCGCTCCTCTACGAGGTCGGCGGCGACTCGCGGTTCGACGCGGTCGTGGTGATCACGGCGGCGCCCGAGGTGCGGATCTCGCGCCGTGTACGCCCGATGCAGGACCGTGAGCGCAGGCTGATCCCCGACGAGGAGAAGGTCGCGCGCGCCGACTTCGCCTACGTGAACGACGGGTCGTTCGAGGATCTCGACGCGTTCGTGTCCGGCGTGGTCGACAGGCTGAGCGGATGAGAGTCGCCCTCTCCGCCCTCGTGGTGCTCGCCGCCGCCGGCGCCGGCTTCGCCTACGTGCAACAGACGCAGCCCCCGTGGTACGAGCGCCTTCGCTACCCGCTCTCGTACGACCACATCGTCGTCGGCCACGCGCGGAACTACGAGCTCGATCCTGCCCTCCTCGCAGCTGTCATCTACCGGGAGAGCAAGTTCGACGCGGGGGCGAAGTCCTCATCAGGCGCGATCGGGCTGATGCAGCTCCTGCCGGCGACGGCCAAGGGCATCGCGCTCCACACCGGAGGCTCCCGCTTTCGCGTGGCCGATCTCTACGACCCGGAGATCAACGTGCGCTACGGCGCCTTCTACCTGCACCGGCTGCTGATGAAGTACGGGGACACGACCCTCGCCCTCGCCGCGTACAACGCGGGCCAGGCGAACGTGGACTCCTGGCGTGCCGAAGGGAAGGGAATCGTCTTCCCGGAGACGCGGGAGTACGTCGAGTCCGTGCTCGAAACGCGCGACGTGTACGCGGACGCCTACGCGAACGAGCTCGGCCTGGACGATTAGCCCGCTCGAACGTCCGGCTCACGGGCGATTCTCCCCTCGTGGGAATCTTCGGGCACCTGAGGCGCTTCTTCGGCCGCAACCCGCCGCGGCCGCACTTGGTGCTGCGACGCAGGATCGTCCAGGCGCTTCTGCTCGTCGCCGCCATCGACGTGATCGGGACCGTGCTCATGTGGATGTTCGAGGACGACGCGCCCCGCAGCGAGATCAGCAATCTCTGGGATGCCTTCTTCTTCACGACCGTGCAGCTCCTGACGGTGTCGTCGCAGATGCGCAACCCGGTGACGACCGGCGGCCGCATCGTCGACATCTTTCTGGAGCTGACCGCGCTGTGTCTCGTCAGCGGCATCGCCGGCGCCTTCGCCTCGTTCTTCCTCGACCTCGGGAAGAACGGCGAAAACGCCGTGAGCGAACCGACTGCGGACGGGTAGAAAGTCTCAAGAGTCACCAGGGCTGGTCGATATTCCCGCTGTGAGAGATCGACTGCTGCCCCTTCTCTTCTTCGCCGGCCTGCTCGCGGCCGTGCCGCTGCCGGCGGCGCATCTCCTCGGCCCCGCGTCGGTGAGCCTCCCGGGCTGGGTCCATTTCGTTGCGGTCGGCCAGACTGCTCTTGTCGCCACCCTGGCCGCGATCACTCTCACGGCCGTCGGCGTCCTACGACGTGACAGCCGGGCTGTACTGGTCGGCACCGCGTTCACCGCAATGGCGGCCCTGCTGACGATCCACGGCCTGGCGACTCCCGGAATCATCGTCGGCTACAACGGCGTCATCTCGTTCTCCGGCGGCGCCACGCTCCCAGTCGGCGGAGCGGTTCTCGCCCTCTCGGCGTTGCCGGCGTTCCGGGGCCCGCGTGCCGTTCGGCCGCTGCTCTGGTTTCAGGGGTTTCTTCTCGCCGGGATCGTCGCGCTCGGCGTCGTCGGCCTTGCCTCCCCGAGCCTCGTGCCGAGCGTTCCGGAGCCGGCCAGCGCTTCCGCGCTCGCGGTCCTCGCAGTCGGTCTTTGCTTCTACGGGATCCTCGGCCTGCGGGCTTTGCACACCTACCTTCTGACGCGACGGCTTGCGGACCTCGTCGTTCTCGTAGGGCTCGCGTGGCTCGCCGCTGCACTCGTCGCCGCGCTTGTGCTCGACTTCACCCAGTTCGGGTGGTGGGTGGGCCACGGGCTCGAGCTGGCCGGGATCGGCTTTGTCGGTGGCGCGGTCGCCCTCGATCTCTACCGCAGCGTGCAGTCCCGGCCGCTGGTCGGTGATCTCCGCGGCAGCGAGCTCGTCTCCGAAGAGGAGGCGTTCCTCGGCTCTCAGATCCGGGCGCTCACGGTTCGCCTTGCGGACAAGGACACCTACACCGAGGAGCACACGCGCCGGGTCGCCCTTCGCGCCGTCCAGGTGGGCGAAGAGCTCGGGCTTCCCCCGGGCCGCCTGCGCACGCTCGCGGTGGGCGGGCTGCTCCACGACATCGGGAAGCTCTCGGTCCCCGACGAGATCCTCAAGAAACCCGGCTCGCTCGAGCCCGGTGAGTACGCGGTCATCCAGCGCCATCCCGAGCACGGGAAAAGCCTTCTGCGCGAGCTGGGCGGGTTCGCCGACGGCGTGCTCCGGCTCGTGCACGACCATCACGAACGTCTCGACGGGACCGGCTATCCGCGCGGCCTTCGCGAAGCCGAGCTCGATCTGGACACGCGCATCCTCGCCGTCTGCGACGTCTACGACGCGCTCATCTCCACGCGGGTATACCGGGCGGCGTGGAGCGCGGACAAGGCTCTCTCTCTGCTCTTCGAGCAGGCGGGCTCGGCCTTCGACAACCGCTGCGTCGAGGCCCTGGCACGCGTGCTCGCACGCGAGCCTGCTTCGCCTCTCCGCGAAGCCGTCTGACCCCGCAGCCACGGCTACGATCTGAGTCGTGGCCCAGTTCAAGGTTTCGGAGGCATACCGCCCCACGGGCGATCAGCCGCAGGCGATCGAGTCGCTGTCCGCCAGTCTGAAGGCGAGTGACGACTACCAGACCCTGCTCGGAGCCACGGGCACCGGGAAGACGGCGACGATGGCCTGGATCATCGAGCAGGTCCAGCGGCCGACGCTCGTGATCGCCCACAACAAGACGCTCGCGGCTCAGCTCTGCAACGAGTTCCGCGAGTTCTTCCCGGAGAACGCGGTCGAGTACTTCGTCTCCTACTACGACTACTACCAGCCCGAGGCATACGTGCCCCAGGCCGACCTCTACATCGAGAAGGACGCGTCGATCAATGACGACATCGATCGCCTGCGCCACGCGGCCACGAGCGCGCTCCTCGTCCGTCGCGACGTCGTCATCGTTGCTTCCGTGTCCTGCATCTACGGCCTGGGATCGCCCGTCGAATACGAGGAGAAGACGGTCCTCCTCGGCGTCGGGATGGAGATCGACCGCGACGTCATGCTTCGCAAGCTGGTCGACATCCAGTACTCGCGTAACGACTCGTTCCTCGGCCGCGGGCGCTTTCGCGTGCGCGGTGATGTCGTCGAGGTACAGCCGGCGCATATGGAGTCGGCCTACCGCATCTCTCTCTTCGGGGACGAGGTGGAGTCGATCACCCATTTCGACCCGCTCTCGGGCGAGGTTTACGCCCGCCTGGAGCACCTCGCGATCTTCCCGGCGACGCAGTACGTGACCTCGCGGGAGACGATCGAGCGCTCGCTGGACGAGATCCGCCACGAGCTCGAGGAGCAGGTCAAGCTCTTCGAGTCCCAGGGCAAGCTGCTCGAGGCCCATCGGATCCGGCAGCGCACCGAGTACGACATGGAGATGCTCGCCGAGCTCGGCTACTGCAACGGCATCGAGAACTACTCGCGCATCCTCGACGGGCGCCCAACCGGGTCGGCTCCGCACACGCTGCTCGATTTCTTCCCGGACGACTTCGTCACCTTCATCGACGAGTCGCACCAGACGGTTCCCCAGCTGGGCGGGATGTACGAGGGCGACCGCTCCCGCAAGGAGACGCTCGTCGAATACGGCTTCCGGCTCCCGTCGGCGCTCGACAACCGTCCGCTTCGGTTCGACGAGTTCGTCGAGAAGGTGCCGCAGCTCGTGTTCGTCTCGGCGACGCCGGGCCCCTTCGAGCTCCGCAACTCGACGAACATCGCCGAGCAGATCATCCGGCCCACGGGCATCGTGGATCCCGAGGTCGAGCTGCGGACGACGAAGAACCAGATCGACGATCTCCTCAACGAGATCCGGAGGAGGGAGGAGGCCGGCGAGCGCGTTCTTGTCACGACGCTGACGAAGAAGATGGCCGAGGACCTGACCGACTACCTGCTCGAGTCCGGGGTGAAGGCGCGGTACCTCCATTCGGAGATCGACACGCTCGAGCGGATCCAGATCATCCGCGAGCTCCGGCTCGGCGAGTACGACGTGCTCGTGGGAGTCAACCTCTTGCGCGAAGGCCTCGACCTGCCCGAGGTGTCGCTCGTGGCCATCCTGGACGCCGACAAGGAAGGTTTCCTCCGGGGCCAGACCGCGCTCATCCAGACGATCGGGCGAGCGGCACGGAACGTGCACGGCAAGGTCGTGATGTACGCGGACAAGATGACCGAGGCGATCAAGGGCGCCCTCGACGAGACGAACCGCCGGCGCGAGATCCAGCTCCGCTACAACGAGGAACACGGCATCACGCCCGAGTCGATCGTCAAGGGCGTGTCCGACATCGCCGAGTTCCTCTCGCTCGAGTCGCCGACCGTCCCCGGAAAGCGGCGACGCGGGTCACGGCGGGTCGAGGGCATGCAGCCCGACGAGATCGAGAAGCTCGTCGTCTCGCTCGAGGAGGAGATGTATGCGGCAGCCGAGGAGCTCCGCTTCGAGTATGCGGCCAAGCTCCGCGACGAGATCAAGGAGCTCCGGCGCGAGCTCCAGGCAGCCGCGGCCTAGCGCCTACTCGTAGGGATCGTTCGGAGCCTCGATCCCCTCGACGGTCGTGGCCCGGATCCGCGGCAGCTCGCCCCCGCCGGGCTCGAACGTCCCGCTGACCGTGACCCATTGATCAGCCTTCGGAGGCGATCCCGAGGTGCCGAGGACCTCGACCACCACGGGAGTCGCGTCCGCGGCGCAGCAGGCGATCTGGTAGCGCGCCAGCTCGAACCCACCGCTCTCGGGGGCGGCGACGAAGCCCGTGAGCTGGACCGGAGCAGCTCGGAGGCTCGCGCCTTGGTGCTCGAACGAACGCTCGACGTACTCGAGGAGCGTCATGGGCCTTGGAGGCCCTCCTCGCGGCAGCGGCTCGAAGATCGCGGCTCCCGACTTGACGTTGACCGCGCCCGCCCGCCCGACGCCGTAGCTCCCGAGGGTCGGCGGGGCGACGAGGAGGAGCGCGGCGATCGGAGCGAGGAGCAGCCATCCGACACCGACGCCGTGCGCGTGCTCGTCGTCGTGGCCATGGCCCTCCGCCGGTTTGACCCCTCGGATGGACTGCACGAGCGTGATAAGTCCGAGCGCGATCACGGCGAAGCCGGCGATCACCAGCCAGAGCCCCATCTCCGGGCGGACGTAACGCTCGTACGTGTCGGTCAAGCTCAGGCGAAGGACGACGGCGCCGACGAGCATCGTGATCGTCCCGCCGGCAGCGGTCACAGCAACCACCAGCCGACCAGGATGCTGGCTCCCACGGCGACGACGAAGGTCAGCGGCGCGAACCGCGCGGCGAACCGCCAGCTGAACGTCCCGCCCTGAAGCGCGATCAACTTCACGTCGACCATTGGGCCGACGACCATGAAAGCGAGCCGAGAGCTCATCGAGAACTGCGTCAGGCTCGCCGCGATGAAGGCGTCGGCCTCCGAGCAGATGGCCATGATCACGGCCAGCCCTCCGAGCGCCAGCGCGGCGAGGACCCCCGAGCTCGCGACCGAGTCCAGGATTCCTTTCGGGACGACTGTCTGCAGCGTCGCAGCCGTCGCTGCGCCCACGATCAGGAAGCCCCCCGCGTGCAGGAGGTCGTGCTGGGCCGTCCCCGTGAGCACGGAGAACCTGGATCCCTCGTCCCCGTGCACGCGCCGTGCGCGGCCGAGGAGCTCGTCGCGTCCGAACCGCGCCCACACGAGCCCCACGACGACGGCGGCGAGGAGGCTGGCGAGGAAGCGGGCCCCAACGACCTCGGGGTGTCCGGGGAAGGCGACCGCGGTGGCGACGAGCACGACCGGGTTGATCGCCGGCGCGGAGAGGAGAAATGTCAGGGCCGCGGCCGCTGGAGCTCCGCGCGAGACGAGGCGCCCCGCGATCGGCACGGAGCCGCACTCGCAGCCGGGGAGTGCGGCTCCGGCGGCCGCCGCGACGGGCACAGAGAGGGCAGGCTGCTTCGGAAGGACGCGAGGTAGGAAGCCGGCGGGCACGAAGGCGGCGATCGCCGCGCTGATGAGCACGCCGAGCACCAGGAACGGCATGGTTTGCAGCGTGATCGCGACGAAGATCGTCGCCCAGTGGGCGACCGCGGGCCGGTCGAGAAGGTCCTCGAGCAGGGGGCGCAAGACCGCCGCTGCGAGGACGACGAGGAGCACGACGGCGATCCCCAGATCGCGGCGGCTGGGGCGCTCGCGCTCGCCGAGGACGCCGGGGGCGGCCTCGCTCAACGCAAGCTCGTCGCCCGCACCTTGCCCCATCTAGCGGGCGAGCCTAACACCACGACTTCTTAACGAGGCAGTGCTTGCTTTTTTTTGAGGCGGAGTGAGACGATAGACGCGTCTGGGCCAAGGGGATCACTAGGGGAGGCATCCACATGTTTAGGAGGTTCACGGCTTGGGCGGCTCCGCTTGCTCTCGCAGCGACAGCCGTCGTCGTCGTCCTGGTCTCACCGCTCGCTTCGCCGAACAAGGCAGCGGCGGGCCCGATCATCTCGGGGGCCCGCTCGCTCTCCGACAGCGTCTCGGTGCGGGTGTCCGCGCTGCCGAAGGGGCACACGACTACGGACGTCCACATCTTGGCTTTCAACGACCTGCACGGCACGCTCCAGGCAGGGACGAACAATCTCTACGGGCATTTCGCGGGCGGCGTGGCGTATCTGGCCAAGACCGTCAAGGATCGTCAGGCGGCCTACGGCCCGCGTCAGGCGACCGTGTTCGC
>Ga0307319_10000739_pt1 | contig 9996 bp, 8 predicted proteins | sample ER_DNA_368_FD_194491 | JGI IMG/M metagenome (GOLD analysis project Ga0307319, IMG submission 194491) | Bulk soil microbial communities from the East River watershed near Crested Butte, Colorado, United States - ER_DNA_368 | ecosystem: Environmental > Terrestrial > Soil > Floodplain | place: USA...
CGCGGCATGCGCGCGGTGGGCTCGCGCGTACCGCACGGGATGGAAGCGCGCCTGCGCCTCCTCCGCTCGAGGCTCGCGAAAGGCTGACGGTGGAAGCCGGCTCGGTCATCTCCGGGGACGACCTTTCCCGTCCCGTCGCCCGCAACCTCGCGGTCGTCTTCTCGGGGCGAGCCGTCGCGCTCGTCCTGCAGTTCCTCGCCTTCGCGGTCGCGGCCGCGTATCTCGAGCCGGCCCTGCTCGGCATCTACACGTTCGCAATCGCCCTGACGGCGCTCTTCCGGCTCCTGCCGGCGTTCTCGTTCGACCCGATCGTGACCCGCGAGCTCGCGCAGCAGCCGGCGCAGGAGCCGGAGCTCGTGCCGAACGCGGCCTACCTCCGGCTCGCCCTCTCGGTCGTCGCCTACGCGGCGCTCGCCGCCACGCTCGTCCTCGGCGGCTACGACAACGTCCGGACCGAGGCCGGGCTCATCGCCGGGCTGGCGCTTCCGATGATCGCGCTGGACACCTTCCGCAACTCGCTCGGCGTCCGGCTCAGGCTCGGCTGGACCTCGATCGCCGACGTGCTCGAGGCCACGTTCACGCTCGGCGGCGCGATCGTGATCGCGGCGACGGGCGCCGGGGTCTTCGCCTTCCTCTGGCTCTATGTCGCAGCGAAGGCGCTGAACGGCGTGGTGCTGCTGGGCGCGGTGGCGCGGATGGCGGACTTCGACTGGAAGCCGAAGGTCGGGAACTGGCGCGGCCTGCTCGTCGCCGCGGCGCCCCTCGCACTGGCGACGATGCTGATCGCGCTCTACTTCCGGATCGACATGGTCGTCCTCGCCCGGCTGAAGCCGGCCGCGGACGTCGGCCAGTACGGCGCGGCCTACCGGTTCCTCGACGCCCTGCTCCTCGTCCCGGCCCTCGTGATGTCCGTGCTCCAGCCGGTGATCGCTCGGAGCGCCGTCGGGGATCGGAGCCGGCTGCAGCGCCGGTACTGGCGGGCGACCCAGCTGATGGCCGTCGCCGGGATCGGGATCGCGGTGCTCGGCGTGATGACAGGCCCCCGGGCCCTGCCCGCGCTGCCCGGCTTCGAGGACTACGACGGCGCCGGGCGGGCGCTGGCAGTTCTCTCGGTCGCCGCAGCGCTCTCGTTCATCGGGGCGGTCGTCCAGACGACGCTGATCGCGACTCATCGCCAGCGGCAACTGCTCTATGTCGCGGGGGCCGCCCTCCTGGTGAACATCGCGCTGAACGCGGCGCTGATCCCGCCCTACTCGTATATGGGCGCGGCCTGGGCGACGGTGATCACCGAGGTGGCTGTGCTCGTCTTCTCCCTCTGGGCGGCTTACCCGCTCCACCTCGGCCTGCCGGTGCGCGGCCTCGGCCGCGCGCTTGCGGCGGGCGCGATCCTGGCGGCGGTGCTGGCGGCTACACACGCGCTCCCACCGCTCGTCCAGGTGGCGGTCGGTGTCCTCGCGTACGGCGTCGCCGTTCTCGTCACCGGCGCCGTCTCCCGCTCCGAGCTCGGACTGTTCGTCAGGCGCGCGTGAAGATCCTCCAGCTCGCCCAGGAGACTCCGGTGCCGCCTACCTCCGGCGCGCGGCTGCGCGTGCTCCAGCTCGCTCGACAGCTCGCCGCCACGGCGGAAGTGGAGTTGCTCGCCCTCGGCGAGGCCGAAGACACCGATGAGCCGTTTTCCCTCCGCGGCATCCCGCACGACACAGGCAGGGTCGGCGCGCTCGTGCGATCCGTGCGCCGCCCATACATGGCCGCGAAGCTCGAATCCGACGCCCTGCGTGAGGCCGTTGCGGCTTCCGAACCGGACACCGTGCAGGCCGAATTCCCCTACCTCGTGCCTGCCGCACTCGCCGCCGAGGCGCCGGTCGTCCTGTCGTCCCAGAACATCGAGAGCGAGGTGATGGCGACGCTGGCCGAGGCCGACTCGCGGCCGCTTCACCGCCGCCGCTGGGCCTGGGAGGCGCGTAAGACGGAGCGTTACGAGGCCGGCGCTGCGCGCGCGGTTGCGGCTGTTGCGGCGACGAGCGACCACGACGCGGAGATCTTCGAGCGCTGGGGAGCGAGGCGGGTGGTCGTGGTCCCGAACGGAGTGGACACCGCCGCGATCGAGTATCGCTCACCGCCGTCCGGCGCCCAGCTCGCGTACATCGGGCACTACGGCTACCTCCCGAACACCTTGGCCGCCCGCGAGCTGGTGGAGCAGATTCTCCCGCGCGTGCCCGGCGCTACGCTGCGGCTCGTCGGTCGCGAGCCGCGGCCGGAGCTCGAGCGGTTGGCCGGCCCGACTGTGACCGTCGTGGGCGAGGTACCGGACCCGATTGCCGAGCTCCGGGCTGCCCGCGCGCTCGTAATGCCGCTTCGCGCGGGCGGCGGCACCCGCCTGAAGGTGCTCGAGGCGCTCGCGGCCGGCACGCCGGTCGTCTCGACGCCCTTCGGCGTCGCCGGCCTCGCCGTGCGGGACGGCGAGCACGTCCTGATCGGCGAGACGCCGGAAGAGCTCGCCGCGCTCGCGGCCCGCGTGATCGCGGACGACGCGCTCGCCCAGTCGCTCTCCACGCGAGGTCGCGCGCTTGTCGAAAGCTCCTACGACTGGTCGATTGTCGCGCGGCCGCTGGTCGAGCTCCACCAGGAGCTCGCGTGAGGCTCGTCACTGTGCTGGTCCCGGCCTACGGCCACGTCGACCGGCTGCGGCAACTCCTGGCCGCCGTGGGCACGCAGGCGGACGGCGATCCTGTGCCGGTCGTCGTCTCCGACGACGCCACGCCCGAGCCGTTGGAGCCGGAGCTCCGGCCGAACTTGCCGCCTGGCGTGGACCTGGAAGTCGTCCGCTCGACGGTCAACGGCGGCCCGGGCGCGGCCCGCAACCGCGCGCTCGAGCGCATCCGGACGCCGTGGGTCGTTCTGCTCGACGCCGACGAACTGCCGGGGGCGGGGTGGGTCGACCGCCTCGAGGTAATCGCGTCGGCGCCGGACGCTCCGGACGTCGTCGAGGGCGCCGTCGACGCAGGCGGAGCCGGGCGACCGACGCCGTTCACACACGTCGCGGAGGTCCAGGGCGGCGACGACCAGCACGTCGCCGGGAACGTCTTGCTCCGGACGGATGCGCTCCGGGAGGTCGGAGGCTTCGACGAGCGCTTCTACGACCCGAGCCGCAAGCTCCACTTCCGCGAGGACGTCGACCTCTACTTCCGGCTCGAGCGCGCCGAGAAGCGGCTCGTGTTCGACCCGGAGCTGCGGGCGGAGCACCCGCCGCTGCCGGCGTCGTTCTGGTCTCCCGTGCGCGACGCGCGGCGCTACTACTTCGATCCCCTCCTGAGCCGAGAGCACGGTGACCGCTTCCGCCGCCTCGTCACCGGCCGTCGCGTCGGGCTGGTGCCGCTCCGCTGGGCGCGGCACGCCGCCGCCTGGCTTTTCGCCGCCTCGGTTGCCGTCGCCGTCGTCGCCTTCCTTGTCGGCTGGACCACCCTGGGCCTCGTTGCAACGGTGCTGGCCCTGCTCGGACTCGCCGCCAACGTCGCCGCGCTCGCCTGGAAGCGCCGGCTGACCGCGGGCTCGGTCGTGCCGCTCGTCGCGGTCGCGGCGATCGTCCCGTGGGTCTACCTCTGGCACTACTACCGCGGCGTGATCGCGTTCAGGCACCGTCCCAGGCTGACGTGACCCCGCTCGTCTCCATCGTCCTCGTCACCTACAACGACGAGCGGTTCCTGCCGGAGTACTTCGAGAAGCTGGACGAGACGACGTACTCGCCCTGGGAGCAGATCGTGGTGGACAACGGCTCCACCGACTCGACGCTCGACCTGCTGCGGGCGCGCGGCGACCGGCTGACGCTGCTGGAGAACACCGAGAGCCGCGGGTTCGGCGCCGCCTGCAACCAGGGCTCGCAGCTCGCCCGCGGTGAGTTCCTGCTCTACATGAACGCCGACGTCTGGGTGCTGCCGGAGTGGATGGAGCGACTCGTCGGGCGGATGCAGGAACAGCGCCGCGCCGGGGTGGTCTCACCGGTGACGCTCCCACGCTACAAGGGACCAGAGCCCTCCGACGTGCCCTTTCTGGACGTCGCCGCCGTCCCGGGGTGCTCGATGCTCGTGCGCCGCGAGGCCTGGGAGCAGGTCGGCGGCTTCGACGCGCGCTTCTTCCTCACCTGGGAGGACACGGATCTCTGCTGGCGCATGTGGCTCGCCGGCTGGCGCGTCCTCGAGGATCTCGAGGCGCACGTCTACCACCTCGGTCGCGGCAACTGGCGCCGCTGGGCGGCCGAGGAGCTGCACAACGGCCTCTTCACGCACCTCAAGCTGATGCGCTGGCGCCGCACGCTTCCATTCGCGGCCAAGTCGCTGGGCCGCAGCGTCGTGAAAAGCGTCCTCCTCCGAGATCCGTCCGTCGTCGGCGCCTGGAGGCGCATCGCGCGCGAGCTACCTGAGCTGATGCGGGAGCGGCAGCGCTGGCTCGCAGACGGCGACCGCACGAGGAGCCTAGAGACGCTCGTGAGTGCGCAGCAGCGCCGCCGCCGCCGCGAACGCCTCGAGGAGTGGCACATGGGCCGCGAGGGCGACTCCTAGCGGCCCGCGGCGCCCTCAAGGACGGCACGGACTTGCGCCGCAACCTCGGGCCAGCGGAACCGCGCCGCATGCGCGACGCCGGCCGCGCTCAGCTCGTCCCGCCTCCCCACGGCCTCGTCGATGGCGGCCAGCCACGCCTCGGGCGTCCGCTCCCGTACGACCACTGCCACCGGCGCGCTGAGCTCCTCGAGCGCCCCCGCGCCGCCTGCCACCACGGCCGGCGTCCCCGAAGCCATCGCCTCGAGCGGCGTCAAGCCGAATCCCTCGTAGAGAGACGGTGCGACGAGGACGTCGGCGGCGCGGTAGAGCGCCAGGAGCTCCTCGTCGGCGACAGGCCCAAGCACCCGGGCGCCCGCCGCCCTCGCCGCGTCCGAGAGCTCCGCGCCGCGGAAGCCCGGCGCGCCCGCCAGGACGAACTTCCGGTCCGAAGCTGCGCGGGCCAGCTCGGCGAGCAGGTCGATCCCCTTCCGAGGCTCGAGCGTCCCGACGAAGAGGACGAACGCCGCGTCGAGCCCAAAGCGCTCCCGGACGGCACCGGCGGCCGCTACGCGATCGCCAGGCTCGAACGCGGAGTCGACGCCGTTCGGAACAACCACCAGCCGCTCGGGCGGAACGTCCCAGAGCCGTTGCACGTCTGCCGCCGTCGCCTCCGAGACGGCGATCACGCGCGTCGCCCGCCGCGTCGTCCGCGGCAGCGAGAACCGGTAGCTCGCGCGATGCCGCGCCGGCTTCGTCTCGGGAAGGAGCACGGAGGCCAGGTCGTGGACCGTCACCACGGTCGGCACGGGCGACCACAGCGGCATCAGCGTCTCGGGTGCCCAGTAGACGTCCGGCCGGTGACGTCTGAGCCACGGGGCGACGAAGGTGTTGCGCCAGATGCTCCCGCCCTTCCGCCGTCCCCAGGCCTGGCGCACGCCGGGGATCTGCGTGAAGCGGTCGCGGGCGTTGGCGAGCAGCGTCACCTCGATGCTGTCCTGCGCTGCGAGCTCGCGCGCGATCCGGTCGGTGTAGCGCGGGATGCCACTCCAGCCCCAGGCGAGAGAGTTCGCGTCGACGGCGACGCGCAGCGGGCGGTTCGGCACGGCCTAGGGCTCGGTGCGCGGTCCGGAGAGGCCGTGCATGCGTGCCGCCGCGAGCCAGCCCAGGAGTGCCCCCATGATCACGCTGAAGCGGTAGTCGGCGCCCGTGAAGGTCCCGGTCGTCTCCGCCACCATCAGGCCGGCCAGCGAGGTCGCGACCGCGAGGCCCACGACCTTCAGGAACGTGTCGAAGGTGAAGCGCCAGACCCGGATCGCTGTGAGGACAGCAGCCGCCATCAGCCATAAGTACGCGGCGACACCGATCAGCCCGAACTTGATCCAGTACCAGAACACCGCCACATGGGTGTAGTAGCGCCCACCCGGGTGCTCCTCCGGGAGCGGGTGGTCGACCGCGCTCCACGGCACGCCGAGCCCGAGCCCGGCGATCGGGTGGTTCCTGATCTCGATGATCACGTTCTTGATCTCCTGCAGCCGGTAGACGTCCTCCTTCCGCGCGTTCACCGTCGAGGGGGCGAGGGCGCGGGCGCGCTCGGCGAGTGGGCCCTGCACCTGCGCCCCGCCTCCGGCGGCGAGCGCGATCCAGACGGCTCCGATCAGCACCAGCACCGTCGGGAAGACGAGTCGCCGGCCGCGGATGCCGCTCGTGAGCATGATCGTCAGGAGGATCGCGAGCGTGCCCGCGATCCAGAAGTTTCGCCGAAGCGCGAGCGTGAAGGACACGAGCACGAAGGGGGTCGAGAGCTTCACCCAGAGCGGCAGCGGAATGCGCTGCAGGAGCGCGCTCGCCACGCCCACGAGGAACAGCAGCATCACGAAGTTCGCGGTGGGCTCGTAGAACGTGATGGCCGTGCCGTCGAGGTTTCTGCCCGAGCCGGAAAACCAGGCGATACACCCCTCCACGCCCTTGTAGACCGCCAGGCCCGCCGCCACCCCTCCGAACACCTTCACGTCGCGGAGGTTCCGCAGCAGGTTGACGGTCAGGAACGAGACGAGGATCAGGTAGCCCACCGGCCTGAGCACCCAGAGCACCTCAGAGAAGGATCCGTTCGAGAAGTGCCCCGTCACCGTTCCCGCCATCACGGCGAGCACGAGCAGAGCCAGCGGCACCGTGAAAGGCTCCGGCAGGAGCGGCAGCCGGCGCTTGATGCCCATGTCGAGCAGGACGCCGGCCGTCGCGGTCGCCATCACGACCTCGTTGATGGACGGCGGGCCGACGTAGTACTTCGCCGTGATCGGGAGGAAGCCGTACGGATCCGATTCGAGCGCCACGGTCGTGACGAGCAGCACGGCGAGCCCGATGCCCGGTCGCCGGATCAGGAGGAGCACACCGAGGAGCCCGACGATCGCCAGGCCGACGACCGGTCCGATGAAAACGAGGCCGGCCGCGACGGCGCCCACCGCGCCTAGCGCGGCAAGCGGCGTCCAGGCCGAGCCGGTGGCACGGCCGAAGGCTGCGGTGGCCGCCCGGGCGGTCATTCGCTCCCTCCTGCCGCCAGCGCCTCCGGCTGGGGCACGGCGGTCGAGCCGGACACGGCCTCGCCGACGAGCCGGCGCATCTGCTCGCGGAACCGCCCTGGGGAGAAGCGCTCGGCGTTACGCCTGATCGCGGCGGAGTCGAGCTCCTCGACGGCCGCTCGTTCGACCGCGCGCCGAAGCTCGCCTGCGTCCTGCTCGTCGAGGAGCCACCCCGTCATGCCGTCCTGGACGATGTCGACCGCGCCACCGCGGCGGAGGCCGATCACCGGCGTCCCGCACGCCTGGACCTCCGCCATCACGATCCCGAAGTCCTCGTCGGCGGGGTAGACGAAAGCGCGCGCCCGGCGGTAGAGGTCGCGCAGCTCGTCTTCGCCCTGCTCGCCGAGGAACTCGACGTTCGAAGGTGCGTCCCGCTCGAGCCGCTCGCGCAGATGGCCGTCACCCACGACTCGCAGGCGCGCGTCGAGCCCGCGGAAGGCGTCCACGACGAGCTCGGGCCGCTTGTAGCTCACGAGCCGTCCGACGTAGAGGAACCAGTCCTCGCGCTCACCGCCTGGCGTGAAGAACTCCGTCCGCACGGGCGGATGCACGACGTCCGCCTCGCGCCCGTAGAACCGACGGATCCGGCCCGCGACGGCGGTGGAGTTGGCGACGAAGCGGTCGACGCGGGAGGCGGTGGAGCGGTCCCAGCGGCGGAACCAGGTCATGCCGGCGCGCGCCGCGGGACGGATCGGCGCCGGGAACCGTCCGGACTCGGACTCGAAGTCCCACGCGTAGCGCATCGGCGTGTGGCAGTAGCAGACGTGGGTCACGCCGTCGGAAACCCGGACGGCCTTGGCGCAGGCGTGGCTCGAGGAGACCACGGCGTCGACTCCGTCGACCGGCTCGCGCAGCCGCCAGGAGAGCGGCATCAGCGGGAGCAGCCACTCGTGGTGGCTCGTCGCTCGCGGGACGCGCTGGAGGAAGGACGGCTCGGCCAAACGCAGCTCCGCCGGGATCGCGTCGGGATCGACCACCGTCGTCAGAAGCCGCGAGCCCGGGAACGCGTCGAGCAGCTCGGCGACGACTCGTTCGGACCCGGCATAGCGCACGAGCCACTCGTGGGCGACGGCGACCTTCACCGGCCCGCCTGAGGTCTACCGCCCGGCGCGTTCGTGAACGCGGCGCCGGAACGGACCTCGCTTCTGCTCCGGCCGCGGACGGTAGTTGTAGTAGTACGAGATCCCGTAGTCCTCGCCGAGGTCGGCGTCGGTGATCACGAAGCCGAGCTTGGTGGCGGGCGTGGTCTCGAGCAGCCGGTTGAGCTCGTCGACCGTCGAGCGACGGACGACGCGAAGCCTGGTCACGATCAGCATCGCGTCGACGACGGCGCTCAACGCCATCGCGTCGTTGACGTGGAGGACGGGCGGCGCGTCGATCAGGACGATGTCGGCGCGGTCCCGGACCTGCTCCAGGATCCTCGCCAGCGAGCGCGTGCCGACGAACTCGCCGGCGTTCGGGGGCGTCGGCCCGGCCGGAAGCACCTCCAGGATGCCCTCGGTCCGGTTGCCGTTCTCCTCCGCGTTCACGCTGACCTGGTCGAGCTCGGTACCGCGCATCGGCAGCTCGACAAGCGCGTCCTCCAGCTCGACGTCGCCGAGGACGATGTCGGTCACGCCCGGTCGGCCGTCCAGCCGGAAGAACCGGCCGAGGAAGGGGCGGCGCAGGTCGAGATCGACGAGGACGACGTGCCGTCCCGCCTTCGCCATCGCAACGGCGAGGTTGGCCATCGTCGTGGACTTTCCCTCCTGCTCCAGGGCGCTCGTGACCATGATCGTCTTCGCGCCACGCTCGATGTTGACGAAGTCGATGTTCGTGCGCAGCATCCGGAAGGCCTCGGCCTGGACACTGTCTGGATCCTCGATCATCGTGAGACGGTGGGCGCGCTGGACATTGCGGCGGGGGCGCGGAATGCGGCCGAGCAGCGGCAGGTTGAGCCGTTCCGTGATCTCCTCGGCCGACCGGAGCCTCGTGTCGAGCGCCTCCCAGAGGAACGCGAACAGCAGGCCGAAGGCGAGGCCGAACATGATCGCGAGGATCACGTTTCGCGTGGTCTTTGGCTGAACCTGTTCGGCGGTCGTCGACGGCCGGACGACGAACGCGTTCGACGTCTGGAGCGCCTCGAGCAGGCGCAGTTCCTGCTCCTTGCCGACGAGGCTGGCGTAGAGCGCGGAGCTCCGGTCGCCGCTCCCCTCGAGCTGCCGGATCCGTTCCTCGAGCCTGGCGAGCGCCGTCTTCAACGCGGCGGTGTCGATCTCACTCCGATAGGTCGTGAATTGCCGCGCGTACTCGGTCGCCAGCTGCTCGGCCCGGCCGGCGTCCTCGTCCCGGACGCGGAACTCGAGCAGGTCGACGTTCGGCTTGGCCTCGACCTCGGAGTTCTTCAGCAGGTCGGCGGGGTTGCATTGGGGCGTGACGTTCTGGCAGACGCGCGTGGCGACCTCGGGGACGGAGGCGAGGTCGGCCTGCGTCTCGGCGAACCGCTCGGGATCCTGGAAGGTCGTCCCGTCGGTCGTGTTCGTCAGCGCCGCCGCAAGGTTCTGCGGGCTGAGGTAGACCTCGGAGGTCCCCTGGTAGATCGCCTGCTGGCGCGAGGACAGGAGCAGCGCGAGCAGCGGCAGCAAAACCACGCAGCCGACGATGATCCACTTGCGCCGCCGGATGACCCGGAAGTAGTCGGGCAGCGTCGGAGCGCCGCTTCGCGAAGGGGTGTCAGTGGCCATGACAGGAAGGTTGTCGGCTATAGAGTGCCAACACTTTCGGCCTACCTGTGGTCCGGGAGCTTCCTGTGAACCGATTTCGGCTCGTCGTCCTGTGCACCGGGAACCGCTTTCGCAGCCCGCTGGCCGAGGTCCTGCTCCGCGACCTTACCGCTGAGCTGCCGG
>Ga0307319_10000743_pt1 | contig 9986 bp, 8 predicted proteins | sample ER_DNA_368_FD_194491 | JGI IMG/M metagenome (GOLD analysis project Ga0307319, IMG submission 194491) | Bulk soil microbial communities from the East River watershed near Crested Butte, Colorado, United States - ER_DNA_368 | ecosystem: Environmental > Terrestrial > Soil > Floodplain | place: USA...
CGGCCTCGGTGAGCGAGAACGCGAGCTCGTTGGTCTTGCTCAGCTCGCTCGTGCGGGCGTTCGACGTCGTGTAGGCGACGAGCGTGGTGCCGCTGATCGTGAGCACGGCGAGGATGCCCACGGAGAGCACCAGGGCCGAACCTGCCTGTGACCTGAGTCTTGAGAACATGCCGCAAGTTGCGCGAACCGCCGACAGAGCGCGCCAGAACGCATTGAAGGAACGGCGCATGCGCGTGTCTCCCCCCAACAGAGGGATCCGTTACAGGCGGGTTGTGTTGCGGAGGACGATGTCGGCGGTGAGCTTCCAGGTCTCGCGCGCCTGGTTCACGCGGACGTTGACGGGGAGGTCGAGATGCAGCTTCCCGAGCGTCCCGATCGCCGGCGCCGTGTACGTGAAAGCGTTCGGGCTCGTGATGTAGTCGGCGATCCGCACCCCGGCCCGCCGCAGCCGGTAGCGCCCGGTCGAGACGAGCTGGGTGTCGTAGACCACGGTGATCTGCGAGCCGCCGGAGGTCGGGCACTGCGCCGGGAGGGTGATCGTGATCGACGACGAGGTCCCGGCCGGCGTGACGGCCGTGGCGCAATGGATCTCCCGGCGCATCTTGTCGACGGCGAGCCGGGCCTCCTGCTGCGCCTGGAAGCGCTGATTCATGTCGAGCTCGGAGTTCATCGCGCGGACGAAGACCGTCGTCAGCGCCCCCATCACCACCGCCAGGATCACCGTGACCTGGAGGAGCTCGAACAGCGAGTAGCCCGACTCCTGCACGAGGAGCCGGCGGAGCCGCTTCGTCATCGGCTCTTCGCGCGGACTAGGGCGAGCGCGTGCCTCGCGGCGGCCTCGCTCTTCGCGCCGATGCCCCAGCGGCGCTGAACCTGCTCGTCGACGCGGACGAGGGTCTCGAGCGCCTCGGTGCCGTGCCACCAGCCGAACTTCGCGCCGGTGACGATCCACTCATGCTGGTAGAGCCAGTGACGGACGTTCGCGTTGGACAATTTTGGATGCGCGGCGAGCCAGCGTTCGAGCCGGGCGGCGCGGACGGGGAGCGACAGCTCGTTCAGCGGCTCCTTCGGTGAGCCGGCCCTCGCGAAGGCCGGCGGACGCGCCGACCGTGCCTTCGGCTTCGCCTGCGCATTGGACTTGGCCCTCGACTTTGCCTTCGCCTTGGCCCTCGGCTTCGTTTTCGCCTTGACCTTCGGCTTCGCGACGGGCTTCGCCTTCGCCTTCGGCCGCACCTTCGGCTTCGCGGCCGGCTTCGCCTTGGGCGCCACGTGCCGACGCAGGAACTTGATCGCCGTGCCGTCGTAGGGCGAGGCGTTCTCCGGATCGCCGGCCTCGGGGTACTTCGCGTTCCGCTTCAAGCCGAGCAGGATCGTCGGGAGCCCCGTGTCGATCACGCGAGTCCCGGCGGGGGGTGTCTGTGTCGCCACGGTGTTCGCGGCGTAGCCCTTGACGGCGCCGGCGACGCGCCAGGCGAAGCCCTGCTCCTCGAGCGTCCCCTTGGCGAAGACGTACGCCTGGCCGCGCACGTCGGGCACGGTGACGAGCGCCGGTGGCGCGACGGTCGCTTCGACCGGCGTCGCCGGAGGCGCGAGGACGTTGTCGGCCGCGAAGGAAAGCGTCGCGGACGCGAGCACGAGGATCGCCGTCAGCGCAACAACGCGCGGAAGCATGGATGTCAGCCGGGCCGCCACAGCTACCGAGTCCTTTTCGGCAGATTCCGTCAGGTTCTTAAGAGGTCAGCGAGAACTCGACGACGCCGTCCGTCTCGACGCTCACGGGCCGGACGACCTCGAACACCGGCTGGTCGACGACGGCGAAGACGGGGATCGGCGAGAACGGCGCCACGGCGTACGGCTGCGTCTCACCACCCTCGTCCTGCCACGTGAACGCGGTGCCGGCGAAGGCCTCGAACCACGGTTCGCTCTGGGGATAGGTCAGGTCGGGCCCCGTCTGCAGGTGGAGATGCGGCCCGGTGGCGTGGCCGGTGGAGCCGACGAGGCCGACGGGGTCACCGGCTGCGAGCGCAGCGCCCGCCGTCACGGTCGGCTCGAGGAAGGACATATGGCAATACGTCCACGTGCGCCCGTCGCCGGCGAGCAGCTTGAATCCGATCCCGCAGTTGCCGGAGCCGAGCGGCCACGCGTCCTGCACGAACCCGTCGATGAGCGCGTACAACGGCGAGCCTTCTGCGGCGGCGATGTCGGCGGCCGGGTAGTCGTGGTGGTGATGCCCGACGCTGACGACCGATGGGCCGCCGCCGACGGGGAAGACGTAACCGGAGACAGCCGCGGTCGGGGCTCCGAGCAGTTGACCGGCGGCCGGCGTGATCGAGGCGGGCACGGCGCCGGAGCGTGCCGTCTCTAGTGAAGCCTGGGCCGAGTCGAGCGCCGCACTCCGGTCCTCGACGACCGCCTGTGCGGCGTCGGCGCGGACCCCGGCCGCGGTCGCGCGCCGCTCGAGCAGCAGCCGGTCGGAGAGCAGCGTCGAGGCGGCGGCCCTGCGCGTCAGCCTGAGCTCGACGCGGCGCGCCGCACGGGCACCGCGCACCGCCCGGACCAACGAATGGTTCGTCCGCGCAACCTCCTTGCGGGCCGAATCGAGCTGCACCTGGAGCCGGTCGAGCGAGAAAGTGAGGACGCCGCCGCCGTTTCCGTACATGCCTGCGAGGCCGAGGACGTCGTTCACGTACCAATCCGCGTGGTTGTAGGCGAAGACGGCTCGCTCGATGTCGACCCGCCCACCCGCGGCCGCGAGATAGCGGGCGGCCGAGAAGACGCCGTCCTCGGGATCCCATGGATCCGCGATCCCGTCGCCGGAGGCGTCCGTGCCCCAACGGAGCCACGTCGACGGCATGAACTGCATCCAGCCGACCGCTCCGGCCGAGCTGGGCCCCATGTTCCGGCCGAAGTTCGACTCGATCTTGTTGATCGCCGCGAGCACCTGCCATGGGATCCCGTAGGCGGCGCCGGCGCGGCGCCAGACCGCGTTCAGCTCGCCGAAGGGGAGCGTCCTCGTCACCATCGGCGGGGTCGACAGGTCGTCCGGCATCGGGACCGAGCCGTCGTTCGGGACCTCGGCGCTCGGTAGCGAGACCGGCGCGGTCGAGGCCGGAGGCGCACTCGGCAGCACCGTGAAGACGGGGCCCGAAGCACCGGAAGCACCCGCCGCTCCGATCAGTGCAAGGGCGGCGGCGAGGATGACGGCGAACCGGGTCATTCTCTGGTCGGCTCTTGGAACACGCGAAGGCCGGGGACCGTCTGTCCAACCGCGACGTCGGAAGGACGCACCGGCGGCGGCTTCGGCTTGGCGGCCTCCGCGGCCGCGCGCGTGTCCGCGACGTGCTGCTTCTCGGCGCGCTCCAGCGCCACGAGGAAGTCGTGCCGGTTCGTCGCGGTGTTGGCGGCCACCTCGCGGTCGACCTCGCCGTCCACGACGAGCTTGATCAGCGCCTGCGAGAACGTCTGCATGTCGAAGAAGTCGCCTTCCTCGATCGCGTCGTGGATCTCGTCGGGACGCGCCTCGCGGATCAGGTCGGCGATCCGCGCGTTCGTGACCATCACCTCGACGGCGGCGACGCGACCGCCGCCGATGCGCGGCAAAAGGCGCTGGCTGATCACGCCGCGGAGGACGCCGGCCAGGATCGAACGGATCTGCGGCTGCTTGACGCCCGGGAAGAACTCGGTGAGGCGGCCGATCGTCTCGGCGGCGTCGACGGTGTGAAGCGTCGAGAAGACGAGGTGGCCGGACTCTGCGGCCTGGAGCGCGGTCTCGGCCGTCTCGGCGTCGCGAAGCTCGCCGATCAGGATGATGTCCGGATCCTGGCGGAGCGCGCGGCGCAGGGCCTGGCCGAACGACTGCGTGTCGAGCCCGACTTCGCGCTGGTTGATGATGCAGCCGTGGTCCTCGTGGAGGACCTCGATCGGGTCCTCGATCGTGACGATGTGCTGCCGGCGGGTGGCGTTGATGTGGCCGAGCATCGCCGCGAGCGTCGTCGTCTTTCCGGAGCCGGTGGCGCCGGTGACGAGCACGAGGCCGCGATGCTCGTTCGCGAGGCGCTCCACCCCGGACGGCATCCGCAAGTGGGCGAAGTTCGGGATCTCGCGCGGGATCACGCGGAACGCGAACGACGTCGCGCCGCGCTGCAGGAAGCCGTTCACGCGGTAGCGCGTCAGATCGTTCGACGTGTACGAGATGTCGAGCTCGCCCGTCGCGCGGAAGTCGGCCTCCTTCTGGCGGTTGATCGCCGTGACGGTGGCGAGCACGGACTCGAGGTCCGTGGGAGTCAGCGCGTTCCAGCCCTCGAGCGGCACGAGCACGCCCTCGCGTCGGAGAATCGGCGGCCGGCCGAGCTTGAGATGAACGTCGGTGGCGCCGTTCGAGACGGCCCGCAGCAGAAGGTCGTTCAGGTCCATGGGGAACGCCGACCTTCCATCGGCAGGGCCCGCTCCGGCCTTGAATCGCTAGGTGGCGAACGCTCTGCCGGGATCGCCCGCGAGCCGGGCGAGCTGCTCGGCGGCGCGGAGCGCGAGACCGCCCGGTCCGCCGATTGCCGCCGGATGTGCCGCCTCGCCCCGCATCAGCTGCTCCATCGCCCGCCAGGCCTGCGGGGCCTGGAGCAGGGTGAAGGCGAGGTTCGGGAAGCGCTCGAGGGCGAGCTTCGCCCGCCAGGACGCGGCAGCCGAGGGAGCGAGCGCACGGTGCAGTTCCGCCGCGTATCGGGAGAAGTCGGCGGAGCGGCCGGCGACGATGTCCAGCGCCGCCGCGGCGGCGAGCTTCGAGCTCAGGAGGGCCTCGTAGATGCCGTCGCCCGAGACGGGATCGACGAGTCCGGCGGCGTCGCCGATGAGCGCTGTCCGGTCCCGGAAGGGGGACGACCCTGGTCGGCGCAGCGGCAGCCGGTAGCCGCGCGTCTCCGTGAGCGCCTCGGCGGGGATCCCGTGCTCGTTACACAGCCGCGCGAGGTGGTCCCGGAGCCGCGGCCCCTGATGCAGCCAGCCGCCGACGCCGACGTTCACGTGGTCGCCTTTCGGGAAGACCCAGCCGTAGCCGCCCGGGACGATCCCGAACTCCACCACGGCACGGCGCGCGTAACGGGAACGATCCACCGTCCCGTGCGGCACGTTGGCCTCGAGCGCGACCTCGTGCTCGTGCGTCGCGAGCCCGAGGTGCTTCGCCGTCATGCCGTTGACGCCGTCGGCGCCGATCACGACCGCCGCGTCGATCGGCTCGCCGTCCACGGCGAGGGGCGAGAGCTCGACCTTCGCGCCTTCGCGCACATCCACCCCGGCCTTACGCGCCTGCTCGACCAGGAACACGTCGAGACGCCGACGCTGTGTCATCACTACCATCGGCCGGTCCGTGCGGCGCACGAACCGCCGGCGGTACCCGAGGCCGAGCTCGAAGATGTCGATCTCCTCCTCGACGACCGGCTCGACCGAGAACGGCAGCAGCCGGAGCGCGCGGTAGGTGAGCCCGCCGCCGCAGGGCTTGTCGCGCGGAAATGTCGCCCGGTCCGCGAGCAGCACCCTGGCGCCGCCGCGCGCGAGGCGGAACGCGGCCGTCGACCCGGCCGGACCGGCGCCGACGACGAGGGCATCGAAGCGCTGCGCGGCTACTATGGGCGATCCCCTGGGGGTGTTCCCGAGTGGCCAAAGGGGACGGGCTGTAAACCCGTTGGCTCAGCCTTCGGAGGTTCGAATCCTCCCGCCCCCACTTCTCTGAGCCGCCAGATCCACGCGACTGGCAGGAGCACGACGGCGGCGGCGCCGAGAGCGAGCGCCGCCACGCCGAGCGCCTCCAGGGCGATGCCGCCCAGCAGCGCAAAAGCCGCGCCGAGGAGCGAGGAGCCGAGGTCGTTGAAACCCAGGAGCTTGCCGCGCTCCGTGGCGGTCGACCGGTCCGCGAGCTGCGCAGTCGACGCGACGAAGGAAAGGTTCCAGCCGAGGCCGAGGCCGAAGAGGAGCGCCGCCGTCGCCGGCACGCCCTCGAAGAACTGGATCCCCGCGCAGCAGACGGACATCAGGACGAGCCCGCCGAGGATCGCCGGCGTCCGCCCGATCCGGTCGATCACGGGCCCGATCACCAGCACGAGCGCGTACATCCCGAGCACGTGCGCCCCGACGATCGGGAAGACGAGGTCCTGAGCGTGGTGGTGGTTGTTGACGACGACGTAGCCGGTGAGATTCATCACCGACACCATCACGCTCATGCTCGCGAAGCCGGCGAGAAGGGCCGGGATCACGCCGGGTCGCCGGATGATCTCGCGGAGCGGAGCCGCCGGCTGGACCTGCGCCTGCGCCTCCGGCCCGGAGATGAGCTCGGCGATCTCGCGGGGGTCCGGACGGACGAAGAGCGCGAGCGCCAGCGCGACGAGCGAGACGCCGGCCGCGACGAGCCACGGGATCGTCAGGACGCTCGCGTCGAGGTCCTTGCCCGAGAAGAGCGGGCTGAAGACGGCGGGGCCAAGGATCGCGCCGAAGACGGCGCCGCTCAGGACGTAGGCGATCCCGCGTGCCCGCCGCTCCTGTGGGTACATGTCGCCGGCCGCGGCGCGCACGAGGAGCGCGACCCCACCGGAGGCGCCGACGAGCGCGAAGCCGGCGATCACCGGCGGCCCTTGCTCGGTCGCCGTGCCGAGCGCCGTGAGGAGGCAGCCGACGCAGCCGAGCGCGAAGCCGGTGGCGATCACCGGGATTCGGCCGAAGCGGTCCATCGCCCGGCCGGCGGGGAACGAGGTCAGCGCCGAGGCGGTCAGGAAGATCGCCGGCCCGAGCCCGAGCAGCTTCTCGAACCCGGTGACGAGCACGAAGGTGAGCGACGAGACCGAGGCGACGAGCTGCAGGACGGCCGAGTTGACCGCGAGCACCCCGGCAAGGAGCAGCGTGTTGCGGCGGATCGGGAGCTCGGCGGGCTGCGCGACCACGTTGCCATGATCGCACGGGCTATCCGGGATCAGCCGTTCCGGTCGGCGCGCCGCAGCTCGACTACGAACGTCGCGCCCTGGCCGGGCACCGAGGCGAGTTGCAGCCGCCCACCCATGCGCTCGGTCAGCTCACGCGCGATATAGAGGCCGAGGCCGGTCCCGCCTGCCGTCGGAACCGGCCGCTCGCCGGCGCGGTAGAACTTCTCGAAGATCCGCTCCCGGTCGGCGGGCGGCACGCCGGTGCCGGCGTCGGACACGGAGATCCGGACGCGCGCGTCCGCGCGCTGCGCGGCGACCTTGACCGGGGTCGCACCGTACTTGAGCGCGTTGTCGATCAGGTTCACGAGCACCTGCTGGATCCGGTCCGGGTCCCCGGACGCGACCCTCGCCCGCTCGTCGACCTCGACTTCGATCTCCTGCTCCACAAGGAGCTGCGCCTGCAACGTCTCGACGGCGGAGCGCACGACGTGTGCGACGTCAATCGGCGTCTGCTCGACGTGCACCTCACCGCGATCGAGCTGGCGGGTCAGCAGCACCTCGTCGACAATCTGGCCGAGCCGGGCCGCCTGGGTCGCGATCATCTGCAACAGGGCTTCTCGCTGGCCGGCGGACAGGTGAATGTCCGCCCGCAGCAGTGTCAGTGCAGCGCCGTAGACGCCCGTCATCGGTGTCCGAAGCTCGTGCGAGATCGTGGCGACGAAGTCGCTCTTCTCCTCCTCCAGCCGCCGCTCGTCGGTGACGTCCCGGAACGCGTGGACGACGCCGGCCGCGCTGCGAACGGCGACGATCGAGAGCCAGAGGTCCCGGCCTCGCACCCCGAGCGGGAGCGTGACCGAGCGAGCAGCCGCGCCTTCGTCCACCACCGGCACCTTGACCGCGAGTGCCTTCCAGTCCGGGAGCACGTCGGCAAGGGCGCGGCCGAGCACGTCCTCCGCGGCGAGCCCCGTCATGAGCGCCGCCGCGTTGTTCCAGAGCCGAACCGTCCCGCCATCGTCGAGCAGGAAGATCCCGTCGCCGACGGCGTCGAGCACCTGCGCCGCCTCCTCGCGCTCTGCCGCCACCGCTCGGGCCGCAGCCTCGGCGGCCTCGAGCCGCCGCCGCTCCTGCTGGAGGCGCGCGTTGCGGACGGCGGCGCCCATCTGCGCGACGAGCCCGTCGAAGAGCTCGAGGTCGTGGGCGGTGTAGGCGCCTGTGTCCCTCATCAGCTGGACGACGCCGACGACCCGCTCCTCGTCCGTGACGGGCACCATCATCGCGGCGGTCGTCCCCGCCGGACCGGCATCTGGAATCTTCTCGAGGTTTCCCTCGGCGTCGACGTTGTAGTAGACGCCGGCCACCTGCTTCGTCCGCTCGGGAACGTCGTTGAAGAGGAGCGGCTCGCCTGTGAGGATCACCCGGCTCTGCATGCCGCCGCCCTGGCGGTTCAGCGGCAAGACGGGGAAGGTCGAGACGTCCAGCACGGCCCCGTCCGTCCAGGCGTACTCGCAGCGGATCAGCCCGTCTCGCTCGTCGTAGAACGAGATCACGACCCCGTCGTGTGGGATCACGCTGCCCACGAGGTCGTGGAACCGCTCGTAGATTCGCGCCGGCTCGATGCTCTCACCAAGCGTTCGGGCGGCGCTGAGCAGCAGCTCGGCCACTTCCGCCTTCCGCTCGAGCTCTCGGTCGCTCATCTTGCTGACCCTAGTCCAGAGGTCGACGAATTCGGCTGCGATCGCGCTTGGCGAGCGCCTCGGCTAGGCAGGCGGCCAGGCCAGTACGACCTGGACGTTCCAGTTCGCCTGCTGCGGCGGGCTGGCCGGCGCGAGCCCGACGGGGACGGCGCCCGCGGGCACCGGTCCGAGCGGAATCGGAGTGAAGAAGTACTCCGACTCGCCCCACCGTCCGCCGAAGGCCGACCACGGCGCGCCTTCGATCCTGTGGACCGTCGCCGCGGGCAGGCCACTCCCGGGCGGGCCCACGATCGCTCCGACGCCTGAGCCGTCGACGACCTGGTCGACGACCGGCAAGAACGGCAGCGACGGCAGGATCGGCTGGATCGGTCCCGGGATGCACGCGAGCGGGATCGGTACCGCCCCGATGGGTCCGGCGCCCGGCGCGAAGTAGTTCGCGTGCGAGCCGAGCGCGACGTACGCGACCGGGTGTGTGCTGCCCGCCGGCGACCGCTCGACGCCGGCCCAGGCCTTTCGCTGCCCGGAGCAGTGCTGGCTGTAGGCGGCTTCGAGCGGCTCCTCATCTGCGTCCAGGATGACGTTGACGAGCTCCCAGTCACCCTCGTGCGACTGCCAGAACGTCCCGACCGGCGTCGGCGGGAGCAGCAGCGGATTGTCGTAGTAGAAGAGCCAGTACTGGAGCACGACGCGCGTGCCGGTCCGGACGACGCGGCCGTACACCGCGTCCCCGCCGCTTCCCGCCTGCCAAGCCTCCGCGTAGCAGGCTGCGCCCGCGAGCGGCGCGTCTGCCTCGCAGCCGTTCTGGTTCAGCCGGTAGAACGCGCCGGGCGACGCCTCCGGCAGGCCTCCGGGCCCCGGGTCAGGGTCGACGACGGTCCAGAACGCATCGAGCGGGAGCTGCGCAGCACTCGTCCCGACGAACCGCTCCAGGACCGAGTCGTTGACGAAGGACTGCACCTTCGTCGGCCGGAAAAGCTCATTCGGGTGGAAGACGAGCACGGGTTGGTAGGCGTGCAGGAGCTTCGGAGCGGGCGTGTCGCCCTTGGCCGCGGCGCCGCCTGCCCACGCGAGAGCGAGTGCCGCTAAGACGAAGAGGAGAATTGCGGTCCGGGACGAGGTCTTCCGCATCGCGCACAGTCCTTTCGGGCGAGACGCCGTGCCGCGCCGTCGCTCCTCATGCTCCGCCTCTTCCGACCGGGAATCAAGTCCGAGTGACCGATCCGGGTTGCACGCTGGACGCAGGTCCGATACGTGTCTCTCTTTCTGCGGCCCGAGCGAAGGAGCCGATGATGCAAGACCGTCCTGAGGGGGAGAACGGAACGCCGGCCCAGCCCGACATCGGGTCGAGAGTGAACGGGATCATCGAGGCTGCGGAGAAAGCGGCGGCTGA
>Ga0307319_10000747_pt1 | contig 9936 bp, 10 predicted proteins | sample ER_DNA_368_FD_194491 | JGI IMG/M metagenome (GOLD analysis project Ga0307319, IMG submission 194491) | Bulk soil microbial communities from the East River watershed near Crested Butte, Colorado, United States - ER_DNA_368 | ecosystem: Environmental > Terrestrial > Soil > Floodplain | place: USA...
TTCGAGGCGGCGCCGTGACGACGTTCCCGACGCCGTCCATCGACTGGGCCGCGCTCTCGCCGGAGCTGATCCTTCTCGGCGGCGCGGCGGTCTGCCTCCTCGTCCCGCTCTTCCTGCCGCACGGCTGGCGGAGGCATTTCTGCGCGTTCGTCTCGATCCTGTCCTTCATCGGCGCGGGCGCAGCCGCCATCGCGCTCTTTCAGATGGACGAGATCGCCACCGCCATTGTCGCGGATGCCATCAACCGCGACCGCCTCGCCGAGCTCGCCCAGGTACTCATCGCCGGCTCGGGCCTTCTGGCAGTCGGCGTGTCCTACGCGTACGTCCTTCGCGAGCGGATGGGCGAGTACTACACCCTTCTTCTGGCCGCGGCGGCCGGGATGTGCTTCTTCGTCGCCGCCAACAACCTGATGACGATGTTCCTCGGGCTCGAGTGGTTCTCGATCTCGCTCTACATCCTCTGCGCGATCGCGATCGAGGAGCCTGCGTCACTCGAGGCCGGACTCAAGTACCTCATCGTCGGGAGCTTCGGCTCGGCGATCCTCCTCTTCGGAAGCGCGTTCGTCTACGGGGCCACCGGCGCTATCGGCTTCGCGGACATTGCCGCCGCCTCGGGCGACGCCGACCAGCTCTTTCTTGTCACGGGGCTCGCCATGATCATCGTCGGACTCGGGTTCAAGGCCTCGGCGGCGCCGTTCCACATGTGGACGCCCGACGTCTACCAGGGCGCGCCCACGCCCGTGACCGCGTTCATGTCCGCGGCGACGAAGATCGCCGCCCTCGTCCTGACCATGCGCCTGCTCGTGACCGCGTTCCCCTCGGAGGAGAACCTCTGGACGATCTCGCTCGCGGTGATCGTCTGCATCTCGCTCGCCTGGGGGAACCTCGGCGCTCTGGTGCAGACCGACGTCAAGCGGATGCTCGCGTACTCCAGCATCTCGCACGCGGGCTTCCTGCTCATGCCGATCGCCGTCGCCAGCCCTCTGGGCGGTCGCGCGCTCATGTACTACCTGATCTCCTACGCGGCGATGAGCATCGGCGCCTTCGCGATCGTCGCGGCAAGGGAGCGCGAGCTGGCCCGCCCGGTCACCCTGGACGGCATGGCCGGGATGGGTTGGGAGCGCCCGGGTATGGGAGCGGCGATGACGCTCTTCATGTTCGGCTTCATCGGACTGCCACCCGCAGGCCTCTTCATCGGGAAGTTCTACGCCTTCTCGGCGGCGGTCGACCGTGGGTGGGCCTGGCTCGCCGTCGTCGGCGCGATCGCAACGGTCGTCTCCATCTACTACTACCTCGGCGTCGTCCGGGCGATGTACTTCCAGCCCGCCGCAGTCGGGGTCGCGTCGGCCGGCGGCTCGCCCCCGCGCGAGCTGGCGCTCGGGACCTCCGTCCTTTTGGCCGTCGTCGTCACGGTCGGAAGCTTCGTAGCCGCCCAGCCGCTCCTGGACATCGCGACCGACGCCGTCTCCGTCCTGTCCTTCCCGCACTGATGCCGAAGCATGTCGTCGTCCTCGGTGCAGGAGTCAGCGGCGAGGCGTTCATCGCCGCGCTGCGCCGTCTCGACAAGGAGGTGCGCATCACGCTCGTCGAGGACGAGCTCGTCGGCGGCGAGTGCTCCTACTGGGCGTGTATCCCCTCGAAGACGCTGCTGCGCCCCGTCGAGATTGCGTTCCGCGCGAAGAGCGCCCATGGAGTCGAGGCGACGCTCGACCCCGAGCAGATCTTCTGGTGGCGCGACAAGAACGCGGGGCCGGACGACTCGAGCCAGGTGAAGTGGGTCGACGACCTCGACACCGAGCTCGTGCGCGGCAAGGGTGTCGTCAGGGAGGCTGGCAAGATCGACGTGGACGGGAGTGAGCTCGCGTACGACGAGCTGATGGTCTCCACGGGATCCCGGCCGACGCTGCCGCCGATCGACGGCCTCGACTGTGTGGAGCCCTGGCTGAGCCGCGAAGCCACGAGCGCCAGCGAGGTTCCCGAGAGTCTCGTCGTCGTTGGCGGCGGTGCCGTGGGCTGCGAGCTCGCGCAGTTCTACGCCCGTCTCGGAGCGCGCGTCACCATCGTTCAGAGCGGCGAGTACATCCTGCCGCGAAGCGACCGGGAGGCGGGTGACCTCCTCGGCAAGCTCTTCCAGGACGAAGGCATCGAGCTCTGCCTGAACGCGCGCGCGAAGAAAGTGGAAGGCGGGCCGGGCGGCTACCGGCTCGAAATCGAGGACCACGAAGCGCTGGAGTCGACGCACCTGATGATCGCGACGGGCCGAAAGCCCAACGTCGACGGCTTCGGGCTCGAGAACCTCGACGTCGAGATCGGCAAGGCGGGAATCAAGGTGGACGAGCGGCTGCGCGCGACCGACCACGTCTGGGCGGCCGGAGACGTGACCGGCATCGCCCAGTTCACGCACGTCGGGAAGTACCAGGGTCGTGTCGCGGCGGCGAACATCGCCGGGCACGACCTCGTCGCCAACTACAATGCCATTCCCGCCGCGGTCTTCACTGACCCGCAGGTCGCGAGCGTCGGTGACACGACCGGCGACGGCGCGGTCGTCGGCAAGTGGGGGGTCGACAAGATTTCGCGCACGTCGACGTTCCAGGATCCGAAGCGGCCAGGCTTCCTCAAGCTCTTCGCCGACCCGGAGCGGAAGGTGGTCGTCGGCGCCGTGGCGGTCGGGCCCGAGGCCGGCGAATGGATGGGGCAGATCACGCTCGCGATCCGCGCAGAGGTCCCCGTCGCCACGCTGCGGGACACGATCCAACCCTTCCCGACCTTCTCGGAGGTCGTCTATTTCGCCGCACGCGAGCTCGACTTGTAAAGTCGCCCCAGAATGACCAACGGCGAAGACCTGGTCGAGACCCTCCGGCGCTTCAATCTCTTCGCCGACCTGGACCGCGCCCAGCTCGAAGCGATCGCCGACCCGGACAGCGAGCGGAGCTTCGGGGCCGGCGAGCGCATCCTCAGGCGCGGCATGAGCGGGTCGGGCTTCTACGTCATTCTCGACGGCGAAGCCTCGGTCACGCTCGGCGGCGAGGAGCTGAACCGCCTCCGGCAGGGCGACTTCTTCGGCGAGATCTCGACGCTGCTCGACGAGCCGCTGACCGCGGATGTCACCGCGGAGACGCCGGTACGGGTGCTCGAGATCCCGGGCCCGCGGCTCGAAGTGTTCCTGCTCAGCTATCCGAAGGTGATGCTGCGGATGCTCGTCACGGAGGCGCGACGGTTGCAGGAAGTCCTCGCTTGGCGGTCCTAGAGGGAGCCCACCCGCCCGGCGAGTATCCGGTCGTCGTCGTCGGCAGCGGGCCGGGTGGCCTGCAGACCGCCTACGCACTCTCCCGGCTCGGCGTCGAGCACGCGATCGTCTCGCAGGACGACGCGCCCGGCGGCATGTTCCGCAAGTGGCCGATCTACCAGCGTCTGCTCTCCTGGACCAAGCCGGACGCGCCGTACGAGCGCACCGCCCGCGAGTACGAGTGGTACGACCACAACAGCCTGATCGCCGACGAGCCCGAGCTGCGCGCGACCGTGGCGGCCGAGATGGACCGCACCTACATGACACCGTCGTGCTCGGAGATGGAGCGCGGGCTCGCTGCGTTCGCGGAGCGGGTCGGCGTCCAGGCTCGGTACGGCTGCCGGTGGGAGTCCACGCGCAAGGAGGAAGGCGGCTACGTGCTCGTCACATCGGACGGCGAGTACCGCTGCCGGGCAGTCGTCTTCGCCCTCGGCGTGACCGACCCGTGGAAGTCGCCCATCCCCGGAATCGAGGAGGTCCCGCACTACGCGGAGACCCCCGCCGCGCGCGAGTTCGAGGGCAAGAGCGTCCTCGTCATCGGCAAGCGCAACTCCGGCTTCGAGATCGCCGACGGCCTGGAGCCGTGGGCGCGCCAGATCTTCCTCGTCTCGCCGCGTCCGGTGCAGACCGCCGTCCTCGCCAACGCGTCCGTCCGCGTGCGTTACTTCGAGCCGCTCGAGGACGCGGCCTGGGGCGGCGGCACGTTCGCGCTCGACGCCGCCGTCGAGCGGATCGAGCGGACGGAGATCGGCGGCTACAGGCTCCGCGCAACCGGCACGACCCGTCCGGGTCCGATCACCATCGAGGCGGACGCGGCCATCGCGGCAACGGGCTTCCGCACGCCGCTCCAGGACCTGCGGGAGCTCGGCCTCGGCACCGTCGCTGACGGCCGGATCCCCGCACTGACGCCGTACTGGGAGAGCACGACGCTCGCAGGCGTCTACTTCGCCGGGAACACGACGCAGGGCGCCGCCGGCCTGCGGAAGAACGGCATCGGCAGCGCGTCGGGCACCGTGAGCGGATTTCGCTACAACGCCCGCCTGCTCGCCCAGGAGATCGCCAAGCGCCTCGGGCACAAGCAGGAGTGGCAACAGCTCGGCCGCGACGACATCGTCCCGTTCCTGCTCTCCGAGCTCCGCGGTGGGCCCGAGATCTGGACGCAGAAGGGATATCTCGCGCGGGCCGTCTATCCGGACGGGAGCACGGGCATCGTCCCCCTCGCACACTTCCTCGACCACTGCGAGCACGGATCGATCGCGATCACGATCGAGATGAGCGCGGAGGGCGAGATCTACCCGGTCTCGTACGTGCGCGCGCGTGAGGAGATCGACGAACGCCACTTGGCGCCGCATGCCCTGAACGACTTCGGCGGGACCGAGTACCGAGCCGCGCTGGAGAGCCTTTTGTGAGGCGCCTCGCGGGCTGGGGCGCGCTCTGCGTCATCCCGCTCGTGGGCCTACTCGTCCTGCTCGCCGAGCCGAGCTACGACCTCATCTGGGAGAACCATCCGGCGCACTTTTGGCTCGTCGTGCTGGTCGGCGCCCTCTCCTTCGCGCTCGGCTTCCTGCTCGCCGAGGCGGCCGCGCGGCGCGCCGACGCCCGCGTGCTCCTGATCGGGCTTGCGTTTCTCGCCACCTCCGGCTACCTCGTCCTGCACGCGCTCGCCACGCCGGGAGTCCTGCTCGCCGGGAAGAACGCCGGCTTCCAGATCGCCTCGGCGATCGGCCTCCTCGAAGCGGGGCTCTTCGCGGCCGCCTCGGCAGTCCGTTTCCACCCCGAGACCTCTGCGTTCCTCGTCCGCTACCGCGGAGTCATCTACGGGCTGCTCATCCTGCACATGGCGGCCTGGGCGGCCGTGTCGCTCTCGACCCTGCCGCCGCTCGACGACCCCGTCACCCCCGAGGACACCCGCGGGCCGCTCGCCGCGCTCGCCGTGGTCGGGCTTCTCGCCTACGGCTTCGGCGTCTGGCGCTACTGGAGGCTCTACCGCGAACGAAGGCGTCCCCTCCCGCTCGCGATCCTCGTCGCGCTCGTCCTGCTCTCGGAGGCCATGTTCGCGGTCGCCTTTGCACGCAACTGGGAGACCACGTGGTGGGAATGGCACCTCCTCATGCTCGTCGCGTTCGGGGTGGTCGGCCTCGCCGCGCGGCGCGAATGGCGGCTCGAAGGCTCCTCGGCGGAGATCTTCAGCGACATCTACGAGGAGCAGACGCGCGGCCACCTGGAGGTGGTCAGCGTCCTCTTCGCCGACATGCAGGGCTACACCGCGTTCTCGGAGCGGACTCCGGAGCCCGAGATCAAGGCGATGCTGGACACGTACTTTCCGACCGCGGCCGCAGTTCTCCAGGCACACGGTGGCGAGCTCTACAACACCATCGGCGACGCGCTCATGGTCGTCTTCCGCGGGCCCGAGCACGAGCTTCGCGCAGGACGCACAGGCCTCGACTTCCAGCACGAGATGACCCGGATCGCGGACGCGCACCCCGGTTGGCCACGCTTCCGGGCCGGCGTGAACTCGGGCGACGCCGTCCTCGGCGTCATCGACGCCCCGGGGAAGCGCGGTTACACGGCCACGGGCGACACCGTCAACCTCGCCTCCCGCCTCGAAGGGCAAGCCCGGGCAGGCGAAGTCGTCGTGTCGGACACGACCTACGCAGGTCTCGCGGACCGGGCCGACGTCGAGGAGCTCGAGCCGCTCAGCGTGAAAGGGAAGAGTGCGGCCGTGCGGGCCTTCGTTCTTCGGGGCCTGGCCTAGACGGGACGAGCGCGATCAGCGCCTGCAGGACGAGGAGCGCGAAGCAGAGCGCGAGCACGCCGCTCGCCTCCGGCGGAACCGTGCCCGCCGCGATGAAGGGCTCGCGCACGGCGGCGCCGATGACGATTCCGGCGACGAGGAGAGCTGAGAGCGTCGCCTGCAGCCGGCCGAGCGCGTCCATGCGCCCGCCGTTCACCGCGTCCACGACCCGCCCGAAGCAGACGAGGCCGGCCGCGGCCGTGATCGGGACCCCGAGAACGAGCAGGTAGAAGGAGATCGAGGCGAACCCGAACGCGTCGGAGACGGCGGTGGCGAGGATGAGGACGGCGGCGAGCTCCACCGCCATGGCCGAGGCGCCCGTACGGGACTCCCACATGTTTTCCGGGTTCGCGCCCGCGGCAGGAAGTCCTTCGTTACGCTCGACCCAGCGACCCGGAGGAGGAAGATGGCAAACGGCTCACTGACCTGGCTCGGTCACGCGACCTTCAGGCTCGACACGCCCGGAGGCAAGCGCGTCTACATCGACCCCTGGCTCGAAAACCCGAAGTGCCCCGAGTCCGAGAAGGAGCCCGAGCGCGTCGACCTGATCGCACTCACGCACGGCCACTCGGACCACGTCGGCTCGACCGTCGAGCTTGCCAAGCGCTTCGGGTGCCCGGTCGTCGCGATGATCGAGCTACGCGACTGGCTCACCGGGCAAGGCCTTCCGGACGACGCGTCCGAGGGCGGAAACAAGGGCGGCACGATCGAGAAGGAGGGCGTGAAGATCACCCTCACGCACGCCTTCCACTCCTCGAGCTCGAACGATCTCCAGTACCTCGGAGAGCCAGCGGGCCTCATCCTCGAGTTGGAGGACGGCAAGAAGATCTACTTCGCCGGCGACACGTGCGTCTTCGGCGACATGCAGCTCATCGGCCGGATCTACGAGCCTGACCTCGCTGTGCTGCCGATCGGCGACCACTACACGATGGGGCCGAAGGAGGCCGCCGTAGCGCTCGAGCTCCTCGGCGTCGGCCGCTGCGTCCCGTGCCACTACGGGACGTTCCCGCTCCTGACCGGAACCCCCGAGGCCTGCCGCGAGGCCCTGACGACCAATTGCGAGATCATCGACATCGCGCCCGGGGCGACGTACGAGCTGTGAGGGAGCGCTGGTTCGGCGCAACGGGGCGGCGCGTCCCGGAAATCGCGGTCGAGGGCGAGGACGACATCCCGCTCGACGACGCGCTCGTCGTCGACGGGGTGGATGACGTGGGCCGCCTCGAGGAGGCGCACGCAATGGGAGTCCCGGTGGTCGTCCGCGCCGCGACGGCCGAGGCGGTACGCGCGGCGCTCGAACGCCCGGAGGTCGCCTGCGTGCTCGTCCCGCCGGCGCAGCGTGAGCTGCGCGAGCTCGACTTCCGGCAACTCAAATATGGCTAAACCCTCCACCTACTCGATCGTCGCCTGCGACCTCGAGGCGGCCGAGTGGGGAGTGGCGGTGCAGTCGAAGTTCCTCGCCGTGGGCGCCGGCGTCCCCGCGGCGGAGCCCCATGTCGGCGCGGTTGCCACCCAGGCGCTCGCGAACATGCGCTACGCGCCCGACGGGCTGGCGCTCCTGCGCCAGGGGCTTTCCGCCGAGGAGGTCGTCCAGCGCCTGACCGAGGCCGACGAGGGCCGCGCCGACCGGCAGCTCGGCGTCGTCGACGCCCAGGGTCGCGCGGCCACCTACACGGGGCAGAGCTGCCTCGACTGGGCAGGGGGGATCACCGGCGAGGGCTACGCGGCGCAGGGCAACATCCTCGTCTCGGAGGAGACGGTCACCGCCCTCGGGCAAACGTTCGAGAGAACGGTCGGCAAGCCGCTCGCCGAGCGCCTCCTCGACGCGCTCACGGCAGCGCAGGCAGCGGGAGGCGACCGCCGGGGGCAGCAGTCGGCCGCGCTCCTCCTCGTCCGCAAGGACGGCGGCTACATGGGCACGACGGACGCGGTTGCCGATCTGCGCGTCGACGATCACCTCACGCCGATCGAGGAGCTTCGCCGGATCTACGCCATGCACGACCTCCTCTTCGGCGAGACACCCGACGAGGAGTGGCTCGACGTCGACGAGCAGGTCGCGCTCGAGCTCCGGGAGCGGCTCGACGCACTCGGCTACGGAGGCGAGGACCTTGAGCGCGCCTTCCTCGACTGGGCGGGCACGGAGAACCTCGAAGAACGCGTGAAGGGGATCGACCGCATCGACCCCGTCGTCCTCGCGGAGCTACGCAAGCTCCCCTAGGCGCCGCCGCCGGCGTAAGCCCCATGCTTTATGAGGAGCTGGGCGAGGTCGAGGTCACCGCGCTGCTCGGCCTCCATCAGAGGCGTGAAACCGCCGTGCTGGCGTGCGTTGGGGTCGGCGCCCGCCTCGAGCAGGGCCTCCGCGTTGTCCATTCGCCCGGCGGCAACGGCGCTGTGGAGCGGCGTCGCCTCGGGCGCGAACTCCTGGTTCGTCGACCGGGCCTCAAGGTCGGCGCCTGCAGCGACCAGGGCGCGCACGGCGTCGGGCAACCCGAAGAACGCCGCGTAGTGGAGGGCGGTAAAGCCGTCAGGACTCGGCACCTTCGCGAGCCGCGAGTCCTCGCGAAGCAGCTCTTCGAGCCGCTCGGTGTCGCCCAACGCGGCGGCCTCGAAGACGTTCAGCGACCCGGCCTCGGCGGCGAGCTCTCCGGCACGATCGCGCTCGCCCTTGTAGAGCGCCTCGAGGACCGGCCCGAGCTCGCTAGCCATCGCCCGGAAGTCTGACGCCTCCTGCGCGGGCCCGCAGGTCGGGCACGGGGTCGTGTTCGGGCCGCGCGACGAGCATGACCGCGCCGTGCTCTTCCCCGGCGAGGGACGAGACGAGCATGTGCAGCCCGACGGCGAGAGCGAAGGCCTTGTGTGCCTGCTCGTCGCCGAAGGGGACGAGCTCCTCGGGCGGAGCCGCGCCCACGAGGACGTCCCCATAGGTCACCTTCCCCATGGACACGTCCGCGACCAGGGGGCGCCCGTCGGAGCTCGGCACGGCAATGGCGAGGGGGTTCGTGCCGGCCAGTGGCTCGCCCCCTTCCGGGTGAGCGAGCCGCGGCGGCGAGGTGGCCGTCAGCGCCGCGACGAGCCCCTTCGCCGCGAGCTTCCCCACCCAGTAGCCGAGGTAGCCCGTCGGAAAGCATTTTGAGGCGACGATGAGGCGTGCGCGGGCAGGCGGGTCGAAGAGCTGCGACTCGACGATCCGCGCCAGAACGAGATAGCCGAGCGCGCCGTTTCCCTCCCAGCGCTCGTAGCCGTGCTCGACGACGGCGCGCTGCGGCGCGGCGGTTGGATCGAGGTCGGGCAGCTCGGCAAGCCAGTCGAGGCGCGAGGTCCCGTGCCCCGGGCGGTTGCGGCGGTCGGCCTCCTCGAAGTGGTCCGCGAGCGTCCGTGCGTCGGCTTCCGAGAAGCCGAGCCCGCGCAGGCGGTCGTACGCGTTCAGGCCGAGACGAGCGGAAGGGGCTTCAGGATGCCTACTCCCTGCTCGCGCTTTGTGGACGCGATCGCCTGGGCGAGGGCGACGATCGCCTGCGAGACCTCCGTCTCCGGATCGGTCTCGACGATCGCCTCCCCCTCGTCCGACCGGGCGCCGAGGCGCGGGTCGAACGGGATCCTGCCGAGCAGGGGCGCCTCGACCTCGCGGGAGAGCGCCTCTCCGCCGCCGGAGCCGAAGAGCTCGTCGCCCGACCCGGCGAGATAAGACATGTTCTCGACGACGCCGAGGAGGCGCATGTTCGTCTTCCGCGCCATCTGCGCGGCGCGCACGGCGACCTGCTGCGCCGCGCGGTGCGGAGTGGTGACGACGACCGCCTCGGCGCGCGGCAGAAGCTGCCCGAGCGAGATGGCCACGTCCCCCGTCCCGGGCGGCATGTCG
>Ga0307319_10000751_pt1 | contig 9905 bp, 9 predicted proteins | sample ER_DNA_368_FD_194491 | JGI IMG/M metagenome (GOLD analysis project Ga0307319, IMG submission 194491) | Bulk soil microbial communities from the East River watershed near Crested Butte, Colorado, United States - ER_DNA_368 | ecosystem: Environmental > Terrestrial > Soil > Floodplain | place: USA...
CGAGCTGGCCGACTCGCTGTCCATGGCGTTCCTCGTGCTGCTGGAGGCCCTCTCGCCGGTGGAGCGGGCGGTGTTCATGCTGCGCGAGGTGTTCGGGTACGGCTACCCGGATGTGGCGAGGATCACCGGCAAGACCGAGGTGAACTGCCGGCAGATCTTCGCCCGCGCCAGGCAGCGCATCGCCGCCGGAGGGCAGGCTCGTGACAGCGCGCCGCCCCCGGCGCGGCGGGCGGAAGGCGAGGAACTCGCCCGCAGGTTCTTCGAGGCCGCCGCGGGCGGCGACATGGACGCCCTGCTCGGCATGCTCGCGCCCGACGTGGTGCTCCACGGGGACGGCGGCGGCAAGGCGCAGGTGATCGGGAAGCCGCTGGCCGGGCGGCAGCCCGTCATGCGGCTGCTCGTCGGCCTGCTCCGCCGGGGCCGGACCCTCGGCGCCTCCGTCCGGCTTGCCTGGGTCAACGGCCAGCCCGGCGCCGTGCTGTACGACGCCGAAGGGCGCGTGGCCAGCGTGATCGAGCTCGACGTCGCCGACGGCGTGGTCCAGGCGATCCGCGCCGTCGTCAATCCCGACAAGCTTGGTCATATCGGACCGGTGTCTGATGTGGCGCGACTGCCGGAGAAGGAATGAGCCTGCGGGTTCGCGGTCCCGGCCTACCAGGCAGGCGAACGGTGGCACCCACCGCCCATCTCAAGAACCGCTGGCCTGCAGGAGCAGCCCAGGCAAGCCGCCGCGCCTACAATCGGGCCGATGGACGCGCGGGTGGCGGTGGTGACCGGCGGCGGCACCGGCATCGGCCGGGCGGGGCCGCGGCCCTGGTCGCCAGGGGCGACCGGGTCGCGATCCTCGGCCGCCGCCCCGAGGTGCTGGAGAAGACCGCCAAGGAGCTGGGCTGTGCCTGGCGGCAGGCCGACGTGACCGTGCACGACGCCCCGCTGGCGGAGGCCGAGCGGGTCTGGGACGGGGTGGTGGACGCCAACCTCAAGGGCCCGTTCCTGATGAGCCGGGCCGCCATTCCCCACCTGCGGCGGCCCGGCGGGCGCATCGTCAACCTGAGCTCGGTCGCCGCCTTCACCGGGCGCGGCGGCCCGGACGAGGCCGGCTACGTCAACGGCGAGGTCCACCACGTCAACGGCGGCTGGGTCCCCGGCCGCTGAGCCGCCGCCGCACGCCCTTGACAGCCGTCCCGCCGCCCTCTACTTTACCGCTAGGTTAATTAACTGAGAGGTTAAGCACGATGCGAGCGGACCGGCTGAACGACACCTTCGCGGCCCTGGCCGACCCGACCCGGCGGGCCATCCTGGCCCGGCTCATGGCCGGGGAGGTGTCGGTGACCGAGCTGGCCGAGCCGTTCACGATCAGCCTCCCCGCCGTCTCCAAGCACCTCAAGGTGCTGGAGCAGGCCGGGCTGATCGCGCGCGGGCGGGAGGCCCAGTGGCGGCCCTGCCGGCTGGAGGCGGACCCGCTCAAGGAGGTGGCCGACTGGGTGGAGGGATACCGCCGGTTCTGGGAGCAGAGCCAGGAGCGCTACGACCGCCTCGACGACTACCTGCGCGAGGCGCAGGGGAAGGAGCCGCCAGAGGACCAGGAGGCCCCGTGACCATCGGCACCAGGAACGACCGCACCATCCAGGAGAGGAGCAGTCCCATGGCCGACCTGCAGGTCGTCGCCGACCCCGGCACCCAGCAGATCGTCGTCACCCGCAGCTTCGCCGCCCCCCGCGAGCTGGTGTTCAAGGCCTTCACCGACCCGGACGCGGTCCGGCGGTGGTGGGGCCTGCGTGACAGCGAGACCATCGTCGACGAGCTGGAGGCCCGGCCCGGCGGCCGCTGGCGGTTCGTCCAGCGCTCCGGGGACGGCGACGAGAACGGCTTCCACGGCGTGTTCCACGAGGCCACCGCCCCCGAGCGGATCGTCTACACCTTCGAGTGGGAGGGCCTGCCCGGCCATGTCCTGCTCGAGACCGTCACCCTCGAGGAGCAGGACGGCAAGACCCACATGACCGACACCTCGGTGTTCCAGTCGGTCGCCGACCGCGACGGCATGCTCCAGTCGGGGATGGAGAGCGGGGCCGCCGAGTCCTTCGACCGCCTCGACGAGTACCTGGCCAAGGGCTGATGGCGGAGGCGACCAGCGGGCGGGCCGGGGCCGAGGGGCCGCCGGCGGCGGTGCTGGAGCGGTTCGCGGCCGAGCGGGTGGCCCACCTCGCCACCCTCTCGGCCGCCGGGCCGCGGCTGGTCCCGGTGACCTTCGCCTGGCACCGCGGGACCGTGGTGTGGGCGGTGGACCGGGTCAAGCCCAAGCGGCCCGGCCCCTTGCGGCGCGAGCGCGACCTGGCCGCCGACCCGCGGGTGGCCATGCTGGTCGACCACTACGACGAGGACTGGACGGCGCTGTGGTGGGTCGAGCTCCAGGGGACGGCGGCCACGCTCGAGGGCGAGGCGGCCGAGGCCGCCCTCGACGCCCTGGCCGAGCGCTATCCCCCCTACCGGGCCGCCCGCCCGCCGGGACCGGTGGTGGCCGTGACCCCGCGCCGCTGGGCGTGGTGGTCGGCCGGCTGATCCGGCCGAACTGTATGAACTGCCCGGGGATCGGGTTTATCTCCCTGTGGGGGAGGACATGCTAGGGTTGGCAGGCAATGACAGGTCCCGCCCTGTCCCCGCGGGCCGACCGCACCTTTGTGGAGGTCGCCATGTCGTCCGCGGTTGTCGACCTTGGCGTCGACCCCTTCGATCCCCCGGGCTCCGGAGCGTCACCCGACGCGCTCGAGGTCCGCCCGGAGGACGAGGTCGCCGTCCAGCGTGTTGAGCAGTGGTTCCGCGACTACGCCCAGAACCGTGACCCGGTCCTGCGCGAGCGCATCATCCTGGCCTATCTCGGCCTGGCCGACCGGCTGGCCGAACGCTACCGGAGCAACCGGGCCGTGCCCTTGGAGGACCTGCGCCAGGTGGCCCGCAACCCGTTCATCCCCTACGCAGTGGCCACCGTGGTCGGCGAGCTCAAGCGCCACCTGCGTGACGCCAGCTGGCGGCTGCGGGTGCCCCGGGGGATCAAGGACCTGGCCCTGCGGCTGTGCCGGGCCATCGACGAGCTGCCCCAGCAGCTCGGCCACTCCCCCACCGTGCCCGAGCTGGCCGAGCACCTCGGGGTCAGCATGGAGGAGGTCCTGGAGGCGATCGAGGTCGCCCAGACCCGCTCGGCGCCGTCCCTCGACCAGCCGGCCGGGGAGGACGGCGAGGCGGTGCTCGGCGACTTCGTCATCGACCGGCGCCCCCGCGAGGAGCTGGAGGATCTGCTGGTCCTGCCCGAGCTGATCGGGCGGCTGCCGGAGCGGGAGCGCCGGATCGTCCTGCTGCGCTATGTCGAGGAGCTGACCCAGGACGAGATCGCCGCCCGTATGCGGATCTCCCAGATGCACGTCTCGCGGCTGCTGCGGCGGGCGATCGAGCGCATGCGCTGCCAGCTCGTCGACCTCTAGCGTCGGCTACCCCGAGCTGCTCCCGGCTCCGGCTGTCGCGAGGAACACCGAGAGGGCCTCGTAACAGAATCCGGTCGTGACGGTGCGACTCCGGAACCACTCCGGGGCGCCGCCGGCCCCGTTCACCCAGAACAGCGGCTCGGCGTCCCAGCCGCCGTCATGGCGCTGGCTGCGGGCCAGGACCTCGATCCATGACCACGCCGCGGTCCCCATGTCCGGATGATTCGAGGCGGCCATGGTGAGGAAGGCCGCCGTCAGCGGGGAGCATGTCTCCGTCCGTTGCTCGATCTCCCGGCTGAGCCGCGCTCGAGCGGCATCGCCGGGGTCCTGCCCCTCGGCCAGCAGTCGGGAGATCGGAACAAGCAGGTACTCGGCCACGTAGTCGGTCACGTCGGTCGTCCCGCGGGCGGCGAAGTCCGACCACAACCGGGCCAGGGGCCGTGCTCCCAGCTTCGGGAAGGACTCGGCGCCCCCCTCCAGCAACCCGAGGAGGAAGTTGGCCTCGACCGCCGCGCACCTGCCGCCCGCCAGCCGGATGCGGCTGTCGGTCGGCCGCTCCAACCACACCGGGATCCGGTCGGAGGGTTCCAGGGCCGCCGCGACGCGACCGAGGAGGACCTCGACGGTCGACGAGACGTCTCCACCATGCGACCGGTATCGCTGCAGTCGCAACACCGCCCCCACCGTGTCGGCGTCGAGGGTGGCGATGCGGGGATCGTCGTAGTAGGAGAACGAGCGTGACGCCAGCTCCTGCAGCCACGACTCCAGCCGCTCCGAGATGGCGGCGCCGCAGCGGGCAAGTGCCTCCAGGGGAAAGGCCAATGGGAACATCGATGTCATCTCGGGTCGGTCGAGGTCCCCTCGACGGTGGACCTCCCGGGCTTCCACCATGGCCGGGTCGGCGAGGAGGAACCGACGGGCGTGCCCGACCGCGGCTGCGATCCGTCTCCCGGTGCCGGCCGTCCGGCGTGCCCGGGGAGGTGGAGACGTCGCCACCGGCGATGCGGTCCCCAGGGAATCCCTTGTAGCGCCGAGCCGGGCGTCCAGCCCGGCGACAGCGGCGGACAGGCGCGGGAGGCCGGAGAGCCCTTGGAGGGCGAGGCGCACCCGCCCCAGGGCCAGGTCCAGCAGACGGTGATGGACCTGACGGCTGGCGGCGATCAGGTAGATGAGCTCCTGGTCGTCGACTGCACCGGCGGCTGCGCGCGCCGAGACCGTGGCGATCGTCGTCGACCCCGCGGCGAGGTCGGCACGCAGGCGGCTGAGGTCCCGTTCGACGGCCAGCGCCGCCGCCGCATGGGTCAGCGCCGAGGTGACCCGCGCCCCGCTCCTCGCGAGGGCGTCGATCGATGCCCCCACGACGGCGTGCAGCACCACCGTCCGGTCTGCCTCCAGGAGCTCATCAGCGTCGACCTCGGCCGCGGCCAGGACCGCCCGGTAGCGCCGCCAGGTTGCCTGCCTGGTCTCCCAGAACCGCCGGTCGTCCCCGACGCTGGACAGGAACAGCGAATCGGCTGCCTCGCCGAGGAGCCGCGCCAGCTCGGCGGCGTCGTTCCCTCGATCGGCTTCCAGCAGGTCGGTGGTGGCGAACTGCAGCGCGGCCGCCTCGGCGATGGAGAGGACCGTGGAGTCATGGGAGCAGTCCTGGTCGGCCAGCCCCCATGCCGGCAGATGAAGCAGCGGATCCCGGTCAGGGATGGCAAGGACAGCGCCGAGGATCCCGTGGCCGGAGTGGCGGACCGCCAGCGAGGCGAGCAGAAGCTGTCCGCGCCGGCGGGGTGCCTCGGGGAGGCCGCCAATGCGGGCGCTGACCCGCTCCCAGATCGGAGAGACCGGGTAGGGCTGGACGGCTAACAGATGAGGGCCTCGTCGAACGGGTACTCGGGATCGAACGCCTGGGCCACCGCACGGATGGCCGACCAGTCGAGCTGCGCCAGTGCGGCTTCCAGATCGGGGTGAGTCCTGAACCCGTGCTCGGCAAGGACGTCACCGACCTGCTCCGATGACTGGCCGGTGGCCGCGCGTTGCAGGCGGGCCGCCCACTCGTGGTCGACCAGGCCGGTGACAACCATCCGGTGGTACTCGCTGGGGTAGTCATCTCTCCCTGCTTGCACAGCAGCCTCCCGTGGTGTCGGCCAGCAACCTGCTGAGCTGGACCTGTTCCGATATCCCCTGGCGCAGCCCGTCCAGGCGGGCGCGGTGAGTCGACAGCCGCATCTCCAGGTAGGAGACAAGCTCCGGCGAGTCGAGCGGCCGGGCCTGGGCGGCGGCCTCGGCAGCGTACCGGGAGAGCAGCTCTGCTCCCCATTCGAACCCCTCGTCGAGGAACCAGCCATCCGGGTCGACGCGACGCCGCAGGGCCTCACCAAGGACAAGGTTCGGGTTGCCATGCCGCTGATCCTTTCGCCATCCGAAGAAGTCGTTCCCGAGTTGATGCCAGCGTCCGAAGGCGTCGACGAAGCGCGCCCATGCGGGCAGGCGGCGCGGCTCGCCCCCGGCGTGCAGGGCGGCGGCGACGGGGATGATCGCCGACGTCGTCTTGCGGGCGGCCGCCAGCTCGAAGCGGTCGACGTCGGGGTTTCCCAGCAGACGATCGGCCAGCGTCGCCTCGGCCGCTCGCGTCCAAGCGCTCGTGAAGGTGTCCCAGAACGGGTGGTCGAACGGGTACAGCTGCTGATAGGGAAGCTGGAACTCGGTGTGGAGGTAGGAGGCGGCCGGGAGCATGCGGAGCTCCGTGCCGTCGGTGTCGGCGTCGAACGCGTTGTCGACCAGCCGCACGTAGAGGTACCCGCTGACGGTCGAGCGAACGAGGAGCCTCAGGACCGCCGGCGTCAGGTCCGGCGCCGCCCAGATGGGGAGGTGGACCAGCGGGTAGGACTCGAGGGCGGTGAAGGCGGCTTCCGGCCTCGCACCCAGGACCTTGCCTACCCAGCGGTCCAGTTCCCGCGCGAGCGTGGGGGCCCTGCGGTGGGCATCGGTGGAGAGCGACCTCCATTGGGTGCGCACCGCCGCCACCACCTCCGAGCGCGGGAAGGCATGCTGGTTCACGGGGCGGCTCCTCCGTGGGTTCGCGCCACGCCCATCGCCTGGCTGTGGGCGGTGATCGCTTCCGCCTCCTCCGTGCCCTCGGCTCCCAGACGGCCCAGTTCGTAGAGCGCTCGGGCCTCGTCGAGGAGCATGCCCTGTGATCGGGCGGCCTCAGCCGCCTTGCGGATCTCTGCCAGGGCCGACTCGGTCCTGCCCTGACGCGCTCGCAGCATCCCACGCCAGAGCAGGGGGCGGGAGCGCCCCACCGGAAAGATCCTGGCGTAGGCCGCCGAGAGCTTGATCGCCCTGTGGAGTTCCTGGTCGCTGACGGCCAACCTGGGCTCACGGACGGCGGCCATGACCATGACCTCGGCCGCGGCGTTGTAGGCCATGAAGGCCGAGAAGTTGAACGGCCGCACGCCCTGCATCCGCCGCATCAGCAGGCGGGCATCGCGCAGCGCCTGGTCGACCTGTCCCGATCGCAGATGGGTGAGGCTCCGCAGCGCCAACGTGTCGCTGGCCAAGGCCCGGTCGTCGGGGCGACTCGACGCCGCCTGGTCGTCTCCGGAGAGCTCGTAGCCGAGTCCTTCCAGCTCTCCGATGGCGGCTGCCGCCCGTTCCACGTCCCCCATCTCGACATGGACGTAGGCTCGGCCCTGGGCCGCATACGCCTGTGAGCGCCGAGCCTGCCGGCGCTGGGCGAGGTGATGGATCTCGTTGGCGAAGGCTTCGGCTGCGACCAGGCGCCCCTGGAACCAGTTCTCGACCATCAACGCGGCCAGACCGTCCTCCAGGCGGCGCCGATCCCCCAGCTGGGCGGCGAGATCGCGACCCCGGGCCGAGGATTCCTCGGCGACCCGCCACCTCGCCACCCCGGCATAGTAGAAGCCACGAACCAATGCCACCCACATGACGGCGCGCGGATCCTCGGTGGTGGCGGCGGCCTCCTCGGCTCGACGGAGGTAGCGGTCGGCCAGCTTGGGTCGTGGGATGAGCCCGACCACGGCCCCGACCGTGGCGAACCCCCGGGCGAGCTCGGCGGGAGCGCCCGCCTTCTCGGCCAGGTTCAACGCCTGCAATGAGGCGTGGAGACTGGCGAAATCGTCGTTGGCGAGGAAGAAGACCTCGACCAGCTGCTCGTAGGCCCGGGCCGCCAGCCGGAACCGTTCCACCTTCTCGGGGCTCGCCGTCGGCCGCCGCCCGAACCAGTGATTGCGAGTCTGCTCAACCGCCCTGGCGATGGCGGCGGCCGGATAGGGGACGACGCGAGCTGGCGCCTCCCCGATGAGCTCCAGGCCGCGGATCAGGTCCCCCCGGGCTTGCCGCTCGTCCTCTCCCTGTTGGAACACCCGGGCCTCTCCGAGCAGCATGTGCCAGGTCGCCGCCTCCAGGCTGCTGGCCAGCGCCTGGTCTTCTCCGTAGAGATCCAGCGCCCGACGGAAGCCGGCGACGGCTTCGCTGTAGGCGCCGCTGGTGAGCGCCCGTTCGGCGGCCGCGGCTTCATACCGTATGGCCTTCGCCGCGACCTCGGCGCCCGTCCAGTGGTAGGCGAGGACGGACGACCAGCCCGAGAGGTCGGAGTGGGTCCGCTCGATCCATTCCGCCGCCCGCCGGTGGATGTGGCGGGCGGTGTCGGTGATAGAGAGCCCGACGGCCGCCTCCCTGATGAGGCTGTGGCTGAACCGATAGGCCGCATCGGAGCTCTCGTCCTGCTCGATCACCCCCGCCTGGACCAGGTCCTTGAGCTGGTTGGCGAGTCGTCCGGCATCCCGCACGCTGGGGTGGACGTCGACCAGCAACCTCAGCGAGAACTCCTGGCCGAGGAGGCTGGCCACCAGCACGGTCGCTTCCAGGTCCTCGGGGAGAGCCGACAGGCGGGCCTGGACCCGCGTGGTGACGGTCTCCGGTATCCGTCGGCGAAGCTCCTGAAGCGAGCCGCGCAGCGCCGCCTTGCGGCCGTCAACCGCGATCAGCCCGTCCTGGACCAGCGCGCGGGCCAGCTCCTCGGCGTAGAACGGGTTGCCACCCGAGCGGTCCACCAGCAGCGAACCGAGCTCATCGGGCACCGAATCGACACCGAGGAGCTGCCGCACCACCTCCACGATCTCCCCGTCGGCGAGGGCGTCCAACCGCAGGATGCCGTCGACACCAGCCAGGTCGACCAGTTGGGGCTCGGCTGGGGAAGCTGTCGTGGAGGAGCGGAGCGCGATCACCGCCAGAAGCCACGGGAAGTTCTTCGCGGCCAGGGAGACGAGGTGATGGGAGGCGGAGTCGATCCACTGCCCATCGTCGAAGATGAGGACCGAGGGGTGCAGCGCCTCGATGCAGTGCAGCATGAGGTCACGTGTCCGATCGGCCGTTCCCAGCGTGCTGAGGGTGGGCGTTCGGGCGGTGGCGCCGATCTCGGTTGGCAGCACCGGACTGAGCAGCGGCAACAGGTCCTGGAACTCGGTCCCGCTCACCAGTGGTTCGAGCTTGAAGAGGGTCTCCTCCTCGGTGGATGCGTCTTCGAGACCGAGGAGATCTTCGAAGATCTCCTTCCAGATGTGGTAGGGGGTGCTGGCTTCGATCTCGCTGCCCCTGCTGGCCGCCACCAGCAGGCCGGCCGCCCTGGCCTGCGTAGCCAGCTCGGTCAGAAGGCGGCTCTTGCCCATGCCCGGCTCCCCGACGAGCACGCCCATCCGGCCGCGGTCCGCCTGCGCGTCGGCGATCCAGTCGCGTAGCCGCCCGAGCTCCCCGGCCCTGCCGACCATGGCGGCGGAAGCGCCCGCGAACGGGAGCCGGGTCCTCCCACCCACCACCTGGAACGCGGTCGCCCCGCCGATCGGTTCGTCCAGTGGAGCGGTGGCAAAGCTGGAGCCAACCGATGCCGCCACCCTGTCGGTCACCAGCACCGCACCCGGCGGGGCGGCCTGCATCAGGCGGGCGGCCTCATTGGCCGCTTTGCCGAGGGCGCCGTAGGTCCGGCGTTCGCTGCCGCCGTACACACCGCACAAGGTGATCCCCTGGCTCACGCCGGCCGCCATCCCGGTCGTCGTGTCGTCGACCGACCCGGCGACGATGCGCCGGGCGGCGATCACCGCTCGGTGGGTGTCGTCCTCGTGGGCGGCGGTCGCCCCGAACGTCGCGTACAGATAGCTGCCCTTGTCGCCGACGACGATCTCGAGAAGATGCCCACCCAGGTCGTGCACGGTGCGCTGGACCCGCCGGATGAACAGGTCCAGCTTCTCGTGGGCCTTGTCGTCGGTCTCGTAGTCGATGCCGCCGAAGCGCAGGAAGAGGGTTGTGGTCATCCGCAGCTCGGAGATGAACGCCTCTTCCCCGCGGACGATGCGGGAGTAGACCGTCGGTGGGACCCAACGGCGGGCGATGGCCTGGGCGATACCGCTGGGAGGCCAGGCC